>JGI12109J20283_10103756_pt1 | contig 12720 bp, 11 predicted proteins | sample ElkSlonscriptome_12_FD_20283 | JGI IMG/M metagenome (IMG submission 20283) | reverse complement strand
GGAGGTCAGCAGCGTGCGGCTGACCGTGCGCACCGCCCAGTCGCCGCGGCGCAGGCCTCGCTCCCAGAGGGTCTCGCCCCGGGCCGAGTCGAACTCGGCACCGCGGTAGCTGTACCACTCGAGCGCCTTGCGTTGCAGCTCGAGTTCGAGCTCGGGGAAGAGTACGGTGCCGTCGTCGTTGATCACCTCGAGGGTCGACTCGTCGGTCGCCAGGTCGCGCGTGACGCGCCAGTTGTGGTGCGGGGTCGTCAGCTGGCGCTTGTAGATCGGTTGGGCCCCTTCTGCCGGCCCGAAGCCGATCGCGTCGTCCTCCGCTCGGGGCCGGCGCGTCGGCAGCAGCAGCTGGCTCTTGCCGGGGTCGATCGTCAGGCGTACCGGTTCCGGCGGCGGCCAGGCCAGCGGCCAGTAGGAGGTGGATAGCGACAGACGCACACGATGCCCGGTCGGGAAGCATTGCGCGATGTTGTTGAGCCTGATGCGAACGCGATAAGGCTGGCCCGGCTCCAAGGGCATCGGCTTCGCGCTCCCGTCGCGGTGGGTGAGGTTGAGCAGGCCGTAGGTGACGCGGGTTGCCTTGTCGTCGGGCAGCACGTCCGAGAGGCGCGCCGCCACCATCGCCACCGGCCGGTCGGCGCTGACCGTCAGCTCGACGATCGGTGCGCCGAGGATCTCCATGGGCTCCTCGAGCGGCAGGCTGGTGAAGACGAGCGCGCCACCGTCCTCCTCGCGCTGATCGTGCGGCAGGTCCGGGGTGGCGGCATAGGAGCACCACTTGCCGGCAAAGAGCCCAACACTGAGCGGCGACTGCACGTCCATCGCCGCGCCGCGCGGGTCTGGCTCGGCGCTCGTGTCGTCGAGCAGGCCGGGCCAGGAGAGGGCATAGGCACGACAGTGGACGTTGTCCGACGGCCAGCTCGGCTCGCCGATCCAGCGCCCCGGTCGCTCCCTGTAGAAGGTCGTCGGGGGGACGCTGTCCTGAAGCCAGGCGCGCAGGGCGGGCTCCTCCATGATCCCGGTCTCGACGCCGCGCAGCCAATGGTCCCACCAGCGCAGGCACTCCTGCAGGAAACCGATCGCCGGACCGGGCACGCCTTGATGAGGGTATTTGTGGCTCCAGGGGCCGACGAGCCCGAGACGGGGGCCGCGCAGGTGCTTGAGCATCCGGAAGACGGCGTTGGAATAGCCGTCGGCCCAGCCGCTGACGGCCATGACCGGCGTGTGCACGGCGTCCCAGTCCTCGCAGATCGAGCCGTGCCGCCAGTAGGCGTCGCGGCGCTGGTGCGCGAGCCATTTGCCGAGCCATAGGCCGCTGTAGCGCAGGCGCTGCAGCCACATCCGGCGCCAGGCCTGGCCGACGATCTGCGGGTCCGGCGGCAGGGAATTGTAGGCGAACATGGTCGAGGCCCAGGAGAGGTTGTCGCCGAGCAGGCAACCGCCCATGTGGTGGACATCATCGGCGTAGCGGTCGTCGGTCGAGCAGACCGTGACCACCGCCTTGAGCGCCGGCGGCTGCAGCGCGGCGATCTGTAGCCCGTTGAAGCCGCCCCAGGAGATGCCGATCATGCCGACCCGGCCGTCGCACCAGGGTTGGCGGCTGATCCAATCGATCACCGCGACGCCGTCGTCGAGCTCGCGCTGCAGATACTCGTCGACCAGGACCCCTTCGGAGTCGCCGCTGCCGCGCAGATCGACACGCACACAGGCATAGCCGTGGCCGGCAAAAAAGCCGTGCATGGCGTCGTCGCGGGCGCGCGTCGAATCGCGGCGTCGGTAGGGGATGTACTCGAGGATCGCTGGGACCGGGTTTTCTTCGGCCTCGCTCGGCAGCCACAGCCGTGCCGCGAGCCGGACGCCGTCCGCCATCGGGATCCAGACGTGCTCGACGGTGCGGACCGGACTGGGGAACTCGTTGACGACACGCATGGTGCTGGTGACTCGCAGTCAGTGGGTCCTGTCCGAGGTCCGTGCGAAACGCAGCGGCAGGAGTTTCATGCAGGCATCGAACTTGGCTTCCAGGTCGGACTGGCTGGCCCCGCCGACAAAGACGGTCGCCACCTCGAAGCTGTAGCTGTCTTGATCGCGCAGCTCGGAGAGCTGCATTCCCTCCGCCACAGACACCTGGATCTGGGTCCCGGGCACGGCCGCCTCGACGGCGGCAATTTCGTTCGCCGTGGGCCCATGGGTGACCTGCGCGTCGGCATAGTGCCGGACCATGAACTTGGCTGCGGCTGGATAGGCCCCTTGCCCGTTGACAAAGCGCGGCGCACGGCCCAGTCCAAGCTCGACCATCACCTGGTGATGGTAGTGCCCGTCGACGAGGCGGAACAACGGCGCGTGGGACTTGGAGATGCGCGCGTTGATCTCGAGCAGCCAGAGCCGATCCGCGTCGGCGTCCCAGAAGTATTCGATGTTGAACGGCGCCGTCTCGTAGCCGATATGCCGGATGACCTGCTGGCTGAGCGCCGTCATTCGGTTGATCACGGCCCCCGGCAGGGTCGAGGGATACTGATAGCGGTTGAACGACGACTGGTGCGGCCCGCCGCGGAGCGAATCGACGGTGCCATAGACGCGTATTTCGCCGCCGAAGGCATAGCCCTCTTGCGTGCACTGTACCCCCTCGGAGATGATCGCCTCGGCGATGCAGTGATAGCCATCGACGCGCGCAATCTCCGGGGGAAGTTCGGCCCGGCGCAAGATCAGATTGAAGGGTTCGGCGTAGCGGGCGATATGGGCCCGGATCTCCTCGATGGCATGGGTGAAATCGCCTTCGTCGTCAATGCGGAAGCCAAGGTGGGAGAGGACCGCCTTGATCGGCTTCAGCCAAAACGGAAAGTCGAGGCAGATCTGCGAGAGCGGATCCTCGGCGAAGGGATTGACGGCGCAGAAGGCCGGCACGGGTTCGGGCACGACCTCGGCCTGGCGCACGCGGCTCCAGTACTTGTGCTCACATTGCAGCGCCGCCTCGAGCGACGGGCCTGGCAGGCCGACCGCGCGGCGCAGCAGTGGCAGGGTGGTACTGACCGGGAAATCCCAGTAACCGACGACGGCGTCGACCGGTTCCGAAAAGGCGCGCAGGCGACGCGGCCCTTCGTCGAGCATCCGCGCGACCGGAAAGCGGTCCTGTTCCTTCAGCTCTTGCTGCGAGAAGAGGGTATGAAAGGCATACTGCTCCGCATCGGGCAGCGTCTTAAGCTGCGCCAGATGAAAGTCGTCGAGGCCGACGACAAAGATATTCTCCATTGCTTAACCTCTCCCGAACTGGCGTTCGTGTACGGCCCAGGGGCATCGTTGAGGCCGCGGTCCGCCGGCACCTGGATCCGCGACAGCGCAGGAACGGCACGAGCTGAGCATCTCAAGCTTAGCGCCCCCGGCGTTACAGCGCGATCCTGCCCACTCGCCAGTTGAGGATCGGCTCAGCGATGCGTATCAATATCTCTGCACGATCAATGCCGATGATGGCGATTGTGCCGGTCCGGTGCGGCCCGTGACCTTGCAGCCGCGCGCGCTGTGGATCACCGGGGTGCGTACCGGTCAGTTGCGACCGGAGACCCTTCCCGAGCCGGGCCCAGGGGATGTCTTGGTGCGCACGCGCTACAGCGCGATCAGCCGCGGGAGCGAGTCCCTGGTCTTCCGCGGCGAGGTGCCGCCGAGCGAGTACCGACGGATGCGCGCGCCCTTTCAGGCCGGCGAGTTCCCGGCACCGGTCAAGTACGGCTACAGCAATGTCGGTGTCGTCGAGCGCGGCCCCCCGGCCTTGCGCGGTCGGACCGTCTTCTGCCTCTATCCGCACCAGTCGCACTATGTCGTGCCGGCCGAGGCCGTCCAACCCCTGCCGCCGGGGATCCCCGCAGAACGTGGCGTGCTTGCGGCCAACCTCGAGACCGCGATCAATGGGCTCTGGGATGCCGGGGCGCAGATCGGCGACCGGGTCTCAGTGGTCGGTGCCGGGGCGGTCGGTTGCCTGGTCGCCCGCCTGCTGCGGCAGATGCCCGGCTGCCAGGTCGAACTGGTCGATCCGAACCCGGCCCGGGCCGGGATTGCCGCATCGCTCGGCGTCGGCTTCGCGTTGCCCGAGGCGGCAGGGCGCGAGGCCGACCTCGTCATCCACGCGAGCGGCAATCCCGAGGGCCTGCGTACCGCCCTAGCGCTCGCCGGTTGCGAGGCGAGAGTCCTCGAGCTGAGCTGGTATGGGACCCAGGCGGTCAGCCTGCCGCTCGGTGAGGCCTTCCACCAACGTCGCCTGACGCTGCGCTCCTCGCAGGTCGGGGCCATCCCGCCGCGCCAGCGCCCGCGCTGGACCACGCGTCGCCGCCTGGCGCTGGCGCTCGAGCTCTTGAGCGACCCGGCGCTCGACTGCCTGATCACCGGCGAGAGCCCCTTCGGCGCCTTGCCCGAGGTCATGGCCTGGCTCGCCGACGCACCCGGAGAGACCATCTGCCACCGCATCGCCTATGGCTAAACCGTTTGCGATTCAGGCCGACGATTTGTATCACCCAAGTCGCTATCGGTATCGAAATCGAGATGATCTTTTTGGTGGAATAGCTTTCGATCCCGATAGCGATACCGAGCGAGCAGCTGCGTGCTGCGCCGCAAGGAGTTGACGCGAGGAGCCGCCGATGTACAGCCTCAGTGTTCGCGACCACATGATGATCGCCCACAGCCTGCGCGGAGCCGTTTTCGGACCCGCGCAGCGTCTGCACGGCGCGACCTATGTCGTCGACCTCGAGTTACGCCGGCCCGAGTTGGACGGCGATGGCCTGGTCGTCGATATCGGTCTCGCGAGCCAGGCCCTCGCCGCGGTGCTGGCCGAGCTGAACTACCACAATCTCGATGAACTCCCGGCGCTGGCTGGCCAGAATACGACGACGGAGTTTCTTGCCCGCTACGTCTTCGAGCGGCTTGCGGAGCGGATTCGCGGTGGCGAGCTGGGTTCGGGTGCCAAGGGTCTGAGCGCAATGCGGGTCACCCTGCACGAGTCCCACGTCGCCTCGGCGAGCTTCACAGGCGAACTGCCCGGTTGACGTCGAAGGCGCTCGATCTCGTCGTCCCGGGCCGCCTCGCCACGGCCACTGGGGGTTATGCCTACGATCGCCGCATCCTGGCGGGGCTGGCGCAACGGGGCTGGGCAGTGCGGGCGCACGAGCTCGACACAAGCTTCCCTTACCCCTCGCCGGCGGCTCTCGCGCAGGCCGCGCGGGTGCTCGCCGGCATTCCGCGTGGACGCCCAGTCGTCATCGACGGCCTCGCCCTCGGCGGTATGCCCGAGCTGGTCGAGCAGGCGGCGCAACGCCTGCGCCTGATCGCGCTCATCCATCACCCCCTCGCCCTCGAGACCGGAATCGACGCGACCCTGGCAGCGCGTCTCGGGGTGGCTGAGCGGCGCGCGCTCGCGGTCGTGCGGCAGGTGGTCGCCACCAGCCCGACGACTGCGCGTGAGCTGGCCGGATACGGCCTGCCGCAAGAGCGTATCGCCGTGGTCAAGCCGGGGACCGACCCCGCGCCCCTCGCGCGCGGGTCGGGTGGTGATGACCTGGCCTTGCTGTGCGTCGCCACGCTGACGCCGCGCAAGGGGCACGCCTTGCTTGTTCGGGCACTCGCGGCAGTGCGAGATCTCCCCTGGCACCTGACCTGTGCTGGCAGTACCACGCGGGACCGGACGACGGCCGGCATCTTGGCACGTGAGATCGACGCCTTGGGCCTGAGCGGCCGCATCGAATTGACTGGCGAGCTCGATGAGGCGGCACTGGCAGAGCGCTTCCAGCGCGCCGATGTCTTCGTGATGGCCTCGCACTACGAAGGTTATGGCATGGTCTTCGACGAAGCGCTCGCCCGCGGCCTGCCTATCGTCGCGACTTGGGGCGGCGCGACAGCGGAAACCGTGCCGGCCGCTGCGGGCCTGCTGGTCCCGACTGGCGATCAGTCGGCGTTGGCTGCAGCCCTGCGGCGGCTCATGACGGACGCCGAACTGCGCGCACGGCTGCGGGCCGGTGCCCGCGATGCCCGCGCCTGCCTGCGGCCCTGGCTCGGCGCTGTCGCCGAGTTCGAACGCGTCCTCGCGAGGCACTGAGTGAGCGGCTTCGCAGCGGACTGGCTGGCACTGCGCGAGCCCGCCGATGCCCGGGCCCGCAACCCATTGATCGGGGAGGCCTTGGCCGGCTGGCTGGGCGCCCGGCCCAGGCTCAGGGTCCTCGATCTCGGTGCCGGTACCGGCGCCAATCTGCGTTATCTGGCGCCGCACCTCGAGTGCGATCAGGATTGGCTGTTGTGTGATCACGACCCTAAGCTGCTGGAGAAGCTCGCCCCTGCCCTCCTCGCTTGGGCCGACAAGGCGGGCCATGCCGCACGCCGCCAGCGCGATGGCCTATTGATTGAAGGCCGCGGCTTCCGCTGCCGAGTACGCTGGGTGCAGGCCGAACTGACGGACGGCGTCGCCTCAGCATGGCTCGGCGATGCAGATCTGGTCACCGCCTCGGCCCTGCTCGACCTGGTCTCGAGTACTTGGCTCGACGCATTGATACGCGGTTGTCGCCGCCCCCGCGTCGCGTTGTTATTCAGCCTCAGCTACGATGGGCGCATCTCGTGGCAGCCCGCCGTGGCCGGCGACGGCCAGGTAACGGCCGGGCTGAATCGCCACCAGCGCCAAGACAAGGGATTCGGGCCGGCGCTCGGGCCAATCGCGGCCCAGTACGCGGCGGATGCACTCTGCGACAACGACTTCGCGCTGGTGCGGGCGCGAAGCGACTGGCGGCTCGGTCCCAGCGAGGGGGCTCTGCAGGCGCGGCTGGCTGCGGATTGGGCCCAGGTCCTGGCCGAACTCGAGCCGGCGGCGGCCGACTGGCTTGGGAGCTGGCTGCAGTCCCGTTCGGTGTGGCGCGCGGCAGGCCGCTCGCGGCTGCGCGTCGGGCACCACGACCTGTTCGCCGTGCCGCGGGGCTGGGGGTCATAGGAGCCGGACCGGCGGCTCCTCGGGTCGGTCCGTCCGCGAGTGATCGATCCCTTGGTCGCGCAGATCGAAGTCCCAAAGCAGGTCCTCGCCCATGCGGAAGAGCCGATATGGCGGACGCAGGGAGGAGCGCATGCTCATTGCACCCGGCAAGCGCAGTCCCGGCCGTCCGGCCCCGATCAGGACGGGTGCAGTTGTGAGCTGTAGCCGGTCGAGCTTGCCCGCAGTCATCCAGCGCGACACGGTGATGCCCCCGCCCTCGAGGAAGAGGACGCGCAGCCCGCGCTCGCGCAGGCCCAGGATGATGCCGTCGATGGAAAGCCCATCGCCATCGCTCGCCACGCCGAGCACCGAGTCTTGAGGATCGGATCGGCGCATGCGGCTCGCCGCGCAGACGAGCAGGGTCGGCGCCTGACCGTCGGTGAACAGGCGCCGATCCGCGCTCAGGCGCCGCGCGGGATCGAGGACCACCCGGACCGGGCTCGGACCCTCGACTAGGCGCGTCGTCAACCGCGGGTCGTCCGCGGCGACCGTGCCGGCGCCGACCAGTACCGCGTCGGCCAGGGCCCGCATCCGATGCATGTGGGCCAGATCCTCACGGCCGGTGACGTAGCAGGAGTCGCCCGACTGCGTCGCGATCTGGGCATCGATGCTCTGACCGAGGTGGGCGATGACCAGAGACCGCCCGGGCTTGACCGCGAGCATTGGGAGGTAGAGCTCGAGCATGGCCGCGGTCGGCGCAGCCTGCTCGCCACAGACTGTGAAACGGTCGCCGCACCAGAGCAAACGGGCGCGCGGATCGTCTGGCGCTGCCGAGCACAGGCCCCCGTCGGCCGCTTGCCATAGGCCCATAGGCCGATTCCTCAGGCGGCCGTCTCGCCGCAAGGCACGGACTGCCAATAGCAGCGACCAGCCCGCATCCTCGGCGGGCAGGCGGGCGCAACTGGCTCGGTGGCCGGAGTTCGTCAGGTCCGACATCTGCTCCTCTCTGTGCAAGGCCCAGCGTCGCCAGCAGCGATCCCACATTATGGACTATGCTGTGATCGATCGAACCAACAACAGCGAGTCCAAGGTTGGTGGAAAACGCCAAGTCTGCCCCAATCCAACCTGAGGCAGGGGGTAGTCGGAAATGAGCGGCTAACCACCTTGCTGTTCAAAACAAACCCGGCCCAGGCCGAACCGAGCGGGAGGCGTAATTTGCTGTGGTCAAAGGGCAAGCCAACAAACTGATCGCCACCGGCCCGGAACAGGTGTTCGAGTTCGTCGCTGTCAACTTCGAGCAGAATTACCGCCGTTGGTCACCCGAGGTCAAGGAGCTGGAGATGCTCACCCCTGGGCCCGTGCGGCTCGGGACGCGGGCGCGCCAGGTCCGCGTCGATCAGGGTCGGCAATCGAAGACGAACTTCCGCGTGACCGCCTTTGATCCCCCCAACCGTATCAGCTTTGCCGAGAGTACCGATCAGTTTCGAATCGATTATCAGATCGAGCCCCTCGGTACGCAGACACGCCTGACCTTCACCTTCGAACTGCGGCGTATGGAGCTCTACATGCGCCCCTTCGAGAAGCTGATCCGGGTCGCAATTCAGGATGGGGCAGAACGGGTGGTCCGCAACATCAAGGGGTTGATCGAAAGAGAACTAGCCCGCCAACCGAGCGGGCAGGTCTAGTCATCAGGAGACTCTCGTGGAATTCACTGTCGAGAAAGACGCCGGCACGATCCCGTTCGTGCTTTCACAGATCCTGGACACCTCCGTCAATGGCATCACGCTGTCCGATCCTGATCTGCCGGACAACCCGATCATCTATGCCAACGAGGCGTTCGAGCTGATTACGGGTTACAACCGCGAGGAAATCCTGGGCAAGAACTGCCGCTTCCTCCAGGGTGGGGATCGCGACCAGCCCGAAATCGACCGCATTCGCGAGGCCCTGAAGGAGCAGAAGGCGGTGACCGTCACGCTGCGAAATTATCGCAAGGACGGGACACTGTTCTATAACCAGTTTACGATTCGGCCGCTCTACGATCCGCAGGGCCACTTGATCTACTACCTCGGCGTTCAATACGACGTTACCGAGAAGGTCAAGGCGCGAGAGGAACTGAAGCGACTCAACGCCCTCCTCGAGGCGGCGGGAGAGGACCCTGCCGGGCTGGATCTGCGGCCCTAGCGATGGCGGTGTTGCGGGGATCGACGCGGGCTGGGGCGCGGGTCGCAGAGGGCCGGTGTCATGGGCTGGTTCCTTTCACCACCGCCAGGGCCTTTTCGACCGGCCCCGGCTCCCAGCCCGACGGCGCAACCCATGATCGCTAGTGGAGGCCCGGCGTGTGCATGATTGACTGAAGGCTGCAAGAGTAATCGGGGGAGGATCATGCATAAGTTTTGGCAACGGACACCCGACGGTCGACCCGTTTTTGCGGACTCAGACCCCAGCCGGCACCTCGCTTTCCCGTCCACGGGCGCGACCTCGATTTCGCCCGACCTCGCCGCCTTCGAGCCGTTCGTCGTGGCCGCGACCGGTGCCTTGCCCGAGCTGCCACGCAACCGCGAGTCAGTGATCGGACTGGAGCTGTTCTTGCTTGGGGCGGCCAGGCGCTTCCGTATCAGCCGTTCATACGAGCGGCAAGATCTCTCGGGCGAGATCGCCGAGCTCCTGGGGCGACACGGCATGGCCGTCGCGGAGACCCTGGATCTGATCACGCTCCTACCGAGCCTCGAGCGCGAGCCCTTCGCCCGGGAGGTCCTCGACGAGGGCGCCACGGCGCTCGAGGACTGGCTCCACAGCCACGATCAGAACGTCGCGCTGCGCGTGCGGGAGTTGCTCGCGGACTGGGACCGGCGCTTGGCGCGCCTGACCGCCCCCTGGCGACCGGAGGACCCGCACTGATGGCCTTGCGCTCGATCGACCCCGCGACCGGTGCCACCCTCGAACGGCTCGAGGCGCTTGGCGACCAGGCTCTTGAGGAGCGGCTCGGTGCTGCCGATGCTGCGGCCGCGGACTGGGGCGCCATGCCGATCGATGCGCGCACAGACCTGCTGACCCGGGTCGCCGAGCAGCTGCGGAGTCGCGCGCCGGAGCTGGCGCGGCTCATCACCCGTGAGATGGGCAAGCTCATTCGCGAGGCGGAGGCCGAGGTCGAGAAGTGCGCGCTTGTCTGCGACTATTACGCCGAGCACGCCGCAACCTTTCTGGCCGACGAGACGATCGCTTCAGATGCGGCACGGAGTGCGGCCCTCTACCAGCCTCTCGGCCCGGTGCTCGCCGTGATGCCGTGGAATTTTCCCTTTTGGCAAGTCTTTCGCTGCGCGGCACCGGCCCTTGCTGCCGGTAACCCGCTGCTGCTCAAGCATGCCTCGAACGTCCCCCGCTGCGCGCTGACGATCGAGCAGCTGTGGCGGGACGCCGGCGCACCGAGTGGCGTTTTCCAGACACTGCTCATCGATGCCGCGCGGACAGAATCGCTGATCGGCGACCCGCGCATCCGTGCCGTGAGCCTGACGGGTAGCGAGGCCGCTGGGCGGCGGATCGCCGGCGCTGCCGGCGCGCACCTGAAGAAAGCGGTGCTGGAGCTCGGCGGTTCCGACGCCTTTGTCGTGCTCGCCGACGCCGATCTCGACGAGGCGGCGGCCACGGCCGTACGCTCGCGCTTCATGAACGCAGGCCAGAGCTGCATCGCGGCCAAGCGGTTCATCGTCGCAGAGGCCGTCGCCGAGGATTTCACCGAACGGGTCGTCGCGGCTGCCAAGTCGCTGACGCCCGGTAATCCGCTCGATTCGGCAACGACGCTCGCGCCGCTGGCGCGCGCGGATCTGCGCGAGACGGTGCATGGGCAGGTACAGCGAAGCCTCGGTCAGGGTGCCCGCTGCCTCATTGGCGGAACGCCGCTGGAACGCCCCGGCTGGTACTACGCCCCGACGGTGCTCGACCGAGTCTCACCAGGCATGGCCGCCTATGATGATGAGGTCTTCGGCCCCGCCGCTGCGATCATCCGTGTTGCCGACGAGGCCGAAGCCTTGCGGCATGCCAATGCGTCGCGCTACGGCCTCGGCGGGGCCGTTTGGACGCGCGATCGAGACCGCGGGGAGGCCTTCGCCCGGCGCATGGCCTGCGGTTCGGCCTTCGTCAACGGTCTGGTCAAGAGCGATCCGAGGCTGCCCTTCGGCGGGATCAAGGACTCGGGCTATGGCCGCGAGCTCGGCCGGCCGGGTATCCGCGAGTTCGTGAATCTGAAGACCCTTTGGGTCGGTTAGAACCCATCGATTGCACCCCGCGATACACGAGCCGATCAGAACGCCATAGAATGCTAGACGACAAGTCCAAGTCTGCCGCCGAGCTGCTGTTCGGCCGTCAGACCCGCCTCGCGATCGACAACTTCGACATCGGCCAGCGGCCGCTGCCGCCCGCCTTCATCCACGCCCTTGGCCTGATCAAGGCCTGCGCGGCGCAGGCCAATGGCGCACTCGGCGTGATAACGGCGGAAATGGCCGACGCCATCGGTCGCGCTGCCGAGCGCGTCGCCGCCGGTGAGCTCGATGATCAGTTCCCCGTCGATGTGTTTCAGACAGGATCGGGGACGTCGAGCAACATGAACGCCAATGAGGTGATCGCGACCCTGGCGGGCCGCGACCTCGGCGCGACCGTGCATCCGAACGACCATGTCAACTGCGGCCAGAGCAGCAATGACGTGATCCCGACGGCGATCCACGTCAGCGCCGCCCTGGCGCTACGCGAACTGCATCAGGCGCTCGAGGCGCTCACCGACGCGATCGCCAGGCGTGCGGACGAAACCGCCGACGTGGTCAAGACCGGCCGGACCCACCTGATGGACGCCGTGCCGCTGACCCTCGGCCAGGAGCTTGGCGCCTGGGCGGCCCAACTTCAGGCCTGTCGAGAGCGGCTCGACGACACGGCCAAGCGGTTGCGGCGCCTCGCCCAAGGGGGGACCGCGGTGGGCACCGGGGTCAACACCCATCCACGGTTTGCCGCCGCCTTCGCCGCCGAGCTCTCGCGCCGCACCGGCCTGGACTTCGCACCGGCGCCCGACCCTCGCGTCGCGATCGCGACCCAGGACACGGCCGCCGAGCTCAGCGGTCAGCTCCGCGTGCTGGCCCTGGCGATCCTCAAGATCGCCACGGATCTGCGCTGGATGGCCAGCGGGCCCGCCGCCGGGCTCGCCGAAATCCTGCTGCCGGAGCTGCAGGCCGGCAGCAGCATTATGCCCGGCAAGGTCAATCCGGTGATCCCTGAGGCGGCCGGCCAGGCCTGCGTGCAAGTCATCGGCCTCGACGCCGCGATCGCGCTCGCGGCCCAGGACAACCGCTTCCAGCTCTGCACCATGCTGCCGTTGATCGGTGCCAACCTCCTCGAACAGATCGGGCTCCTCGCCCGCGCGAGCACCGCGCTGCGCACCAAGGCCATCGAGCGCTTCACGGTGAACCGCGCCGGGATCGAACGCGCGGTGAGTCGCAATGCCATGCTCGTGACCGCCCTTGCCCCGAGGATCGGCTATGACCGCGCCGCCAGCATCGCCCGTCGGGCGCTCGAGGAGGATCGGCCGCTGCGCGAGATCGCCCGCGAAGAGACTGACATCCCCGACGACGAGCTCGGGCGCCTGCTCGATCCGCGCTCGCTGGTCGGCGATCCGCGAGGAACCTGACGTCGGCGGCGATTGCCGAACCCTTGCGTGTCCGTTGGTATTGAGGGTTGCAAAAGTAATCGGAGACGGCTCGCTGCGACACGCTGCAAGGACGTCCGTGTCAGCTCGACGGCGGGATCCCTCCCGC
>JGI12109J20283_10850003_pt1 | contig 12721 bp, 12 predicted proteins | sample ElkSlonscriptome_12_FD_20283 | JGI IMG/M metagenome (IMG submission 20283) | reverse complement strand
AAGAACCCTGAAAATTTCATGTTCGCCCCCTACAGTTACGATTGAAAAAAAGCGATCGCGCTATCTTATAGAGTGCGTTTTCTACTGTAAATCCCGCGATCGCACCAATAAATTATTAGTTATCAATTAGCCGCCCAAAGTAAAGTAACTTCATATTGATTAAATATCGAATCTGCACTCACAAGTATCATGTCTTCAATCTGAGCTTGTGCGACTAACATTCGGTCAAAAGGATCGCGATGATGTAAAGGAAGTGTAGCTACTTGCAAAGCATGAGAAGCGTTGATTTCTAGCGATCGCGCTGCCAGTTGAGTCATACGAGTAGAGACATAATCATTGATAGTTTCTGGTAGGGGTAACTTCCCGATGGAAACCTTAATTCCCATTTCCCAAACACTGGCAACTGAGAACCAGATTTCATTCGTTTCATCGGCAATTTTTTCAATCGCATTCTCATTCAGTTTTTCGGGCTGAGAAAACCACCATAACCAGCATTGAGTATCTAACAAAAGCCTCACTCCGCATCGCCCTCAAATGCGACTAAAATATCTTCTGGCAGAGGAGCATTAAAATCATCTGGTACAACAAATTTTCCCCGATCTTGTCCCAAGCTAGACCGACGATCTAGAGATGTCTGAAATGGAACAAGTTTAGCAATAGGAATGCCTTGGTTGGCAATGATAATTTCTTCTCCAAGCTCAACACGAGATAATAGCCGAGAGAGGTTTGTCTCAGCCTGATGGATATTTACAGTTTCCATGTTTTTTACAAACTAAGCCGATAAACTTAGTTTACTTTAACTGCGGCGATTGTATAAAGAAAGGCTAAAAGTACAGATTCCGAGAGGATTTTAGCTAAAAACCGTAAGATTAAAATTAGAAGCGATCGCGTGAGGTTACGGAAATGCAACTTACCCTAAATTTACCCGATTATCTCAGCCAAACTGAAACCTTCAACCAGAGTGACTGGCTGCGGGAGATTGCCATTGCTCTGTTTCAGCAAGAGCGAATATCCCTCAGCCGTGCCAGCAAGATTGCTGAGATGGAAATCATGGACTTTCAAAAACTATTGGCAGATCAGGGAATGTTTAAGCCTGCCTAAAGATTTAGCGGGTTTTCGGGTCTGGGGAGCGATAATAAACTCAGCATGGAGGAAGTCTCAAGAATGCGAAAGCGATTCAAACGTTGGCAGCCAAAGACAAAAAGCAATAAGTGGTGGATGATGGGAGCGATCGCGACTCCGGTCATTTTCTCGATGATAGGGTTGCTTGGGCTAACCCCCGATCGCAGACTTCTGGCCCAGAGCGATCGCTCATCCCCCAAAGAAAGCGTAACCCAAACTCCCCCCCATCGTGAAACCAGCATCAGCGATCTCGGAACAATAGTAGCGGTTGCCAGTGGAGTCTTCCTCTTATTCAAATTTCGCCTGGCCAAGAGCAATCCAGAGATTACAGACCTCAAAGGTGCTAACCTGAACGGGGCTGACCTTAAAGGTGTTGATTTCTGCGGGGCTGACCTAAACGGGGCTGACCTCAGTGGGGCTGACCTGAATGGGGCAGACCTCAAATATGCTAACCTTGTCAGTGCCAACCTCAACGGATGCAACCTCAGTGGCGCTGACCTCAAATACGCCAACCTCAGTGGGGCAGACCTCAAATATGCCAACCTCAGTGGGGCAGACCTCAGATATACCAACCTTAGTGGCGTACACCTCAAATGTGCCATACTCACTGATGCTAACTTTAGCGATGCCAATCTCAGTGGTGCCTTGCTATTTTTTATCAATTCGCGAGAAGTTCTCAATCTTGAACCGCTTCAGCTAGAGGCAGAACCTTCGCCTTTTTTGTGTAATGTTGCCCTGCCTACTTATGCCCATCAACCCCCGGTGAACCCGAATCGCGACTGCCATCGCATCCCCCAACTTTTGAGCGATCGCTACGACATTTCATTAGAGGAAGCTCAAGGGATAGTCAACGAAGCACGACAACACCCCTGGGACTAACTCAAACATCACAATCGGCGTTGTGAAGTTATCTATCATTCGGGTCGCGATCGGTCATACTCAAATGTAGATAAGCTGCTTTTTATTCTAGTGGAAATAAACACGACAGCAAGACTATTACATGAAACCTGTTTCAAAAAAAGGTCAACTCAAAAAATGGATAGACGATCGCGGCTTTGGCTTTATCAAACCCGATGAAGGGGGAAAAGATGTTTTTCTACACATTAGTGCTGTCAAAAGAGCAAGTCGTCGTCCCCAAGTAGGAGACACGATTTTTTACGAACAAATTACTGAACCCGATGGCAAAATTCGCGCCACGAAAGCGGCAATTCAAGGTGTCACACTTCCCTATCAACCCAAACAGAGAAAAAAAACAAAAAGACAATACCTCACAGGCGTTATCGGTATTACAATTTCTATTGCCATTGTCTTTGTTGTAGAACAATTGAGTTCTCGAAATTCTCCTTCCCCCGTCACATCGGTTACCGAGCCAGAATGTAAGATTAAGGGTAATATTTCCTGGAACAATGGGAAAAAATTGTATCACCTTCCGGGGATGGAAGATTACAAATCGACCCAGATCGATTTTGATAGAGGAGAGAGGTGGTTTTGTACAGAGTCTGAAGCAATTAACGCCGGTTGGCAAAAAGCACCCCTATAAAATCAGACGAATTGCGACCGATTAATCAAAGCAGGGGAATTGTAATTTTAAAAGTTGCTCCCTGACCGAGTTTAGAATCGCAAGTTAGCTTTCCTTGGTGCTTTTCGATAATTTGATGGCTAATCGAAAGTCCTAAACCTGTTCCTTTCCCGACGGGTTTGGTGGTGAAAAAGGGATCGAAAATGCGTTTCTTAACGGATTTGGCAATACCGGGGCCATTGTCTTTGATGGTAATAATTGCTTCTTCGTCTTGGACTTCGGTTTGAATTTCTAAAATGGGTTGATGAACAATAGTTTCTAGGGCATCGACGCTGTTACCCAGAATATTCATAAAAACTTGATTGAGTTGCGCGGCGTAACATTCAATCGGGGGAATTTCGCCATAGTTGCGGATAATTTGGACATCGGTGCGATCGGGTCGGGTTTTGAGGCGATGCTGCAAAATGAGCAGGGCACTTTCGAGGCCGTCGTGAATATCAACGCGCTTGGTGTGGGATTCGTCTACGCGGGAAAAGCTACGCAAAGATAGCACCAGTTGACGAATGCGCTCGGTGCCAGCTTTCATGGAGTTGAGGATTTTGGGCAGATCGTTGGTGATAAAGTCGAGGTCGATGGTGCTGGCGCGATCGCGAATCGGCATTGCCGGTTGCGGGTAACATTCTTGATAAAGGGCGATTAAACTCAGTAAGTCTTCGGCGTATTCTTCGACGTAGGACAAATTGCCGTAAACAAAGTTGATGGGATTGTTGATTTCGTGGGCGACTCCGGCGACGAGTTGACCCAATCCTGCCATTTTTTCGTTTTGGATCAGGTGGGTTTGGGTGCAGCGCAATTCAGCCAGGGTTTGGGCGAGGGCTTGGGCTTGATTTTGGGTTTGTTCGAGTAATTCGGCTTGTTGTAGAGCAATTCCGAGTTGTAAGCCGATTTGAGCTAAAAGATCGACTTCATAAGCTTCCCAGTGGCGAGTGGTGGAGTTTTGGTAAGCGGCAAGCAGTCCCCAGAGGTTTTGTCCTTGGAAAATGGGAACGATGATATAAGCGCGAACGTTGAGGTCTTGCAATAAGGCGACGTGACAATCGGAATAACCCGCCCGATCTACATCGTCAATCACGGAGTATTCGTTGTGACGATAGCGCCCTCCTTGGGTTTCTTGGAGGTAGGTGTCGGCAATAAAGGGTTGCTGTTGCAGCAGAGAAGTCCAACCGGGAAGGATGGATTCGGCAACGATTTCGCCACTCCAATCGGGCAGAAAGTGGTAGATGGCGACTCTTTCGACATCGAGCAGTTGGCGGGTTTCTTCGGTGGTGTTGGTGAAAATCGTGTCAATGTCGAGGGATTGACGGATTTTATCGATGGTAATGGCTAGGGTGCGCTGTCGCTCTAGGGATCGCTTTTGTTCGGCGGCGATCGCGAGTTGGGCGGCTTGGTCTTGCACTTTTTGGTAATATTCGGCTTGTTGAATGGCAATGCCGAGTTGTGTACCGATTTGAGTGAGTAACTCGATTTCTGCGGCTTCCCAAGTGCGAGGGGCATTGTTTTGATAAACGGCAAACAAGCCCCAAAGTTGATCTTTTTGTAAGATGGGGGCGATCGCGTAGGCTTTGGCGGCAAATTGTTCGAGCAGTTGAATGTGACAATCTTGATGGCCGGCGGTATAAATATCGTTAACCGCAAAGCTTTGTCCTAGGGCGTATCTGCCCCCTTTACTGGTTTGTAGATAAGTATCTTCAATAACGGGGCATTCTTGTTGTAATTTTGGCCAACCGGGGGCGACAGATTCAGCGACAAACACACCACTCCAATCGGTATTAAAGCGATAAATGGCGGCGCGATCGCTGTTGAGGAGATGACGAACTTCTTGGGTGGCGGTAGCAAAAATACTGTCAATGTTTAAAGATTGACGAATTTTATCAACAACATGGGCCAGGATTTTTTGCCGTTGGGCTACTTTTTCTCGTTCTTGATTTTGGGTCTGGATTCGGCGTGTTTCGAGTTGTTCGAGATGCTGAATTGCGAGATTGAAGTGGCGGGTAATCGGGCGAGCCAATTCCAAACTGCGATCGGGTAAAGTGGGGTGGGTTGAGCATTGGTGAATGGCTAAAATTCCCCAGATTTTATGATGTTTGAAAATGGGAATAATGAGATTGCGATCGAGTTCTATCGGTTTTAATGAGGGGGAAGTATTGCGGTTTACCGTAGAGTTTCCCCCTGGCTCGAAGGTGTCAAGATCAAAGAAAGATGGGGATAAATCAGTCAGGGCTGTGCAGCGATCGCAACTCGCATTTACTTTAATATTTTCGACAATCATTTGGGTTGAAGCGTCATCCCCAAGGCGAATAATAACGGCGCGATCGGTTCCAAAAAGTTGCCGTACTTCTTGGACTGCAATGTTAAAAAGGTCGTCTAGGGTTGAGGCTTCATAAAACTGCGCGATCGCGTCTGATACTTTTTGAATGGGTGGGAGCGATCTAGAACTGTCTTCCCTCGAATCAGACTGCACCTGACGATTCCCAATCGATTCGTCATTGAGGGAAGGGGAATAATGAGAATGGGGGGTTCGATCGGACATTTGAATAATAAACTTTTCACTAAAATTAAAAATAAAACTGATTTGTATTCTGGTCAGTCTGGGAGGCTTTGAGTGAGAACCCTCGGCCACCCCAAAACTAACTCAGTTTCACCTTGGATAACTCATTTTTTGGGGAAAAAGTTGTTAAGAATTTATAAATTTTGGCGCTGCAAATGATTTCAAGAATTGCGATAATCGTGAAAATGAGCGCAAAAATAGTCTGAGATGCTCGATAAGATCGCACTTTTTCGCGTTTACTTTAATCTATATTATTAAGAAAATTTTAAAAAAGTCAAATAAAACCAAAAAAGTTTACTAAGCTGCAATACGGCCCAACTCAGGCTGTATTGCAGCTTCAACATTGCTCGATTCGACCTAATTGTTAAAAAGCCAGCAGACCGAAAATAATAAAATTCGGCCAGAGTTTTATCAAGAAACAGAGCTTGGCATTGCCATTTCTGAAGAAGTACGATCTGCGGTTTTCTGGGCTTGTAGTTGGTCTAACAATTCCACCATCTCCCGTTCAAACGTGACTTGAGCGCGATTAGTTTTGCCCCCCACATAAAAGCGATCGCCCTGTTGCAACGCCCAGATTTGCGAATGAGACACATAACTCATCAAGGCGCTAACCATCAACAAACCAAACCCGGCATAAACCATCGGAATCCCCGGATCGGCTTTGATTTGTAGCCCCGTCGAGCCAATCAAGCGTAGCACTTTAAGGCTTACTCCTTCGACTTCAATCGCCATTCCTTCTCGTACCGCCCCCACTAATTTACCTTGGACATCGTAAACCAATAACGTCCCTTGTAAGTCTTTAGCGAGTAGGGAAATGCCCACAGTCAAATCCGGCTTTGTCGGTACCCAAGTCCCCCACAATCGCGCCTCTCCTCCAGTTTTGAGTTGAGCCATCGGTAAGCGGAAAATGGGGCTGTTGTTAATCTGTACTTCGACTCCTGAAATGCCCCAATTGGTTTGATAGAAAGTTACGCCGTTATAGCGTAAGGGTTTGTTGACATAAATCGTTTGGCGATCGCGCTCTTGGCCATCATCCCCAATCACCGACAAATCGGAATAAAACTGGTCGATATTACCATCAGAAGTATAATCAATCCAAAAGCGATTGACCTGAATCCCCCAATCGGTCGGAACTTGCGCCTGAGCAAATGGCCCCGCTTCAATAATATTTTTCACCTTGAAATCCGAGCCACTGGGAATCATCTCTTGGGCCATAAAACCCGAAAGCGCCCCCCAAATCGCCCCGGCCAAAATCAGTAACATACTCGCGTGTACAATAATCGGCCCGACGCGACCGATAATGCCTTTACGGGCATATAAAGTATCCCCCTCGTGAAAAACTTTATAGCCTTTTTGAGTTAACAATGGCTCTAGAGATTGAACCGATCCCGTGTCTAACTCGGCACTGAGGGCGAGTTTTTCAAATTGTCGGGGTTTGTTGTAGAATTTCCAGCGACGGGCGCTTTTGAGAGCCGGCCACTGACGAGTAAAGGTACAAGCGGTCAAACTGCTGCCGAATAAAACCAATAAGGACAAAAACCACCAAGTTTGATAAACATGGTCGAGTCCTAGGGTTAATAAAACCTTCCAAGTTAAAAAGCCGAATAATGCCGGATTTTCGGGATAATTGGCTTGATAAAAGTCTAGGGATTGGCCTTGCTCGATGACAGTGCCGCTAACACTACATAAAGCAATGATCAGAAGGAGCGCGATCGCGAAGGGTAATTTCGCTAAATATTTAACGCTCTTTTTAAACGGAACCAGCAGCAGATTTGACCCAAAAGAAGCATTTGCAGACATAAAATCTATTTTTGTGAATTAAAACTCAATATTGTTGTTTTTCTCCCGCATTTCGATGATTGATTCAAACCAAGAGCCGCGACAGTAAGGTAAACACCCCAAACGCCAGTAACAACGCCCCACTGGCCGGATTAATCCACCCCGACCAACGCCGCAACGCCAAAAACTGTTTGAGAGAAGCCGCAAACGTTCCCGCAGCCACCAACGGCAAGACATATCCCACCGCATAAGCGAGTAATAAAGCGCCCCCTAGAATCAAATCCTGGGTCGAAATCACCCAAGCCAGCAAAGTCGCTAAAACTGGAGTGCTACAAGGAGAGGCGACCACACCAAAGCTCAAGCCAATCAGATAAGACCGCAGTCCCTTGGGTAAATCTGCCGATATCCATTCGGTGGCCCCCCAATCGGGAAAACTCAAGGGGACAATTTCTAACAGATTAAGTCCCATCAAAATCGCGATCGCGCCGACTAGAATCGGTAAACCCCATCCCACCTGACCGTAAACGCGACCCACCGCCGCCGCAAACACCCCCAATCCGGCTAAAGTGGTGGCTAAACCCAAAGCAAACCAAATTGATTGACGGGCGGCTTCCCCGCGATTTTCCGCTTCATAGCCGCCGATGTAGCCAATGGTAATCGGCAGCATCGACAGCATACAAGGAGTCAAACTGGTGAGCAGTCCGGCGGTGAAAATAATGCCGATACTCCACAGGCTGAGGTGGCTGAGTTGGTCAGAAACTAAGCGATCTGACCATTGAGAGAGTTGATACAGTTGCGTTTGTAGCGTTTCGATCATGCTGTAAGGCTAGAGTTTGGGCTAAGACAGACTTCCTTAAAAATTGTAACGCAGGGGCATCTTAGCGGGCGATTGCGATCGTACCTCTATCTTTTGTTGCAACTTTTGTAAATTTTAGTTACATTTAATTACAAGAAGTTTACACAACTGGATCATCGCAGGAGTCAATATGGAAAACGATAATCGCAACGCTTTCAAATTTGGTTTCACGGCTGGCGCAGAAAACTGGAATGGTCGTTTGGCCATGATCGGCTTTGCTGCTGCTTTAATCATCGAATTAGCCAGCGGCCAAGGTTTATTACACTTCTGGGGTTTAATGTAATCCCGGTTGCTAACAAGCCATCGGAAGACAATCTCTGTCAATCTCTAACTTTTGGTAATACTGGGTTTTCATCATTGGGAAAGCCCATATTTTTTTTAAACTAAAAGTAGGCCCAGTTGTTGAAAAACTGGGCCTACTTAAATTCGTTTAAAATTTGAGTCTAGCGGATATATTCCTTGAGAATACTATTGCGGTTAGGATGGCGCAATTTCCGTAACGCTTTCGCTTCAATTTGGCGAATGCGCTCGCGGGTTACATTAAAAATTTGACCAATTTCTTCTAAAGTTTTCATACGGCCATCATCTAGCCCGTAGCGCAAACGTAGCACATCCCGCTCCCTTGGGCTTAAGGTATCAAGGACGTTTTCGAGGTCTTCCCGTAACAAGTTTTTAGAAACTTGATCTTCGGGGGTTTCACCATCGGCTTCAATGAAATCCCCTAAGCGAGAATCTTCCTCTTTGCCAATCGGGGTTTCTAAAGAAATGGGAAGTTGCGCGGATTTAGCAATAAAACGCAATTTCTCAATGGTCATTTCCATGCTTTCGGCGATTTCTTCTTCGGTGGGCTTACGACCCATTTCTTGCGACAGAATTTTGGTCGTTTTCTTGATCCGAGAAATCGTTTCGTAGAGATGAACGGGAAGGCGAATGGTACGAGATTGATCGGCGATCGCGCGGGTAATCGCTTGACGAATCCACCACGTCGCATAAGTCGAAAACTTGTAGCCTTTGGCGTGATCGAACTTCTCTGCGGCCCGAATCAAACCCAAAGAGCCTTCTTGAATCAGGTCTTGGAAAGATAACCCACGATTCATATATTTTTTCGCAATGGAAACCACTAACCGGAGGTTAGATTGCACCATTTTATCTTTAGCTCTACGACCGAGAAAAAGACGACGACGAAATTCGCCGATTTCTAGAGATATTTCTTGGGCCCACTCACCATCACTGGGAAGGCGATCGAGTTCATCAATCAAGCGATCGCGGACTCTTTCAAACTCTAATAATTCAGCGATTTTACGCGCGAGTTCAATTTCTTCTTCAGCCCTTAATAAGCGGATTCGACCGATTTCTTGTAAATAAACCCGAATAGAATCTTCGGTATAGAGCTTTTTCTTGTTTTGATCGCGATTTTTTTTGGCGGTGGCTTTTTTCGCCTTTTCGCCGCTATCTCGGTTAGTGGTTCCATCTTTAGCATCTTCCTCAATGAGGAGTTCTAACTCACTCTGAGGTGGATTGATGGTTGCGAGTACGTTGTTGGCCTGGGTCATGCCGTTATTCCTCTTGCTCCTTCAGTTCAAGACCAGAACATTATGTTAGTCTAGCTAATAAAAATTCGGTCAGACTTCGCTTTACTGTAATTTTCAACATTTTTGCAGATTGACTTAACACTTAGGCCATCTCAGGCTGAAGCGTCAAAATCGCTTTCAGATTATCCCTAAGTACAGATGCCATTCAGCAATTATTGTGCTTAATCAGTGGAAGACCTTTCTGATTGTAGCCTCTCTTACAAAAAATGGATTGGTGAAATGAATTTTCTTGTCAAAACAACAAGTTCAAAGGGCGAGAAATATTTGGCCCAGTCGATACACCCATCCGTTTATCGATCATCTCCAAGCTATAATTTGGAGTTTTAAAGGCTTCAACCCTCAAGTTAACCCTCTACATCTAGATGATGACAGTTCAACAAGTGGGTTGAACGCAATTTAGAGGCTTTCTTGCATTTGAAAATCAGCAAATGTATTAAATCCTTCCGAAAGGTCATACACGGCAGACACGCCGAGGGCGATCGATTCGATCTATACCTTTGGTGCGATCATCTGACAAATTAGAATTAGCACAATAAAGACTTGTCCGTCATTGTAATGAATTCAACTCGAAATGGCATCAAAAGTCCGATCTAAAATCTGTCATTTGATAGATTTTGTCCCAAGAAGTACATTTGTACGCCCAAAAATCAACCCGATTTAGTGAAAACCAACATAAATGTCAAGAGTTTATGAAGCGATCGCGCCAAAATGTAAAGATTAAGCAAAAAAAAGTAAACAAATTTAATCAATACTAAAGATGGAAATTGAGGTTTCTCAATCAACCTCATCAGCCTCTAAGGGAGAGTGTCACCCCTTAAAATTAATCGTAGCCGCGATCGCCCCAAAGCTGCTCGACCGTTACAAATTGATACCCCCGTTTTTGTAACCGAGGGATTAATTCTTCGATGGTTGCTGCCACATCCTGACCGCCACAAACCCCATCATGCAGCACAATCAACGAGCCATTCTGCACTTGCTGTAAAACCCGTTTTATCACTGTATCCACCCCCGGACGTACCCAATCTTCAGGAACCACACTCCACATCACCGGACGATACTGCCACTGCTGAAACAACTTTAAAGTTTGCGGTGTAAACAAACCATTTGGCGGTCGTACATCGATCAGGCGATCGCGCGGGACTTGGCAGGTTTGAGTAATGATATCTTGAGTTTGAGCCAGACTCCCTTGCAACTCCTGAGCCTTTAACCGGGGAAACGAGCGATGGGTGTAGCCGTGTAAGCCAATATAATGCGATCGCGCCACCACCGCTTGAGCAATTTGAGGATATCGCGCCACATTGGCCCCCAACCAAAAGAAACTTGCCTGCACTTGATAGCGGTCTAGCACATCCAGCAACGGGGGCGTATATTGGGGATGCGGCCCATCATCAAACGTTAACGCCACTTGAGAAACCTGAGACGACCCTGACCACAAACAACTCGGAAACGTAGGACGCAGGATTTTGTACAGCCACGGATATAAAGGGGCAAATTGCATTTTTGTTATTGGTTACTGGTTATTGGTTGTTAGTTATTGGTTAAATAACCAAGGACAGATGACAAAATATAAAAATAGCGATCGCTCCTTATCAGGATAATGCTCAAATCTCGCCTTTTATTACTTGGTGTAATCCTTCTCCTGCCCGGTTGTGGGTGGTTGAATAACAACGCCACATCCCCTCCCGAAAATCCAGAAACCCTTGTCACCGACCGAGACGAAACCGGAAATTGTCCGAGTCGCGACCCCTTTGGCACTGGGTTAGACCGCGCCCTGAGTGCTGCTAGACTGGCTCAAACGGCGCGATCGCCCAGAGAATGGCATATCGTTATTTTGTACTGGATGCAGGCCATAGAAGCCATGCAAGCGGTGAATTATGACAGCCCCAAGCGGGCCTTTGCTCAGAAAAAAGTCCAAGAATATCAACGCAACCTCGCCGTCGCCCAGAAACGGGCAACCAATGCCCCCGAAGCCCTGCCTTTTGCCAGTTTTGACAGCGACTTCCTCAACGAGCAGTTGTTGCTGTATTTGTCTTATACGGCGGCTGTGGGAACTCCCGATGTCTTGATTGTCGGCAGTTCGCGAGCCATTCAAGGCATCGATCCGAGAGTGTTGCAAGCGGCAATTCAAGATCGGGGCGATCGCAACCTCAGAATTTTTAACTTTGGGGTCAATGGCGCAACCGCCCAAGTGGTCGATTTTATGATGCGCGAATTGCTCACCGCCGAACAACTACCGAGTTTAATTATTTGGGCTGATGGAGCGCGGGCGTTTAACAGTGGTCGTCCGGATCGAACCTATCAGGCGATCGCGACTTCTCCCGGTTATCAAAATATTCAAGCAGGGCAGTATCCCTTCCTAGGGGCAGAATTACCCGTAGAATTAGACGAAAATTGCCAATCTAGTCGCGGTTTATCCTTATCTTGGCTCAATCCCCTCAAAACCGACAGCGCGATCGCCGCCACCATTCAAGATATTGACGCGAACGGCTTTTTGCCCGTCGCTCGTCAATTTAACCCCAACACCTACTATCAACAATTTCCCCGAGTAGCCGGACTTTATGACGGCGATTATCAGAACTTTGATTTATGGGGAGAGCAAACCGTCGCCCTCAAGCGCCTCGTCGCCTACACCAAAGCCCAAAACGTTCCCTTAGTCTTTGTCAACTTACCCCTCACCCAAGATTATCTCGACGAAACCCGCAGCCAAGCCGAACAAAAATTCCGCAGTTTTATGCAGTTTCACGCCAGAGAGTTGAATTTTGGCTGGGTTGATTTTAGTACCACACCCCAACTCCAAAATAATGCCTATTTTGCCGACCCCAGCCACCTCAATCAACAAGGAGCAAAATCCGTAGCTCAAAGTTTAGCGCGATCGCCCCAAATTCAATGGTCTGAAATCGCCAAATTCCCCAAAAACTTTAGCGTCCCTGAGTCTGAGGATTTATAGAAGGTTTCTTCAGTTATCAGCATCTAAGGGGCAGTAGGTATTGGGCAATCGGCTTGTAGGGGCGGGGTTTCCCCGCCCAACAACCAATAACCAACAACCAATAACAAAAAAGGGCGGAAAATACCGCCCCGACTGATAAACCAACAATCAACCTTAAAGCTTATGACCGCATTCCGGGCAGAAATTGTGAACGGTGGTATTCACTGCCCCACAAGCCGTACAGGTAATATCAGCTTCTTGTTTGGGTTGGGGACGTTCGGGTAAACCAATCATTTGCGAATTGGCTTTACCGGGGGCA
>JGI12109J20283_11103181_pt1 | contig 12726 bp, 10 predicted proteins | sample ElkSlonscriptome_12_FD_20283 | JGI IMG/M metagenome (IMG submission 20283) | reverse complement strand
TACGAGGCGCTCGCGCCACGGGATCCGGTGATTCGCCACCGTTGGTTGTTCCAAGATGGCCGCGTCGACCTGCCCGAAGAACGACTTGATGACTTCGAGCAGGAACACCGTCGCCGGGAGGAATGGCGCCTGAGCGGGCTCCAGGAGATTCACCGCGACCTCGGCCTCGAGGGCGTCCTGCGCCTGGCCGACCTGAGCCGCGATCCATCCATCGTCGGCCGCTGTCTGCTCGATGTTGTGCCCGAGCGAGCGGCGCTGGCGGACTGGATGGCAGATCTTGAAACGGATTTCGGCTGGGGCACATCTCGAGCGTTGCTGGTCTACGGCATCCTGGGCTTTCTTCCGGAGGCTGAGACGGCAGCCTTCTTGCACCGAGTCATCCAACTTGGCCGTGAGCGAGGATGGCCGGCCGAACGCTTCGCGGCGTTTCTGCGTCTGGCGCGAGACGAGCGACCCACTTGGGACCTGGCCGAGCAATGCGGGAAGGAAGTCGGGTCGGCGTACTGGCGTATCGTGGCGCCGTGGCTTTGGCGCGCGGACGCCGCAGACCGAGACTTGGCGGCAACCAAGCTGATGGAAGCAGACCGGCCGATCAGTGCGCTGAACATGCTGATACAACATTTGGATGACGCCAACCCGTCTTTGCTGTTGCAGTCACTGGAATCGGCGCTGGTGCATGGCGAGACTGACGCCAAGTTTCCGGATTCGTGGCACTTGGAGGAGCTCGTCGCACGTTTGGAGGCGTGGGACGTCATGGATCAGGAGCGCCTGCTGCAACTCGAATTCGGGCTGGTCCCTGCGTTTCGCTTGGATGCCACATCCGCGCTAGAGGCCCTGACCACGGCCATCACCACCAAGCCCGAGTTGTTCACCGAGCTCGTCTGCCTGATCTGGCGCCCCGAAACCGGCGAGTCGCGATCCGAATCTCCACCCACCGAGGGCGAGCGGGTCGCAGCGGAGAATGCCTGGCGGTTGCTTCACGACTGCCGGCGGCAGCCCGGCGCCTTGGACAATGGCGATATCGACTCCGACGCCTGCGTCCGATTCGTCGACGAGGCGCTCGCGCTCTGCCAGCAGAAGGACAGGGCAATCATGGGCGAGCAAACCCTCGGCCAGATCCTGGCTCATGCCCCGATAGGAGAGGATGAAATCTGGCCGGGGGCGCCGGCCCGAGACATCCTCGATCGGCCGGAATTGAGTGAGATGCGGTCGGGCTTCGAGATCGGCACCTTCAACAAGCGCGGCGTCACTAGGCGTGCCATGGACGAGGGCGGCAAGCAGGAACGCGAACTGACGGCTCAGTTCCAACGCTACGCCGATGCCCTCGCGGCGACCCATCCACACCTGGCCGAGTCGCTGGAACGGATGGCGCAAAACTACGAGTTTCATGCCAAGCGCGAAGACGACGACGCAGCCCTGAATCGGGAGCAGTACTGAGTCTCGGCTCCGACGAGGAGGGGCACGACCGGAAACTTTACCGCAGCCAAACTCCCAGCAATCGCTCCTTCGGTAGATTCGTAGAATCCCTCAGCAAGCTACGGCCAGACCTTAGACGAAGGTCGCGAGCCTGTCCTGGAGTTCGTCCGAACGGCCTGCGTATGCAACGCCGGTAACGGCCCTCGGTGCGAAAAGGGAGCGCGCATCGTGCCCCTGGCGGGCCCCAATGCAGACCGAACGGCTGCGAGCCAAGTCTTCCTTAGCGTGCCGAGCGTCACCTGACGAGCGCCGAGGTACTCGATCCCAACGATGCCGACATGCTGGCCCACCTCGCCTTCTCCGATGCCTTCCGGGGGGAGGCGGAGCGCGGCGTCGAGCGGGCGGTGCTCCTGCGGCGGCTCAATCCATTGCACGACTGTCTGGATCGTTGTCGTTGCGGTGGCCGAGACATCTTGCGTGTTCAACGGGGCGCGAAGGGTCAGATGCAAAACGCGCGGGCGCGGCAAATAGGGGGGCTACACGGCCGCGAGCGCCACACGGTTTCGCCCCTGCTGCTTGGCCTGGTAGAGCGCGTGATCGGCACGCTGGACCAGACGCTTGGGATCGGCCCCGCTCTCCGGGATACAGGCCGCGACACCCAGGCTCAATGTCACCCGGTTGGGCTCGACCCGTGGCGCATGCGCGATGCCCAAGGCCTCGACCTTGAGGCGCAATCGCTCGGCCACATGCATGGCACCGGACTCATCCGTTTCCGGTAGAACGATGCAGAACTCCTCCCCGCCGTAGCGGGCCGGGATATCGGCCGAGCGCCTCAGCTGCCCGCGCAAAGCTGCCGCGACCCGACGCAGGCAATCGTCGCCTGCAAGATGGCCATACTCGTCGTTGTAGGCCTTGAAGTGGTCGATATCGGCCATGACCACCGACAGGGGCAAACGGTGGCGAGCGCACCGGCGTGTCTCGCGATCCAGCGACCCATCAAGCTCACGGCGATTGACAAGGTCCGTCAGACCGTCAACGCAGGCGAGCCTTTGCAGCTCCGCGTTGGCCGTCTCAAGCTCCTCTGACACCTGTACGAGCCGGCTGCGCATGCTGGCGATACGTTCCATGGCGACCATCTTCGCGGTCATCACGAGCTGATCGACCGGTTTAGTCAGGTAGTCATCGCCGCCGGCGTCGATGCCGGCGACGATGTCCTCCGCTTCCGTCCTGGCGCTCAAGAAGACGATCGGAATCCATTCCGTCGTTGAGGCACGAATCCTGCGCGCGACATCGTATCCGTCCATCACCGGCATGTTCACGTCGAGCAGCACGAGGTCAGGCCGCTCGCTTTCGAACAGCGAGACGCCCTGCTCGCCGTTCTCACCGATCACGACCTGATGTCCAAGCGACTTGAGATACGACTTGACCACCAGGCGGTCGGTGAGCGTGTCGTCAACGAGCAGGATCTTCATCGGCGGCCGGGTCTCCGACGAGCAATCATTCCGAAAGCCATCGAATGGGCGTCGCAACGACCGTCGGCGGGAGGGATTCCGCCATCGAGTTGACAAAGACGCACGGACAGCGCGGCGCAGCGCCTCGTTCCGACTCACGACCGAACGCCGTTGGTCTTGGGGGCCAAGTCGCCTAAGGTCTCGAGTAGCGCCTTGCGCGCCGCCCGAAATTCATCCTCGATCAGGCTGAGGGGGCCTTCTGTGTCGGTCAGATCGCCGGTCTTGGCAACGGCTTCCAGCGCCTTCGCCATTGACGAGATCCGCTTCAGGCCCAGGTTGGCAGTGCTCGACTTGACGCTATGGGCGAGGCGCTGCACCTCGGTCGCATCGCCACGCGCCCTGGCTTCGGGTAACTCCAATAGCATCCTCTCGACATCCTCCAGAAATGCTGGGACCAGCTCACCAAAGTCCTCATCGCCCATAGCCTGCCGCAGCTCGGTCATCTTCGCGATATCGAGCACCGCAACGGGCGTTGGCTCGCTCGTGTCCGAACCGTCAGCACCGAGCGTGCGCGTATCCTCGGTTGGTGCAGGCCCCCCGCCCTGAAGCCAGCGCCGCAGGACGGCGCCGAGGCCGTCCAACGAAAACGGCTTGGAAAGGTAGTCGTCCATCCCCGCATCCAGACAACGACGCCGATCCTGTTCCAGGGCGTTGGCGGTCAGCGCAACGATCGGCATCCGGATACCTTGCTCCTGTCCGCGGATGGCCTGAGTCGCGGCGAGGCCATCCATCACCGGCATCTGACAATCCATCAGCACGAGGTCGTATCGGCCGGGCTCCCGACAGCGATCAACGGCCTCTTGCCCGTTGACGGCGACCTCGACAGAGACGGCAAACTTGCGCAGCATCGACAGCGCAACCCGACGATTCGACTCGTTGTCTTCGACGAGCAGGATGCGCCCGTTGATATCCTCGCGGCTCTGAGTCCCGGCGGGGTTTGGCGCGGTCGATTTTGCCGGCTCCTCCGGATCTGCGGCAGCCGATCGCGCCCCGAGCACCGCAGCGAGCGTCTCGCGCAAGGTCTGTCTCAGTACAGGCTTGGTCAGGTAGGCCGCAAAGCCGATCTCTTTGAAGTGCCTGGCGTCACGGCGCTGACCCGACGAGGTCAGCAGAATCAGCGACGGGACCTCCCCCAGGCTCGCATCGGCCAGGACCCGGACCCCAGTTAGCTCGACCTTCGGCACCGGTGCCGGCGGCGCTGCCCGCGGCAAACTGACGGCAAACCAGAAATTCGACCCTTGGCCTGGCGAGGTCTCCAGCCCGATCTCACCACCCATCATCTCGACCAATCGCTTGCAGATCGCCAGCCCGAGGCCGGTACCACCGTAACGACGGGTCGTGGATGCATCGGCCTGACTGAAGGAGCGGAAGAGCTTGTCTCGCTCCGCATCCGAGATCCCGATGCCGGTATCCTTGACCTGGACCTGCAGTCGCACGCCCCCGGCGTGCGCTTCGCTGCACTGGACGTCCACGATCACGTGTCCGCGTTCCGTGAACTTGACGGCGTTGCCGACGAGATTGAAGAGGATTTGGCGCAAGCGCCCACCATCGCCAATCACATAGCGTGGGCAGTTGCTGCCGTAGTCCAGGATCAGCTCCAGCCCCTTATCGGTAGCCTTTGCCGACAGCGCCCGGATGACCTCATAGGCGGCACGCTCGAGATCGAAGGCGTGCGGCTCGAGCTCCATCTTGCCGGCCTCGATCTTAGAAAAGTCGAGCACATCGTTGATGATCGTCATCAGGGCCCGACCCGACTGATTGATCGTGTCGACAAACTCACGCTGCTCCCGGGTCAGGTCGGTATCGGCCAGGAGCTCCCCCATGCCGAGGACTCCGTTCATCGGCGTGCGAATCTCGTGGCTCATGGTGGCGAGGAACTCGCTCTTCGCATTGGACCTCGGCCGGTGCCGCCGTCAGCGGCCGCCGGTTCTCGTCAAGGAACACGATGAATGCGATCTCTGGATCGCGAATGACCTTGCCGCCGGCGATCTCGTCGAGGGTCGAGTACTCGAAATTCTGGTAGCTCGATGCGCTGATGATTTTGAGCAACCGGATGACGGTGTTCGACTTCAGCTCCATCTGGGCCGCGAGCTGTTGCCGGTGCTGCGCGACGCCCAGCGCACCCAGCGTCCCGAACACCAACAGGGTCGGGATGACGACGCTGAGAACAATCTTTGTGTTGAGGGCCTTCATCGCGAGCGCGCGGAGCACGCCTAGTCGAAGCGGAATGCGAAGGTCTCATCGACCCCCGCCCGCTCCAACAGTGCCAGCGTAAAACGAAAATCCTCCAGGCCGGTTGGCAGGTAGCGTGCGACCCGGAGGCTGTCCTTGACGGCTTGCGCCTCGGCCGACTCATGCTTCTCGAGTGCCAGTAAGGCCGCAATGACCTGTTCGGCGACCGCTCGGTCTGTCGTCTTGGCGATGATCAGCGTGCCGTTTGGGTTCTCCCCAGGATCCTCGCCCACTCGAACGATCTGATCGTAGCGGGCCTTACTACTGTTCCAGACGCGGTTCTTGACGATGGCGACGTCGGCCTGACCACGCGACAACGCATCAATGGCGGCGCCGTGTGACGATGCGTGCCGCGTCGTCACCCCCAGTTCCTGGCCGGCCCTGACCGCCTCATAGTAGAACTCGCCGGACGAGGCCAGACTGCAGAAGATGACACGCTTGCCGACGAAATAGTCCGGGTCCTGTGTGAAGCGCGGTGATCCCTTCGGCGCCAGGACTACGGCCCAATAGGTGCTCCAGCCATCCGGGTGCTCGGGCCGAACGGCCGGGTCGGCCAGGCCCTTGATGATCATGGTCCCGGCCAGCCCCGAACCGCTGAACATGCCGTCTACACCGCCGCTGGCGAAGAGGTCAGCCGCATCCCGATAGCTTCGCGCCGCGACAATCGAGGTCTCGATACCGTAACCTTCGAGGTAGGCAATCAAGGGCCGATACTTGGCCGCAGCCCCTTTCGCGTCCTGCATCACTGCGAGTCTGAAGTCAGCCGCGCCTGCGGCGCCGCGCGTCTCGAATCCGGGGCGTCGGCGTCGCCGGTGGCAAGGGCCCCGATGAGCTGCGCGACCTGGTGCGCCTGCAAAATCAGCGAGCCTGCGCTAAGCTAACGTCGTGTGCACTACTCCCGCTGCACGCCCTGCAATCGATCTCTGTGTCGCTTCGAAGCCATGTCCACTGCCGCTGCTCACACACTCGAAACGGCGCACCTGCTCACGATCGAGGAGTTGTCCGATGTCGTCGGCGATACGCCCGGTGAGCTTGTCGACGGGCGGTTTGTGCCTATGTCCCCGACCGGTTGGCCGCATGCTCGCGCTGAGGTCAAGGTCAGCTCCAGGCTTGCGCATTTCGCTGAGGCAAGTGGGATTGGCACCGTTCTTGGAGGCGAGGCCGGTATCATCATCCGCCGCGATCCGGACACGCTCCGCGGAGCGGATGTGGCCTACATCTCCCACGAGCGCCTCGCTCGGGCCTCTCCCGGAGGCTACCTCGATGTCGCCCCGGAGCTGATCGTCGAGATTGTCTCACCCAACGACCGATGGACCGATCTAATGGCCAAGCTGGAGGATTACTTCAGCATTGGCGTTGGGCTGGTGTGGATCGTTGACCCCCAGCGCCGTCGCGTCTCCTGTTACCGCAGCCCCACGCAGCTAGCGCTGTTGGGGCCGGGCGATACCCTTACCGCCGAGCCCATGCTACCGGGCTTCGCGCTGCCGGTGGTCGAGCTGTTTGGCGCCGACAACGGCGACGCTTAAGGCGCCACGGAGCGCCTGTCGGCTTTGGCCGTTGAGGATCCACTTGGCTGCGTCGGCTAGCCCTTAGTGATTGGGGCCAACCTCGGCGAGCTCGGCGCCCTTGGCCAGCGCGACCTTGGCCGTCGGTGCGGTGTTGTTGGCGCCAGTGATGCCCGGTCCATCCTGCCCGATCTGTGCCGCAGGGGCTGCTCTTCAGTTGATCACCCGCAGATTCGAGATGCCCATGTGGCGGGGGTCGTAGTAGCCGCCGAATGAGAAGGTGTGGTGGCTGTCCAGCCAGCCGTGATCGGCATGACCGCGGTCGTCTGCGCGTCGCATCGCTAGCATGTCGTCCTCCCGGTTGCGTGCGCCGATCGACATACCCTAGCGGTTTGGCCGGGAATGAAGAACCGCGGAAGTTGTGAAACACTTTTACGCCTCGATTTTGATCCTCGTCCGGAAGAAGGACTGCTGCGCCCCTTGGTCTTGCAAATCGCCGTCCTGCTAGACTCTTGGGCTTCCTACCCGATGAGCCGGCGGCGCGGTGTGCAGCATGACCCCCGCGCCACGCCCTCGCGTAACCCTCAGGAGGCACGCATTCATGTTCAACAAGATTATGGTGCCGGTGGATCTTGCGCACTTGGATGCGCTGGAAAAGGCCTTGACCTTGGCGGCCGATCTCTCGCGCCACTACAGGGCGGCCCTGTGCTACGTCGGCGTGACCACCTCCCAGCCGAGCGCGGTGGCCCGTACGCCGGAGGAGTATGAGCTGAAGCTCAGGGCGTTCGCCCACGAGCATGCCCCCGACAGCGGTCATGAGCCCACCGCGCGCGTCTACAACAGCCATGACCCGGCGGCCGACTTGGACGACATCCTGGTCCGGGCGATCGATGACGTCGGCGCGGACCTGGTGGTCATGGCGACCCATCTGCCCATCCATCTCGACGCCATCATGCCCTCCAACGGGGACAAGATCGCAAAACACGCCAAGGTGTCCGTGTTCCTCGTGCGTCGGGATCTCTCGGCCGAATAGCCGCACGTCGATACAACCGCATACGGCCCCGCTTTACCAATCGTCTTGAAAGTCATCGGAGGCGGGTCGCTGCGACCGTCGGCGGGAGGGATCCGGCCGTCGAGCCGACACGGACGTCATTGCAGCGTGTCGCAGCGGGCCATCTCCGATTACTTCGGCAACCCTCAATAGAGCCAGGCAGCCAAGGGAGAGTCTCGTGGAAGAAAAACCCGCAATAGCCCCGGAGGTACCGCTCGAGTCAGTCGGCGTCCCGGCGCCGCAAGGCGCGGCGAATCTGATCGACACCGATTATCAGATCGGCCAGGACAACTACCAGTTCCGACCCCTTGGGGTGAATATCGACATTCACGGCGCCGTGTTCACCGTGTCGTCCCTGATGATCCTCGGCTTTGTGGTCGTGACCCTGGCCCTGCCGGAGCAGGCCACCGCCATCTTCGATGGGGCGAAGAGCTGGATCAACACCCACGCCACCTGGTTCTATCTGCTGTCGGCCAACGTTTTCGTGCTGCTGTGCCTCGGCCTGATCGTCTCGCCGCTGGGCCGCGTGCGCATCGGCGGCGCCGATGCGACGCCGGACTTCTCGCGGCCCTCCTGGTTCGCGATGCTGTTCGCGGCAGGCATGGGCATTGGCCTGATGTTCTACGGCGTGGCCGAGCCCTTGACCCACTACGGTACGGCCCTAGCCGGCACGACGGTGGGCGAGGACGGCGTGCGTACCGACTGGGCGCCACTCGGGGCGGCCGCCGGCGATGAGCAGGCCGCCGCCCGTTTGGGTATGGCCGCGACCCTCCTCCACTGGAGCCTGCACCCCTGGGCCATGTACGCCATCGTGGCCTTGGCCTTGGCCATCTTCTCCTACAATAAGGGCCTGCCGATGACGGTACGGTCCATCTTCTACCCGATCCTGGGTGAGCGCATCTGGGGCTGGCCGGGACACATCGTCGACATCCTGGCGGTGTTCGCGACCCTGTTCGGACTGGCCACGTCGCTCGGGTACGGCGCCGAGCAGGCGACGTCGGGACTGAGCCACCTGTTCGGCATCCAGGGCGGGGACGTGACCTTGGTGCTGCTGATCACGGGCATTACCGCGGTCGCCGTGGTGTCGATCGTGGCGGGCGTGGACAAGGGGGTGAAGCGCCTGTCCGAGATCAACATGGTACTGGCGTTCCTGCTGCTGATGTTCGTGGTGGCCGTGGGGCCGACACTGCTGATTTTCAACGATTTCTTCCGCAATATCGTCGGCTACCTGGGCGAACTGCCCTTCCTGTCCAATCCCTTCGGACGGGAGGACGTCAACTACAGTCAGGGCTGGACTACCTTCTACTGGGGCTGGTGGATCAGCTGGTCACCCTTCGTGGGCATGTTCATCGCCCGGGTGAGCCGCGGGCGCTCGGTGCGGGAGTTCCTGATCTCCGTGCTGCTCATCCCCACCACTGTGTCAATTTTTTGGTTTTCCGCCTTCGGCACCACGGCCATCGAGCAGGTGCAACAGGGCTTCGAGGGCGCCGCCTCGGCGGAACTGCCGTTACAGCTGTTCATGATGCTGGGCGAGTTGCCGCTCACCGACATCACCTCGTTCATCGGTATCGTGCTCGTCCTCGTCTTCTTCATCACCTCCTCAGATTCCGGGTCCCTGGTGATCGATACCATCGCGGCGGGCGGCAAGATCGACGCCCCCAAGCCCCAACGCGTGTTCTGGGGCATCATCGAGGGTGCGATCGCCATCGCCTTGTTGCTAGGGGGTGGTTTGGCCGCCCTGCAGGCGGTGGCGGTATCCGCTGGCCTGCCCTTCACGCTGCTGCTCCTCGCGGGCTGCTACGCCATCGTCAGGGGGCTGCTGAGCGAGCCGCGGACCGTGAGGGCGTGAGCCCGATCGTCGGCGGTTGAAAAGGGCGGCTGCGGCCGCCTTTTTCTTTGGTTGCAGCAGGTCTTCCCCGCTCAGCGCCTATGTCCAGAGATCGGATACCGGTGTGTCCGGTCGAAAATGCCGCGCCATCTGCGCCTGGAAGAGCTCCGCCGTGGCCATGGCATCCAACTTGGCGTGATGGGAGGAGTAATGGGGCAGGCCGTAGCGGCTGCGGCTGTCGGCCAGCCGGATGGAAGCTTGCTGCATACCCATTAGGCGCTTGATGCGCTGCAGGTGACCGTCGCGTTCCCAGCGCGCCTCGAGGCCCATGGTGTCGACGACGGGAAACAGGCAGCGTTCACCGCGCGTGGCCATGACGGCGGCGTCGAGGAACGGCCGTTCGATGTTGCGGTAGTGGACCACCACCAGGCGGCCGGCGAGCGCGGCCAGCACCTCGTCGAGTATGGCGAAGATGGGCGGCGCGTGCTCCACCTCCGAGTGGGTGATACGGTGGAAGGCGATGGACTCTTTCCGTAACGAAAAGGGGGGCTTGACGACCCAGTAACGGCCGGCCGCCGGGCGAATGACGTTCAGGTCGAAGGGCACCATGCCGATGCTGACGATGGCGTGCTCCCGGGGGTCCAGGCCCGTGGTCTCGAGATCCAGTGCCATCAAGCGGACATCCTTGATGGGTTGTTCCTCCCCCGCCACCCCGGCCGCGTAGAAGCGCTTCAGCGCCGGCGTCCTGCAGACCTGCGCCTGGGTGGCGAAATACTCCGCCCAGCTAGGGGATGACCGTCGCCGTTGCGCGCCGCGGATCACTGCCCTCAGCGGCGGCCCGGGCTGGGGTAGCGGAAACGCAGGAAGTTCTGGGCGTCGCTCAGGACCTGGAAGGCCTCTTTGAGGTTGTGGCGCTCACTGCCCGAGACATGCTCCGGCTGGATGGCATTGTGCGGCTCATGGTCGTCCTTGATCTCCTGGGCCTGGTGGCGCATCCGCACGATGGACAGGAACTCCAGCGCATAGGCCAATTTGTCCGTCTGTCCAGCGGGCAGGGCCCCGGCTTCGCTGATATCGTGGAGCCGCTCGAAGCTGTTCTGGGCCCTGGAGCCGACGCCCATGGCATGGACCCGAATGACGTCGTTCAGGGGGGCGATGCCGCGGCGTTTGATATTGATGGTGTTGTTGTGCCGTCCGTCCTTCTCCAGCACGAAGGTGCGGAAAAAGCCCAGGGGTGGCGTGCGGCCGAGGGCGTTGCGCGCCAGCGCCGCGAGGAACCGGGGACTCGCCTTGGCTCGGGCGGCGATCAGGTCCTGCAATTCCTCGACGAAACGCGCCTCGCCGTGGACCGCGTCCAGATCGAAAAAGATGCAACTGTGCAGCAGCCGCTGCGGATCCGGCTTGGCGATCCAGTCTGTGAAGTAGCGTTTCCACTGCGAGAGGGGCTGGCGCCAGGGCTTGTTGGTGGCCATGACGCCCCCCTTGCAATAGGGATAGCCGCAGGCGTCCAGCCCCTCGCTGACGCGTCGGGCCAACTCCCTGAAGTAGTCATCGTGGCGCTTCGGAACGAAGGAGTCATGGAGCACCATGGCGTTGTCCTGATCCGTGATGATGGACTGGTCGTTGCGGGCCAGGGAGCCGTGGACCATGAAGCAGTAGGGGACGGGGGGTGGACCCAGATCGTCCTCGGCAAACTCCACCAGGCGGCGCATCAGGCTGCGGCCAACACTCGACATGGCGCCGCCGATCATCCGGGAGGTGGCGCCGTCGTCCACCAGACGCACGAAACCGGCCCGCACCTCGGGCGTCAGGCGCGCCAGCGCGTTGACCGAGGTGCGGTTGAAGATGTTGCTGACCAGATAGACGCTGTTGTTGGTCTCGTAGCGGACGATGTCCGACAGGTACACCACCCCCACGGGACGGCGGCGGTGAAGGACCGGCAGTCGCTGAATGTTGTTGCGCAGCATGGTCAACATCGCCTCGTCGACCGACTCATTGGACTGGATAGTGATGAGCCAGCCGTGGCTGATGCTGGAGAGGGGGGTCTGCGCCGAGGCCCCCTCGGCGACGATACGCTGGCGCAGGTCCTTGTCGGTGATCATCCCTGTGAGCAGCCACTGCCGTCCCTCGGCGTCGGTGAACACGCGGTCGGAATCCTCGCCGCTGCCGGGTTTGAGCAGCAGCACCGAGGAGACGTCGTGCTCGGTCATCAGGCGTGCCGCCTCCTGCACGGTGGCGGACTCCTCGATCATGACCGGCAGGCGGGAGATGAGCCGGCGCACCGGCGTCGTAATCATGTCGTTGTTGCGCTGGCTCTGTTCCACCGTGCTCTGGAGCCGCGACCCGGGCAGCTCCACGAAATCGGCGAAATCATCGTCCGCAGCGCACAGCCGGTCGAAGACGGGCTTGGGGATCAAATAGACCAGGGTGTCCTCGATGGCCTGCACCGGAAAGCGCACCTGGCGGTCCCGCAGCAGGGCGAACTGCCCGAAGATATCCCCTTCGCCGAGGCGGTTGTACAACTGGCCATTGTGGAGGTACACCTCCACCGCGCCGCTGCGGATGTAGGACAGGGACTCAACCTGCCCGTCCCGCTCGGCAATGGTGGTGCCGGCCTTGTAGTAGGCGATCTCGACCGCGCCGGCCACCTCGTCGAGGAGATCGTCCGCGAGCCCGTCGAAGGGCGGATGGCGACTGAGATGATCGCGAATCTCCCGGATTTCCGCTTCCATGGTGCCCCCGCGCTGCGGTTCGTCTGTTAGGTTACCGATACTCTAGGAGCACCTACGGGCGCGGGCAAGCGCGGGGCCCCGCCCGCCTCCGCCAGAAATAAAGAAGAGATTGATGGCGTTTCGGCATGATGATAATTTGCCGTCATGATCAAATTGCCCGGAGCATCAGCGGGCATACCACTTCCTGACGGCTTGCTCCGCGCGCGACGACTTCGCGCTCTGTGAGCTTGTCCTCGTGGAGCTATGCATCCTACTTCCGCAATCCGGCCGTGATCGCCGAGCCATTGCCCGCGCAGCAGGCCGCCGATACGTGCCTGTCCTATCGCCGCAATCCGTTTGGTCACTCCGCTGCAGAGGTCTCTGCGCATGCCCTACCCGGATCTGAAGCTGGCCTACGAGGCGCTAGCCGAGACCTACGACGCCAACCGCGGCGCCTTTGACATGTCCGCCG
>JGI12109J20283_10356579_pt1 | contig 12730 bp, 12 predicted proteins | sample ElkSlonscriptome_12_FD_20283 | JGI IMG/M metagenome (IMG submission 20283) | reverse complement strand
GCTTCACCGAAGGGCTGCGTCTCGATCCGGATCGCTCCGCACTGCACGCGAACCTCGCGGTCTCCCTCGTGCAGGTGGGGGCGACCGGTCGTGCGCTCAGCGAATTCGAACAGGCGGCGCAACTGGATCCACGATCGGTCGATGCGCATCTCGGTTGGGGCCGGGAACTCCATCGACTGCGGCGTCATGGTCCGGCGCTCGAGCCCCTGCGCCGTGCCCGCTATCTGGCGCCCGACGATCTGCGAGTCCTGCCCGTACTGGGGGACGCCGCCGCGGCGGCGGGTGAGGTCGAGGAGGCGCTCGAGGTCTGGGGCCGGGTGGAAACACTCGCGCCGGACGTCCGGAGCGCACGCCGGTTGGCCGAACTCCGCGCACCCAGGGACCCCGAGGCCGCGATCGAGGCCTACGATCTCTGCCTCGACCGGGATCCGGACGCACTCGATTGCCGGGAAGCCGCGGCCAGCCTGGAAACCGCAGCCGGCCGCCCGGATGCCGCTGCCGAGCGCCTGTTTCCCCATGCCGAAGATCTCAGCGGGCCCGGACTCGCCAATCTGTACGTCGCCCTCTGGAACGCCGGACGCGGCGGCGACGTGCGCGCGCTCGTGGAGCGTCGTCCCCCGCGTTCTGGGCCCGGTTGCGGGGTCGCCGGCCTTGCCTTCCGCGCGGTCGGGGACACTGAGAATGCCCTCGAAATGCTTACGGTGGGCCTGAACGTCGCTCCCCGTGATCCCGGACTCCTGGTCCTGATGGGAGCCGTTCTCGAGGACGCGGGGCGTCGGGACGAGGCTCGCGCCGCGTGGCGCCGTGCTCTGGAGCTGGATGCGGACAACGCCGAGGCCCGGTCGAACCTCGAAGCGACCGGGGGCCTCCGCGCGCCGGACCCTCGTTCGAAGTGACCAGCCCGGACGGGTTTACAACGCCAGGGTCGTGACGTAGATTCCAGTGTCTTGCTTTCCAGCCGGATCGAGGGAGCGCTCAGCGGCAGCCCCCGTCGATATCGGCGAAGAGTGGCCCCGAAAGGTTCACGCATGCTGACGGATCGATTCCAAAGACCGGCGAATGATCGGCCGGTCCCCTTGCGCGCGTTGCGCGGTGTTCTCGTTCCCGGAGTGGTTGCCATGGCGGTCGCCTCTCTCGGGACCGGGTGCGACGAGGTCATCGAAGAAGATTGCTTCGAACAGACCGGGACGTTGACCCAGGTGACGACCGACACCCTGACGGTCGACCACATGTATCCGTCCCTGTCACCCGACGGGACCCAGATCCTCTTCCTGACCGACTTCTACGTCGAAGGCGATCAAGACGAGGACGAGGACGCCAAGGAGTTCGGCCAGGGCGACTACGTCATCATCGATACTCCGGGACCCGGTGAAGAACGCGAGCCCACCGCGCTTCTCGAGACGATCGGCAACGCGCGCCGGATCGACTTCGACGAGCGTTCGCAGGACACGATCGACGAGTACGGACTCCTCGTGCAGGGCCTCGACGCCTTCAAGGGCGAGTCGACCTGGATCGACAACGAGCGCATCATCGTCACGATGCAGAACTCGCGATTCCTCTCGCGTCTGTTCATCTATCGCATCGTCGGTCTGACGGTCGTCGACGACTACGAGGTCGAACCGCTGGGCATCGTCGAGCAGGACACGCTGGTCGAGCGCGAGAACGAGCCCGTCCGCCGCTTCAAGTTCGGGTACCGCTGGCCCAAGGTCTCGCCGAACGGCGAATGGGTCGCGTACTCGCGGTTCTACTACGACGAGGGTCAGAACATCTTCGACCTCTCCGACGATCGCTTCGAGCAACCGGCGATCTTCGCGGCCAACCTGAACGACGGTCGCGTGATCCGGGTCACCAACGGTTCGGCCCGTGAGGACCAGCCGACGTGGTCGCCGGACGGCAATTCGATCGCGTTCACCGCTCTCGGTGAACGGGGGATTCCTGACATCTATCGCGTCGCATTCGACCCCGGCCAGCCGGCCGAGAAGCGTGGGCTGAGCCAGCCCTTCACCGACGGCCGCCGTCGATTGACCCGGACACCCGTGGAATTCCGGGTTCCCGAGTCCAGCTTCGAGCCGACGTGGACGCCGGGCAATCAGATCATCTTCACGTCGACGCGCCGGCCGCCGTGCACCTCGCGCCGGATCCGGAATCTCTGGGTCATGAACGCCGACGGGTCGAACCAGCGCCCGCTCGTGGTGAGCGAAGAGGACGACGCGCAGCCGATGGTGGCCAACTATCAGTTCGCGGCTGACGGCGTGGACCGTCTGGTCGTCTTCACTTCGCGGCGCAACCGCGACGAGGCCTTCGAAGGTCAGAAGGACGACCTCTGGGTGCTGCGCGGTGGCTTCTGATCCGATCTACGATCGGCAGGCCCTTCGGGCCGAACTCATCGACGTCGGTCGCCGCATGCGGGAGGCCGGCGTCGTCGTTTCCACCGAAGGCAATCTGAGCGCACGCTGCGCGCCCGATCGCGTCCTGACCACCCCCAGTGGTGTCGACAAGGGCCGTCTGGCCCCGGAGGATCTCGTCGAGGTCGAGCTCGACGGGACCGTCCACGGTGACGGACGCCCGAGCACCGAGATCGACATGCATCTGGCGATCTACGCGGAGCGACCGGACCTGCAGGCGATCTGTCATGGACACCCGCCCCACGCGACCGCTTTCGCCGCCGCGCACCGGGCTCTCGACGGCTGTGTTCTGCCCGAGATCGTGTGCGAGTTCGGCGCGGTTCCGCTGACCGAGTACGGCACGCCGAGCACCGACGAGGTCGCGGATTCCGTTCGTCCGGTCTTCCGGGATCACGACGTGGCGCTTCTGCGCAACCACGGTGTGGTGGTGGCGGCGACGACGCCCACGAAGGCTTTCCACCGCATGGAAACGGTCGAGCGACTCGCGCAGATCACCTGGATCGCCGAGAGTCTCGGCGGCGCGAAGAGGCTCACACGAGCCCAGGTCGATCGATTGATGCAGGTGCGTGGGGTCTACGGGTTCGACCGTCCGGTGCCGCCCTGCCGCGCCTGCGACGACGACTGAACGCGTTCCGTCAGACGACGCACGATCGCATCCCAACCGAATCCCTTCTCGATCCAGGTCCGGGCGCGGGCTCCGAGGTCGGCACGGGTTGCGTCGTCGTCGAGGAGCTCGAGGACTGCCGTGGCGAAGTCGTCGCCGCCGGTGACCCGACGTGAGGCCTGACCGGCGTCGTCGATGCCTTCGAGACCGATCGGCGTGCTCACGACCGCGGCACCGCGCCCCATCGCCTCGAGCACCTTGATCTTGATTCCGCCTCCCGACACGAGCGGCACGACGAAGACCGAGGCGCGGTCGAAGCACGCGGCGAGATCGTCGACGAAGCCGTGGAACACCACGGAACGTCCGAAGGGCGCCGCGACGGAGCGTAGGGAATCGGGTAGGTCGGCACCGACGACGTCGAGCACGACATCCTTCTGGGCTTCGAGAATGCGACCGAAGTCACGTTCGAGGAAGATTCGCATGCCCTCGACGTTCGGCGGATGACGGAAGCTTCCGACGAAGAGCAGGTGCGGCGGGGAGGGTGCATCGCCGGGTGCCGTGGTGGGAAGCGAGGCGACGTCGGTTCCGAGTGGCATGGTGATCAGCCGTGCGGGATCGGTGAGGGCGGCCAGCACGGTGCGGTCCTGCTCGGTGACGCACGTGATCGTGTCGGCGGCTACGCCGAAACCGGCCTCGTGACGCGCCCAGCGGGCGACGTCGGCACCGTGCCGTCGCCTCGCGAGTGAATCCGCTGCCACCGCGGCACGGCGCAATCGGACCAGGCTTCCGAGCTCGTGCGTGTTCAGGATCACATGGGGCGCCCGCGCGACTCCACGGGAGTGCGACGCGTAGGGAGCCATGAAGCCGTACTCGACCTGCACGACGTCGGGCTGGAACGTGCCGAGGCATTCGTCCAGCGCGCGATGCATTTCCTGGCGATCGTACTTCTCGACCATGAGCGGTCGGCCATGACGTCGTGCGGCGATGACGCGTCCCACACGGTCCACGACCAGGGGCAGGCGGGACGCGCCCCGTGCCTGGTCACTGCGGAAGCCCACCGTGTGGACCTTCACCCCTGCCGCCTCGAGTTCCGACTCCAGTCCCATTTCGCTCTCGCGACGGAAGCACAGGAGAGAGGTCTCGTGGACGCGGGCCAGGGCCTGGCAGACCTGAAGAACGGCCGTTCCGCCGCCGTGTCCGATGCGGGCGTGAGGCAAGTAGGGGGAGACGACGAGCCAGCGCATGGGGGTGATCAGGGCAGCCGGTAGCCGCGTTTGACGGCGAACTGCTCGCGTGCGCGATCGAGTTCGATCGACCAGCCACTGCTTCCGGGCTCCAGGCCGGGCTTGGTCTTCTTCACGAATTCGACGGCTTCACGCTGGATCTCCTCTTCCTTCGCCAGGTCTTTCTGGATGACGACCGAGATCAGGTCGGCGACGTCCTCCTCGTCGATCTGCATGTCGACGAGCTCCTCTTCGGCGAGGCGATCGGTGATGGCCAGGGCGATGGCGTCGATGCGTTCCTCGGACAGGCGCACGGCAGACTCTCCTAGAGGATGAAGCCGCGCTCGCGCGCGATCTGGGATCGGAACTTCTGGCGGAGCATCTCGTGGTCCATGTTCTCGCGATCGATGTCGCCGGCGTGCTCGCGGAGCAGGGCCTCGACCTCGTCGTCGATCTCCTCTTCCTCGCGGAGGTCGTCGAGGATCGCACTGCCCACGGCCACCTGAACTGCCTCGGAGCGTTCGTTGAGGTGGATCTGTGGGTGCTGGTCGAGCATCTCGACGATCTGGGCAGCGAGATCCTTGACCTTCTCCTGTGACATGCGCACGGTGGGATCCTCTCGACGGCGATGGGGGCCGAACTCCCGATCGGGAGACGGCGCAACGCTAGCGGTGGCGGCCCCGCTGGCAAGTGTTTTCTAACTTGTTCATGGCTTCGACGACAGGAATGCGATTCGGACGCGACATGATCGTAACATGAGCGGAACCCGTGGCGTGCCTCCGGCGTAGGCCACCCCGCGACCCGGCCGAGCCGGGCACCGGACATCCGCGAACCCGCCCGCCGCCCGTGCCCATTCACGGGCGGATCACCCGGAAGGAATCCCGTGACCGAGGACCTGAACCGACTGCAGGAGCGCATCGAGCAGGAGAGCGGCTTCGTCCGAGACCTGCAGAAAGAGATCGGGCGTGTCGTCGTCGGCCAGCGTGGCATGGTCGACGCCCTGCTCATGGGGCTGCTGACCGGCGGCCACGTTCTGCTCGAGGGCGTGCCCGGATTGGCAAAGACCCTGTCCGTGAGCACGCTCGCCCGCTCGTTGTCGATGAGCTTCGCGCGCATCCAGTTCACGCCGGACCTGCTGCCGGCCGACTTGATCGGAACGCTGATCTTCGACCAGCGCACTGGCGATTTCGTCACCCGCAAGGGTCCGATCTTCGCGAACATCGTGCTCGCCGACGAGATCAACCGCGCTCCGGCGAAGGTGCAGTCGGCCCTGCTCGAGGCGATGCAGGAACTTCAGATCACGATCGGCGACGAGACCTTTCGGCTCGACCAGCCCTTCCTGGTGCTGGCCACCCAGAATCCGATCGAGCAGGAGGGGACCTACCCTCTGCCGGAGGCCCAGGTCGATCGATTCATGCTGAAGGCCGTGGTCGACTACCCGACGCGTGACGACGAACGTCAGATTCTCGACCGCATGCTCGACGGCGGTGACATCGACGTCAGCGCGGTTCTCGACGGCGAGCAGCTCATGCGAGCACGCGAAGTGGTGAAGGAAGTCTACGTCGACGACAAGATCCGCGAGTACGTGCTCGACCTCGTCCGGGCGACGCGAGAGCCGGCGGAGTTCGAACTCTCGGTGGCGCCCTTGATCGCGAACGGGGCGAGCCCGCGCGCGACGCTCTTCCTGACCCGCGCGGCGCGCGCCCATGCCTTCCTGCGCGGACGTGGCTTCGTCACGCCCGAAGACGTCAAGTCGATCGGGCCGCTCGTCTTGCGTCACCGTGTGGCGATCAGCTACGAGGCCGAGGCCGAAGAACTCACCAGCGACGACATCGTGCGTCTGATCTTCGACCACGTCGAAGTGCCCTAGACCGACGCCTTCCGCCGAAGCCCACTGCCGGAGCCCGCCGTGACCGAACGAGACCGCAAGGATGCCGACGAGAGTGTCCGGGGAATTCCTCCGGATCTCATCGCACAGGTCCGTCGTCTGGAGATCCGCACGCGCCGCATCGTGCAGGAACTCTTCGGCGGCGAGTACCACTCGGTGTTCAAGGGTCAGGGAAATCAGTTCCGCGAGGTCCGCGAGTACCTCGCCGGCGACGACGTGCGTGCGATCGATTGGAACGTCACCGCGCGCATGGGGGATCCCTACCTCAAGCAGTTCGAGGAAGAGCGCGAGCTCACCGTGATCGTCATGGCCGATCTCTCGGCGTCCGAGCGCTTCGGTTCGGCTCACCGGCTCAAGTCGGCAGCCATGGCCGAGCTGGGCGCACTGCTCGTCTTTTCCGCACTCGGCAACCAGGACAAGGTCGGCCTGATCCTCTTCTCCGACGAGATCGAACTCTACGTACCGCCGCGCAAGAACCGCTCGCACGGACTACGTGTCGTGCGCGAACTCCTCTACCATCCGCCGCGCGGCCGCGGAACCGACCTGGCCGTCGCGTTGGACACCTTGCAGCGCGTGCAGAAGCGCAAGGCGGTGGTCTTCCTCCTGAGCGACTTCATGGACTCCGGATGGGAGACCGCGCTCTCGTTGGTCGCGCGCAAGCACGACCTGGTGGCCATGCAGCTCGTCGACCCTCGAGAGCGTGAAATGCCCTCGGTGGGGCTGGTGCGACTGCGCGATGCGGAGAGCGGACGCGAAGTCCTTCTCGATGCGGGCGATCGACGGGTCGTCGAACAATTCGAGTCCCAGGCAAGGGCGCGGCAGGAGCATCTCGAGCGCACCCTGCGTCGGGCGGCCTGTGATCTGGTGACCGTCGACGTGAGCCGATCGGTGGTCGAGCCCCTTCAGAGGTTCTTCCGCCAGCGTGATCGCGGAAGGAAGCGGCGATGAGGTTCGCTCTGCTCCTCGTTTGCGCTTCGGTGTTGAGCGCCGCGGCTGCTCGTCTCGAACCGGCCGATCCGCAGCTCGGCGAGCGCGCGCGCCTCGTGCTCGATTCCGTGCCCGCCGACAGCACGGAGGTCCCGCGGGGATCGAACGTCGTCTTGCGGGAGACAGCTGATCCTCGGCTCTTCGAGGTCATCGCGGTGCGCGTCGGAGACGCCGCCATTGCGCTCCCAGCCACCGGCGACACACTGAAGTGGACGGTCCAGCCGCGATTGGCACAGGCCACGCCCGACAGTCTTCGTCCGATTCAGCGAGTCGGCACGATCGGACCCGATTGGCGCCTGCACACGTTGTTGGTCGCGCTCGTCGTACTGGCTCTGCTGGTCTGGTGGTGGGTCCGTCGGCGCAACGCGCCGCCCGTGCCGACTACGTTCCAGGTTCCGCTCGAGCCTCCACACGAAGTCGCCCTGCGTCGTCTGCAGGAGATTCGCGACGCGGGTTGGATCGATCGCGGCGAGTTCGACAGGGTCTACGTGGAGGCCAGTCGTGCGCTGCGTGGGTACGTGAGCGGTCGCTACCGTGTCCCGGCCCTGGACTGGACCACATCGGAGACGATCGATCGCCTCCTGGACGCCGGTTACGAACGCGAGGACGTGGCGGCCGTCGATCCGCTCTTGCGTGCCGCGGACGAAGTGAAGTTCGCCGCCCAGCGCCCGAGCGAACACCAGGCCGAGCGCTGGATCGACGAAGCACGCGGCTGGATCGAGCACACGGCCGTCCCGGTCGTCTACTCCACGCCCGAGGCGATCCGGGCCGCCGAAGAACTGCACGGGGGGCACGCGTCTTGAGTGGATTTGCTCGGCCGGAACTGCTCCTGCTCGTCCCCGTGGCGATCGTCCTCGTGCTCCTGGCCGCGCGTTGGAGTCGCGGTGGAGGCGCCGTGCGCTTCAGCGACGAGGGGCTCCTGCGCGGTATCCGACTCGGCTGGCGTGCGCGCACGCGCCCGGTGCTGGTGATTCTTCGCGTGCTGGGCGTGGCGGCGCTGGCGGTCGCTCTCGCGGGTCCACGGCTGGCACACGATCGCGAGATCGTACGCGGCGAGGGCATCGACATCGTCCTGGCGCTGGACATCAGTGGCAGCATGCGCGCGCTCGACTTCGAGCCCGATGACCGCCTGGCCGTAGCCAAGCGAACGATCCAGGACTTCGTCGACGGGCGTACGCAGGATCGCATCGGCTTGGTCGTGTTCGCCGCCAAGGCCTTCACCCAATGTCCGTTGACGCTCGACTACGACGTGCTCGTCCGCTTTCTCGACGAGGTCGACATCGGGTTGATCGAGGACGGCACGGCGATCGGCCTGGGCATGGCCACCGGCGTGCGCCGCCTCGCGCGCAGCGAAGCCGAGAGCAAGGTCCTCGTCCTGCTCACCGACGGCGTGAACAACGTGACGACCGTCGACCCGCTGACCTCGGCCGAAGCTGCACGCGCTCTCGGCGTGAAGGTCTACACGATCGGTGTCGGCAAGGAGGGACTGGCGCCCTATCCGGTCGATCATCCGATCCTGGGTCGCCGCTATACCCAGATCGAGACGCGCATCGACGAAGAACTGCTCCAGCAGGTCAGCGAGATGACCGGCGGACAGTACTTCCGTGCGCAGTCGGGCGATGGCCTCGCACGGATCTTCGAGACCATCGACGCACTCGAGAAGACCGAGATCGAGACGGAGGTCTTCACCAACTATCAGTCGCTCGCGGCCTGGTGGATCCTTCCGGGTCTGCTGTTGCTCGCGCTCGAGTCCTTGCTCGCCGCCACGCTCTTCCGCGTGCTGCCCTGACCCGGAGTCCTGATGCGCTTCGCCCATCCCGAACTCCTTTGGCTGCTGTTCCTGGTCCCGTGCCTGTGGATGGTCTTCGTGGCCACGCGGGCCAGCGCCCGGCGCCGACTCCGTGATTTCGTCGACCCGCGTCTGCAGGGTGTGCTGGGCATCGAAGCACGGGATGGTCGGCGGGTCGCGCGGGCGGCGCTGCGCCTTCTCGCGCTCGCGCTCGCGATCCTTGCCGTGGCCCGGCCGCAGTGGGGGGCGAGCGAGGTCGAGGTCGAACAGGAAGGCGTCGACCTGGTCGTCGCGCTGGACATCAGTCGCAGCATGTTGGCCGAGGACATCAAGCCGAACCGACTGGAGCGGGCGAAGCTGGAGATCGGGGATCTGGTGGAGTCGCTCGACGGCGATCGCGTGGGGCTCGTCTTCTTCGCCGGCGGCGCCTTTCCGCAGTCGCCGCTCACCGTGGACTACAGTGCGGCGCGCCTCTTCCTGGCCCAGGCCGACCCCACGATGATCGGTTCGCAGGGAACCGATCTGTCGTCGGCGTTGTTGACCGCATTGGAACTCTTCGACGACGAAGCGGGACGAGCGCGCCTGGTCCTGGTGGTCACCGACGGTGAAGACTTCGGAGACGACCTCGAATCCGCCACCGCCGCGCTGCGCGAGAAAGAGGTCACTCTCTATGCCGTGGGCATGGGGACGGCCGAGGGCGCGCCGATTCCGGACGTGGACGACACCGGTCGGCGCCAGGGTTTCGTGCGCGACGACGACGGCAAGGTCGTGATGAGCCGCCTGCAGGAGTCCGAGCTCCTTTCGCTGGTGTCCGCGACCGAGGGCGCCTACGCCCGTGCGGATCGCGGCGGTCTCGACGTCGAACGCCTTCGCGCGGAGATCGCATCGGTCGAGGGTTCGGTGGTGAAGGCCCAGCGCATCGTGAGCTATCAGGATCGCTATGCCTGGCCCCTGGGAGCCGCTCTGCTGCTCCTGCTGGTCGAAGGCTTCGTGCGGGATCGTCGATCGCGACACGAAGAGGGAGTGGTCGCATGACCCGACATCTGCCCATGACCGTGCTCGCCACCGCGCTGCTCCTCGTCAGCGTGCCGTTGGCCCACGCCTACGATCCCCTGCAACGCGCCGAACGCGCTGCGCGGGACGGCCAGCGTGCCCTCGCGGCCGGGGACACGCTGCGGGCGATCGAAGACATGCTGCGCGCCCAGGCGCTCGCCCCCGACGACCCCACGATCCGCTCCGGTCTGGCCGAAACCCTCTACGACACCGGCGAGTACGAAGGCGCGGTGCGGCAGTTCGAGCCCCTGGTCGATCCCGAAGCTCCTTTGGCTCAACGGCGCCGCGGCCTCTACAATGCGGGGAACGCTGCCTTTGCCCAGCAGGACTACGAACGGGCACTGGACTACTACACGCAGGCGCTGCTCGAGGGCGACGGCGCGCCGTCCCCGGATCTGCTCCACAACCTCGAACTCGCGCAATTGCTGCAACAGCGACAAGAGCAACAACGTCAGGACTCGGAGGAGTCCGGCGAGGATGGCGAGCCCCAGGACCAGGAGAATTCGGAGCAGAACCAGGACGAGCAGCAGCAGCAGCAGGACCAGCAGCAGCAGGACGAGCAGCAGAATCAGGAGTCGCAGGAGCAAGAGCCGCAGGAGCAGGAGGCTCCGCCCGACTCCACGGGCCAACAGCCGCCGCCCCCTGAACCGGAAGACGCGCCGTCGGACAGCCTCCAGCAAGCGGTGCCGCCACCGGACCTCGAGCAGATGACGCCCGAGGAGGCGATGCGACTGCTCGAGGCGCTCGATTTCGACGAGCAGCAGCTCCGCGAATCGATCCAACGGCGCCTTCGCGGCGACGACGAGGAGGACGAACATGACTGGTAGACGACTCGTTCCCGTCGTGCTCGGCCTCGCACTGCTCGCGGCGGGTGCCGAAGCCGCGGTCGACGTCGGAGCCTCTCTCGACCACGATTCGATCCGTGCGGGTGATCAGGTGGTGCTCACGGTCACCGTGACGGGCGACGCTCGGAACGTCGAACCACCGACTCTTCCCGCATTGACCGACTTCCGGATCTTCCGCGGCGGACAGTCCCAGCGCTTCAGCTTCGTGAACGGGCAAGCCTCGGCCGAACACACGTTCACCTACTACCTGCAGCCTCAGAGCGAGGGCCGCTTCACCATTGGGGCGATCGAGATCGTCGCCGACGGCCAGACGGTGAGGACCCCACCACTGAAGCTCGAGGTCCTCGCCGCCGAGGCGGCACGGCCGTCGGATTCCGAGCCCGCGCCCGATCCGCGCGACGACGACGCGCCCGCGCAGGACGCCTTCGTGACCATGGACGTCGACCGTGACACGGTCGTCGTCGGCGAACAGGTGGTGTTGACCTTCGGCTTCTACCGTGCGACCCGGCTGTCGGCCTTCGACAGTCCCGAGTACACGCCGCCGCGCACCGAGGGCTTCTGGCGCGAAGACCTTCCGCCCGAGCGTCACACGACGCGTGTCATCCGCAGTCGTCGCTACCAGGTGACCGAGATCCAGTACGCGCTCTTTCCGACGCGGGCCGGCAACCTGACGATCGGGGAGGCCATCGTCAGGCTTCCCGACGACCCTTTCGGGAACTTCTTCCGGCGCAACGACCGTCGGCGCTCGAGCGGACCGAAGGTGCTGCGCGCCGCGCCGATCAACGTGCACGTGCAATCGTTGCCCGAGCCCGTGCCGTCCGGCTTCACGGGGACCGTCGCCGAGGGGCTGCGCCTGGACGCGACCGTCGATCGACGCGAACTCGACGAAGGCGAAGCGGTCACGCTCGCCCTGAAACTCGAGGGAACGGGAAATCTCCCGGGCGCGGCCCTGCCGGACCTGGACTTCCTCGAAGACGCCTTTCGTGTCCACGACGCCGGTGGAGGAGCCGACAAACGACCGCAGGGAGGCCGCTTGCGAGGTGTGCGGCTCGTCGAATCGCTGCTGGTGCCGCGAACCGCGGGAACCGTCGTGATCCCGTCGGTCGAATACACCTACTTCGACACGGGCCGACGGGACTACGTGACGCTCTCGACCCAGCCGATCGCGCTCGAGGTGAATGCCGTCGAGGGCGGCGGCGCCGGCGTGTTCGTCGGGGGACGCAAGAGCGAGATCGAACTCCTGGCACGGGACATCCAGCACATCGCCCCGGTGCCCGGCACGATCAGTCCGTGGTCCGGCCCGCTTCCGAATCGTGTGGGCTTCTACGCCGCGATCGCGGTGCCCGCGTTGGCGTGGGTGGTGAGCACGGGACTCGCGCGACGGCGCGAGAAGCTCCTGGCCGATCCGCGACGCCACCGTCAGGCACGCGCGCTGAGCGACGCCCAGCGTGAGCTGAAGTCCGAGGGCGCGGCGGCCGAGGTGATCGTACGCGCGCTGCACGGATGGGCCGCCGATCGCTTCGACCGGGCCGCGGCGGGGTTGACGCATGACGAGGTCGTCGATCTGGTCACCGGACACGGCGCCGGGGATGCTCTCGCGCGTCGGCTGCGCACCGTGCTCGAGCGTTGCGACGCCGCGCGCTTCGCACCGCTGGGCTCCGACGCCGACGACTTGAAGGACGAGACGCGCGTGCTGCTCGACCAGCTCGAGGAGGCGACTCGTGCGTGATCGACTCCTTCTCGCCGTCCTTCTGCTCTGCTTCGCACTCCCGGTGCAGGCGCTCACGACGCCCGCTTCCGTGGAAGAGGCGCGCGTCGCCTACGAGGCCGGTGACTACGTCGCCGCGATCGACGGCTACGAGGCTGCGATCAATGCCGGGGCGGACCATGCCTTGGTCCACTACAATCTGGGCAATGCCTACTTCAAGTCCGGGAA
>JGI12109J20283_10233629_pt1 | contig 12730 bp, 15 predicted proteins | sample ElkSlonscriptome_12_FD_20283 | JGI IMG/M metagenome (IMG submission 20283) | reverse complement strand
CCGGGGCCGAAACCTCAGCGGCGGCGATCATTGCCATGGCCGGCGGGCGCATCACGCCGGACGACGTCACCGGCTTCAAGCCACTGTCGCCGGAAGCGCTGGTCAAAGCGGCACCGGACGTCATCGTCGTGCCCGACCATTCGTTGGAGGCGCTGGGCGGGGCTGAGGCCATTCTCTCCCGCCCGGATCTGGCCACCACCCCGGCGGCGCGCGACGGCCGTCTCGTGGCCATGGACGCGCTGATGTTGCTGGGCTTTGGCCCGCGCACACCGGACGCGATGGCAACGCTGGCCAAGGCGCTGCACCCCGAGCGGATGGCGGCCCAATGACGGGAAGTGTGAATGCCAGCCTCGCCATGGACAGCGCGGACACCGATCCGGCGGCCTGGATGCGCCGTCGCGAGGCACGCACCCGCCTGGCCCTGGCCGGCATGGCGGCCCTTCTGGCGGTTTCTGTCCTGCTTTCGGTCGGCATTGGCGCCCTGGCCATCCCGCCGCTCGACGCCCTGTCGGTTCTGTCCGCGCGGATCGGTCTGGGCGCCCTGACCGATCACACGCCGGTCCAGGAGACCGTGCTGTGGTCGTTGCGGATGCCGAGAGCGCTGCTGGGAATCCTCGTCGGCGCGGCGTTGGCCGTCGCGGGCGCGGCCATGCAGGGTCTGTTCCGCAATCCGCTGGCGGATCCCGGCCTGATCGGCGTGTCCACCGGCGCCGCCCTGGCCGCCGCCGTGGTGATCGTGGTGGGCGGAGCACTGCCGTTCGGACTGGGCATGGTCGGCCGCGACCTGCTCCTGCCGCTGGCCGCCTTCGGCGGCGGACTGGCGGTGACCGCGCTGGTCTACCGCATCGCCAGCCACGACGGCCGCACCGAGGTCGCCACCATGCTGCTGGCCGGCATCGCGCTGAACGCCGTGGCCGGTGCGGCCATCGGCGTTCTGGTCTTCATCAGCGATGACCAGGCCCTGCGCGACCTGAACTTCTGGCTGTTGGGCAGTCTGGGTGGCGTGACCTGGGACCGCCTGATGTGGGCCGCGCCGCTGATGCTTGGGCCGGCGCTGCTGGCCCTGGTGCTGGCACGGCCTCTGAACGCTCTTCTGTTCGGGGAGACGGAGGCCCTGCATCTGGGCGTGGACGTAGAACGGACCAAGCGGCTGGTTGTGGTGTTGTCCGCCCTGGCCGTCGGAACGTCGGTCGCGCTGACCGGCGTGATCGGGTTTGTCGGTCTGGTCGTGCCACACCTGGTGCGGCTGACCATCGGGCCGGATCACCGCGTGCTGCTGCCGGCCTCCCTGATGCTCGGGGCGAGCCTGCTGCTCCTCGCCGACCTGCTGGCGCGCACCCTGGTGCTGCCGGCTGAACTGCCCATCGGCATCCTGACGAGCTGTGTGGGCGGACCGTTCTTCCTGTGGCTGCTGCTTCGTCGGCGCGGCCTTGGTCTTTGGTGACGGGGGTCTGTGGTGACGAGGATGTGTGGTGAAGAGGACTCTGACAGGAGACGGGACCGCCATGTTGAGTGCTGACGATCTGACGGTCATCCGCCGTCAACGTGCCATCGTTGATCGCGTTTCGCTGGACCTGTCGGGGAGCACGCTGACCGGTCTCATCGGTCCCAACGGCGCGGGCAAGTCGACCCTGTTGCATCTGCTGTCCGGCGCCATGGCCCCCGACGACGGGCGCGTCAGTCTCGACGGCCGGCCGCTCACCGAATGGTCCCGGGCGGCCCTGGCACGGCGCCGCGCGGTGCTGCCGCAGGCTTCGACGCTGTCGTTTCCGTTTCGCGCCCTGGACGTGGTGCTGATGGGCCGCGCCGCCCATGCTGGCGTGTCCACCGGCGAGCGGGACGCGAGCGTTGCGCTTGAGGCGCTGCGGGCCATGGATGCGCTGCACCTGGTGGACCGGATCTATCCGACCCTGTCGGGTGGCGAGCGGCAGCGGGTCCAACTCGCCCGCGTGCTGGCCCAGATCTGGCCGGCGGAGACGGAGGTGGGCGCGGGCCGCGTCCTGTTGCTGGACGAACCGACCAACACGCTCGACCTCATGCACCAGCACGTTCTGATGCGCTTCGCCCGCCGGCTGGCGGATGAAGGGGTGTGCGTGTTGGCGGTGCTGCACGACCCCAACCTGGCCGCCCAGTACGCGGATCGGGTGGTGGTGCTCGACAAGGGCCGGGTGGCGGCGGATGGACCGGTGGCGGCGGTGATGACCGAGGCCACCATCAGTGATGTGTTCGGCCTGCCGGTTACGGTGGCGCGCCATCCCACGCGCGGCACGCCGCAAGTCATGCCGGCCTAGCCTGATCGCAATCACGGAGGCGAACCATGTTCATTGCGATGAACCGATTTGAAGTCTTGACGGGCGAGGCCGAGGCGTTCGAGGGCGTCTGGCGGACGCGCGAAAGCCGGCTGCCGGACCAGCCGGGGTTCGTGTCGTTCCGGCTCTTGCGGCTGGCGCCGGAGTACGCGGGCGAGAACCGCGAGACGGTTCTGTTCGCCAGCCATGCGGTGTGGCGCTCCCAGGCGGACTTCGACGCCTGGACCCGCTCGCAGGCGTTCCGGGACGCCCACAAGGACGGCGGCCGCACCCGCGACATGCTCAAGGGCGGCCCCCAGTTCGAGGGGTTCACGGTGGTCCAGTCCATCCCTGACGGAGAAACCCCGTGACGGAGATCCCGGACGCGGCGCGGGCCCGCATCGGCGGCGATCCGCTGACGGACGCGTTTCCCGAGCGGCGCGGATCGCACTGGTTCGCGCGCCGCCCTCTGCCGGTCGACGATCCGGTGGCCACCTGGGAGGCGGTGTCGCGCATCCCGCGCTCCGGGAAGACCGTGGCCTATCTGCACGTCCCGTTCTGCGACAATCACTGTCTGTTCTGCGGGTTTTACCGGCACAGTGCCCGGGACGGGTTTTCCGCGTCGTATGCCGCATCGTTGGTGCGCGACCTGCAGAGCGAGGCCGACCGTCCAGCCCAGGCGACCGGGCCGATCCACGCCGTTTACTTGGGCGGAGGAACGCCGACCGCCCTCGACGCGGCCGACCTGCACGCGGTGATCACGGCGGCGCGCGCGTCCCTGCCGCTGGCCCCGGATTGCGAGATTACCGTTGAGGGCCGGGTGCACGGTTTCGATGATGAGAAGGTGCTCGCCTGCCTGGACGCCGGCGCGAACCGGTTTTCGATCGGTATCCAGACCTTCGACACCGCGTTGCGTCACCGGCTCGGTCGCAAGGCTGATCGGGCAACGGCGGAACGGTTCCTCGCCACCCTGCGGGCGCACGACCGCGCGGCGGTGATCTGCGACCTGATCTACGGCCTGCCGGGTCAGACCCTGGAAAGCTGGCGCGCGGACGTCCGCACCGCCATTGACCTGGAGCTTGACGGCGTCGACCTGTACGCCCTGACCCTGGTGCCGCAAAGCCCGCTGGCCCTGTCGATCGACAAGGGGGCCCTGCCGGCGGCGCCCCCGCTGCCGGAGCAGGCGCGCTTCTACGGGGCCGGACTGGACCTGCTCGACGCGGCCGGGTGGCGCCACCTGAGCCAGGCGCACTGGGCGCGCACCAGCCGGGAGCGGAACCTCTACAACCAATTCGTGAAGGAGCAGGCGGCATGTCTGGCCTTTGGGGCCGGGGCCGGCGGATTGCTGGCCGGCCATCGCTATCGCCTGGAGCCAGACGAGGCCGCCTACCGCCGCCGCATCGCCGCCGACGAAAAGCCGTTGGCCGCCCTGTTCGCGCCGGCCCCGGAACCGCCGGCCCGCGCCGCCATCGCCGCCAGTCTGGAAAGCGGCCGAATCGCGCCGGAGCGGCTGGCCTCACTGGCCGGCGCCGGGTTCGCCGCCCGGCTGGCGCCCCTGCTTGACCATTGGACCGAGGTCGGACTGGTCACGCCAGCGCCCGGCGGTGTTGCCCTCACCCGGGCCGGCTGGTTCTGGCAGCCCAACCTGATCGGCGCCCTGATGGCGTTGACAAGAGACGAGACGACCGAGTCGAAAACGCCACCCGACCCCACACCCGCCACCCGAAAGGACTTGACACCCCATGATCACCGAAACCGCGACCCGCACGCCACCGCCGACCGACACCGTCGTTCCCCTGTCGCCGGATGATCCGCGCGCCGACGTTCTGGGAGCCATCCGCGCGCGGTTCCAGGAGTCCACGGACGGCGTCATCGAAGCCATCGCGACCCAGCACGGGCTTGCCCCGCGCGACGTCGCCGGCTGTCTGCCGACGCACACCGGTGCCCGCGTCGACGGCGCGCATTTTCAGGCGGTCATGGACGACGTGGCCGACTGGGGCGAGGTGATGGTCATTGTCCACACCGCCGACCTGATCCTGGAGTGCCGCGGGTCCCTCCCCGTGGGCCGAGAGGGGCACGGATACTTCAATCTCCACGGCCCGGGACCGATCGGCGGACACATCCACCGCGACCGGTGCGGTGCCATTCAGTTCGTCAGTCGGCCCTTCATGGGCTCCGACAGCCACGCGATCGTGCTCTTCAACAGGGATGGTGACGTGATGTTCAAGATCTTCGTCGGACGCGACGAGACCCGCGCGCTGCGGGCCGATCAGGTGGCGCGCTTCGTCGCTTTGCGGGACCGTTTGGCGATGGAGGGCAAGACCGGTCATGACAACGACGCCTGATGCGTCCACGCCCCGCCGCCTGCTCCTGTTCGGCGGCACGCGCGGCACCGGCCTTGAGGTTGCCCGCCAAGCCCGGGAGCGGGGCTGGGAGGTGGTGGCGCTGGCGCGGTCGACATCAACCCTGGACGGTCTGATGGACACGGGCTGCACCGTCGTCGTCGGTGATGCCCTGGATAAGATGCACGTGGCCGGAATGCTCCGGGTCCACGAGGCCGGTGCCGCCGTAGTCTGTACCCTGGGCGGCGGGCCGGTCGGGGCGTCGGCCGACTACGCGGGCACCGCCAACGTGGCCGACGCCATGGTGGCCACGGGCCTGCGCCGACTGGTGCTGGTGTCTTCGCTGGGGGCGGGCGACAGCCGCGCCTTCGCCTCCGACAGACTGCTCGCAGCCATCGGCGCCGTTCTGGAGGAGAAGACACGGGCGGAAGAGCACGCCCGCGCCGCCGGGCTCGATCTGACGATCATCCGCCCGGGCGGCCTGTTGGCGACCCCGGCCAACGGGCAGGGGGGGCTGTTCGACGACCCGCGCGTCCATGGGCGCATCGGACGGGCCGATCTGGCGGCCCTGATCGTGGACTGCCTCGAAAACCCGGCCAGCATCGGCCGCACGCTCTCGGCCGTCGACCGCACGACCCTGACTGGCCCGCCCGACCCGGTGGAGGCGTTTCGGACCCCGGCGGAATAGACTGGCTGGGTGTCTTTCACTCGGCGGCGAGGAGGCTCGCGGGGTTCGGCATATCGTCGGCATCCAGGTCGCCATCAAGGTCATCAACCGGACGCCACCGGCTCTCGGAGGCCGGCCAGACCCCGCGCTCGACGCGCGGACGCGCGGCTCCGGCGAGCCGCCGCAACGCGGCGCATAACAGCGCCCGCGCCCCGATCTCGACGCGCAGGGCAAGGCGATCGACCGCGTCCTCGCTGACCTCGCCGGCCAGCGCCGCGTCCAGCACCCAGGCCAACAGGCGCGCGTCCGGTTCCCGGGCTGGCTCGCCCGGTCGGCCGAGGTCAAGCGGCACGTCGGCGTGTGCGGCGATCACCAGCATCAGCCCGTCCAGGGGCGCCAGTGCGTTCAGCAGCCCGGCCGCGCCCATCCGGCGGACGACAGCGTCGGGGAACGGGACGTCGGAACACGCGTCGTCGCGGCCGGGTCGGCGGCGCCAGGCCCGGGCGGCGTCCAGCAGAACACGCGTGTGGCGATCGGGATCACGATTTTGGCAGGGAAAAGGAACGACGGTGGGATCCATGACAGGTCTCCGCGCGCAACAAGATCACCCGGCCGCCTCAGCATCAGGAGTGTGCCGGCGGCGTCTCCGGCCGGGTCAGAAGGAAGACCGCGACGCCAGCCATCACGACGGCCTGGCCCCCCAGGACCCAGATCGGGGCACCGAAGACGGCGGACCCGGCGACGGCCGCGAGCATGACGGCGATGGCTAGGTGCTTGGTGTGGCGGTCAATGATGCCGTGAGCACGCCAGCGTTCGATTCGGGGGCCGAACTGTGGCTGCGCCAGGAGCCAGGCACGCCATTCAGGCGATCCCCTTTCGAAACACCACACGGCCACCAGCAGAAAGGGCGTGGTCGGGACCAGCGGCAAGACAATCCCGATCGCTCCGAAGCCGAGAGCGAAGAGACCGACGCCGCGCCAGAGCATTCGCGCCAGACGGTTCGGCGGGGGCCGGCTCATGCCCGGCCTCCACTTTCGCCCCCACTCCCCCCATTGCGCGGGCCGTAAAGGGTCGTGTGCCAGTAGGAGGCGCCCAGCAGGGCGACGCCGGCCACCATGTGGGCCATCCGGGCGGACTCGGTGTCGCGCCGGCTGCCCCGGGCGCACAGGTATCCGGTGAAGACCAGCGCCCCCAGGGACACCACCATGGCGTTTTTGGCCCGGGTCTTTTCACGCTGGCGGGCCTTTGCCACCGCCTTGGGGTCGGTTGGGCGGGAGGTGGACTCCGACGGCGCGCGGCGTTTGGTCGCCGGATGGACAGCGACGTTGGACGGTCGCGTCGCGGGCGAAAGACGGGGGTGCGATGGGGGGGCGTCGGTCATCGGTTGGCAGCTCCTGACGTCCTGTCGGACACGGTCTATCGGATCGGGGTTGAACCGCGAAACCAGGAAAAACCGGCGACCGGGCCGAAGGTCCCTGAAAGACCCGGTCGCCGTAGGGGAGGTACTGGTTTCACGGAAGGATGTGACGGAGTCTCCGGCGCCACATCCCTAAACGCCGTGACGGTATTGTATTTGCGATTCAGTCGCAATAGCACGCATGCGGGACACGGCCGACCCTTCTCCGCGAAACCACTAGAAACCGCGGGCTTTCACTATGTCGCGTATGAACCCCCCGCAGAAATGGGTTCAAAAGGACCCAAGACAGGGCCGCTGCCGGCTTTGTAGGGCGCCGGCTTCCGCCTAGTGTGCGGCCCCTGTTCCCTGTCGCCCGTGCCGTTTGGACCCATGACCGCCACACCCACCGCCACCGCCGTGCAGTCCGCACGCCCCAATCCCCTGACCGTGTTTCTGCATCTGCGGCCGCACCTGTCGCTGGTTCATCAGATGCCGGGACGCGTGCGGTTGCGGATCGGCTCGGGCGCACTGGACGTTCTGGCGCGTCTCGGCGCCGGGGCCTGGGCGGTCGACGACCTGGCCCCGCTGTTCGCGCCCGGCACGGTGCGGCTGAATGCCGGCGCCCGATCCGTGGTCATCACCCATGATCCGGCGCGCTTCCCGCCCGCCTTCTGGCGCGACTGCCTGGAGGGACCGGACGGAACGGCCCGCGCCCGGCTCGCCGCCACCTTCCCGGACCACACTTCCGACATGGAGACCGTTTCATGAGTCAGGACTTCGTCAACACGGGCGGCGGTGGGCTTGTCGCGCCGCACGCCTATCCCCATGCGCCCGCTGGCCTTGGCGTGCCGACGGACACCCTGGTCAGGGCCGGCACGGTCGGCGCGCTGGTCGGCGCCACGGGCGCCATCGCCGAGGCTTGGCCGCGCCTGCGCGCCGGCGAGGACTCTCGCGGCGAGGCGGTTCGCGACGTGGCCATGACGGCCGGGAAGGTCGGACTGGCAACCGGACTGGGCGCCCTGGCGGCGCACAGCCTGCGCGGCGGCCCCCTGGTCTCGGCGGCGGTCATGGTGGCCACCGGTGTGGTGGCCTTGCGCCTGATGAAAACGGGCAGTCGCAACGAAAAAGCGTCCCGCGCCGAAGCCGAGACAGGAGAGACGGCATGAGCCAAGATCACGCCTCCACGTCCCATGCTGGCGGCTGCGCCGGCGAGGACCGTCCCGAAAAGGCTGGCGGGGTGTCGCACGGGGAGGGCCAGACCCAACAGGCCGGTTATCCGGGCGCGCCGTACCCGGGTGCCGCGCCGCACGGTGCCCCGGCGGGTCATCCCCCGTACCATGACCCGTGGCACTTTGGACCGCACGGAATGCCGTACGGCGCCCCTTACGGCGTCCCCCATGGGGCACCGGCCCATGGATACGGCCCCATGCCCGGATACGGCCCGATGCCACACGGCGCCATACCGCACGGCCCCGCCGGCGCTCCTGGCATGGGATGGTCGGGCTATGCTCCCTGGGGCGCCCCGCACCCGGGCTGGAGCGGCGGCCCGCACGGCGGCGGTGCTGAGCACGGCACGTCCGCTGGCGCTGCTGCGCCGTCCGGGCACGGTCCGGCCTCGTTCAACTGGACCAGCGGCTGGCTCGACATCCGCAACGAGGCCTATGTGAAGGGCCTGGTCGTGGGCGCGCTGGGGGCCGTGCTGCTGTCCAACGACGATGTGCAGAAGAAGGCCATGCAGTCGGTCGCCGGTCTGTGGAGCCTGCTTCAGGGCGGTGTTGAGGAAATCAAGGAGCGCTTCGCCGATGTCGAGGCGGAGATGAACGCGGCCAGCCGCCAGACGGCGACCACGGAGGACACGCCGGCGACGGACCGGGAGGGCTAGGCCCGCCCGGCGCCACCGGTCTGCCGCTGCACACCCATGGTCCATCTGGTTCACGCAAGCCCGGGCCGGTCGCGCTTCCGCGTGCCGTTGCTGGCCGACCGCACGCTCGACGCGCACTATGTGCGCGGCTACGTGGAGGCCGTGCCGGGGGTCATCCGCGCGCGCCTCAACTGGGCGGCCCGCTCGGTGGTAGTGGAGCACACGGAGGCCCCGGAGGTCCGCGACCGCATTGCGGCCGCCCTGGACGGACTGAGCGCGTCGCGTCCGCCCCGGCGGCTCTCGCGTGGACAGGACCGAACCGACGGCGCCGACCCGTTGCCGCTGGTCCTCGGCGTTGCGTCCATCGCCCTGGTCCCCCTGTTGCCGCCGCCGTTGCGCGCGCTCGTCACCTGGGCGCACATCGGCGGCACCATCCGCGACGGGGTGAGTGCCCTGTTCAGTCGGGGCATTACGGTGGAAACGCTGGACGCCACCGCCGTCACCCTGACCGCGCTGCGCCGCGATTGGATGGCGACCAACGTTACACAGACGCTGCTGTCGCTGGCGACCTTTGTCGAGGGCACCACGCGACGCGCCGCCGACGATCTGCTCGCCCACCTGATGCGTCCCGACCTGAGCGACGTCTGGGTCGAGGATGCCAACGGCAGACGCCACCGCGTACCGGCCGACTCCCTGCGCGAAGGCGACCGGGTGGTGGTGGCGGCCGGCGAGACCATCCCTGTGGACGGCACGGTCGCCGCCGGTCTGGCATCGGTCAATCAGGCCGCCGTGACGGGCGAAAGCCTGCGGCGCTCCAAGGAATCCGGCGATGCGGTGATTTCCGGCTCGGTCGTGGAAGAGGGCCGTCTGACCATCACGGCCGAGCGCATCGGTGCGGCGACGACCATGGCCCGCATCGCCAGTTTCCTGCGCGCCGCGCTGGAGGACGACCGGGGGATGCTCTCGAAGGCCGCCGAACTGGCGGATCGTCGCGTCACCATCACCCTGGTCGCGGGCTTGGCGGTGTTGGCGCTGACGCGCGATGTCCGACGGCTGGAGGCGCTGTTCCTGGTGGACTTCTCCTGCGCCGTCAAGCTGGGCACCTCGGTCGCCATCAAGACCGCCATGGGCCGCGCGGCGCGGCGCGGCGTGCTGATCAAGGGGGGCGCCGCGCTGGAGGGGCTGGCGGCGGCGGATACGGTGGTGTTCGACAAGACCGGCACGCTGACCCACAACGCCCTGGACGTCTCCTCCATCACCTGTCTGGGGTCGCGGTGTCGGGGCGAGGACGACCTGCTCGCCCTGGTGGCCTCGGTCACCGAACACTCGACTCACCCCGTAGCCGGCGCCGTGGTGAACCTGGCCCGTGAACGGCATCTGGGGCACATCGACCACGAGGCGGTCGACTTCTTCATCGGTCACGGCCTGTCCACCTTGGTGGACGGCCGTTCCGTCCGCATCGGCAGCCGGCACTATCTGGAGGAACATGAGGGCATCGATTTCACTCCGTTCGAGGCGACACTGGCCGATCTGACGGCCGACGGCGCCTCGCTGCTGTACATCGGGGCCGACGGCGTGCCCCACGGGGTGATCGCCATGCGCGACCGCGTGCGCACCGACGCCCCGGCCGTGGTCGACGCCCTGCGCGCGAGCGGGATCGACCGGCTGGTCCTCATCACCGGCGACCCCGGCCCGGCCGGCCCGGATCTGGGGGCGCGCCTGGGGCTGGACCAGGTCCACGCCGGCATCGCGCCCGAGGACAAGGCGCGCATCGTAGCCGACCTTCAGCAACTGGGCCACCGCGTGGCCTTCGTCGGCGACGGTGTGAACGACGCCCCGGCGCTGATGGCGGCCGATGTCGGCATCGCCATGCCGCGCGGTGCCGATATCGCGCGGGCGACCGCGGATGTGGTCCTGACGGAAGACGACCTGGACGGGGTCGCCCGCACACGGACCCTGGCGTCGGAAACCCTGCGCCGGATCGACCGCAATTTCCAGGCGTCCGCCGTGGTCAACACGGGCGTGTTGATTGGCGCCGCGCTGGGCCGGCTGCCGCCCACCCTCACCGCCCTGCTGCACAACGGCACCACCATCGGCGTGCTGATCGCGGCCACTCTGTGGGGACGGGACGACCGGGCCTGACCATGCGGAACAGCCGCCATGGGCATCAACTGAACAAATGGGTCATTGCGAGTGATAGAGCAGACTCTGACCGGCTGGTCCACCGCGTTGCGAATAGCTATCATCCGCGATGATTGACCCCACTCGCCGAAAGGGCTTCGCCATGCCGTATGTCCACGCCGTTCCGGGCCGCCTGCGCCTGAAGACCAAGTCCCTCTCCGCCGAGACCCGCGCCACGCGGGCGGCCTGCCATGCGCTGCGGGCGATCACCGGGGTTGAGGATGTCGCCCACAAGCCCAGGGCGGCGAGCCTGATCGTCCTTCACGACCCGTCCATCGTGTCGGCGGAGACTCTGATCGACGTGGTGCGGGCGCATGGTCTCGCGCCGAACGAGACGACGGTCCCGGCCCTGAAAAGCGAACAGGCGGCCCGCTTCGCACGTCCCACCGGTGGTGCGCTCGCCTCGGCGGCGACCGGTGCCCTGGCGACGCAGGCGCTCGGCGTGCTCGGCGGCGCCATCGGCAAGGCCGTGGTCGGCACCGTTCTGAAAACCACGGTCGAGCGCGGTGTCAGCACCCTGGTGACCGCGGCCATCCGATAAAGCGAACGCCAGCAGACCGGGCAGGGCAGCCAGCCGGCCGGCACCTCTCCGTCGATCATCAACCGCGCGCCCATCGCTGCGCGTGGAAACCGGCCCTGGTTGGGGGGAAACCGTGTCGCGTCTGGTACATCGCCTGATCGTTTCGGTCGGCCTGCTCGTGGCCGTCAGCATCGCTGGCTTCGCCATTCTGCCGGCAATGCCGGGCGACGCGGCCGAAGTCATCCTGATGGAGCGGATGGACGGCGAGATTCCCACGCGTGAGGCGCTGGCCGCTTTCCGCGCCGACGCGGGCTTCGACGATATCTGGCCGGTACAGTACCTGCGCTGGCTGGCGGGCGTGCTCCAGGGTGATCTGGGCACATCCTTCCGCACCGATGACCCGGTGCTGTCCGATCTGGCGCTGGCGCTGCCGCGGACCCTGATGTTGGGGACGGCGGCGGCCCTGGTCTCCGTGATGCTGGCGCTGCCCTTGGGCATTGCCGCCGCCCTCAGGCCCGGCACCTGGATCGATCGCCTAGCCATGGCGCTGGCGGTGGTGGGCATGGCCACGCCGAACTTCTGGCTCGCCCTGCTGGGGATGCTGCTGTTCTCGCTGACCCTGGGGTGGCTGCCGGTATCCGGTCACGGCACCTGGCTGCATCTGGTGCTGCCGGCACTGGTGGTCGGCACCGCCCTGACAGGCGTTCTGGCCCGCATGGTCCGCAGCGCCCTGCTGGAGGTGCTGGGCGCCGACTTCATCCGAACCGCCCGCGCCAAAGGGCTGCACCCGGCCCGCGTCGTGCTGGCGCACGCCTTCCCGAACGCGGCCGCGCCGGTGCTGACCGTGCTGGGCCTGCACCTGGGCAAGATGTTCGACAGCATTGTGGTTGTGGAGGCCGTGTTCGGCTGGCCGGGGCTGGGTCGGTTGCTGGTCGATGCCATCCTGGCGCGGGACGGCCCCGTGATCCAAGGCTGCCTTTTGGTCATCGGTACTGCCACCGTGGTCATTCATTTGCTGACCGATATCGCGGTGAACCGCGTCGATCCGCGTGCGAAAGGCGCGGTCTAGCCCATGGATCGTCGCGCCCATTCATCGATCCCGCTGGCCTCGCCGGCCGTCCGGTCCGCCCGCCCTGCCGGGCTCGGACCCTGGCTGGCGCTGGGCCTGCCCGTACTACTTATGGTGCTGGCGCCCCATCTGGCGCCACATCCGCCGGACGGTTTTTCACTCGCGGACCGCCTGCAAGCGCCCAGCCTGAGCCATCCGCTGGGTACCGATGCCATGGGCCGTTGCGTGCTCAGCCGACTGTTGTACGGCTTTGCCGTGACGCCCGCCGCCGCAGCCGCCGTGGTCGCCAGCGCGGCCCTGATCGGTGGCGGGCTGGGGCTGCTGCTGGGCATGGCGGGCGGCTGGGTGGACCGCGTTGGCATGCGCATCGTGGATGGCGGTCTGATCTTTCCCGGCATCGCGCTGG
>JGI12109J20283_10028185_pt1 | contig 12730 bp, 9 predicted proteins | sample ElkSlonscriptome_12_FD_20283 | JGI IMG/M metagenome (IMG submission 20283) | reverse complement strand
ACTTTACCCTGATGGGTCGCCTTGTGGGCCAGCATGGGCTCTCCGACCACATCGCCTATGGCAAAGATAGTGTCAATGCTGGTGCGCTGCTGTTCATTTACCTCGATATACCCACGATCAGTGGTTTTGACGCCGATTTTTTCCAGGCCTATATCTTCACTGTTGGGGCGGCGACCGACGGCGACGAGAATGGCATCAAATTCACGATCCTCCTCGCCGTTCTGTGTTTCGATCCGTGCCTTGAGCCCTTTTTTATGCGACTCTACGCCGGTTACCTTGGTTTTGGTGAGGAGAGTATAGCTTTTCTTCAGCTTCTGATAAAGAGGCTGGACAACATCTTTATCAGCCGGAGGGATAATATGGTCGAGCATCTCGACAATGGTGATCTCCGAGCCGAGTGCGCTGTAGACCTGCGCCATTTCCAGACCGATAATGCCGCCACCGATGACCAGCAGCCGCTCTGGAACCTCTCTGAGTTCCAAAGCGGTTGTTGAATCCCAGATACGGTCATCCTCCGGCAGACCCGGAATAATGAACGGCCTGGAGCCGGTGGCAATTATTGCGTGCTTAAAGGAAACACGCGATTGACCCTCCTCACCGCTGATCTTTATGGTCTTTTCATCCTCGAAAATACCGCTGCCCACCAGGCGGGTGACTTTTCTGGCCTTGGCCAGACCGTCGAGACCGTCGGTGAGTTTACCGACGATTGCCTCTTTCTTGGCCCGCATGGCCTCCAGATCTATTTTCGGATCGTTATAGGTGATGCCGAAATCGGCAATTTCTCTAGCCTGTTCTATGACCGCCGCCCCATGCAGAAGGGTCTTCGAGGGAATACAGCCGACATTGAGACAGACGCCGCCCAGACGCGAATGCTTCTCGACCAGACAGACGTCAAGACCGAGATCCGCACCGCGAAAAGCGGCGGTATATCCACCCGGCCCGCCACCAAGAACCACTAAATCGTATGACTGTGTATTGCTCAACGTTGCTCCTCCCCGGCTACAATAGCGCCCTTCGTAAATCCTCAATTCTCCTGGAAAGATCCCGGCAGAATCGCGCGGCATCGGCACCATCGATCACCCGGTGATCGTAGGAGAGCGAAAATGGCAGGGTCAGGCGCGGTCTGAATGTTTGCTCCTCTTCATCCCAAACCGGTTTTTGATAATTTCTGGAAAGGCCGAGAATGGCCACCTGCGGTGCATTGACTATGGGGGTGAAGCCGGTGCCGCCAATACCGCCGAGGCTTGAAATGGTAAAAGACGCACCCTGCAGGTCGGCAACCTCCAGTTTGCCCTCGCGGGCCGCCTTGCTCAGGGACTGCAGCTCTGCTGCTATTTCCTTCATGCCTTTTTTGTCACTGTCCTTGATCACCGGCACCACCAGTCCGTTTTCGGTATCAACGGCGATGCCGATATTATAGAAACGCTTGAGCACCAGTTTGTCGCCATCAGCACTGAGCGAGCTGTTGACCTGGGGATAGGCCTTGAGACTGGCGACCACCGCCTTGATGATAAAGACCAGCGGCGAATAGCGTATTTCCTGGTCCTTCACCTCTTCGTTCATCTGTCGGCGGAAGGCCTCCAGGTCGGTGACGTCGGCTTCATCAAAGTGAGTCACATGAGGGATGGTAACCCAGCTGGTAAGCAGGTGCGGTCCCGATTTCCTCTTGATCCTGCTCAAAGAAGCTTCCTCCGTTTCACCGTACTTGCTGAAGTCCTCGAGCGGCTTGCGCTGAGGCAGTTCGGCAGGAGCACCTTTCGTCGACGGTTTCTCTGCCTTTTCCTCCAGGACCGTGTCCACATCCTCCTTGAGGATACGTCCCTTGGGACCGGTACCTTTAACGTCGCCGAGATCAACCTCTTTTTCTCGAGCGTAGGCCCGGACCGAGGGAGTTGCATGGTAGGTGCCGGACTCCTCACCGTCCTCCTCTTCAGCGGACTTTTCCCTTTTTGATTCTTCCTGGTCCTCGCCGGTCCTTTCCTTCTGTTCTTCTTCCGCATCTTTTTTCTCTTCTGCGGCGTCGTCCTTTTTCTCTTCGTCCTGTTGCTTGTCTTCGTCCTGGGACTCTTCCTGCTGTCCGGCCTCATCATCGGAAGTGTCTTCGTCGGCGACTTCGACCAGGGCGATATCGTCGCCGCTTTCGACGTTGTCTTCTTCCTTGACGTACACCTCTTTGACGACACCGGCGACAGTGGAGGGAATATCCATTACCGCCTTCTCACTCTCCAGAGCTATAAGAGGATCCTCGACCTCAATCCTGTCTCCCTGAGAGACATACACTTCAACAACCGTTATATCCTGAACATCCCCGAAGTCGGGTACCTTGACCTTTTCTGTGGCCATTCGCATCTCCTTGATAAACCTAACTGATAACGGAATGCCTGCCGTCGGCATTGATTTCGTATTTCTCAAGCGCCTTCTGCACTGTGGATGGCGACACCTTGTCCTGGTCGGCCAATGCCTGCAGAGCCGCGATAACTACATAATATCTGTCAACACCGAAGAAGCGACGCAGCTTCTGCCGTGAATCGCTGCGGCCAAAACCGTCGGTTCCAAGGACGGTCAACGGATTGGGTATGCATCGGCGTAGTTGCTCACCGTAGGCCTGGACATAATCGGTGCTGATAATTGCCGGACCGTCAAAACCTTCGAGCGCCTCGGCAGCATAGCATCTCTTCTTGTCTTCCTGCGGATGACAGCGATTCCAATGCTCGGCGATCATGGCCTCACGGTGGAGCTGATTGATTCCCAGAACCGACCAGACATCCGATTCCACCTCAAAATCATCACGTAGCAGTTCGGCTGCGGCGATAACTTCCCGGAAGATGGCACCGCTGCCCATCAGCTGCACCCGTTGGTCGCCCTTACCGCCTTTCTGAAAAAGATAGATCCCCCTGTCGATGCCTTCCTCCACCCCCTCCGGCAGGGCGGGATGGCAATAATTTTCATTGAGCAGGGTAATATAATAAAAAATATTCTTTCCCTCGGCATACATGTGCTGCAGCCCTTTTTTGACGAGAAGGGCTACCTCGTAGGAAAACGTCGGATCGTAGGCCATGCAGTTGGGTACCGCCGAAGCCGCCAGCAGGGAAGAGCCGTCCTGATGCTGCAATCCTTCGCCGTTCAAAGTGGTGCGACCGGAAGTAGCACCCATGAGAAATCCTCGGGTACCGGCGTCGGCCGCGGCCCAGATCTGGTCTCCGACTCGCTGGAAGCCGAACATTGAGTAGAATGTATAGAAGGGAATCATGGGGATGCCGTAATTGGCATAGGCCGTACCCGCCGCCGTCCAGGAAGAAATGGCGCCGGCCTCGGTTATTCCCTCCTCGAGAATCTGGCCTTCGGGGTCTTCGCGATACCAGGCAACAGTTTCGGCATCCTGCGGTTCGTAAAGCTGGCCGCTGGGTGCATAGATGCCAAGCTGTCTGAACAGTCCTTCCATACCGAAGGTCCTGGCCTCGTCGGGAATGATGGGAACGATTTTATCGCCGACATTCTTATCCTTGACCAGATTGCCGAGCAGCCTGACAAAGGCCATGGTGGTTGACAACTCCCTATCCTTGGATGATTTCAACAATGTCTCGTAGGTCTTGTCGGAGGGCAGCTCGACGGTAATCTTTTCGGTTTCCCGGTGAGGCACCGATCCGCCCATCTCCTGGCGGCGTTCCTTGAGAAAGCGCTCCTCATCGCTGTCCTTTTGCGGTCGGATAAAAGGCAATTCCTCGAGCTTATCGTCATCCAGGGGGACATGAAAACGATCGCGGAAGGCCTTGAGCGCCTGCTTGTCCATTTTCTTGACATTGTGGGCCACCATTACCGACTCGCCGGAATGGCCCATCCCATAGCCCTTGATGGTTTTCACCAGAATGACCGTCGGTTCACCCTTATGCTTTGCAGCTGCGGCGAAAGCCGAATACAGCTTGCGGGGATCATGTCCGCCCCTGCTCAGCTGCCACAGCTCCTCGTCGCTGATGTCCTCGACCATGGCCTCGAGTTTTGGATCACCACCAAAGACCTTTTCTCGCAGATACTCGGGGCCCCGGGCCCTGATAGTCTGGTACTCCCCGTCGACCATGGAGCCGAATTTGCGCAGCAGCAGCCCCTCTTTGTCTCGCTCCAATATCCTGTCCCACTCCGTGCCCCAGATCAGCTTTATAACGTTCCAGCCCGAACCGCGAAAACGTCCCTCGAGTTCCTGAATAATCTTGCCGTTGCCGCGTACCGGGCCATCGAGGCGCTGCAGGTTACAGTTGACGATAAAGATGAGATTGTCGAGTTTTTCGCGGGCCGCCAGGGTCAGGGCGCCCAAGGATTCCGGCTCATCCGATTCGCCGTCGCCCATGAAAACCCAGACCTTTCTGTCACCGGCCTTCTTCAGACCTCTGCCCTCCATATAGCGCATGAACCGGGCCTGGTAGATACCAGACATGGGGCCAAGCCCCATGGAAACGGTGGGAAACTGCCAGAAATCGGGCATGAGATAGGGATGCGGATAGGAGGAAAGACCATGTCCGTCGACTTCCTGGCGGAAGTTGGCAAGATGTTGGTCGTCGAGTCTTCCCTCGACATAGGCACGGGCATAGACACCCGGAGAGCTGTGGCCCTGGAAATATATGAGATCGGCACCGTCTTCGGCATCGGGACCGTGAAAAAACCAGTTGAAGCCGACCTCGTACATCGCCGACACCGAGGTATAGGTGGCAATATGCCCGCCCAACTCTTTGTCATCCTTGTTGGCCCTGGCAACCATGGCCATGGCATTCCAGCGGACATAGGCGGAAACATTACGGGCGATGATCGAATCTCCGGGAATCTTATCGCCCTCATCCGGTGAAATGGTGTTGCAGTAGGGCGAGAGAATGCCGGGCGACGTGGTAACCCCGCGTGAACGGGCTCTGTCGGTCAGCTCCTGCAGGAGAAAATCGGCCTTTTCTTCACCCTCGTGTTGTATCACACCTTCAAGCGAATCAAGCCAGTCCCTGGTTTCCTGAGGGTCTGGATCCTTATAATAGGAACTCATCGAATACCTCGCAGTAATTACAAAAAAAGAGAAAAAGTATATTGGCAGCGTATCCTACAGTGATAGCACTTTTCCAGGCCTGCAATCAAGGGCAAGCGGGTAAAGAAGAGTCGTTTTCTCCCGTGCGGGGCAAAAGTTCGGGTGACAAAAGCAGCCCAACGTTTCCCGATTCGGGTCTTCCCCGCGCTCCACAACACGCCGCGACATGAAAAAAACATAAACAGCATCTTCTCACTACCAAATTCGTAAGGTTTAGTATTGTATATGCCGCGTAATCTCAACGGGCAGCGGATCGGAAGAGATCTTTTTTCGGGATGCCATGAACCCATCCCTGGGATCCCCCTGCAGCCTTCCAGGCTACTGGAAACCCGAGAAAAGACCCTGCCCCGACCCTTCCTGAAAAATTCAAGCTGATGTGAACGATAGGTGTATTTCTGGTAGTCATCACATTTGATGCGGCACCACCGGATGGAACGCTGATTATATATGAAACGCAGCTTAGTAAACTACCTGGCTGCAAGATACCCACTGTCGGCATCCTGGAGCCCCCGATCCAGGACCGGAATGACCAAAGTGAGAGTCTGGGTGTACGTTTTTAAAGACTCACTGGGGAGCTCGGTTTTCCACGTAATCAACTTTCAAACTGCTGCAATTTTGCGGCAACAGCCAGGCGATTGTACTATCGATAATGCTTCGCCGGTATTTTTCAATGGCTGTGTTCCAAAAGGTTGCCATGCGCTTTTCCTACCTCATTCTTTCGCTTTTTCAGCAAAAGAATCGTTCTTCAGACACTTACCATCAGCATTTTTCCTCAAATATTCTGTTTCTAGAAAAAAAGACAGCTCTTTTGAATAATTGTCGGAAAAATTCCGGGATTTTTTTAGAGTAGGCGATGCCGCTGCAAACCATAGGATAGTCATCAACGGACTCGCACACTATTGGCGATAACAGAGAGAAAGCCAGATGAGAGAAAATGATCGCCGGCCACCGGCAACCCCGCCTCGTCAGGGAAGGATCGGCAGCAGACCTTTTGCCGTTGTTGTTCTTGCCGTCATAGTCAGAGCCCTGCATCAGATTGGCGCCGCCGTCTTTCTTGCAGCCTACCTGCTCGACATCTCACCGCCATCACCCTTTACCATCCTCGCCATAGTCAGCGGGGCTGTGCTCATCATGACGGAATGGATGCGCCACCGTCAACTGTACAAAGAGATATCCGGAATCTGCACTCTTCTCAAACTGGGTCTTTTAGGTATGGCCTATCACGGGTTCGGACCGGAGGCAGTACTGGTCGTCGCCGCCTTCTTTCTTGCATCGATAGGTTCGCACGCACCCAAGCCCTATCGTCACCGACTGCTCTTTTAGATGAGACAGCAAAGCCTTTCCTCTTCTGCGTGCATTCATCTGCTTCAGCAACGCATCGTCCGCCGTCAACCTCGAAAGAAGCGACCTGCGACTCCCTGGCCGGCAGACTGTCTCTTACCATTAATCAGTGGCGCCGGGCGGACACTCGCAACTTGCCGGGTCCCTGAAAAACTGGTCAAGCCGGTTCCTGAAGAGCTCGGGCAGAACCACAACTTGTCTCAGCCGGTAATCAAAAGCGAGAAATGAGGTGAAACCGCGCAGTACTGTCTGGTCGTCCGCCGGGCGCACGACGCTATACTCCAGGGTGAGCTTTTTGGCTTTTACCTGGCCCAGGCCGACCGATGTCTCCAGGACATCATGGAGAAAGACTTCCCGCAGGTATCTCACCCCGCTCTCCACCATTATTATACCGCAATGTGCACCGATATCCATTTCCGAAAAACCCAGCTTTCGCAAGAAATACAGCCTGGCATCCTGGAAAATGACCAGGGCGCGATCATTGCCCAGGTGCCCCCCGTAGTTAATATCACCAATTGTCACCGTATATGCCGAAGTGTAGCCTTTCTTCATGGTATTTAGGAAGGAAGAAGTATTTATCCGAGTAAGCCTCTTGCAGAGGGGATGACATTCATTTTTTTGCATATACCGTTTTGACCGGATTTTTTCTATACATATCGCAGGTAGAGCCGCCAATATAGATATCTTCGAGGTAGCCGAGTTTACGTGGCAGCTGCTGCACCGTTCCCCGTGTTACCAGAAACGTTGCCGGCCCTCCCTTCTGCAGGACGCCGATATCATCATTTTCATGAAATTCTGCGCCGTTGATGCTGGCGCAGCGCAACGCCTCCACCAGCGGATAGCCGGCTGCTCGCAGCAGTTTTATCTCCTCATGCATTGATTCTCCATGAATAATGCCAGCAAAACCGGCCGCGGTGCCCACAGCCACTTTTACCCCTGCATCCCTGGCCTGGCTGAGCAGACCAAGCTGATCTCTCAGCGCTTTTTTGTAGAGGGAAGCCACATGCGACGGAGCTGCATCTGCCAAAATTTTCAATTTGAGCAAAGAAGGAATCCAGACAACCCCTCTTTCTGCCATTTTCAACAGATTAGTGGTACCCATAAAGACGCCCTGTTCAACGGCGCCGCAGCCAGCCTTCAATGCCTCGGCAACAGCACGGTCGCCGTTGGCCACCATTACTCTTTTTTTCGCATCCACCTGCTCCAGCTGAGCTGCGATATCGGCAGCTGTAAGAAAAGATCCATCAGCCAGGCTCCTACTCATATCGGCAGAGCAGGCAACCCTGACAAATTCGTCGACACCTGAAACCGTCTGATCGGTGCCCTTTCCCCGGGGACCGGGCAACCAGGAGCCAGTATGGATCGATATCATTTGTGCTGTCGCCCGTGCAGAGCTGTATTGCCGCACAAAACCACGCTCGTCTGAGCCATCTGCCACCGCCAGCACGCCATGGGAAAAACAGTACTGCAGATGACGTTCTATAAGCGTCTTCACGCTGTCATACTTCTGCCTTTTATCCGTCAACTCGCCGAATGCCCCCGTCGCCGCCGAGATGCCAAGACTGAGGCTGCAGTCAACCAGGGGAGGCAACAGGGTACAATGACGCAGGTCGATCTTTTCGGCCTCATTGTCGTATGCCAGCTGATCCAAGGGGACGACCTCTGCGATTCGGCCTTCTTCTACTACCAGACACACCCCTTTCTGCACCGCTGAACCGCTGCCGTCGATGAGTCTTCCGGCTAATATGTTTTTTTTCCTCATGGATCCTCTCCCTTGCCTCATCCGGGAGGCGTTACCTGCTTCTCCACACTCACTGTCGTTGCTGCCTGGTCACTGCAGCATTGGAATATCTGCTGAATCTTCAGCGAACAGCTGTCGCGCTTGAGCCATCTCCACGCCTTGCCGGCAGCCAGCAAGAAACACGCATTGGACGCACCTGAGCCGTTGGATCAGTTTTTCCATGGAATATTTTTGAAAGTTTGCCAAACGGACATATACTGTTCCCCAGACATTGGACGCATGTGAAAAAGGTAAACACAGGGAACCTGTATCGCCAGGAAAGGAAGGAAACAATGGGTATGGAAAAAGGTTTTACAGACCAGGTTGAAGAGCTCAAGGATATGATTGGCGGCCTCCGGGACGACTTCTCTGCTGAGGAAATCGAAAAAACCGCCGTCAGGCTCGAAAAACTTAATTACGCACCTTCGATTATAACCCCTGTGGACCGATTTCTTCGCCTCGACCGGCAAGGACTTCTCGATGAAGTCGATAGAATACTGGCAATGCCCGACCAGGAAGCCTGTGCTCTCGCTCCCGACGATACCCGTAAATGCGAGGATCTGAGGCTGCAGTTCATCAAGGTACTGCTGTTTTATTACGAAAAGCTTATCAGCCTGCGCAAAGGCGATGCCGACGAATGGGACGAGATCGACGAACTCTATGTTCACGACTGACCGGAACATTCCACAGACCTGCCGCGAAAGGCGCCCCCGAGCCCACAGACCGAGAACGCCGCCGGTGGCAGCGCTCTTTAAACCAAAATCTCTTCACCATACTCGAGGACAACGGCGTTGCGGCCTAGAGATTCGAGCTGTTTCCTGAAAACCTGCGGATCGGCTTCAATAACCGGAAAGGTGTTATAATGCATGGGTATGGCAATCTTCGGATTGGCCAGCTCCACGGCCTTTATCGCATCGGTTATGCCCATGGTAAAATTGTCGCCGATGGGTACCAGCATATAATCGATCGCATTCATCTCACCGATGAGCTTCATGTCGTAAAACAGCCCTGTATCACCGGTATGATATATGGTTTTTCCCTCTATGCCCAGGATAACACCGGCCGGCTCGCCTCCATAGGTACCGTCGGGAGTCATCGAACCATGATGGGCAATGGTGAATTTCAGGGTGCCGAAATCGAAACGATGCGAACCGCCAATATGCATATTGTGAGCCTGAAAACCTTTATCGCTGCAGTAATTGGCCAGTTCGTTGACACAGATGAATAGCGAGTCGCATCGTTTGGCAATCTTGAAAGCATCGCCGACGTGGTCACCATGAGCATGGGTGAGAACTATAAAATCTGCCTCGACCTCATTCGATTTGACCGGAGAGGTCGGGTTATCGTCGAGAAATGGATCGATAATAATGGTCTTACCGTCATCCGTGGTGATCTGGAACGAAGAATGAGAAAAGTACCTGAGTTTCATCTCTACCTCCTTGTCATAGGAAAATGCCGGATGTGCCTCCTCTTTCTTCTCACAACTCCGGCAGAGCATCGCGGCGACGGCTGGCTGTCCTGGTGTAAATAACCCTTCCGAAAACCAGGGAGCCTGGCCCGTTCCACCACACCCACTATAATCTTTTTCTGCATTCGGCCAACCCCCGTCACTAACTTTGCCGGTTCAAAAAGAGATACTGCAACCATAGCTATTTCCACTCTTTTCCCTTGCGTAATCCCACCGTCGAAGATATGTTACACTGTGCATAACATATGAAAATCAACGGGAGGTTTCGCATGTCTGCTGCCATTCGCTCGGTCATTGTTCTTGGACTCGGGAAGGTCGGTCATCTGGTCGCCGAACTCCTGCAAACAAACGGTTTTGACGTAGCCGGTGCCGACAGGAACCTGCCAACAGACCCTTCCTATCCGGTACTCGATCTGGATGTCCGGAATATGCAGGAATGCAGGCACACCATCGACCGCTTCGATGCCGTACTCTCCTGTTTGCCCTATGAGTTCAATATAGATATCGCCCGGATGGCGGCGGAGAAGGGGATTCATTACTTTGATCTCACCGAAGATGTGCCGACAACCAAGGCCATTATATCAATAGCTGAAGAGGCCGGCTCGGTCCTGGCACCCCAGTGCGGTCTGGCGCCAGGATTCATAGGAATTGTCGGGGCCTCGCTGGCGGCGCAATTTGACAGGGTCCGCAGCATTAAACTGCGGGTGGGCGCTCTCCCCCAGCACCCCTCCGGCCTGCTTGGCTACGCCTTCAACTGGTCGCCGGAAGGCGTAGTCAATGAATACCTCAACGACTGCGAAGTCATAGAAGACGGGCTCCATAAGTGGGTATCGCCAATGGAGTGGCTGGAGACCATCGTCATCAACGGCATCCAGCTCGAGGCCTTCACCACCTCCGGGGGGCTGGGCACCATGTGCGACACCTACCTCGACAAAGTGGCGAACCTCGACTATAAAAGCATCCGCTACCCGGGCCATGTCAAATTGATGAATTTCTTTTTTCATGAACTGCTGATGCGGGAGAACCGGAAGGCCGCCGGGGAAATACTGACCAATGCCAAACCGGCGGTCAATGACGACGTCGTCTTCATCCATGCCTCAGGCGAGGGCTGGAAGGGCGAACACCTGCTCCGCGACGAATTCGTCAATGCCTACTACCCCTTGACCATCAACGGCGTTCGCCGCCGTGCCATCTCCTGGACCACGGCTGCCTCGGTCTGCGCTGTCGTCGAAATGGTGCGAGATGGGATCCTGCCGCAAAAGGGCTTTATCAAACAGGAAGAAATTCCACTGGAAGGCTTTCTCAAAACCACAAGTGGCGCCTACTATAGCAGGGAACTCACCTAGGCCGACCGCCCTTTCTGCGACTTTTCTTGTTCATGGAATAGGGGTTAGTCAATATCAAAGCGAATGCCCTGGGCCAGAGGCATGGTTGTCCCGTAATTTATGGTATTGGTCTGCCTGCGCATATATCCCTTCCAGGCATCGGATCCGGACTCGCGGCCGCCGCCGGTTTCCTTCTCGCCGCCAAAAGCACCGCCTATTTCCGCCCCCGAGGTACCTATGTTGACATTGGCAATACCGCAGTCCGATCCGACAGCCGCCAGGAACAGTTCGGATTCGCGGAGATCTCCAGTGAAAATAGAGGAAGACAAGCCCTGCACCACGCCGTTTTGCAGGCATATGGCCTTTTCGACCTCACCCGTGTATCTGATGAGATAGCATATGGGGGCGAAGGTTTCCTGCTGGACGATGGCATAGTCGTTTTCAGCTTCTGCCAGCACCGGTTCGACATAGCAGCCCGAAAAATATTCGCCGCCGCTGAGAACCCCGCCACCGCAGAGAACCGTACCACCTTGTTCCCGCAGCTGCCGCAGAGCCTCGACATACCCTTCGACCGCCTCAGTATCGATAAGCGGACCCATGTGATTATCCTCCACCAGGGGTGAACCGATGCGCAGGGAACGATAGGCCTTTACCAGCGCCTCTTTTACCTCGTCATAGACAGAATCGTGGATTATCACCCGCCTGGTCGAAGTACAGCGCTGACCAGCCGTTCCCACCGCGCCGAAAACCACCGCCGGAACAGCCAGCTTGAGATCGGCGTTGGCCGTGATGATGACACCATTGTTGCCGCCGAGCTCGAGAATGCATTTTCCCAGCCGTGCCGCTACTGCTTCAGCGGCATGCCGACCGACTTCTATGGATCCCGTCACCGAGATCAAAGGCAGCCGTTTATCGGCCAGCATGGCTTCACCCACCACCGAACCTCTGCCGACAACAAGGTTGAAAAGTCCCTCTGGCAGAGCGTTCTTTCGTATCACCGAACCGAGTATCTTCTGTATGGCAATTGCCGTCAAAGGCGTCTTCGATGACGGCTTCCACAGCAGTGCATTGCCGCAGACCGAGCCAACCATGGCATTCCAGGACCAGACCGCCGCCGGAAAATTGAAGGCGGTTATCACGCCAACCACCCCCAGGGGATGGTACTGGTCGTAGAGCCTGTGCTCTTCCCGTTCCGAGTGCATGGTGAAACCGTAAAGCTGCCGTGACTGACCGACGGCGAAATCGCAGATGTCTATCATCTCCTGCACCTCCCCCTGGCCCTCCTGCAGCGATTTTCCCATCTCGTAGGAAACCAGTGCTCCCAGGGACTGCTTATACCGTCGGAGTTCGTTGCCTATCTGCCTGACTATTTCACCTCGTTTCGGCGCCGGCGTCAGCCTCCACTGGCGGGCAGCGGTCACCGCCTGTGCCACCGTTTTCATATAGTCGTTTTCATCAGCTGTAAAAACGGTGGCTATGGCCCTGCCGTCCACGGGAGAAACGACCTCTATTTTCTCCTTGCCGGCGATATCACTCCATTCATAGCCGGTGGAGACACCAGCGTTATCCTTGTTTATTGCCAATTCATCGAGAAATTGCATAGCGCCTCCATCCAAAGAAGAGAAATGGTGCTTTCTCCTGCGTTGTGGTGAAAATCTCTTGCCAGAAACCGAGACCTCATATAGCATATGTTACACGAACTGTAACATATTGAGAAGGAAATGTACATGTCGGCATCCACGAAATTATCAAATTCC
>JGI12109J20283_10234827_pt1 | contig 12731 bp, 4 predicted proteins | sample ElkSlonscriptome_12_FD_20283 | JGI IMG/M metagenome (IMG submission 20283) | reverse complement strand
ATCCAGTGGTTGCGCATCATTGTTCCTCGCTGCTGTTGCCGCTGATTTCGACCCGGATGGGAGCCCGGGTGCGGTCCTTGAATCCCATCACCTCGACGGAGGTGTCGTGGTCCCATTCCTGTCCCATGTGATCCACGATGGAGACGCGGATGTCGTAATGACCGTCGCCCACCAGGCGGCCTTCCTCGTTCTCGCCACCCCAGCTGATGCCGCCCGGAGGGGGCCCGTTGCCGGTCATGGTGCGCACGATGCGGCCGCTCTCGTCGCGGATCTCCATGCGCCAGCTCTCCACCTGACCGCGCACGGCGGTCTCGATGGCGAAACGCACGTCCCGGTCCTCGCCCGAGGGGCTGAACAGGGTGCGGTTGCCGCTGGTCTTGACGCCGAAGGGCACGCCGAAGCGCAGGGTGGCGCTGACGACGTTCTGGGCACCCAGATCGGTCGCGACGTAGGCGTAATCGAACTGCCAGTTGCCGGACCGGAAGCCGGCCCCGGCGCTGATGTGCTCACGCTGGCCGTCGTAGCCGGCGCGCAGGCCCAGGCTGCGCAGGGCCCAAAGCTCCAGGCCGCTGCGGTAGCTGGTGTCCATGAACTCGGTCTTGACGATGTCGCTGGTCACCAGCATACGCCCGCGAAAGAAGCGCAGGGCCAGTCCGGCACGCATGCTGCGGGCCAGCTTCTCTTCCTCTTCGACCAGGGTGATCTTCGGTTCGATGAGGTTCTGCACCGAGGCGCCCACGCTCAGCAGGCGATGGGGGCGGAAGAAGACGCCGGCGTCCAGGCCGGTGCTGCTGCCGGAGGCGCCCCCGATATCCTGGCTGACGCTCTTGAGGTTCAAACCGAAGGCCAGACGCCCGAAGTTGTTGGCGTAACCGAGGCTGAAGATGCCCTCGGTCTCGCTGAAGGTCTCGCCCAGGTCCTGGTCCCAGGTGCTGCGTTCGAACTCGCCGCTGCTGGTGTAGGTCCCGTTCAGCGCGAAGGTCCCCCACTTCTCCGTGGGCAGGCCCATGGCGAAGAAGGAGTACTTCGTATCGTTGAACATGGTCGCGCCCATGGCCGTCACTTCCATGGTGCGCAACTGGGCCAGCCCCGCGGGGTTCCAGTAGCTGGTGGCGACGTCGTCGCTAAGACCGGCCACGGCGTTGCCCAGGCTCAGGCTGCGGGCGCTTGCTCCGAAGCGCAGGAAGCCGCCGGGCACGCCCGCGTCGTCGGCGGCCAGGACCGCCGGGATTCCGGCCGGCTGGCCGGCCAGAATGCCCAGGACGGCCACGATGAGAATTCCGCTGTTCTTCATGTTGATCGCTTTCATCACTTGACCACCGCAATCTTGCGGCGCAGGTCCATGCCGTTGCCGTGGACACGGCAGATGTAGCCGCCGTTGGCCACCATGCGGCCCTTGCCGTTGCGGCCGTCCCAGGTGAACTGCTCCACCGAGCCGGCCATGACGTCGCGCTGGGTGCTCCAGACCACGTCGCCGTAGAGGTCATACACGGTGACCGTGACGACGCCGCCGGCGGTGGGCCGGAACATGATCGTGGTTTCACCCTCGTTGGGGTTGAAGGGGTTGGGTCGGTTGGTGATGTCCTTGTTCAGGTCCAGGTCCGCGGCGGTGTACAGGGTCACCGTCTTGACCTCTTCCATGATTCCGCTGCTTTCCTCGGCGTAGAAACGCAGGACGTGCTCACCGGGCTGGGCGAACTGAGCGCCCAGTTCCTCCAGGCTGAAGGCGCCGTCGTACAGGCCCACCGGGCGGGGCGGATCCACCTGATCCACATCCACGAAGATGGCCTGGATACCGCGGCTGTCCTCGGTGGTGGCCTGCAGCAGGACCCGCGTGCTCGGCGTCACGTAGTAGCCGTCACGGAAGGGCGTCACCTCGGGCTGGAAATCGATGCGGGTCACCGGCGGGCCGATGACGTCCAGCACCAGGGCATCGCTGATCAGGCCGCCGGAAACGGCCTGCACCATGATGTCCTCGGTGCCGTAGCTGTTGACCGACAGTTCCACGTCGGCTGCGCCGTCGCTGTCCGCCACCAGACCGAAGCTGCGGCTGCGGGTGCTGCCCAGGCCGCCGTCGCCGTTGACCACCTGCATGGTCACCGCGACGTTGCGCACGGGGTTGCCCGAAGCGTCCGTGGCCCGGCATTCCAGACTGACCACGTCGCCGGGGCGCAGGGCCGAATCCAGCAGATGGCCCGGCAGATCCTCGGCCCACAGATCCAGCACCGCGGGAGGAGCCGGAAGCACCACGATGGTGCCGCTGAAGAACTGCTCGCCGCTGTCGTCGCTGACCTCGAGGTAGATGCTCTCGGCGCGGTCGTAGGTCTGGAAGCTGAAGGTGCAGACGCCCCCGCTGGTGGTGCCCACCGTATCGGCCAGGATGCCGGCCGGCGTGAGGTTCCAGTCGGGTCGTGGGCTGTTGCCGCTGAAGGCCCGCAGGACGAAGTGGCGATCGTCGCTGGTGACCAGCTGGCCGGTGACGATGTCCACCCGACGCACGCTCATCTCGAAGCCTTCACCCGCGGTGACGGTATCCGGGATATCCACGGCGTAGCGCACGCCCTCGGGAACCACCGTCAGCACGTCGCTGAAGGACTCGCGGCCGCGGGCGTCGCGGATACGGATGACGATCTGCTCGCTGGTGGCGTAGTGCTGCCCGCCGATCACGGCCTCGCCGCCGACCAGGGTGCCCTGGCCGATGCCGAGGGTATCGTGGGCGCCGCTGCGGTCCGGCAGCAGGGCCTGCATCTCGAAGTTGCCGCCGGCGTCGATGCGTTCGCCCGTCTCCGGGTTGACCAGCCGCACCGTCAGCGGGAAGGTGGCCGGCGGTCCGGCCCTCACCACGGCGGGATCCGGAAGGATGACCAGGTACTCGGCCTCGTTGACCGGCACGTCCACCCGGCCGCTACCCACGTCCGGATGGCCCGGATCCGTGGCGATGACCGAGACCACACCGGGGTTGCCCAGCACGATGCCGATGTCGCGGCTGCCGTTGATGAAGGGCGCTGCCGCGTCGTCGGCGTCGACCAGGTCCAGCTGGCCGCCGCTGCCGTCAAGGTTGATGGTGCCGTCGTTGATGGTATTGACCAGGTTCCAGTACTGGTCCACCGCGCGCACCGAGACGGTGAAGGGGGCCTCGGCCTGCTGAGTGAGGATCTCGCCCGTCTTGCCGGTGCCGCTCAGGGTGCCGGGCGCCGGGGTTTCCCCCGGGGCCACGATCTGCAGACGCTTGAAACCATCCGCCAGCATGGTGCAGGTATTGCTCAGACCGGTCACGCCGGTGCTGTCGCTGACCTGGACGAAGATATCCTCGGCCTGGGTGTAGGCCTGGCCGATGGAGCGGATCCCGCCCTGCAGGATACCCTGGGCCACGGCGGTGCCGCCGGTACCGGTCAGACCGGTCCGGGCGCTGATGATCCGGATATCGAAGAGGCGATCCTGGGTCGTGACCCGCTGGCCGGTGTTGCTGTCCAGCAGCTCGACGGTCACCGGGAAGGTCTCGGGAGGGCCGACCACCGCGGTGTCCGGCAGGGTGACGGCGTAGTACAGGCCGCCGGTGTCCATGGCGATGACCGTGCTGAAGGCCTCGCGCCCGTAGTCGTCGGTCACCCGGATGATGATGTCCTCGACCGTGCTGTAGCTCTGGCCGCTGATGACGGCCACGCCCCCGATGAGCTGCGCGTCGGTCACGCCCAGCTCACCGCTGGCCGCGCCCTGGTTGGGCAGCAGGGGTGTCAGGGTGAATCGGTTCATGGCCTGGGGGACCACGTTGCCCGTCACCGGATCGATCAGCTTGATTGTCATCAGGAAGCCGGGCACGGGACCGGTGCTGGCCGTGGCCGGCACGGTAATCTCGTACTCGTAGGGCGGATCCACGGGGATGTGGGAGCTCTGGCTGGGCCGGCTCAGGTCCGCCTCGTCGTAAACGGTCACCGAGACGGTTCCCGCGTCCGTCAGGAAGCCGTTGAAGGTGCGGCGTCCGTTGACGAAGGGCACGTGGTTGGCGTCCGGGTTGCCGTCCAGGGCGAAGCTGTTGTCGCTCGCCACCAGGCGCAGGTCGCCCACGTTGGTGGTATCGGCCAGGTTCCAGTACTGGTCCACGGCGCGCACGGTGATGGGAAAGAGTTCGCCCGAGCGCTGGGTGATCGGCGCGCCGCTCTTGCCGCTGGCCTCGAAGGCGGGGATGCCGGCCTCGGTGGTCTCACCGGGAGCGACGATCTGCAGCCGCTTGTACCCGTCCGGCCGGATGGCGAAGACCGGGCTGCTGCCCGTCAGGCCCGTGCTGTCGGTGACCGTCACGTAGATGTTTTCGGCCCGGGTGTAGCTCTGCTGGAAGTGAATGACGCCGTGATCCAGGCGCTGGTTCGTGGTGCCCACGGTTCCCAGACCGACGCCGCCGAGGGCGTTCATGATGGCCACGTCCAGGGCGCGGTCCTCGTCCACGATGGTGTGGGTGTCCACGTCACGCAGCACCACGTCCACCGGGAAGGTAGCCGGCGGGCCCACGATGGCCTGCTGGCCCTGGTCCAGGGTAACCACGTATTCCAGGCCGTTGGGAAGCATCTGGATGGTCGAGCTGTAGCTGCTGCGGCCGGCCGTATCGGTGATCCACAGGACGATGTCCTCGACCGTGTCGTAGGCCTGACCGGTGATGGTGACGGTGCCGGCGGCCAGCTGGGCGCTGGTGATCTGCAGCGTGCTGCTGGCGGGCTCCAGGTTGGAGCGCAGGGCCTGGATGTTGAAACCGTTGTTCGCCGCGGCCATGGGCTGCCCGAACTCGTCCACCAGGCTGACGGTCACCTCGAAGGTCTGCGGCGGGCCCACGTAGGCCGTCTCCGGAACCTGGATGAGGTAGGTGGCGCCCTGCTGCACCTGCACGGTGGTCTGCTGGCCGGTGATATCCAGGTTGTCCATGGCCGAGGCCGTGACGGTCACGTAGCCGGTGCTGGTCAGGAAGACCGGCATGATCAGTTCGCCCGCCACCAGGCTCTGTCCGTTGTTCAGGGGGTTGGTGTCGGTGATGGAGTCGTCGTCGCTGGCCAGCCAGACGTGCTCGCTGCCGTTGCTGACCTGGTTCCAGAACTGGTCCACGGCGCGCACGCGGGCGTCGAACTCCAGGCTGGCGGTCTGCGGGATGGGGGTGCCGGTCTTGCCGTCGGGCTCGGGACCGCCCGGATCGGCGGCCTCGCCGGGCAGCAGCAGCATCAGGCGGCTGAACTCGGCGCTCTCCACGACGATACGGCTGGTATCCGTGCGCGCGGGCACGATCAGATCCGAGACCTTCAGGTCATGGGTGGCGGCCGTGCGGAAGAACAGATCGAAGGGCGCGCTGCCATCGGGGTCCAGTTGCCCGTCGTTGGGGCTGATCATCTGGAAGTGGTTGTCGCTGGCGAAGTGCACCTGCGGCTGAACGGGCACCTGGTTCCACCAGGCGTCCGTGGCGATGACCTGGGCCACCACCGGCTCACCGGCGGTGGTGGGCAGGGGCGAGCCGGCCTTGCCCGGCGCGATTCCCGGCGTATGGGTCTCGCCCGGCAGCAGGACCACCAGATCGGCGTAATCCTGGGCCTGGGCGAAGACGTCGAAGGTATTGGAGCTGTCGGTGTGGGCGTAGGTGTCCTCGCGCACGAAGAGGCGCACGTCCTCGCCCGTACGCGTGATCCGGATGTTCCCGCGCCAGGCGCCGTGGTAGGTACCTGCGCCCAGGCCCTGGCTCATGTCCACGCTGGTGGGCGTCAGGATGCCGGAGCCGTGGCCCACGTACATGGTCACGAACTCGTTGAAGTCGGCAACGTGGTTGCCGAAGACGTCGCGGGCGATGATGGTCACGTTCGGAAGCAGGCTGCCTGCGCGGTGGTCGGGAATATCTTCGAGGGAGTCGGCGGGAGTCGGGTTCGTGCGGCTGTTGATACCGATGTCGAAGTGATCGATCACGCCGGCCTTCATGGGGATGGTCGTGAAGGCGAAGACCCCGCTGCCGTTGTCGTCCACGCGCACCGTCTGGTGGTTGGGATCGGCCAAAGTGATCAGGGTGACCGCGAAGTCGCCGTTATTGTCGTTGATGGCCTGGCCCGGCGCCGGCAGGATGGCCTGGATGTCGGTGCTGCTGAAGTCCATGTTCAGCGGAAGAACGGGATCCACGTCGCTGACGGGATTCCAGTAGGCGTCCGTGGCGAAGACTTCCACGTCGAAGGGCACACCGGCATCCTGCACGGCGGGCTCGCCCACCTTGCCGTCGTCCTCGATGCTGTCGAAGATGCCCGGATCCAGGGTCTCGCCCGGGGCCTGCACCACCATGCGCGCGTAGGGCGCCGGCGAGACGATGACCGGACTGGAATCGTTGGCGTTGATGCCGCTGCTCTCGGCCCGCAGATGCTGTAGCTGGTCGGCCGAACGCAGCACCACCCGCACGTCCGTGGGATTGTTGATGCTGATGACGTTGCCCGGGTAGTCGGGCAGCTCGAAGTAGCCGCTGGGGCAGCTGAGCGTCACGTTGCGCGCCCCGGGCGCCAGGTTGTTGTAGCGGTCCACCGGGCGCAGGGTCACCGGCTCGATCATGTCGCCCGCGGTCACGGAGTTGGGCGTGCCCTGGTTGCCGCTGAAGTTCTCGTCGTTCAGGCCGTTGACCCAGGTCTCGCCGGGCATGCTGACCAGGATCTTCTCGCAGGGCCCCGCGTTCACCTGGAACGAGGGCGAGACGCCGACCACGCCGCTGTCGACGATGAGGTAGGCGCTGAAACCGCGCTTCGTCACCTGGACCTGGGCGTCCAGCTGGCCGTCCACGAAGGTGCTGCTGGAGCTGATGATGTAGTCGGCGCTCTCATCGGCGGCGCCGATGCGGGCGCGCAGGCTGACCGCCCCGTTCAGGGGGAAGGTATTGCCGTTGGCGTCCCGGGCGTGGATGCGGATGTTGAAGGGGATGGTGGTGACCTGGGCGTCGGCGGGATTCCACACACCGGTGTCGAACTCGAAGTGATCCAGGCCCTGGGGATTGATGATCACGTCGCTGCGGCTGGTGGCGCTGACGGCGCCGGCGGCTGTGGCGGTGATGCGCGTGGAACCGGAACGGATCAGGGTGGCGCCGAGGCTGTTCTCGGGGTTGCCGCCCATGGGACCGCCGGCGGGCAGGTTCACACCACCGCTGGGATCGTCACTGGTGAAGCCGAGGTTGGGCAGGGCGGCCGGTTCGATGGGGTTCCAGTGCTGGTCGGTGGCGTACACGCTGATGCCGCCGAAATTCTGGCCGCTGGTCTGGGCGTCGGGGATGCCGGTCTTACCGGGGCTGACGCCTGGCGTCAGGCTCTCGCCGGGCAGCAGCAGGACGATATCATCCAGGGGCCCGGGGCGCAGGGGCGTGATGGTGGCGTTGCCGGTCGCGGCCACGGACTGGCCCGGGTAGAGGACGGAGTTGCGCACCGTCAGCTCGTTCTCGCGGGTCACCGGGTCGGTGCCCCAGAAAGTCACCGGGGCGGTGATCTGGCCGGCGTTGAAACCACCGCCGTTGAGGTTCAGGGTGGCACCCGAGGGAAAGTTGCCCACCAGCGCGTCCAGGCTCACATCGTCCCGGAAGTTCAGCACGGCGGTGCCCTCGGCGTCGCGTGCGGTGATCGTCAGGTTCACGGGCTGATCGACGAACTTGTCCCCTGCCGGCACGCTGATATCGAAGTGGTGCACGAAGTTGTAGCAGTTGATGGCCACCTCGGCCACGGGCACGGAGGCGTCGTCGGCATCGTGCACGCGCAGGCGCACGGGCTGGCCGTCGGCCAGGAAACGCAGGCCGTCGAACTGGTGCTCGCCATTCAGCAGGTAGGCGCTGGAAGGCAGCACGGCCGCCACGTCGGGACTGCCGAGCTGGGCGTGTATGAAACCGGCGTTCACATCGGTGCTGCCGTCGGCGTTCACCGCCCGCACATTCACGCTGAACTGGGTTTCCACCGTCACGGCCGGGTGCCCGCCCACCAGGTGGGGGTTGACCACGGTGATCTCCAGGTGGTCGAAAGCCAGGGCCGGCGCCGTCCAAAGGGCCGCCATGACCAGGACCACCAGCACTCCGTTCAAATTCATTCTTCCGTAGATCATCCTCAGCTGCCTCGCTAGGTGTTTTTGCCCGAACCCCGCCCGGAGTCCTTGCAAAATGCCGATCCGCTTTTCCGCAGGATGCCCCATGAGGGCTTCCTGCACGGGACCACGTCTCATCACGGGGGGTGCCGCAAGGGGCGTGCCCGGTGGTCGTGCCGGAAGCAAAATCGGGAGTCACGGGAAACGGGAAGAAACGATCAGGAACGGACGGGAATCACCACTGGGTGGCGCCCGCCGTATGGATACGCTGGGCCAGCCATTCCCTCTGCTGGGAAAGAACGTAATGGCGGACAAACTCCAGGGCGGAGCGGTCCATGTGCTCGGTCACCAGGAATTCCAGGCCCAGCTCGATCTGCTGCCCCCCCTTCTTCTTCACTCCGATGGTGATGCGGCGGATGAGCCCCAGGATCTCCAGGGGCCTGGTTTCCTCGGGGAATCTGAGGCGGCAGGTCACCTGCTCCCCTTCCTCGAAATTGTTGAGCAGCTTGCCCTTCTCCGCCAGGATGCGGGCTCCGGAGAAGCTCAGGTCCGCCAGTATTCCCCGCACCATGCGCGGGCGGTCGATCTCCTGGTCAGGGTCCTGTTTCTCATTCCGGACCGAATGGATCTCCGCGAAGATTTCCTCGTCCAGCTTGATACGGAAGGCCAGCCGGCGTTGCTCCACCTTGAGGAACTCGGGCAGCGAGAAGTAGACGGTGTGGACGGCGGCCGACCCCGCGATGGAGTACGGCCCCTGCCCCAGGTACTGACAGGAGAAGTGCAGGGCCCGCTCCTTGAGCCCCACCCGGCAGAAGATCCGGTCGCCCAGGTTCAGGCTACACCCCACGAGGTCCGAAAGATCCAGGACCAGGCGCAGCGTCCGGCGGCCGTTCAGCAGGGTGCTCTCCAGCAGGGTTCCGGTGAGCATGGTGTATGTGCCGTCCGGGGCGGGGACCTCCACCTCCACGTCCAGCTCCGTCTTGCGCAGGAAGATCAGGAACCTCTCGATATCCGCAGTCAGATCCAGGCGACCCCGGTTGTCCCACCCGTCCGGCAGGTAGGTCTTGGTCATGGACGGCAGAAATTCCGAGCCCTTGACCAGCTCCCATTCCGCGCGCGAGGGGACCTCCGCCATGAGATAGAGATGACCCACGTCCGTCCGGAAATGGAAGCCGAAGGTACGCGCACCCCGCGTCGGCAGATCGCGCGGTCCCGCATCCAGGTTTTCCAACCAACCCTGGGGATGCCGCCCCGGCATTTCGGCCAGGAGGCTTTCCAGGAGGTGCTGGGCCAGGATTTCCAGGGCACTGCCGAGCCCCTGCCCCTGCCCCTGCGCCGCGGCCACGTTCTCGGCCAGATGACGGCAAAGATTGTCATCACACCCCAGATGCAGATTCTGCAACGTCCCTCCCTTGAAGGCGATCTCCCCCACGGAGGGGAAGGTCAGGGTCCCGTGGCGAACCTGCGTGATGTTCTCTGCCAGCACGGACAGGCCACAGGTGGCCCGCAGGGCCTCCTTGCCGGCTATCACAAGGGATTGCAGGGTGTTGGTGAGCATGATCCTTCTCGAAATTCCTTTCGCGCAGCCGCACCCTCCCTGGATCACGTTCGTGGGACCGGTGGGCCATCTCCTCTACTATCGGCGCGCCACGAACATCTTTAAGCCCCAATTCCCGGTCGACCGCGGCGACTTTCCGCGTTAGATTTTCCTTCCACCCCCGCCCCGAGGAGACTGATCCGTGCCGCAACCCTACGAACCGGGATCTCCGGCCCCCCTGGGAGCCACCTGCCGCCGCGCCGGCGTGAATTTTTCCATCCACAGCCCCCGGGCCCAGGGCCTGGATCTCCTGCTGTTCGACGGTCCGGCCGACCCGGCCCCCAGCCTGACCATCGGCCTGGACCCGGCCATTCATCGCACGGGCGGCATCTGGCATCTCTTCGTGCCCGGTCTGGAGCACGGGCAGATCTACGCCTGGCGCGCTCGCGGACCGCGGCAGCCCGAAAAGGGATGCCTCTTCGATCCCGACAAGGTCCTGCTCGACCCCTACGCCCGGGCCGTCTGCGGTCAGGACATCTACCAGCGGAACGCCGCTCGGGCCCAGGGAGACAACACCGCTCACGCCCTGCGGTCGGTGGTGGTCGATACGGATCGGTACGACTGGGAAGGGGACACGCCCCTGCCTCCGCCGCCCGGACGCGAGGTCATCTACGAGATGCATCCGGCCGGCTTCACCGCCAGCCCCACCAGCGGACTGGAAAAGGCAATGCGGGGCACCTACGCCGGCTGCATCGAGAAGATCCCCTATCTGCTGGAACTGGGAGTGACGACCGTGGAGTTGCTGCCGGTGCACCAGTTCGAGACCCAGGACAGCCCGGCGGGCCTGGAGAACTACTGGGGTTATTCCACCCTGGGCTACTTCGCCCCGCACGCCCAGTTCAGCAGCCGGCCGGATCCCGCCGGATGCGTGGACGAGTTCCGCGACCTGGTCAAGGCCCTGCACCAGGCGGGTCTGCGGATCATCCTGGACGTCGTCTACAACCACACGGCCGAGGGCGGTCCCGAGGGTCCGACCCTCTGTTTCCGCGGCCTGGACAACTCCGGGTACTACCTGCAACAGAAGGAGACCGGGCACTATCTTGACTACACCGGCTGCGGCAATACCCTCTGCGCCAACGGCGGCGTGGCCCGGCGCCTGATCACCGACAGCCTGCGCTACTGGGTCCGGGAAATGCACGTGGACGGTTTCCGGTTCGACCTGGGCAGCGCCCTGACCCGTGGCCCTGACGGGACGCCGCTTGCCCGGCCGCCCCTGATGGACGACATCGAGAGCGATCCCCTCCTGGCCGGCACCACCCTCATCGCCGAGGCCTGGGATATCGACGGCCTCTACCAGGTGGGCGCCTTCCCCGGCGTGCGCTTCGCCGAGTGGAACGGCGCCTTCGAGGACACCGTGCGTGCCTTCTGGCGGGGGGACCCGGGCACCATCGGAAACCTCATGGCCCGGGTCTCGGGAAGCCGGGATCTGTACGCCGGACCGGACGAGAAACCCAGCCACAGCATCAACTACGTGGCCTGTCATGACGGATTCAGTCTGGCTGATCTGGTCAGCTACGCGGAGAAACACAACGCGTCCAACGGCGAAGAGAACCGGGACGGCAGCAACCACAACCTCAGCAGCAACCATGGCGTGGAAGGTCCCACCGACGATCCGAAGATCCTGGCCATGCGCTCCCGCCAGATCCGCAACTTCCTGACGGTGTTGTTCCTTTCCCACGGCACCCCCATGCTGACCATGGGCGATGAGATCGGCCACACCCGGCAGGGCAACAACAACCCCTGGAACCAGGCCAACGCCCTGAACTGGCTGGACTGGGAGCAGGCCGCCGCCCAGCCGGATCTGCTGGCCTTCGTGCAGGGGCTGATCCGTTTCACGCAGCAACGCCCCATCCTGCAGGAGGATCGGTTCTGGAAGGCCACGAGCCATGAAATCCAGGGCGATATCAGCTGGCACGGGCTCAAGCCCGCCAAGCCCGACTGGTCCGACCAGAGCCACGTCCTGGCCTGGACGCTTCACGACCCCGCAGGCCGCGAGGAGATCCACGTCCTGCTAAACGCTTCTGACAAGGAGAAGGTCTTCATGCTGCCGGATCTGCACCAGGGCTGGCATAGATTGCTGGTCGTGGAGACTTCCGCAGGACCGGGTGAGGATATCCATCCGGGCGGCAAGCCGGCGGACCCCAAGCCGAAGAGCAGGAAGCTGCCGACCCGGAGCGCCTGTGTGTTCTGGGACAGGCCCGTCTAGCCCGGATTATTCATGAAGGCGCTACTGTGATTGGCCAAAACCTCGCTATGCGCCTTCATGAATAATCCGGGCTAGTTCCGCCGCACCCAGCGCAGCTCCAGACCCGATCCCTCTTCCCCTTGACCATAGGTGGAGAGCAGGCGGAAGTAGCGACTCAGGGTGTACTCCAGGGTCATGAAGTAGGTCCCACTCTTTTCCAGGCTCTTGTTGTACTTCAGCAGAATGCGGGGCGTGAGGTATTTGCCGACCATCAGGGTGCTGCCCCCGGCCGAATTGGTGCCCAGGTCCACCATGTCCACCCCGAGCGTGTTGGCCACCTGGTTCTGCACCCCCGCCCCCCCGAAGGCCAATGCCATGGCGGCCAGGTTCTGCTTGAGCTGAGCTCTCGGATCATTCTCCTGGCCCACCCGCCCCCTCTGTTCGCTGTCCAGATTGTTGATGGGCTGTCCGAACAGCAGCACGGCCGCGATGTCGGTCTCATCCAGCATCGGCTCGCTGCGCAATTTGACCTCAGGCTCGCGGGCGTAACCCGTAACTTCCAGGATGATGCGATAGCCGGATACGTCGCCGGCCAGGAGAATATCCAGCATCGGATTGGGGGGCGCCTCGCCGTGGAAACGAACCCGTGTGCGCTCGGGCCGGAACACATGGTTCATGAACTTGAAAGTGCCATTCACCAGGTTCATCTCTCCGGTCAGCACCGGCGTGGGTCGGCCCTTGCGGTCCTGGCCCCGGCGCACCCGAATGTCCCCTTCCAGCTCGGCATTCAGCCCCAAACCGTTGAGGATCACGCTTCCGGGTATCCGCACCCTCAGATCCAGGTCTGGAAACTGCGGAAGGACGGCTGCCGTGGTATCGGCAGGCGCCCGT
>JGI12109J20283_10021115_pt1 | contig 12737 bp, 8 predicted proteins | sample ElkSlonscriptome_12_FD_20283 | JGI IMG/M metagenome (IMG submission 20283) | reverse complement strand
GAGCCTGGTTGCCTCGGACGGAACACGTCGACCAGGTTACGTGATGCTGGCCTGGGCACCTGCCGAATTGTCCGAAAACAAACTTCATCAGAACGGCTGGGTGAGCGTGTCGATTCTGGCCGAGTCGTTGTTTTCGCTGCCGCCTTTTCAGGATCAGACCATGCGTTTGGAGGTGATAGATCTGGGTGGCCCAGAGCCTGTTATTGCATATCAAAGCGGCGGCAGCGAAGATCTTGAAATCACCGACAGGCAACCGGCGGTGAGCGATATTGCGAACCTGGATCACGCGACTGACGGAGGAATCAATTATGCTCAAAGCCTGAACGTCGGCGGGCGCGCTTGGACCCTCCGAGTCAGTCAACCCCTGCGCATGGGTTACGGCCCCTGGTTCGCGCTGAGTTTTGGACTGATCGCGAGCACCTTGGCTGCCGCTACCCTGTTCTTGCTGCTGTCCCATCGGACCCGAGCTGAGCGCTTGGCATTGGAAAAAACTCAGGCGCTCAGGGAAAACAGTGAACTGCTGTCTTCAATTACCAATAATATTTCAGAGGGCATTTATCGCGGTGACCCAAGGGCTGGCTTGATCTACGCGAACCGCGCGCTTGCAAAAATGTTTTGCTACGACAGCCCGGCAGCGATGCTCGTCGACCGTGAGCCGGTGCGCTTCGCTGACCCAAAGCAGCGAAAGGAACTGCGACGATTACTCGAATCTCAAGGCTACTACGTCAACGCCGAAATTGTCTTCAAGCGAGCCGATGGCACGCATTTTACGGGCATCAACAGTGCTGTCGCCGACCGCGATAAAAACGGACGAATTCGCCACTTTGACGGGGCAATCTACGACATTACTGAACGCAAATTAGCTGAACAGGAAGTCTTCCGTCTGGCCCATTTCGATGCCCTTACTGGTTTGCCTAATCGAATCATGTTGAATGATCATCTAGAAACCAATATTTCGCTGGCAGGGCGGACTGGTACGAGCTTGGCGGTGTTGTTCATTGATCTCGATGACTTCAAAGTGATCAATGATTCGCTAGGCCATGAATTGGGCGATCGAGTACTGCGTCTGGTTGCACAGCGCATGCGCGAGACATTGCGTGAGAGTGATCTGCTCAGCCGCCAGGGCGGCGATGAATTCTTGATCGTTCTCAATCCGGCCAACGCAGAGCAAGCCGAGCTTACCGCGCAACGATTGCTGAATTCAATGCAGAAGCCATTTGAGATTGATGACTATGAGCTCAGCGTGTCAACCAGTATCGGGATTGCGCTGTTTCCCGACGACGCCCAGACCAGTTCTGAATTGATTCGCAATGCCGACGCCGCTATGTACCTTGCCAAAGACAAGGGGCGCTCCAACTTCAGATTCTTCATCCCTGAGTTAAATCAACTTGCGCACGACCGTTTGTTGATGGAAAACGAGATAAGAGAAGCTCTGCAGCGTGGCGACTTCGAACTCCACTATCAGCCTCAAATGGATCTGGAATCCGGTCAAATTGTTGGACTGGAAGCCTTGCTGCGCTGGCAACATCGCGAGCACGGAGTTATATCGCCCGATACCTTTGTCCCCGTCGCCGAGCGCAGCGCGCTGATCGTTCAAATCGGTGATTGGGTGATAAACCAGGCCTGTCGCCAACGCTCGGAATGGCGACAGACATCGCTGGCCCACATTCCGATATCGATCAATGTCTCAGCCGTCCAATTCTGGCGCGGCACGTTGCTCGAAAGCTTGACTAAAGCATTGGAAGATCATCAAATTGACCCAGGAATGCTGACCATTGAACTGACTGAAAGTGCATTGATGCAGGATGCCGAGCAGGCGGGTTGTATTATTGAAGCGATCAACGCGACCGGCGTACAGGTCACGATTGATGATTTTGGAACCGGCCATTCCAGCTTGGCTTATCTGAAACGATTCCGCATTGCTGGACTGAAAATTGATCGTTCGTTTGTCTCTGACATCGCCACTGACCCAGACGATGCTGCTATTGTTTCGGCGATACTGAGCATCGCCGAAGATCTGAAACTCGAGGCCGTTGCGGAGGGCGTTGATGACCCTGTTCAGATTCCAATCCTCAAGGCCAAAGGCTGCCGCCTGGCCCAGGGCTTTCTGTTCAGCCCGGCACTGCCCGCCGTCGAATTGATCGACTGGGTTCGAACCAAAACCAACCAAACCAACCAAACCAAATAAACCAGCCCCTAAAACATGAAGCTAGAGAACACAAAAATCATCATCACTGGCGCCGCTCGCGGGCTGGGCAAAGCGATGGCAATAACGCTGGCAAAAAGTGGCGCCAAACTGGGTTTGATCGATCTACAGGAAACCGAGCTGGATGAGACGCGACGTACGCTGGCCGGCCGGGGTCACGCATGCGCGGCCGCAGACATCACTGATGAAGCGCAAGTCACTTCAGCATTCCAGGCGCTGATCTCACAGTTGAAAGGTCTGAATGTTCTGGTCAACAACGCCGGCATCACGCGTGATGGTCTGCTGATCAAGGTCGATGACGGGAAAGTCGTCGATCAAATGTCGCTATCAGCGTGGCAGCAGGTCATCGACGTCAATTTAACCGGCGTTTTTCTATGTGCCCGCGCGGCAGCGAGCCACTTGGCCGAAGCCAACGACGGTGGCCTCATCATCAATATTTCGAGCATTTCCAAGGCCGGAAATTTCGGCCAAACCAACTACTCTGCCAGCAAGGCGGGCGTGGCTGCAATGAGCGTCAGCTGGGCATCAGAACTGGCCCGCTACGGAATACGCTCGGTATCATTGTCACCGGGTTTCACCGCCACCGAAATGGTATCTGCCATGCCAAATAGCGCTGTTGAACGAATCACTCAGAGAATTCCCGCTGGCCGCATGGCCCGGCCCGATGAAATTGCTGAAACGGTTCGCTTCATTATCGAAAACGATTACATCAATGGCCGCGATATTGCTGTCGACGGCGGATTGCGCCTGTGATTATTCAGCAAAACCATTGAAATGACAAAAAGCATAGACCTCGCTAGACAACTGATTGGCCTCGTTGATCTGACTCGGCTTGAAGCGCCTGGTGAAAACAGCGCAAGCGAAGCGGAGGCAATCCGATCACTGTGCAGCGATGCATCGACGCCGCTTGGCCCGGTGGCTGCGGTCTGCGTTTATCCGGCCTGGGTCAGTCTCGCCCATAACCAACTCGAAGCGGCTGGACAGCGCGCGGCGATCAAGCTGGCCAGCGTTGCCAACTTCCCCAGCGGTGCGAATTCGATTGATAGTACGGTTGCAGAAATTGCAGCTGCCGTGGCCGATGGTGCTGATGAAATCGATGTCGTAATTCCCTGGAGCGCGCTAAAAGACGGCCATTCAGAGCCCGTCAAGTCCTTGCTGGCAGCGAGTCGCACGGCCTGCCCGAATCAATGTATGAAAGTGATCTTGGAAAGCGGCGAGCTGGAGGATCAAGAAATCATTCGGCATGGCGCTGAACTTGCCATCGGCAGCGGTGCGGACTTTATCAAAACCTCGACCGGCAAAGTCGCAGTCAATGCGACGCTACCGGCTGCCCGGGTAATGTTGATCGCCATCCGAGAATCCGAGCGCGATGTCGGCTTTAAAGCTTCCGGTGGCATCCGAACCACGAGTGAAGCGGCGGCTTATTTTGCACTCGCCGAACAAATCATGGGTCGCGACTGGATCAATCCTGATCACCTTCGGTTTGGTGCATCCAGCCTGCTAGACGACCTTCTCGCCACCGCCAATAACCCGGATTCAGACCGGTAATGCAAGCACGCGAACTGTTGCGGGCAAAACGTCAGGGTCATGCCTGGACGCGCGCTGAAATTAATTTTTTAGCTGCGGGCATGGCCGATGGAAGTCTGGGCGACGAACAGCTTGGCGCGTTTGCGATGGCGGTTGCTATTGAAGGGATGTCGGAGGACGAGCGCGTCGCTTTGACGCTGGCCATGCGCGATAGCGGTCGGGTGATGCGCTGGACCGGTCTTGACGGCCCGGTGGTCGACAAGCACTCAACCGGCGGCATTGGTGATTCAACCTCGCTACTGATCGGACCCTGGCTCGCAGCCTGTGGAGCTTATGTGCCAATGATCACCGGACGCGGCCTGGGCCACACCGGTGGCACCTGCGATAAGCTGGAAAGCATTCCGGGCTACGAGACCGCACCCGAGCCGGACCGCTTCGACACCATCGTGCGCGATCTAGGCGTGGCGATTATTGGTCAAACCAGCGACCTTGCCCCGGCTGATCGACGACTCTATGGTGTGCGCGATGTAACCGGCACGGTCGACAGCCTGCCGCTGATCGTAGCTTCGATCTTAAGCAAGAAACTGGCCGAAGGCCTGGACGGTCTGGTGCTGGATGTAAAATTCGGCAACGCAGCGGTGATCCAGGACATCCACTCAGCTTCCAAGTTAGCAGATACGCTGGCCAGCACGGCCACCTCGGCCGGCACACCGACTCGGGCGCTGTTGACCGACATGAATCAAAGCCTCGGTCGCAATGCTGGCAATGCGCTGGAAATTCTAGAGATCGTTGATCTACTGCGTGGGGATATCAGCGGCGGTCGCCTGTTCGATCTCAGTCGTATTCTGAGCGCTGAGATGCTGTGTATTGTCGGCCTGTCCGATTCCTTCGAAGCCGCATTTGCCAAACTTGATGATGCCTGGTCCAACGGGCTGGTCAGCGAACGCTTCTCAAGGATGGTGAGTCGCCTTGGCGGGCCAACTGATCTGATTGAACGGCCCGATGCCTATCTACCGAAAGCATCTTTCATGGTCGATGTTTTTCCCGAGAACAAAGGCATTGTTCAGAAAATCGATGCTCGTGCGCTGGGCCTGGCTGTGATCGACCTCGGTGGCGGACGCCAGCAGGCCAGCGACAGCATCGACTTCAGCGTCGGCTTAAGCGAGATTGTCGGCATTGGCGATGCGGTTGATGCGCATCAACCGGTGTTACGCGTCCACGCGAAATCCAAGGATCAGATTGAACGCATCACGCCGATCTTGCGCAGCGCCTTCATACTTGGCGACCAAACTGTATCCACCCCGCCTTTGATTCATGACACCGCAGTGTTTGCAGACTAGGAGTCAATCAAAAGTCTATGCCCCGCGCGATCGTTTTAGTCCTTGATTCTTTCGGCATTGGTGCCGCCCCCGATGCGGCCCGGTTCGGCGACGTAGGCGCTGACACCTTAGGCCATATCGCCAAGGCTTGTGCAGAGGGTCGAGCCGAAACCGGTCAGCGAACAGGTCCACTGCGCTTGCCTAACCTGGCCCGTCTCGGCCTGTTTCATGCGCACCATGAGGCGACCGGCCACTGGGCCGCTGGCGTTGAACGCGAAGATTCACCCAGCGGCAGCTGGGCGCACGCCGCCGAGTTGTCGTCTGGCAAAGACACACCGTCTGGCCACTGGGAGCTGGCCGGTGTGCCGGTTACTGAAGACTTCGGCTATTTCACAATTCGCGAAAACAGCTTTCCGCAGGTTTTGCTTGATGAATTGGTTGGGCGCGCGCAATTGCCCGGCGTACTGGGCAACTGTCACGCCTCTGGCACGGAAATCATTCAACGCCTCGGCAGTGAACACATCAGCAGCGGCAAGCCGATCGTCTACACCTCGGCCGATTCGGTGTTCCAGATTGCCGCCCATGAAGAGCATTTCGGACTGGATCGATTGTATGACTTGTGCGAAGTCGCGCGCGAAGCGCTGATGCCGTTCAACATTGGCCGCGTGATTGCTCGACCGTTCACCGGCGATCAAGCATCCGACTTTCAGCGCACCGGCAATCGCCGCGACTACAGCCTGGAGCCGCCCGCGCCGACCGTGCTCGATAAGTTGATCGATGCCGGCGGTCGAGTGCTGGCCGTCGGCAAAATTGCCGATATCTTTGCCCATCGCGGCATCAGCCAGACCTACAAGGCGAACGGCAACGATGCCTTGTTCGATGCCACGCTCCGGGCCATTCATGAAGCGGGCGATCAAACGCTGGTGTTTAGTAATTTCGTCGACTTCGACATGCTCTATGGTCATCGTCGAGATCCGGCCGGATACGCTCAAGCGCTGGAAGCATTCGACAAGCGGCTGCCTGAAATTCAGACGTTGCTGAACCCGGACGACCTGCTGATCCTGACCGCCGACCACGGCTGTGACCCAAGCTTCGAAGGCAGCGACCACACCCGCGAGTTCATTCCTGTTCTGGCCAGCGGTGCCGGATTGGGTAGCGGCTCGCTCGGCCAACGCAGCAGCTTCGCCGATGTCGGTCAAACGCTCGCCGAGTTTTTCGATCTTGGCACAATGGCTGATGGCCAAAGCTTTCTGCCGCTAAGCGCCGACAAAGTGGACCACCTCAAACAATTACGCAAACGCGCCTACGTGCCCTATTCCAATCATCCGGTCGGCGTACTCATCCAAACCAAAAGCGGCAACTGGTACGGCGGCTGCAATGTGGAGACGGTGCACTACAAAAGCGTGTGCGCCGAAGCCTCTGCCATCTCGTCCATGATCAGCGCTGGCGAGCGCGAAATTGAAACGGTCTACATCCTTGGCCCCGACGACTCGGCCTGCCCGCCCTGCGGCGACTGTCGACAGAGAATGCAGGAATTCGGGTCCGAATTGACCAGAATCATCTTGATCAAATCATCCGGAAGCGCCCTGAAACATTGCAAGTTGAAGGATCTGTTGCCCGATTCATTCAGCAGTGATGATTTAGCGAACCTCTGATTTAGCTCATCGCATAAGGAAAAAAGCAGTCATGCCCAGCAAAACATCAACGATTTGGGGTCTCTTCGCTTTACTGGCCTGTCTTGCGGGCTGCAGTTCTGATTCGGCCACACAGTCGTCACCCAATCTGAGAATTCAGCTCAATGCAATGAACAGTGGCCAGGCGCCTTGTGAAATCGAGCGCATCGCAACCGTGGATCAGTCTCGCAATCAGCTCTACATGGTACGCGGTGAAGGCATCTACCGCCTGGACGGCGGTCAGTCCACTGATATTCCGGTCCAAATTCAGTTTCGAGGCCTTGAAGGCGTCGTCGAGGATAGAGCGATAACAGGGCCTGAACTGGATGCGGCTTGCGATCAACTGGCCATCGAATTTACGATCGAGAGCTGCCAGAACCAGTCACGTGAGTTAATCGAATGTCCACCTTTTGATATCAACGGACAAGAGGCATTTCGTGCGTTCAGTCTGGAATTTGAATCAAAGGACTAGCTTTGGTGAGCAAAACAGTTGCCCTGGTCGCTATTGTCATTAGCGCATGGATACTGTCCGCTTGCTCGGACAGCAGCATGGAAACTAGCGTTGATCACGGGCTGGAAAGTGGCGATACAAAACGAGGGTTGGTCAGGTCGGCTGGTACAACGCGAGGCAACTCACTAGAAATTTCGAACGTAGACCAACAGGCAGAACTTTTGGGGAATTGCCTGAATCCAGAATGCTATATCCAGCGGTTGGATCTCGCGATCAGTCGATTCCAAAAGCAGCTTGAGTATCGATTTTCGGATGATCAGCGGCGCGAGCGTAACAATTATCAAAATCCGCTGCCGTTAACGCTGTGGCTGGAACATTCAACCCGCGATATTGCCAGGCTGAACCTTGGCTTTCTGGCCCAGCGCAGCATTCACGACAACCAAGAATGGCGACGTGCAGACACAGCCTTCCAGGCAAGAATGCGAGCCCATCGAAATCTACTGCAAAACCATAAACAGATCATCCAGGGCATTGCCCGGGATCACCACAACCCACCGCCTGGTCTCTCAGAAGAAGACCGGCGCTTGATCGCGCAGTCCTGGCTGCAACTCCAACGCGCTGGCGCATTCCTCGAACCGGCCCAGGCTGATGCGCTAGACAGAATCGAAACAGACCTAAACGATCTGCAGCGCCAATTCGACGACAACCTGAGGCGTGAAACGCTGCGCTACGAGCTTCCTATTCGTGATCTCAACCAACTTGCGGGATTGCCCCCTTCGTCCGTCGAGCTTGCGCGCCAGGATGCCCACGACCGCGGGTTTACAGACGCCTGGGTCTTGACGCTGAACGCCCACAGCCTGTTTCCCGCGCTGAGAAATCTGCACAATCGCAAGTTGCGCGAGCAGCTATATCGTGCCTGGCTTCGACGCGCGGGTGGCATGCGGGTCGGTCAACTCAGAGACAATCCGGACTTAATGCGCCAAATTTTGGAACTGCGGCTGCAGCGGGCGCAATTGTTCGATCACTCACACGCGCTCTCCTACCAGCTGAACGACAGCTCGATGGGTGCAAGCGAGCAGTTTTTGGCCATGCTTGATCAACTTGAAGCCGCCGCGCAGCAAGCCGCATTCATCGAACTGGACGCACTGCGTCAGTTGATGCTCGCAGACGGGGTCGACGCCGAGCCCAGACCGTGGGATTTCACGTATTACCAGGCCCGCCTTGAGGCCACCGAACGCGAGCCGGCACCAGCTAATCTTGAGATGACTGGCGATCGCGTCCTGGCAGCAATGTTCGCACTCAGCAACATGCTTTGGGGCCTTGAGTTTGAACCAGATCAACATCAAACCGGACCAACACCCGGACGATCCCGTTTTAGCGTTCACTCTTCCAGCCAGCAACTGCTTGGCCATTTGAATTTTGATTTGTTGACTCGCCCCGGCAAACGCGGCGGCGCCTGGATGTCAGTGCATCAACACGCCCATCAGTTCGACGGCACCCGACAACCGGCGATTGTCTCTATACAAACCAATTTTCAAAACAATGGCGAAGACGTTGCCGTCTTGAGCGGGATAAATGTAGAAACCCTGTTCCATGAATTCGGCCACGCACTGATGGAACTCATGTCGGATACAAAACATCGCTCGCTGGCCGGCAATCAACTGCCCACCGACGCGCTTGAATTCCCGGCCCTGGTTTTTGAGCGATTTGCGTTTGAACCCGACCAACGGCAGCAGTTGTTCACTACTCCTGAAGATCGTCCCAGGCCCAACTACAAATCGCCACTGCCGGGCCTGAGAACGCTGCAGCAAATTGCCGCTATCCGTGTCGATCTGGCCTGGCACACGATCGAAAATGGCAAAGACCTTGATCCATTAGCGATCAAAAATCGCGTAATAAAGAACATGGAATTGCCTGCTGTTCTCAACCCCCACGAAACCTCCCCGGGCTACCGCGAACAATTCGTCAGACCACGCGGAGGACTACTCTATCGACGGCTGTGGGCTGAGATGCTCGCGGCGGATGTCGTTGCCTATTTCGATACTACTAACACTACTGAGCAAACCGCTCAACGGCTACTGACCAACATATTTTCCAGAGGTCACTCGCGCGACCTGCTCGAGTCGATTGAAGAATTTCTTGGCCGACCAGTATCGGTCAATGCCCTGATTTGTGAGCGCCAGCTCAGCAACTGTACCCGACGCCTGCACTGAGAAAGCGCTCGCATCGTACTCTTCAATTGCTTTCGCCAAGCCAAGCTTTGAAGCTACATCCCGGGAAACCCACCACCGCCGGGCAGGCGTTTCATCAGCTTTGACATAGCGCCCTTGCTGCCGACTTTTTTCATCATTTTCTGCATCTGCTTGTGTTGTTTGATGAGTCGATTCACGTCTTGAATCTGCAGGCCGGCACCGGCGGCAATGCGGCGCTTGCGCGATCCTCGAATGATGTCGGGAAAGCGCCGCTCATTCGGCGTCATTGAATTGACAATTGCGATCATGCGGCGGGTCTGTCGGTCATCCATCTGTGCTTTGGCGGCCTCTGGAATCTGGCCCATGCCCGGTAGCTTGTCCATCAACGAACCCAGGCCGCCCATGTTCTGCATCTGCATCAGTTGATCACGCAAGTCATCCATACCGAACCGACGTGATCCCTTGCCCATCTTGCCGGCCAGCTTTTTGGCCTGCTTCTGATCAACCTTTCGCTCGACCTCTTCGACCAGACTCAAGACATCGCCCATACCGAGAATGCGCGATGCCAGGCGGTCGGGATAAAACGGCTCCAGTCCGTCAAGTTTCTCGCCAGTGCCGAGGAATTTGATTGGCGCGCCAGTGATTTGGCGTACCGAAAGTGCTGCACCGCCGCGGGCGTCACCATCGGTTTTCGTCAGCACCACGCCGCTCAACGGCAGCGCTTCATTGAAAGCCTTGGCGGTATTGGCCGCGTCCTGGCCGGTCATGGAATCGACCACAAACAGCACATCAGTCGGACTGATTGCAGCGTGGACGCGTTTGATCTCGTCCATCATCGCTTCGTCAATGGCCAGACGACCAGCTGTATCGACGATCAATACATCGGCAAATTGGGTTTTGGCCTGCTTTAGGGCCTCTTCGGCGATGGCGCGTGCATCATCGGTGCGAGGTGAACGATAGAACTCGGCATCGACCTGGCCGGCCAGCGTTTCGAGCTGGTCAATAGCGGCTGGGCGATAGATATCGCAACTGGCCAGCAACACTTTTTTCTTGTGCCGTTCTTTAAGCAATTTGGCCAGCTTGCCGGCCGTGGTGGTCTTACCCGCACCCTGCAGGCCTGCGAGCAGAATGACTGCCGGTGGAGCCACATCAAGACGAAGCTCGGCCTGATCGCCGCCCAGCACGCGCTTGAGCTCTTCGTGAACCACTTTGATCAGGGCCTGACCCGGCTTCAGACTGCCAACGACCTCCTGCCCGACCGCGCGTTCAGTGGCCTGCTGCACGAAGTCCTTGACCACCGGCAAGGCCACATCAGCCTCCAGCAGGGCCACACGCACCTCTCGCATCGCCTCGCGAATGTTGTCTTCAGTTAGCTTGCCCCGGCCTCTCAGGCGCTCCAGGGATCCGGTCAGTCGTTCGCTTAGTTGGTCAAACATGGTTACTCGCTGAGTTTTTCAAGCAGAAATTTGCACAGTCAACAATCTGTGGAATGAAAACAGGTGTTGGGCTGAATCCTTCAAATCATTATACTGGCCCTTCGTTCGAGACCAAAGCGGCGACGCGCTTTCCATGTCAGCCTACATCTTTGTTGAAATTTTGACGGTGCTCGCCTATGTCAGTGCGGGTGTTGTTATGGCGTTAGGCTTTGTCAAAGCGCGCGCCAATCTGCGCACTGCTGCCGTCATGCTTGCAGTCGTAGCGACTATAGGACATGGCCTGACCCTTTGGTTGACGGTCAAAGTGAGCGGCGGCTGGGACGTCAATTTTCTCAACACCTTATCACTGTCGGCCTGGGTGGTCGTGCTTGTGCTGATCATCACTTCGTTCAGGACCGGCTTGCTTGAGGCCGGCATTCTGGTTTTTCCAGGAGCCGCGCTGTGCGTTGCATTAGCTGAAATGGTTCCGATCACGCCGCTGGTGCTGAGTGAGCCGTCAGTCAAGTTGGAACTGCACGTCTTCAGCTCACTGCTGGCCTACTGCCTGCTCAGCCTGGCTGCTCTGAATGCCATTGTACTGGCTGTTCAAGACAGCCTGTTGCGTCACCCGCGCAGCATTCGACAGCTGGAAATGCTGCCACCACTGAACGTGCTCGAAAGATTGATGTTCAGGCTGGTAGCCGGCGGCGTACTGGTGCTCTCAGTGAGCCTGATCACTGGTTTTTTATTCGTTGATGACCTGCTGGCCCAGCATCTGCTGCACAAAACCGTTCTTACTGCAATTTCCTGGGTGCTATTCGCGCTACTGCTGCTCGGGCGCTGGCGCTACGGCCTGCGCGGGCGTCAGGCGATTTACTTCACCCTGACCGCCATGTTCGTGCTGCTGCTGGGCTACTTTGGCAGCAAACTGGTGCTGGAAATTCTGTTAGACCGCAGTTGGTCCTTGCCGCAGAAATGACCTTCTTCAGCAAATCTGCAAACCAGGAGTAAGAAAACCAAAAGCGCTAACGCATAAATTCAGGACGCGAGAGATTCGCAGATTGAAATTATCAATTCTTCGCGCACTCTCATTTCTCTGCATCTTCGGATAGTTGCTTTTCCAGGGCTCAGGGAGCCTCTGAATAACTCTGTGCGGGCGAGACGGCGGCTTTTCCGACTGAAACGCGCTCGGTACAGAGTTATTCAGAGGCTCCCTTAGCGAGTCGCGGCTTCGAGCTGGCTCAGGAGCTGAGGCCAGTCAACCAATCGGCGATGGCCAATGATGTCGAGGTGCGGCAACCCGCGACCCTCAACGATGTAGAAACCGCCGGAATCATGCTTGGCCACCCCATCGATATAGCAAATATTGTTGCTCAGGCGACAGGCCAAACCGGCGCGGCGATAGGGGAAGTCTTCGAACACGCTCAGTACGGTGCCGCTAATCAAAGCGCCACCAAAACTGCCGCCGAGATTGGACAGGTTATCGACGGCGCGCTGAGAAATTCGTCGCTTTGGCGCATCGTCATGGGTATACAAGCGGGTATCCATGGCCACTGGCTGCCAGTCGAGCAGACGCAGATCGCGCATCCAACCCGAGACCTCGCCTTCCATGCGTCCGAAGTTGAAGGCACCGGTCAACTCGAGCAAATCCAGGCGATTGATTTCGACTTGAGCCGCCAGCGCAGGCAAGGTTCCGAACGGGCGCTCGACGGATAGTTCAGTCAGCTGGATCTGGCCTGAAAATGCGTTGATGTTGATGCCGCCGGTGAAGTCCAGGCGATCATCGCGAAATTCGATCCCGGGGAAGTTTCCGGCCAGATTGCCGCCGAACTGCGGCCAACCCAGCGTTGTCGTCAATTGTTCTAACGAAAGGGTTTCAATTCGAGCATCGAGGGTCAAGTCAGGCCCATCATCAATGGCTTCGGAGTCTGGATTCAAAGCCAGCCGATCCAAC
>JGI12109J20283_10136827_pt1 | contig 12760 bp, 6 predicted proteins | sample ElkSlonscriptome_12_FD_20283 | JGI IMG/M metagenome (IMG submission 20283) | reverse complement strand
TCGGACGTGCCCGCCGAGGTATTCGCCCGCCAGATCCGCGGCCTCATCGGCCACCGCCGCGATCGCCTGCGCGACCTGGTCAGCCTGCTGATGATGATCGCCAACGCCGACGGCGAGTTCCATCCCGCGGAAGAGAAGCTGATCCGTAACATCGCCACCACCCTGGGCCTGACGGCATCGGACTACGAGGCCGCCGCCGCCATCTTCACGCCCCGCAATACGCTGGAAACGTCCTACTCGGTGCTGGGCATCGACCGCAGCGCCACCGACGAGGAGGTCAAGCACGCCTACCGCAAGCTGGCGCGCGAGTATCACCCGGACAAGCTGGCCAGCAAGGGCATGAGTGAGGACTTCAGCAAGTTCGCCGAGGAGAAGATGCGCAGCATCAACGCGGCCTACGACGAAGTCAAGACGGCCCGGGGGATGTAAGGGTGCCCGAACTGCCCGAAGTCGAGAGCGTACGCCGTGCCCTGGTGGACAACCTCACGGACCGCCGGCTGACGGGCCTGGATGTCGCTTTTGCCGGTGTGCTGGGCCAGAGCGCCGCCGCCACCCGCCGCGCCCTGGTGGGCAGCCGCCTGGACAACGTGCACCGCCACGGCAAGTACCTCATCCTGAACTTCCAGGACGGCCCTGCGGGCGACGCCCACCTCATGGTGCATCTGCGCATGACCGGGCAGATCTTCATCATGGAGGACTACATTCCCGACAAGCACGTGCACCTGTGCTTCGATTTCGAGGGCTTGGCGGTGCACTACCGCGACATTCGCAAGTTCGGGCGCCTGACGCTGGTGGATGACGGCCGCGAACCCGCGGCCCTGGCCCACATCGGGCCGGACATGTTGCTGGTGCGCTTCGCTGCCTGGCGGGAACGCATCGCCCACCGCAAGGCGCCCATCAAGGCCCTGCTGCTGGATCAGGGTATCGCCTCGGGACTGGGGAACATCTACGTGGACGAGTCGCTCTTCCTGGCCGGCATCCATCCCCTGGCCCGGCCCGTGGACCTGAGCGAGGAACAGCTGCGCGAGGTCTTGAAGCGCGCCAAGCAGGTCCTGCGCCTGAGCATCAACCACGGCGGCACCACCTTCCTCAACTTCAAAAATTTTCATGGCAAGCCGGGTAATTTCCGCCGCAAGCTGCGGGTATATGGGCGCAAGGGCCAGCCTTGCCGGAATTGCGGCACACCGCTGGAGGGGCTGCGCGTAGGGGGGCGCTCCAGTTGCTACTGTACTATTTGTCAAAAAATATCCCAGAAATTTTACACTTAAATTGACAACCCTTTTTGTTTGGTATACAATCCGAGGGATACATTATTTCTCGCCCACTTCAAATCTCCGAGGTACCATCATGCGAAATGGGTTTTTCTTGTCCCTGCTGGTCGCCGCCTCCCTGCTGACGGCCGGCCTGGCATCCGCCGATTGCTACATCAACGGCGAGATCTCCGCCGAGGAGACCAACCACGCCCTGGGCGCTTTCACATACACCCTGGTCGTGGACTACGACATGGACAGCCAGTACGGCCTGAGCCACTTCAACCTGCTGGTCGATATCCTGGGCGGCACCTGCGGCTGCTCCGAAATCGGCGACGCCATCAGCTTCGAGGACATCAGCGGCTCCATGGACGTCGACGGTTGCGAGATCGGTTTTCACAACGAGCTGCTCTGTGACGGCGACCCCAGCATGGGCATCACCGGCATCCTCTTCAAGTTCGAGCCCGAAGAGGTCGATTGCGGCGAGCCCGGCAGCGCCGGCACCATCACCATCCAGTTCTACTCCGACCTGGGCCCCGAGCCCATCGACGAGCAGGCCGTGACCCTGAGCGACAAGGCCGGCCAGGAACACTGCTACGGTAGCTTGACGGGCGTCTTCCCCGGCCTGGAGTGCGACCCCGTGGCCAACGACACCCTGCCCCTCGGTAGCCTGAAGGGTCTGTACCGGTAATCGCCCGGTCCCCCTCGTTCAAAGACAAGACCGCCGCTCCGTGTCCCGGGGCGGCGGTTTTTTTGTGCGGCGGGTCGTTCGAGCTGTCAGACGCAGGAATCGGGGCGCGGCAAGCCGGCCACGCGGCAGGCGCCCTTGGCGGGGCCGTTCTCGAAGAGTTCGTAGATGTAGGGCAGGGAAAGGCCGGACTCCTTGCACAGCACCCGGATCATGGGCGCCGCGCCGTGTTCCTCGTGGTAGTCCCGCAGGTACTCGATGAGGTGCCAGTGGTCGGCGGTCAGCTCCGCGATACCCTCGTCCTCGGCCAGGGCCAGGGCCACCTTGTCGTTCCACTGGTCGGGGTCCACCATGTAGCCGCGCTCATCCAGCTCGATGCGGATCTTGCCTTTTTCCAGAATTCTCATGCTGGCAATGGTAACCAAGCAGGCCGGGCGCGCCCAGGAAAAAAGAAGCCGGGAAATGCAACCCGTGGCTCTCGCCCTTGGGTATATAGTTGTCATGATCCCGGGCCTATCCGAAACAACGCAAAAAATCGCGCCGCCGATTGCCGCGTGCGGTGGTTCATCTGGTTCGCGATGTGGATTCCGGTTCCCCAGTTCGCATGGAAGGCAAAGGTGTGAGGCCTGTCGCGAACAGAACTCAGTGTACAGACTTATTGGGTATAGTTAATCGCTCTTTTGGCAACCAAGGCAAGCCTTGGATAAACCTACGATTTATTGCCGCGGCGTCATCCCTGTATCGTTCCCTATTTGGCCAAGGTCATCTTGCGTACCTGGCTGTACGGCCCTGCCTGAATGCGCGAGAAATACAATCCGGAGGCCTGCATCCGGCCATCATCGCCGCGTCCGTTCCAGACCACTTCGTGGGGGCCTTGATCCCGGTTTTCGTTCAGCAGATTGCGGACCAGGCGGCCGTTGATGTCGTAGATGTTGATGTGGACGGGGTGGCTTTCGGGAAGGGTGAAGCTCAGGGTGGTGGTGGGGTTGAAGGGGTTGGGATGATGGGAGAGCTGCAAGGCATCGCCCAGGGAAGGGGTGGCAGAGAGGTCGCCGACGATGATTTCGGCGGGGGCGAGGACTTCGACCTCGGGATACTGGGACCCGTCCCAGGCGTAGAGTTTGGCCTCCACGTTCACCAGGTCGGTCACACCGGCCGCCACGGCGGAAAAGTCCCAGCGCAGCAATTCACCAGGCCCAACGGCCTCGCAATCGGCCCCGATGATGACGGCCAAACCATGCCACACACCCGGGTTCAGTTCTTCGCTCTCTTCCCAGACCATGCAGGACACCTCGTCGAAAAGCGCACCCGGAGTGCACACCATATCGGCGATGATGGCGGGATCGCCCTGAAGGGTGATTTCCGCCGTCCGGATGGAAAGGGGATCATTGGTCACCAGAGACAGGGAGCCGTCCTGCCACACTTCCAGGGTCTGGCTCTCGGGCGTGAGTTGCAGCACCACCGGATCGGCCACGGCCGCGCCGGTGAAGAGCATGAGTCCCAGAAGAATGATCGCCATCCGTGTTTGTCTGAACATGATTACTCCGAACGTGGGCGGGGCCGTTCAAGGAACGACCCCGCCCGATGGTGTGATGGTTTACTTCATCAGAGTCATCTTGTGGACCTGGCTGTACGGTCCCGCCTCGATGCGGTAGAAGTACAGACCGGAAGCCTGCATCCTGCCACTGTCGCTGCGCCCGTCCCAGATCACCTCGTGCATACCGGAACCACGCGTCTCGTTCACCAGCTGACGCACCAATCGGCCGTCGATGCCGTAGACGTTCAGCCGCACAGGCTGTTCCTCGGGCAGCGAGTAGCTGATCTTGGTCATCGGGTTGAACGGGTTCGGGTAGTTGGCATACAGACCGAAGACCCGCGGGGTCATGGTGCCGGACTCGCTCGTCAGGCTGACTTCCATGTTCCCGTTATCGGCGCCGCGCAGATCCACGGCCAGGTCATCGATAGTCAGAGGCTGGGAGCTCTCGACGATGAACAGGTCACCCTCGCCGGAGAAACCCACACCGTTGCCGAGCACCGCAGCATTGACATCCACGCCGTTGCCCAGGTTGCGCAGGAACGTGGGTTCGCTCTGGGCCTTCAGCAGGTCCCCTTCGACCACCGTCACGCTCGCGTCCTCGGACAGCGTCACCCGAAGGTGCACACCCTTGAGGCCGTCGGCGTCCAGCAGGCGCAGGGCGTACCGATTGTCACCGAAGTCGACCCAGGCCATGGTGGCCTGCTCGCTGATCCGCAGCTCGGACTTGGTCGTGCCGACCACGCCGTAGTTCAGCGAGAAGATCATGAGATCCTCGAAGTTGATGTAGTTGTCGGTCGCAGGAATTCCCAGACCCTGGTTCGTATCAGTGGGACCGATGTCCGTCTCGTTGTTGTACAGGGCATGGCTCGGAGTGGTTCCGAAAGCCGTACCGAAGGGCGTCAGGTCACCGGAGCCGTTGACGAAGCCGTTGCCGTCGAAATCACCCAGGAAGTAGCTGGTCGCCCGGTCGTTGGCCGCCGCCAGCGGACCGGCGTTGCCGGCCTCGTCGATTGCCACAACCTCGTAGTAGTACACGCCGCGAACCATACCCAGGTCGATGAAGGACGTTGCCGTTCCGACCACGGTATTGCTGACCCGAGACCACTCGGCGCTGGCATCCAGGACCGCACGGCTGCTGGCCCGAACCGGTTCGATCGGGTTGACATCGTCATACTCGGGGTAAGCCGAGGTGACGCCATCACCGTTGTCCCACATGGCACGCCAGATCTCGTAGTGATCCACGTCCGAATTATCGGCGATGGTCCAGGTCACCTCAACACCGTTATCCGTACTGGTCGGATCGGGCGTCGCGGTGATGTCGGCAACCGCCGGCGGGGCGGTGCAGTCCACCTCGATGGTGCCGTCCACAGCAGCCGCGTTGATGGGATCGTTGGTGGCGTCGCGGAGCAGGAACTCCTCGAATGTGATATCCGCCGTACCACCGCTCAGACCGGTGAAGGTCATGCTGAACAGCGGCGTGACACCAGCGCCACTGATGGGCTGGGTCGGGTTGCCGAGGGTGGTTCCGCTGATCAGGTAGGAACCGTCCCCGTTGTTGAAGGTCAGGAACTGGGTCGTCGAACCAAAGGCCTCCAGATCCGTGATCCCGTTCCATTCCACTTCGGAGGAAGCGCGCACCGTGGCGGTGAAACCGAAGACGTCCGGAATCATGGTTCCGGTGGTCAGGTTGACCGTCAGGGTGGCATCGTCACCGCAGGAAATGGGACCGCCGACCGTGGGATCCATGGTGGCGGTGCCGCCGTTGGTCCAGGGAGTGAACAGCACATAGTCGCTGACAGGGACACCCTGGCCGGTGGGGTTGTTAGTGGGATGATACGGACCGGTGGAATCGCCCCACCAGTTGTATTCGGCATTTAGAATCTGCATGTCCGAACGACTGTTCCAGACCATGTAGTCCGTGCCGAAATAGTTTATCAACTGGTTGTTCATGACGGTGACGTCCGCGAGGTCCGAGCCAGGAACGGCCTGGGAATCACTTCCCCGAATACCCGCGACGGCCACGCCGTCAAAAATGTTGTTGGTGATGTCAATAGGGCCATCCACGTTGGCATACATCGTCACGCCGTACTGGATGTTTTCAAAGTGGTTTCCGGTGATATCCAGATCGAAATCTTCCCCAGCCAGGAGGATACCGGACTGGAAGAGATACCACTGGTAACCAGGATCATTGAAATCGATAGTACGGGTGTCACGGAAAATGTTGTTACTGATCACGCCTTGGGCATGATTCAGATTCATCGCCGTGTATTCATTGTTCTCCCACACATTGTCCTGGACATTGATGGTGAAGGGGTTGACGTCCCAGATGGAGATGCCGTTGGAAACGTCATTCCCGCTGAAATAGTTGTCCAGTAGGGAGAACTCCAGCCCGAGATTGTTCCCGTTCATCAACCAGTTGCCGCTTGTAGTGGAAGGTCCGTTCAGGAAAATGTTGTGTTCAAACACCCAGGAGGTGCCCGTTTTGCCCGTCTGGTTCATGAACCGATCACCATCGGGGGCCAGGTCCATGTCCACGGTCATTCCAGCAAAGTAGACATCAATATCGGCAGCGTTACCGAGGATTCCCGAACCGGAAGAGGGCATCAGGACCGCCTCAGCACCCCTGGTCCCTGTGTTCGGAGAATTTGTCGCATTGGGGCCAAGGAGGTTGACTGATTTGTTGAACACCAGGTTTTCATCGTAGGTGCCCGGCTGCACATTGATTGTATCGCCAGGATTCGCCACATCCAGAACAGCCTGAATGCCACTATTTGTTCCCCAAGTCATCGGCACAGTGCCCAACGGCAACATGTACCAAGGGGAATAGAGAGGTGTGGCCTTCGCAGTGAAGTCCACGACGTCCCCTGGATTAGCACCACCCCAGTAGTTAAAGGCGATGTCGTAAGGAGCAGCGGTATAAATCCCGGCCTCAAAGCTCAGATTGCCGCTGAAGGAATTTTCATGCGCAAAACCGGTTGCCGCACCACCATCTTCCCAGACCACGAGTCCGTAGTCGAAGTTGGTCGCTTCGCAGTTGGTCACCGTCAGGTCGCCATTTCCACCAGAAAGGTAGATTCCTGCGCCCCAACTCCCGGCACTGCCAGCGCCGGTAAAGGAGCAATTGTCGTAAAGGACCGTTGCGGTTGCCTTGGAATTACCCTGCCAGTCTTCAAGAAGAGGAGAAGGTGTGCTGCGGCGGTCGCCAGCCTTGGAAGCGGTCACATAAGTGTAAGCCCCGTCGACGGTGGCCCCGGTCACGGTGGAGTTCTTGAGAGTCAGGTCACTATCCTGGTTGTTGATACTGGACTGGACATCGGTGATCGTAGCACCATCGATGGTAACCGAACTGGCAGCATAAGTGAGAATTCCCGAAGCAACCCACGCGCCTCCGGTCCACTCGATATCGGACACGGTGCAATCCACAATGGATCCACCAGCACCAAAGCTGACCTGGATACCATTCTGAGCAGTAACACCAGTGGGACCCTGGCCAGGAGTATTGACCCGAGTCAGGGCCACAGTCAGACCTTCACCGCTGAGAGCAACTCCACCCTTCTGATAGTCATTGACATTAACATCAGTAAGGGAGATTGCGTAAGGTCCGCCCGTGTTGTTATAGGCGTAAACTCCGACAGCATGCTGACTGCCGCTGAAGGGCGTATCCATGACATTGTCGACGTTCACCATGGTGAGCGTCCCGCCCGAGTTCCAGAATCCGACACCCTGGAAGCGGTAATTGTCGTTACCTCGCCCAAGACCATCAACCGTAAGCTCAGCCATACTAAAGGCACTAACCCCGTCCACAAAAACCACGGGATAGTTGTTTGCACTTGTCGTATAGAAAAGTGCCAGATTCTGGGGTGATTCGATGAAAGTCTGAGTTTGGCCTGCTCCGGTCAGGGTGAGGTTCTCGGTGGTCACATGCAGCTGCTCTTCGTAATGGCCAGCAGCCACTTCAATTGTATCAGCGGGATCAGCCTCATCGATGGCCGCCTGGATCGTCAGGCCCGGCACGACCTCGAACACATCCGAGAACAGGTTCTCCATGGCCGAATACTCTTCATAACCGGCAAAACCGAGGGCCGTGGCCAGAGCCGCAGCCTGGTCGACCACGAAGAAGGTATAGCCTTCGGAATCCGGCTCGTTAATTGCCTCGCGGAAGCGCGAGTTGGTCACCGCGTAATCCCAGCCATCAAGATTGATGTTGGTGTTGGTGAAACCGAACTCATCCTGGCTGAAGACGGCGCCGTCCAGGGTGAGGGTCGCCGCGTCGATATAAACATCGTCGCTACCACGACCCAGATAACTGGTTTGGGAGCAGTAGATGGCGATGCTGCCCCAGTCGTTGTCCACACAGGTGATGTTGTCCATGTCCACATCGACACAACCGGTGACCTGGAGACCGTTGCCGCCCCAGGCGTCCTTGCTGACCAAACCGGAGAGATCCACGTTATTGAACCCGTGGATGTCGAATCCGGTCCGCCGGTGGGCACCCTGGATGGTGAAGTTCGAGATGGTCAGATTGTCGAAACCATTGGGAGAATTGGAAGTTCCGCTAGCGTGGATGGGAAAATTCTCGTTCGCCGCATCGCAATTCATGGTGAAGTTCTGCAGCGTCACATTGGAAGCCGCGATGCTAATGCCATATCCACCGGCTGCCGGGATGTTGATGATGGTCCCATCCTGGCTGGCGCCGATCAGCGTCACCCCCTGGTTAATATTAAGGGTACCAGTCGGGTTGTAGGTTCCATTGGCCACAGCGATGGTGTCGTTGGGATCAGCGTCGATCAGGGCAGCCTCGATGGTGGCGTAGGTGGTGCCCTGGGTGGTGTTCTCCACGTTGTAGACGGTGGTGGCGTAGTAGTTGTTCACCACGAAGCCTTCTGCACCAGTCACATAGTTGGACATGGTGTCGCCGAAGATCCAGTTGTAGCCGTAGGCCACGTCGGTGCTCAGTTCACGGGGAGCACCGCCGCTCACCGCATTAGCAGGATTTTGGATGTAGGAAGCAGGAGGAGGCGCGATTTCCAGACCCGCGATATCCGCGAACCTCAAAGGGCTAACTCCGTCCCAGCCGTTGTCGGAGGCGTAGGTGGCCACCCAGCTGGTGCCGGGATCACCACCTCCGGCGGCGCCGGGCACTTCGTAGACCTTCGCACGCTTGGTGCTCAGGAAAGCCCAGTCGGCCACATCCCAGCGGCTGCCGGCCCATTCCGCATCCGAAGGCTCGTTGGCGATGACGGCATACTGGCCGGCTCCATCGGTGACCCAGACGTTGAAGTAAGGGCCATACTCGGAACCGGAACCCGCAGGATCATCCAGACGATCCACATGCAGGGTGGCGATCTGGCTCAAGGTGGCGCCATTGATCTGGTTCGTGCCCAGGCCCGCCTTCTGGCTACCGGCAAAGGTCACGAATTCGACGGCAACTTCACCGTAGGCATCGTTGTATTCAATGTAGGGAGCGCCTTCGATGGCGTTTTCCCGGATGACAAAAGCATCCCAGCCGCTTGTGACGACAGGAGCCTGTGCCCAGACCGTACCGGCACAAAGCACCAGCACAAACAGGGCCAGAAGAGTTCGCTTGAGTTGCATGTCTTTCCTCCAGAAAGAAAGAGAAAGAGGGGGGGCAGGACCCGTCCTGCCCCCTCATTCCGACGAAGTGACTACTTCATCAAGGTCATCTTCCGCACCTGGCTGTAAGGCCCGGCGTTGATGCGGTAGAAGTAGGTGCCGCTGGCAACCATCTGGCCACGATCGTCGCGACCGGTCCACACCACGTCGTGGCTGCCGGCGTCGCGGGTCTCGTTGATCAGGGTGGCGACCTTGCGGCCGTCCAGACCGTAAACGGTCAGCACGACATCCTGCGCCTCGGGCAGGCTGAAGCTGATCTTGGTCATGGGGTTGAAGGGGTTGGGATAGTTGGCCGCGAGGCTGAACACGTTGGGCGTCTGCACGCCGCTGCTCTGCTCGAAGCTGATCTCCATCTCGCTGTTGTCCAGGCCACGGGCCGTGAACGTCAGCTCGGCGGGATCCAGCTCGCCGACGGCGTTGATGATCATCAGGTCACCGGTGCCGACGAAGGCCTTGTCCAGACCCATGACGGCCACGTTGGCATCCAGCTGGGAGCCGACGTTGGTCATGAAGACCATCTCGTCCTGCTCGGCCAGCAGCCGGCCGGCGGTCACGGCGTTGATGGCGTCGCTACCCTCGATACGCAGACCCTTCATGCCGTTGGCGTTGTTCACGCCGACCGCGTAGCGGCCGTCTTCCAGGCGGTTCCAGGTCAGGTAGGCCACGGCGCCGGGCACGGCGTCGCTCTTGGCCGGGGAAACCACGTTGTAGTTCATGGCGAAGATCATCAGATCCTCGAAGTCGATCTCGTTGTCCGTCTCGGGGATACCCAGGCGGCTGTTGTCGTCCGTGGGGCCCACGTCCAGGTGGTTGGCCGCCGCCTCGTAGGCGATGGTCGTGCCGAAGTAGGAGCCCAGGGCGGAGATATCCGCACCGTCGACCAGGCCGTCGAACTGGGTGTAGGTGCCGTCACTGACATCACCCAGCCAGTAGTTCATGACCCGGACAGGATCGGCGGCCGGAGGGCCGTAGTTGAACGCGGCGTCGAAGGCGAAGATCTCGTAGTAGTAGATCCCGCGATCGGCCTCGTTGTCCGTGTAGGCCACGTCGCCGGCAGCGGCGGTGTGGATCAACTCCCACTCGGCGCTGGCGTCCGCGGTGCCGCGGTTGCTCGGGCGGGTGGGGATGGTGTCGTCTGGGTTGTCGTTGTACTCGGGATAGGACGAGACGGCGGGATCCAGGTCGTAACGCACGGCGCGGTAGATCTCGAAACCGGCCACGTCGCTGATGTCGCCCATGGTCCACTCGAGGTCGGCCTTCTCATGGCCCGGGGAACCGACGAAGCTGTCGACGGGGCCCGGGGCGGTGCAGTCCACCACGAAGGACATGCCGCTGACATCGCCGAAGATGTCGTTATTGTCCGGGTCACGCATCTTGTAGCTGAGCACGTTGATGTCCACGGGACCGTCGCTGTTGGTGGTCAGCGTCACGGTGAACATGTTACCAGCGGTCATCAGACCGGGGGTGGCGCCCAGGATGGCGTCATTGATGGTGAAGGTGCCGTCGCCATTGTCCACCACGTAGAACTGGCTGTTGCTGAAGCCGGCGAACAGACCGGCATCGGCAAAGCTGGTGGCGCTGATGGTATCCACCGGACCGACGACATCCAGGGTCAGCTCGTAACCGCGCAGACCAGGCGTGCCGGCGGCGGGAGTGTACTGGAAGGTGATGGTATTGTTCTCACCGCACTGGATGGGATCCGGACCGTCGGCGGAGGCGCTGATGACCGGCGTGCTGACAGCGTAGGACGCGGCGATGGCCCCGAGGCACTCGGCGCCGATCTCCGGGTGGTGGAACCCGTCATCGTAGACCCAGCCGCCGCTGGTGTCCTGCCAGGTGGCGAGCCAGACGGCGCCATTGTAAGCGGCAGCCTTGTCGGTACCATACTGCGCCAGAAGTTCGACGGCGTAGGCCGAGCCCTGATAGGTGCGATCGTTGAAGGTCTCATCAGCACCGTACTGGTAGCTGAAAGCGCCATCGGGATACTGGCAAGCCGACAGCAGGGCTTCCAGGCTGGCCAGCTCGGAAGTGTGAACGCCAGCGGTGTCAAAGGCACGGTAGATGCCCTGCACGCCGAGGGTGTACCAGTAGTAGTCCAGGTTACTGTATGTGGGATCCGCGCCCATGTTGCGATCCTGGAAATCGAAGTGACCAGGAATCAGCATGTAGGAGTCCTGATAGATGACTTCGGCCATGTCATCGGCAGCGATATCGAACCCCTCACCCGGGAAAGCCAGGTCCAGCTCCGCAATGGCCTCAACGTAATTGGATATCTCCCAGGGAATTATGCCATTCGTGTAGTTCTGGTTCGCGCGGTAATCGCGCTGATACTCGGCGAATCCGGTAGCCGTGCCATCGCCATAGTTGGCCAGGCGGTAGGTCCAGATGTCCTTGGCGCCCTGGCGATAAAGGGCAGGATCAACCACGCCGGGCAGGTCGGCATAAGCCAGCAGGAAGCTGATGTCATGAGCCGTGCGCAGGACAGAAGGCCCACTGGACAGGGTGTAGTCGGCCACGTCGTCCAAGGCGGTGCGGATTGCGGGAGTCGGATCCAGCTGATAGGCCAGCAAGAGGTTCCCGGCGATCACACCGTATAGGTTCGTGGGACTGGCGCCCGAGGTGTGTTCAAAAACATCGATTTCCCAGTCCCAACCCGCATCATCGGGATCGATGTCAGACATGCCGTTGCCGGCATTGTCTTCGGTCACATCGGCCTGGAGCATGCGCAGATACTGGGCGCCCTGCAGAGCCGCGGCCTGGAGGTCGGTCGGATCACCGAAAGCCTTCAACCCCTCGGGAAGTGCCGGCCGGCTGGAGTCGTTGATGATTCCGGAAGGATCAGCCACCGGCCCGGCCGCATAGGCCGCTACCGAGAACAGAGCGAGGATAAAGACAGCGAGAAGGATCTTGATGGGTTTCATGTGAGCTCTCCCCCATGCAAAGAAAAGTGTGTACCTGTGGTGAGTGAATGGGATGGTCGTGACTCATCCCGCAACGCGGTCGGGAATACCCCCTTTCTCAGGGACATTAGTCCAATACACCGTGACTAGGTGTTGTCGAATTAACAACCACTCAACAAGACAAGGTCACTCCTGTTGAGCACTGAATACACTGATTCATTATATATTGTGCAAGCCCGGGCGAGTGGGCTATTGGGCGAGTCCTCGGACGAGATGGTAGAGTGTGCCAGAACCGAGGGGTAATTGTCAATAGTTTTGCTTAATGATTAGGGAGAAACCCAATATTTTGAAATTAATTTTCAGAATTAATGCAATCCCTACAAAAATCTTCCCGAAATTATCGTGACAATTGTCATGGGACAGGGGGCTCCTTTTCAAAATCCGTTTCCGCCGGTCACACCTGTCATGCTAGAATCCCCTTGTCGTCATTTTTGTTAACCCGGATTATTCATGAAGGGGCGTAGCGAGGTTGAAATAAAATCAATCCAGACAAGGTGCACGGAGGTTTTGGGAAGGAGGCGTACCCGTTGCGGCACATTGCCTGAGCAAAACCGAGTACGCCTTGTCTGGATTGATTCTGGCCAACCGCAGTAGCACCTTCATGAATAATCCGGGTTAAGGAGAACACAGCAATCCGCCTCCTACCCCTCATCCCCTATCTGGCCATGATCCTGGGGCTGCACGTCTGGCG
>JGI12109J20283_10027696_pt1 | contig 12770 bp, 9 predicted proteins | sample ElkSlonscriptome_12_FD_20283 | JGI IMG/M metagenome (IMG submission 20283) | reverse complement strand
CACCACCGGCTAAATTTTGTAAGCGCACGCAACGCAGCCACAATGTGCATCAGTGATGGTGTGCCTGAACTGATGTTAATCAGCACAGTACGTGCCCCGTGGATAAATCGCCGCTATATGCGATCCAAACGCGAGGCAGAGGGGTATTTAGGGCGTGTGGGGGTACAAGGTACAATTATCCGTGCGCCATTGGTCTATACACGCGGGGGCAACCGCCCACCATTCTTCACCTTGATGACACTGCTGGGGCAAGTACCGCCATTTCGTTGGCTGGCTCCGGGACGGGTCGCACCAATGCCGGTGGATGTGCTGGCGCGTGGTGTGGCCCGCATCGCCTTGGACCCCGAACGAAAAAAACAGATCTACTACGCTGGTGATCTACGGCGGCGCAACCGTCGGGCCGAGCGCACCCAACCCGTATCCGTTGCACCTGCCACCACCCCGGCTGCTGACCTGGATGACACCCGGCCTAAACGCGGTCCACTGGAACAGTTAGATCAGGAATTACCCTTTGGCTGGTCGCCGCCGATTGACGAACATGAGGAGTAGCATAAATGGGCTTATTTGCACGGTTGTTTCGGCGTAACAGGCGCGACTCCGACCAAAACACAGCCGAACCCTCCCCGCCAGAAAACCCTTACACCGAGGGAGACGGTCACGAACTACGCATGAGCTTCTGGCAGCACCTGACCGAACTACGCTCTCGTGTGGTCAAAGCTTTCATCGCACTGGCAATCGGGTCGATTGTCGGTCTTGCGTTGGCTGGCCCCGCCTTTGAGATTATCCGCGAACCGTATTGTGAGTTAGTTGATATTGACGATGAGTGTCAATTGGTGGTGCTGGGACCAACCGGCGGCGTAGTGGCCTATTTTCGAGTCGCGCTGATGATTGGCGGTGCGTTGAGTGTGCCACTGGTGACCTATCAAATACTGATGTTTATACTACCTGGGTTGAATCGTAGTGAGCGGCGTGTGGTGCTACGGTCCTTACCAGCAGTGACGATTCTGTTTATTATCGGGGCGGCTTTTGCCTGGTTTGTATTGATGCCACCCGCGTTGGGCTTTCTGGAGGGTTTTCAACCGACCTTGTTTGAGCCAGAATGGACGGCCAGCCTGTACATCAACTTTGTAACTGCGTTGGTCTTCTGGATGGGAGTCGCCTTTGAAACACCGCTGGTATTTTTCTTACTATCGGTGCTGGGTGTAGTCCGGGCGGGGACGTTGGTGCAAAATTGGCGCATTGCTGTGGTCGGGTCGGCAATTGCGGCGGCATTTATCACCCCAACCATCGACCCGGTGAACATGTTTTTGGTGATGGCACCCTTACTGGTCCTTTACGTCATCAGTATTTTTCTGGTGATGATTGGCCGACGCATCGGCGGGCACGCTTAAGGGTTGAGGGCCTCCAGGCGATCTTCCTGATCACCTTCAAAGCGATAGCGGCGCATGGGGTTCACATCAAGGCGATACCTGTGCTCATCCGCCCACTGTGCCAGGTCACGCAGTTGGATCAACCCGTCTTTCATCTCTTTGCCGATTTCTTTACCAAAACGGTACGTCAGGAAGTGCGGGTTCTCTTCCAGATACGCTAAGGTATTGTTTGCTGCTGTCGCAATCGACTGTGAAGATGGTTTTTCATCCAGGGTGAGGAACGGCTTTACGGGCACTTGCAGGTTACGATCTAATGCACGTAACACAACCGACTGAAAGAGCAATCTGCTCAACGACTCGCTTTCCACAATACCACAAGCTTCAGGTATATCTACAGGGGAGCCACCCCCGTCATGAACGGATGTTTCCAGCATATATTTGTCAAAAGCAATGGTCCGCCAGCGTTCTTTCTCCTCCTGTGGGACGAGATCCGCAACCCGTGCCATGATGTACTCTGCGCCCTCTTGTAGGGCATCTTTACGGCTCATACCCTCTAAATTCGTTTGAATGGGCATAATCGGCTCACCGATATTCATCGTCAACCGAGGCCGTTTGAGCTTCAAAATCTGCTGAAGGGAGCCAAATGTGCCGCCAAAACCCATCGGTATCACCGGCACCTGTGCTTTATTGCTGAGCCATGCCGCCCCCGGATGCGTCTGCTTACGTGCACTATCCCAGATGCCACCTTCCGGAAATAAACCGACCAGGCCATCCTGCTTGAGGATGTCCAGCGCGGTGTTCATGGCTGTACGGTCCATTGTCCCGCGATTAATCGGGATAAAGCCCCAGGTGTGTGCCATGCGTGCATAACGTGGGTCCAGCGGGATATCCCCGGCACCGATGATCTCTACCATACGCGGGGTAAAAATACCCATCAACACCACTTCCATCATGGCGACGTGATTGCCGACAAGAATAGCCGGCCCCGTGCGCGGGATGTTGTTCAGGCCGGTAACAGTAGTGCGCGTGAAGATACGCATCAAAATATGGGTTAGGGTGCCAATGACCGCCCGCAGCACACGCCGCCTGGGGTAAAGCATCCGGTAGGTTTGTTTTGTCATGAATGCTCAGATCACAATTTGAATGTCGGTTCCAAAGGCCGCCAGAGGTACCTGACCTGCCGCGTCTGATGTTACTGGCACATCGATATACATACCACCCGCAGTATGAATTTCACCAGGGTTATCGCCAAGTTGGAACACGTTCACACGAATGCGTATTTCGGTGTAGCGTGCTGGCGTCACCTGCATACTCTGTTTGATGGCACCCGCTCCTAGCGAGAAAAGCAGGTCTTCCGGCGCGTCTGGTTCCCCGTTGACAATCGAAACACGGGCGACCATTTCCGCCGTGCCACTCATGTTAGTGCCAGCCGCCGCATCATGCACACCGATGATCAGTTCATTGGGTTGCCCGGCGACCATGCGGCCCGGCACAGCTAATACAAAGCGGCGGTTGACGGTTTCCAGCGTTGTGTCACCATCATCAGATGACACCGTGACGCCCAGGCCGCCGCCAGTCGCCTCATCGTATGCACGCAGCTCGTCAGCCGCGTCGTTGCCCTGGTCAGTTAGCCGGTAGATAAGTTCGCCATCCATGACGACATACCCTTTGGTGACCAGACGACGGATCGCCTTACTAAAACTACGGTCAGTAAGGTCTAACGTATCACAGATGAGGTCAGCATCGGCGGTGGGTTCACTGATCCCATCCAGGAAGCGAATGATGTCTAATGCCCCGCGCAGGGGTTCCAGCGTTTTGAGGTGGAAAGGCAATTCTGCGACCATGACAAATCTTTCGTGGTTTTAACGGCTCTTTGTAACGAGTATAGTGCCAAATCTGTATCGTCACAATTAAGTCTACAGTCCTATGATGCGTGTATCCCCCGGAGTATAGGCAGCAGTGATATGGCGTGTATCGACAACAAGCTGACTTTGATCAATAACGGATTGCCAATCCACCGTGCTATGGTGGGTGATGATAACGACGCAATCCGCATCATTGAGCAATTCACGGTCAAGCGGTTGGCTGGTCATGGTTTGCTCAGCACCCAGGCGGATGCGATCCACATACGGATCATGATAGGCGACATCCGCGCCTTTTTGCTGCAACAATGGGATAACATCCAATGCAGGACTCTCCCGCACATCGTCAATATCCGGCTTATAGGCCACCCCAATGATGACAACGCGGGAGCCACGCAGGGCTTTGGCGTCGTCGTTGAGTGCGTCAACCACCTTATCCACCACATAGCGCGGCATACTACTGTTGATGTGATCGGCTAATTCGATAAAACGGGCGTTGTAGTGCAGGCTTTTGAGCTTCCAACTCAGGTAGAGCGGGTCAATGGGGATGCAATGCCCGCCCAGCCCCGGCCCTGGATAAAAGGGCATAAAACCAAAGGGCTTAGTGGCCGCTGCGTCAATGATTTCCCACGCATCCAGGCCGAGTTTATCGCACATGATAGCGATTTCATTCACCAGCCCGATGTTCACAGCGCGGAAGGTATTCTCTACCAATTTAGTCATTTCCGCTGCTGCCGGTGATGACACAGCGACCACATTTTCAATAGTCAGGCTATATAGGGCCACCGCAATTTCAGTGCAGTTCGGCGTGATGCCACCCGTCACCTTGGGGGTATTACGGATGCCATAGGTTTTGTTGCCGGGGTCGATGCGCTCCCCGGAGAAAGCCACGAACACATCCTCGCCGATAGTAAGATCCGTTGCTTCCACGCGTGGCTGGATAATTTCTTGTGTGGTACCGGGATAGGTTGTGCTTTCCAGAATAATGAGCATGCCCGCGTGCAGATGCGTGATAATACTTTCCATCGCACTGATGATGTAAGACATATCCGGGTCATTGTTTTCCAGCAACGGGGTCGGCACGCAGATATTAACCGTATCTGCGCGTTGTAATGCGCTGAAGTCACTGGTCGCTTCCAGGTGACCACTTTGAATGAGTTGGGCGACCTGTGCCGATGCAATATCCGGGATGTAGCTTTTGCCGTCGTTGAGGGTCGCTATTTTGGTCTCGTCAATATCAATGCCGATGACATGCAAGCCTTCTGTAGCAAATTCAATTGCCAGGGGTAGGCCAACATACCCCAGGCCGATAATGGCAACGGTGGCCTGGCGTTGGTTTACGCGGTCAATCAGCATTTGTTTGTATGACATTGGTTACCTCGGCAACTGTGTGTGTAAAGAGGCGTGATTATAGTCGCTGTATAGCATCCCTTCAATGTGATATTAAAGAGCCTACCCCAGGCAATGGATAGGCTCTTGTGTGTGTTGTTGGTTGTATTTCCGGGATGCGCTAGGCGTTGTCATCCGTTTCTGGCATGGCAGGTACAACATCCGGCGGAGGCACACGGACGGCATCCGCCAATGTAACCTCGATTTCCAGTGTGTCACCATCACGCAGAATACTCAGCGTGATCGTATCGCCAGGGTCATACGGGAAAAGACGTTCCGGCAAGGTACGGGCAGCATCCACCACATCACCCTCAACAGCGGTGATGACATCATCGGTCAGTAAACCAGCCTCTTCTGCCGGTGAACCTGGCAGTACCTCGGTGACGAGTGCGCCTTCGGTGATTTCCAGATCATTTTCGGCGGCGATGTCCGCGTCAAGCGTGGTGAAAGCCACACCCAGCCGAACCCGATTCATCATTGGTGGGGTAAATTCAAAGCGGCGGTCATCCGGGAACTCAAAGCCACGGTTGCCCGGCCCACGGAACTCAAAGCCATCTGGCATCCGCTCAAAGTTAGCCATGCCCAGCATGTTGAACACGATAAGCGGTGACGTGGTGATTTCCAGGGTATCGTCATCACGTTCAACGGTCAAGATAACGTTATCTGCGTTGATGAGTTGTGGCAGTAGATCCAACAATGCTTCTTGATCAAGAGACTCACCATCAATCGCTGTGATGCGGTCACCGATTTGCAAACCGGCTTCGCTAGCCGGGCTGTTCGGGGTAATTTCAACCACTTCCCAGGCGTTTTCATCAGGCAGATAGTCAAATGTTGTGCCACCCATCAGCGGGGGCAGCGGACGTACATCAAAGCCGGAACGCGTGCCCAATGTAGCTTCCAGAACCTCTGTATTACCAGCACGTTCTACGGTAATCCTGATGGTATCGCCGGGGATATACGCACTGATAGCAGAGATGACCTCATCTGCGGTTGCGGTAGGCGTATCATCAATGGCGATAATCACATCACCCGTTAGCAGACCAGCGTCCTCGGCAGCACTGCCCTCGGCCACTTCATCAACGGTGGCATTATCAGCATCACCATCCAACCCGATGCCCAGGAAAGGTTGCATACCGGGCAGATTCGGCAATTGTGGCGCACGGCCATCACGCCCACGCATCATATTCGGTTCACCCAGGGTAATTTCCAGGTCCAGGCTGTCTTCGTCACGGGTAACGGTCAGGGAGATGGTATCACCAGGGTCATAACCCCAGATTGTGAGGGCCAGAGTTTCCGCGTCTACGGGTTCGCCATCAACTGCGGTGATGATGTCACCAATGACAAGACCAGCGTCATCTGCGGGGCCACCGGGCGCAACCTGAGTAATCCGGGCATCGCCGTCATTATTGGAGAAGGCAATGCCCAGGGTCGGGCGTTCCTGTGGTGGTGGGACGTCCGTATCGGTATCATCTTGTGCTGCCACGGGTACAATCAACGCCGCCAGCAAGCCAACTAACACGACCAGTGTACCTGTCAAACGAAAGTTGTTCATTGTCTATATATCCCTCCTATGGTTGATCTATCAGGAAGTATAGACAGCTTATCTATGAATCGTGTCAGGGCATTGTAAACGGTGTGTAAACCGGATTACCACCATGTAACACCGGGGTGCCCGGTGGGTTAACTGTCGTCTTTGTCCTTACGACGCGACATAAACCCACCCATCAGGTTACCCATCATCGTGCCGAAAGTCGGTGCTTCACTGTTGTTCATCTGCTCACTGAATTGCCAGCGGTTTTGATAGCGGCGGTTGATCCACGTTTCGTAATCACGGGCGGCGGCATCAAGCATCGCTTCAATGGTATCCTGATCTTTATCAGCGATTGCCTCACGCAGTTGCCTAAGCACGTTGATAAATCCGTCCAGATTACGTACCAGATCTTCACTGCTATCTAACCAGAGATTACGCAGGTCATCCGGGTGGGTATCGAACAAATAGCGGGTCATCATCCCGAAATCCGCACCGGTCAGCCGTTGGGAGTCGTCCCAACCATCGGTGTTGCTCAGCATGTAATAATAGGCCGTACCGATAGTCGTCGGTAAGGCACGGGTGGCAGCCATCAGCGGGTCAAATTCTGCTGGATCAAAAAACATGGGTTCCGCACCGATAATGGTCACCAGATCTGTTGCCAGCGTGACGGCTTCTTTAATCGCCTTGACACTCGGCATGACCAGGATCGTGCTGTCATCGAAATAATCCGCAGTGGCCCGTTGGGTTTCATCGGTGCCATCAAACAGATACTTCGGGTTGATGATTGGTTCTGCACTCACCAGATGCGTGCCCTCGCGCAGATGTTCATTCGCTAACTTAAGCGATTGTTGCTTCACCGGGGTCATATCAATGACGACGGCACCTTTACGCAGGTTCGGTGCGATAATCTCATAAACGGTGCTCAGCTCATTGTAGGGCATGGTGATGACCACAATATCCTGCTCACGCACGATGTTTTCAAGGCGGTTGACGGTTTCATCTACCGCTTTCATCTCCTGCACGGTCTTGAGGGTGTTCTGGCTTTGGTCATAGCCATGAACGGTGAATGTATGTGCCTCGCCCCGGCCATTATAGCGTTTGAGGGCTAAGCCCAGTGATGTACCAATCCGGTTCATCCCCAGGATTGCAACTGAAACATCTGCCATGATAAATCCTTTATCTACTCCATTTTGGGATATTATAGCAGGGCACACGCACCAAATTAAAAACAAATCTTACGGAGTGAGGCCAAAGCGATGCCATCCTGTGGCTAGGTCCTACAATAACGCACCTGTCTGCATAACATCTGGTCTTCTTTTCTATATGCGTACAATCGGAATACTTGATTATTTGCACGTTTTTGTATAAAGTCTAAGCATGCCATTTAGCAAAATTACGAATCATTCCAACACAATCTTAATACGGCTGAAGACTTAACCCACCACAACTGGTGGATACACGCGAAAAATTGTGCCAAACGGTGACTTTAACAAACGATACGCTGTAGGGTAAACACCTACAATGTCTACAGAATTTTGCAGGTTGATGATCTGCATGAGTTTAATATAAAGAAACACGCCAGGGGCAACCTTATCACTGTGCCTCGGCGGGCACAATCATATAAAAACTTGCGTATGCAACAGGACTCAGCCGTGATCTTGAATGCGATTACGGTTATTTGTTTACCAGAGGGCAACGGTGAGTGTAGTCACCGCCTTACAAGTTCAACAACGAAATAAAGAACGTGTAAACGTCTACCTGGATGGAGAATACGCCTTTAGCTTGACGCTAATTGAAGCGGTCCAGCTACATAAAGGGCAAACACTTTCCGAAGACGAAATCGCCACCCTGCGTGATAGTGACGCAGTTAACCGTGCGGTTGATAGTGCCGCACGCTTCCTGGCGAACCGTCCCCGCAGTACAACCGAAGTCCGCCGTAACCTCGCTAAAAAAGATACCCCCGAAACGGTTATTGACCAGGCCATCGCTCGGTTAGAGCAAATGGGCTACCTGGATGACACCGCATTCGCTCGGTACTGGTTGGAAAATCGTAATACCTTCAAACCGCGTGGCCCGCTGGCACTGCGCTACGAACTGCGGCAGAAGGGCGTTCCAGATTCAATCATCGACGCAGTTCTGGAAGATGGCCTGGATGTGGATGCAGCCGCTTACAAAGCCGCGCAGCAAAAAGCACGCCGGTTACGCGGCCTAACACGGCAGCAATTTCAAAATAAACTAGGTGGCTTTCTACAACGTCGTGGCTTTAGCTATGCCGTAAGCCGTGATGTCATTGAGCAGATCGCCACAGAAAACACTGCTGAAGACCCTGAGTTTTTTGTTGAACCGGATCCGTCCGATTACTGATCAGGGCCATCAGCACCGTAACATCTTTATCAACTTTGCAAACCCCGAAAGAAAGGAGGTTAGCGGCTAATTGATGACCGCTACCACTTATGGAACCAGTAACCATTCTACTCATCCTGGGTGCACTCGTGCTGGGTGGTGTGGCTGGTGCCTTCGGGTTCGACTATCTACAAAAGCAACGTGGCCGAGATCACATGCAACAGGTCGAACGCGAGGCCAGCCAGATTACCGCTGAGGCACGCAAAGAAGCAGAAGCTATCGTTAAGGAAGGGCAGGGAAAGGTCAAAACCTTACAGGAAGAGACTGAAACGACCCTCTCCCGGCGGCGGCGTGACCTTGACAACGAAGAAGAGCGTTTGCAGCGGCGACGCGATGAACTCGATGACCGCTACGAACGGCTGGAAAAACGCGAACAAAATCAGAATAAGCGGCAGAGTTCGCTAGATCGCAAAGAAAACGAAGTCAAGAAGATGGAATCTGATCGGAACGATGAATTACAGCGCATCGCCCAGATGACCATCGAGGAAGCCCGTACCGAACTGCTAGAAGCAGCGGAAAAAGAAGCCCGCAATGATATTGCCCGCATCATCCGCCAGGTAGAAGCCGAGGCTCGCGAAGAAGGCGAGAAACGCGCACGCGACATCATCTCACTAGCGGTGCAGCGGCTGGCCTCAGAACACGTCAGCGAGATTGCCGTCAGCGTCGTCCCGCTACCGAATGACGAGATGAAAGGCCGTATCATCGGGCGTAATGGCCGTAATATCCGCGCCTTTGAGCTGGCAACCGGTGTAGATGTCGTCGTTGACGATACACCCGAAGCCGTCACGATTAGCTGCTTTGATCCAGTCCGCCGCGAAATCGCCAAACAAGCCATGAGCAAATTGGTCCAAGATGGCCGCATTCACCCGGCGCGTATCGAAAAACTGGTCGATGACGCCCGCAACGAGGTCGAGAAGACCATCCGTGAGGAAGGCGAACGCGCCGCCTATGAAACCGGCGTCCACGGCCTGCACCCAGAGATTATCAAGCTGCTGGGGATGCTGCGCTTCCGTACCAGCTACGGCCAGAACCAGCACGCCCACGCCATCGAGACTGCCCATGTCGCCGGTATGATCGCCGCTGAACTGGGTGCCGATGTTGAAATTGCCAAAACCGCCGGTCTGCTACACGATATTGGCAAGGCCATCGACCATGAAGTTGAGGGCACACACGCCGTCATCGGCGCGGATTTCATCAAGCGGTACGGTATGAAGGACAAGCGCGTCATCAACGCGGTAGCCGCCCACCATCATGAAATTGAACAGGAATACGTCGAGTCCTACATCGTGGAAGCCGCCGACGCCATCTCCGGCGCACGCCCCGGTGCTCGTCGCGAAAGCCTGGAAAGCTACATCAAGCGCGTCAAAACCCTTGAGGAGATCGCCACCAGCTTTGAAGGCGTGGAGCAAAGCTACGCTCTGCAAGCCGGGCGTGAGGTACGTATCATCGTGCGGCCAGAAACCGTCGATGATCTGTCAGCCATCCGGCTAGCGCGTGATGTTGCCAAGCAGATCGAGGAAACCATGCAATATCCTGGGCAGATCAAAGTCCATGTCATCCGCGAAACGCGGGCCGTCGATTACGCTAAATAACAGATACCACGCCAATCCAACACCATAGAATCAAACAGGATGCACTCAGCCGAGTGCATCCTGTTATTTTTATTGCTTATAGAGCGTATTTATTCAGTCGGCGGTAGCAGCACACCATCAATCACATGGATGACACCGTTAGCCGCATGGACATCTGTCGCCGTGACCATCACACTATCATTGAGCATGACCCCATCTTCAGTCAGCGCAATAGTGAGTGTGTCTCCGTTCAACATCTCAATCTCACCACCACCGACATTGAGGATCAGGGTCTCAGTTAACGCCATATCATACACATGGTAGGTGAGAATATCCGTCAGCAGATCGGTATCAGCCAAAATCTCCTCAGCGGTCATACCAAGTGCGTCTAACGCAGCGTTGAACGCCGCATCAGTCGGGGCCAGCACCATAAACGGCCCATCGTCGGTCAGCGTATCCACCAGGCCAGCCGCATCAGCCGCTGCTAACAGCGTGCTGAAATCACCAGCCGCCGCAGCCACTACCGGGATCGGATCAAGCAGATCACCCGTAACCGGGTCAACACCCGTCACGATACTACCATCACCCAAGCCATCAAGCGTCGCCTGTACCTGCTCAATCACCGCGTCCGGCACATCGGCATCATGGCTTGGGGTAAAGCCAATACCCCCATTGGCGATTTCCAGCACGTAGGTGCTGTTAGCCGGGTAAACACCGTCCTCAATCGCCGCCACAATCATATCGTAGACGCCGTTATCTACACCCTTAACCACGCTGGTCACAATACGATCTGCGCCGGGTGCTTCACCCCCGCCAAAATCCGTGAAATACTGGTCCAGGTCCACACCGATGACCCAGGTACCCTCTTCCGCAGCGCGGCGAATAGCACCCGTCCCGTGACGGCCACCCGCACCAAAGATCACATCAGCACCATCACCGATCATCGTCAGCGCGACCTCTGCGCCTTCTGTGGGGGTCTCAAAGCTTTCACTATAGTTGCCCAGCACGGTGACATCAGCATTGGTATAAGCCACACCCTGCTCAAAGCCATTACGGAACTTCACCACCGGGAAGATCGCCGGGCCATACACACCACCGACGATGTCAGACTCAGTCATCAAGGCCGCCATCGTCCCGGCCAGGAACCCGCCTTGATCCTCACGGAATTGCAACCCCACCAGATTGGGCAGCGGGTCCGCACTCAAGAAGTCCTGATCCACACCGATGAAGAAATTATCTGTGTTGATCAACGCCGCTTCATAAGTGGCATCTGCCAGCGCAAACCCCACTGTGATGATGACATCAAAATCAGAGTCCAGGCAGGTTTGGATGTTTTCTTCATAGTCGCTAGGGGCTTGTGTCTCGATGAACGTATCATCCAGGCCGAACTCCTCAACCGCACGCTGCATCCCATCATAAGCGGATTGATTAAAGCCACCGTCATTCAGAATACCCACATCGGTGATCAAGCAAACGCTCTGTGGCACAGATTGCGCCGCACTCACGCTGGAAAATAACACACCTAGCAAACCACAAAGAACAGCCAGCAAAAATTTTGTGCGCATTGTTTCTATATCTCCTCACTATTCAACAAAATGAGGCCAGATATGACTATCTGACCCCATCAAGACTATCAAATTTCAACGAAGATGTCGCTGATTACTCTTCTTCAGCGTCCAGCAACTCACCGGTCAGCGGATCAACGCCGGTTTCCAGTTCACCAGCAGCCAACATCTCAAACACCATGTTGACCTCGTCGGTGACTTCCTGCGGCACGTCTGCTTCGTGGGCTGGCGCGAAGCCAATACCACCATTGGAGGCTTGCAGGATGTAGATACCACCACCCGGCCACATCACGTTACCTTCTGTGAGTGCGTCCAGCATGTCATAGGCACCAACATCTACCGCTTTGAGCGCACTGCTGATCAGGAACTCAGAACCGGGGGACTCGCCGCCGCCGAATGTGCTGAAGTATTCGTCGTTATCCACGCCGATGCTCAACACACCTTCGGAGGTCGCGAACTGAATACCGCCAGAACCGGTCTGACCGCCTGCGCCGAAGATCACATCAGCACCATCACCGATCAGAGCCTGCGCCACATCTGCGCCACGGGCCGGGTCAGTGAAGCTGTCGGTGTAGCTACCCAGGATGTTAATATCCGGGTTGGCGTAACGCGCACCCTGCTCATAACCGTTGCGGAACTTCACAACCGGCGGGATGTCGATACCGTACACACCACCGATGGTGCCGCTCTCGGTCATGCGGGCAGCCATCACACCCACCAGGAAGCCAGCCTGATCTTCACGGTACTGGATACCGACCAGGTTATCCGGGTGACCATCAAAGAACTGGTCCACACCAATGAAGAAAATATCCGGGTTGGACTCAGCAAAGGTCAGTGTATCTTCTGCCAGCAGGAAGCCAACGGTGATGATCGCGTCAGCACCGCTATCCAGGCAGGTGGTGATATTCGGCACGAAGTCGCTCGGTGTTTCGGACTCCAGCACCTCAGTTTGCAGACCGAAGTCTTCAGAAGCGCGGGTCATACCCTCAAACGCCAACTGGTTGAATGTGCCATCATCCACGCCGCCCTGGTCGGTGACGAGGCACACGCTGGTGATGGAACCGGACATATCCATGCCC
>JGI12109J20283_10720127_pt1 | contig 12771 bp, 10 predicted proteins | sample ElkSlonscriptome_12_FD_20283 | JGI IMG/M metagenome (IMG submission 20283) | reverse complement strand
CGACGTAGGCTTCGACGGCCTCGAACGTTCCCCGGGTCTCGGCGCGCGCATTGCCGGTCGTGTTGCCTGCGCGGGTTTGCGGGTCGGGGCGATCTCCGCCGCGTTCTTCTCGCCACTCCAGGCCGGCGGCCCAGGCAAGCGCGCCTGCCGGAAGCCGGAATCCGTCTCCGGCCAGATTGGCGTTGAACACGGTCTGCCGGTTGGACCCGGAATCGCTGAGCGCGGCGCCGACGTAGTCGAGCATCTCCGGCGTGATGCTTCCCGGGCCACCGAACAGATTCAGCGGCACGCAGCCGCCGATTGGCGCGTCCGGCGTGCCGCAGACCGCGTTGCCGCCGGCGTCGACGAACGAGGGTCCCAGGGCGCTGCGTACGCGGTCGGCCAGCAGGTCGCCGGACTGGCTCTGCGTGGTTTCATTTCGGCCTTGGGCGATCGATACGTCCCAGAAAGCTTTGGCGAAACGGCCCTCGGCGCCGAGCGCAACGCGCCAGGCCTCGTTGTCCTGGGTAAACGTGCGTTGCCCGGCCTCGACGAGCCTGCGCCGGACGTCGGTCAGTGCTTCTCCGAAAGGGTTGAAGACGTTTTCCCGCGAAACCGTGACATCGGCCAGCCGCGTGGTGAAGAACGGCAGCGGCGCCAGGCGCTGACTCGAATCGCGCCAGTGTCCGAGCGCTTCGGCGAACAGACGCAGCTCGTCGGCCGCGAACCACTCGCCCTGGCTGAAAACGGTGAGCCGTTCCGAAGCCTGCAGCAGGTCCTCGAACGGGTTGAAGTTGAAGCGGTCGGTGTTGGGGCCGGCGTTGATGAACGGCCTGAAGTCGGTCAGCGAATCGCCAGTGCGACCGTCGATCAGCGTGAATCGACCGAACGAAGTTCGATACTGTCCGCTCGGGGGCGCCGAGGATCCGTCGAAGGCAATGGTGTTTTCCGGACCGGTCAGCGTCAGCCGCGTGCTGGAAAAACCTCGCGCGCCCTTGGAGACCGGTTGCTGATCGGTCCACGACAGCCCGGCGATCCAGCCGCCTTGCTGGAACTGCCGTCCGCCGATGACTTCCAGCGTTGCGTTCTCGCCATCGCCCCGACGGGTCGTCCTTGCCTGCGCCGATACCTCGATGCCGTTGAACGGCTGCCGGGTAATGACGTTGATCACTCCGGCCAGCGCGTCGGCGCCGTATTCGACCGAAGCGCCGGACTTGAATACTTCGATGCGCTCGATCATGGCAAGCGGCAACATGCCGAGATCGACGATGCCGCTGGCGCCGTTGCCGCCCGGCACGAAGCGTCGCCCGTTGACCAGAACCAGCGTTCGCTCCGGTCCGAGGCCACGCAGTTCGACCGTTTCGGCGCCGCGCGACAGTTCGCCCCCTGCGCCTCGTTGCGAGGTCTGGGTATTGAGAGGAGATCCGGCGGTGTAGGCCAACTGCTGCAGGAAGTCTCCGAGTCGCTGTTGACCGCTGTCGAGCAGCTCATCCCGACCGATGCTCGTCAGCGGCAGCACGCCATCCTCGAAAAAGTCGCGCAACCGGGATCCGGTGACCGTCATCCGGTCGACCCCTCGAAACGAGTCCCGGGTTTCGTCCTGCGACCGGGCGTTCACGGGTGAGATCGCCAGCGCCGCCAGTGCTGCCAGTGCCAGCCGCGAGCGTCGACGTTCGGAGGGTTTACAGGTCATCAGCGCGAGATCGTGATGGTGGCGGCACGGCCGGTGCCGGGCTCAACCCGGATGTCGAGCAGCCATCCGATCGCTGCCTCCTCAGTGGCGGAAATGGCGTCGGCCCGTGAACACCATGGCGATGCCGTGCCGGTTGGCGGACTCGATAACCTCTTCGTCGCGCTTGGAGCCGCCCGGCTGGACGATCGCTCGGACGCCCGCTTCCGCCGCGGTCTCAACGCCGTCGGCAAACGGGAAGAACGCATCGGAAGCCAGGACGGAGCCGTCCAGTGCCGCTTGCTGATCGCGGGCCTTCATGACCGCGATCCGGACCGCATCGACCCGGCTCATCTGCCCGGCGCCGATGCCGAGCGTGGAGGCGTCTCGGGCCAGCACGATCGCGTTGGAGCGAACCTGCGAGACGACCGCCCACGAAAACTCGAGATCGTGCCACTCCCGTTCGTTGGGAGCGCGCTGCGTGACCACCTGGATCGATTCGCGATCGAAGGCCACGGCGTCCGTCTGCTGCACCAGCCAACCGCCATCGATCCGCCGCAGTTCCAGCTCGGCCGATTCGGTGTCGCCCGGCGCCAGCACGCGCAGGTTCTTGCGGGCGGTCAGCGTCTTCAGTGCATCGGGTTCGAAGTTCGGGGCGACGACTACTTCGGTAAAGACTTCGGCCATCGCTGCCGCGGTTGCGTCGTCTACCGGCTGATTGAACGCCACCACGCCGCCGTAAGCCGAACTCGGATCGCAGGCCAGCGCTTTTCGATACGCGGCGGCCAGCGTGTCGCCGTGCGCTGCGCCGCAGGGGTTGTTGTGTTTGACGATCACGCAGGCGGGTTCAGGGCCGAGCGCGTTGGCGCCCTTCCATGCGGCGTCGGCGTCGAGCAGGTTGTTGTACGACAGCGGCTTGCCCTGAATTCGTCGCGCAGCCGCCAGCCCGGCCGGCGGACGACCGCGCTCTGCGTACAACGCTGCCGACTGATGCGGGTTCTCGCCGTAGCGAAGCGTATCGGCCAGTTCGAGCCCGATCTGGATCTTGCGCGGCAGAATCCGGTTGGGTAACTGCCCGGCAAGCCAGCGGGTGACATGGCCGTCGTAGTCGGCCGTATGCGCAAACGCCCTCGCGGCCAGCATTCTTCGGGTATGCGCGCCGGGTGCTTCGGGCAGCGTTTCCAGCAATGCCAGGTAGTCGTCCGGACGACAGATGACGGTCACCCGTTCATGGTTCTTGGCCGCCGCCCGCAGCAGCGTCGGGCCGCCGATATCGATGTTTTCGATCGCCTCATCGAATCCGCAATCCTCGCGCGCGATCGTCTCGGCAAAGGGATAGAGGTTGACGACAACCAGGTCGATCGGCGGCAGATCGTGCTCGCGCGCTTCGTTGTCGTCGGTCCCCCGGCGCGCCAGGATGCCGCCGTGGATCCGGGGATGCAGCGTCTTCACTCGTCCCCCCATGATCTCGGGGAAACCGGTGTAGTCGGAGACCTCAGTGACCTCGATATCGGCGTCGATCAGGGCCTTTGCCGATCCGCCGGTCGACAGAATCTCGACGCCGGCTTCGGTAAGCGCTCTGCCGAATTCGACCAGTCCGCGCTTGTCCGAAACGCTGATCAGGGCGCGGCGGATCGGCGTGGGCGATTCGCTCACAGTGAATACCGTCGGATTCTGTTGCGGAGCGTCGAGCGGGTCATGCCGAGAATCTCCGCGGCTCGCGACTGATTGCCGCCGGTGTGGTCGAGCACGGTGGCGATCAATGGCGCTTCGACCTCGGTCATGATGCGCTGGTGGAGGTCATCGGGCGGCGTGTTTCCCATATCGTGCAGGTACTGCGCGACCGACTCGGAGACGAATTCGCGCAGACACTTCGGCGCCTTTTTGTTTTGATTTCCCATGGGGCGGCAATTCGTTTGGTCGGCTCGGCGGAGACAAGCGGGTCGGATTTCGATGCTTGCTGAACAGGCGCGAAAATGTAGCACACCCTCGGTCTGCCGCTGCCGCGGATTTTCGGTGCGTGTTTCAAGCGCGGCCAATCCCGGCGATCACCCCCGGTGCCGGTCGTCTGACGCGTTCGTCAAAGGCCCGGAAGCGCGGCAGGGCGCGGCGCGTTGTCGGTGAGTCCGCCGCAGGTCAGTCGGCGAGCGAATCGTAGTGGAAGGACATGCTGAAGCCCTCCGGCCGCGACGCGGCGACGGCCATTTCCAGCACCAGCGGCACCCGCAGATCGGAAGCCAGGCCGGCATCGATGTCGGTTCCTTCGGCCAGGTAGTCGGTCGGCGTCAGGCGGCGCTGACCGATCGCCTGCTGGCTGGCGTCGAACAGGCGGACTTCGATATGCGGCCACGGGACCGTGGCCGCAGCGCGGTTGACCATCACCGCACTGATCACCACGGCGTCATCGAGTGACGGATGGTCGTGCATGTCGCGCGACACCAGTTGCACGGCGTTGGGAATCGGCGCCAGTTCGTCGGAGCGGAGTCCGGGCAGATCCAGGTCCACGCGCCATTGATCCGGACCTATCAGTTGCAGCGCCAGCGCGCCGACCAGCGCCAGCGCCAGCGTCGGCCAGAGGAATCGCGCCCATCGCGGCGGCAGGTCGGGTTCGAGGTCCAGATGAAGCACCGGTCCGGTTGCCGATGCAGCCGCGGGTTCTGCGCTCGCCTCGGCGTCGTCCGGATTCGGCTCGGAGTCGCCGATGATCTGCTCCTGCTCGACGTGTGGCTGGAGCAACGGCGGCATTCCGGTGGGTTCGACCGGTAGATCTTCGTCTTCGGGGAGGGTCGGGTAGAGCCGGGCCAGGGCATTCAGGGTGCGTCCACAGCTTCCGCAGCGGATCATTCCGCCTGCCTCTGCAAGCTGGGCAAACAGCACCGGAAGCACTGCGCTGCAGTGTTCGCAGCGTGTGTAGGCCGTTGCGTGTTCGTCCTGGGTCATGGCTTGTCTCCGAATCGGCGCCCGGCGCCGCAAGCGCTCATCCGGAGCGGGTCAGTTCCCGATGGCGCGAGAGGTCTTCGATCAACTCCGCGTCGAGATCGGCCAGTCGCTGGTCGACGGACTGCAGCCGTCGGTTGAGTTCGCGCAGAGAGGATCTCGATTCGGCGATTCGCTCGACCAGGTGGTCGGGTACCGGATTTCCCTGTCGCTCCAGCGAAGCGGCCTGTTCGATCCGTTCGGAGAACCGGCTTCGAGCCTGATCGATCAGCGATTCCACCGATCGACGCTCGGCAAGAACATTGTTTTTGCGGGACTCGAAGCTGGCCTCCAGGTCCTCTTCGGTCGGGAAGGTGGCAAGAAACAAGCGGTCCTTCTGCTCCTGCAAACGAATGCGAGCCGCCTCTTCCTGTTCGCGCTCCTGGGCGATTTCCAGCTGCTCGCGCTCGTCTTCGGTCATCACCCGATCGATACGCGCTTCGATCAGGCCGTCTTCGGTCAGCCGGTCGTGCGCCTTTTCGGTTTGCTCGGGCGGGAGCGTCTGGCTGTAGTGGACGTCGCCGTTTTCATCGACCCACTTGTACACGGTCTGCGCCCAAACGCTGCCGGCGAGAAGAAGAAAATTTATGAAAATCAACCGTTTCATGACGACCGACCGCACTCAGGCTCCGTACTTTTCACGATACTCCAGCATATCAGACCGAATTTCCGGCCCCTGATCGCCGCCTTCGACGCTCGCAATGAGATCATTCAGCGTGGCGACCGCGATCACCGAAACACCGCCCTGCTCGATCTGCGACCGTGCCGACAGGCCGGAGGTTCCACGTTCCTGGCGATCCAGCCCTACGGTCAAGGCCCGGACCTGCCCACCGGCTCTGGTGATCAGGGACGCGGCTTGCGAAAAAGCGGTTCCGGCGGAGATGACGTCGTCGATCACAATCACGCGACCGGCCAGCGCGGTGCCGACCAGCGTGCCGCCTTCGCCGTGGTCTTTGGCCTCCTTGCGGTTATAAGCCACCGGCACGTCCAGCCCGTGTCGGGTATAGAGGCTCATCGACACGCTCGCGGCCAACGGGATGCCCTTGTAGGCGGGGCCGAACAAGACCTCGAAGGCGATACCCGAGTCGACGATGGCATCGGCGTAGCAGTCGGCGATTCCGGCGATGAGCCGCCCGCGATCGAACGCGCCGGCGTTGAAGAAATACGGGCTGATCCGGCCGGACTTGAGCTCGAAGCGGCCGAACTTCAGCGCACCCGCCTCGTGTGCAAGGTCGATGAATTTTCGAGTCCAGCGTTCCATATTCACAGAGTCTACCGGCTTCGCGCGGCCCCGTTCAGCGCAGCGGCAGCTACCATGGAGATCGGCTTCCAGCTTTTTTTCGCAATCCATGCGCATCATCACGCTGAACGCCAACGGCATTCGTGCCGCTGCGCGAAAGGGTTTCTTCGACTGGCTGAAGCGCCAGCGCGCCGACGTGGTCTGCATTCAGGAGACCAAGGCGCAGGAATGGCAGCTCGACGATCCCGCCTTCCGTCCCGCCTACATGAACACCTGCGCCTACCACGACGCCGAAAAAAAGGGCTATTCGGGCGTGGCGATGTACACCAGGAAAGAGCCGGACCATGTCCAGGCTGGGATTGGCTGGGAGGCGTTCGACCGCGAGGGCCGCTGGCTGCAGGCGGACTTCGGCAACACCTCGGTGGTGTCGCTGTACCTGCCGTCGGGCACCTCGAAGGATGAGCGCCAGCAGTTCAAGTACCGGTGCATGGATTTCTTCAAACCGAAATTGGCCGAGTGGGCCGCATCCGGCCGCGACTGGATCATCTGCGGCGACTGGAACATCGCGCATAGGGAAATCGACCTGAAGAACTGGAAGGCCAACCAGAAGAACTCGGGATTTCTGCCCGAGGAGCGGGCCTGGCTCGACGATCTGTTCGGCCCGGTCGGTATGCACGATGCGTTCAGAAAAGTCGATCCGCGTCCCGACCAGTACACCTGGTGGTCGAATCGCGGTCGCGCGTGGGATAACAACGTGGGCTGGCGCATCGATTACCACGTGACCAGCGCCGGCCCGGCCGAAAATGTCGGGAAAGCGCGAATCTACAAGGATCAACGCTTTTCGGATCATGCGCCGCTGATCCTCGACTACGACGCCGACCTGTGATCGGCCGACACGTCGGGACGAGCCTTGACGACTGACCGGTCGAGTCCGGGGCGGCCGCTGCGCGATCTGATCGGCGCGTGGAGGGACCGTCGCCTGGCGGTGATCTTCCTGCTCGGCATGGCCTCTGGCTACCCGTGGGTGCTGATCGGCTCGGCGATGTCGGCCTGGCTGTCCGATCTGGGCGTGAGCCGATCGGCGATCGGATTCATCGGCGGCGTCACGGCAATGTATGCGATCAATTTCCTGTGGGCGCCGGTGCTGGACCGGTTCCAGCCCGGCGTGCTGCGCCGGTTGGGCCGTCGGCGAGGCTGGATCGTCTGGATGCAGATCGGTCTGTTGATCGCAACACTGGCGCTCAGCCGGGTCCAGCCCGATGACATGCTGGTCTTGACCGGGCTCGTGATGCTGGCCATCGCATTTCTCTCGGCGACGCAGGACATCGCCATCGACGCCTATCGGGTGGAGCTGATTGCGCGCGAAGACCAGGCCCGGATCTCCTACGGCGCGGCCATGGCGACCTCCGGGTGGTGGACCGGCTACGGTTTGCTGGGCGCCGTGCCGTTCTGGCTGGTCGATGCAGTTCCGGGCAGCTGGGGATCGGTGTATCTCGGCCTGGCCGCGGTCTGGCTGGTCTTCATCGTCGCCGTCGTTTCCCTGGCGCCGCATCCGGATGCGGCGGTGCCGCCGAAGCGAACCGAGGAATCGGCAATCGCAAGATTGCGGGCGACGGTCGTCGAGCCGCTGGCCGAATTCTTTTCCCGCAACGGCATCAAACTGGCGTTGGCGATCCTGGCGTTCGTCCTGTTGTTCAAGGTCGGCGAGGCGTTTCTTGGTCGGATGTCGATCGTCTTCTACAAGGAGATCGGATTCACCGACGCCGAGATCGGCACCTACTCCAAGCTGCTCAACTGGTGGGTCACGGTGGTGTTCGCGATTCTGGGCTCGCTGGTCAACGCGCGCTTCGGCATCATCAGGGGCCTGTTCATCGGCGGGGTTGCCATGGCGGCGACCAACCTGATGTTCTCGTGGCTGGCGGTCGTCGGCCCCGAAACCTGGCTACTGAGCCTGGCCGTGATCGTCGACGGTTTCACCGCGGCGCTTGGCACCGTCGCGTTCATGGCCTTCATCACGTTTCTGTCCAGCCACACCTTCACCGCCACGCAATACGCGCTGCTGGCCTCGATCGGCAATCTGGGGCGGACGACGCTGGCCTCCGGGAGCGGCGCAATGGTCGACTGGCTGGACGGCAACTGGGCGCTGTTCTTCGTGTTGACCGCAATAGCGGTTTTGCCCAGCCTCGTTCTGCTCGGCGTCATGAAACGATGGCTCCGTGATCGGTACGGCGCGGCTTTCGACCGGTCTCGTGGACCGCCGGACGCCGGTTCCGGAGCGGCTCGGTGAACGTGGCGAGAGAGGTGAGGACTCGGCCGCCGGTTCGCTGTCATTTCGCGGCGATCCACCGGATCTTGCGGCGCGAAGTCGAGAGTCCTGCGCCGACCTTCGAACCGGCGCCGTCGTTCGCCGCGGCGCCGGATCGGGAAATCAGATCTCCTTTCCTGCCTTGCCGCTGAGGAGATTGCCCGCATGGTCCGTTCGAGCGTCTTCGATCACGCGTTCTTCGATCGTTCGATCAACCTCGACACTGGTCACCTCCGCCGGCGCCACCGAGGAGCGCAAGGAATCCTGCGACGAGGGTGCGTCTCCGGACCCGGCTGTTCGTGCGTCGGGCGAGCCCGCAGCGTCCGCGCGTGAGTCGTCGGTCATTCGCAGACGGTAACTGGGTTCCGGCATGGCGATGCCGGCCTCATCGAAAGCCTCCTTGACCTGTCGAATCGCCTCGCTCCTGACCTTGCCGAAGCTGCTCTTGCGCTGGTCGACCCAGCCAAAGCAGCGCAGCACGACGTTCGAGTCTCCCAGCGCATCGATGATCACCGCGGCAGACGGATCATCGAGAACGCCGGTCACGCGGCGCAGCGTTTCAAGCGCAATTTGTTGTGCGCCGACCAGGTTGCACTCGGCGTCGATGCCGACATCGAAGTCGAAGCGCCGCTCGGGCCGGCGCGTGTAGTTCACGATCACGGCCTTGAAGACGGCCGCGTTGGGAATGCGGATGTGGTTACCTTCCGGCGACAGCAGAATGGTCGCACGCGAGGTCAGCGTGACGACGTTGCCCAGCTGGCCGTTGACGTCGACGAGATCGTTGACGCTGAACGGGTTGCGAAGGCTGAGCAGGATGCTGGCGATGTAGTTCTCGACCGTGTCGCGCACCGCGAACCCGATCGCAAGCCCCATGATGCCGGCGGCGCCCAGTATGGTGCCGAGCAACGCCGTGGCGTCGAGCAGCACCAGTGCAACGATCAATCCGAGGACGATGAACGCCAGATGCGCCGCTTGTCCGAGCAGGCCGGCGATGAAAACGTTGGGGCTGAATCGACGGAACAGCGCCTGCCTGCGGCCGAGCCACGCACCTACGAGCCAGAACACGATGAAGATGGCGACGGCGACGGCCAGCAGCGGCAATACGGCGACAATCTGCCGCACGGCCTCGGTGAGCGTCCGACCGGTAGATGCGATCCGGCTGTCCAGGTCGCGATTGACGGCGAGGCGATCCCTGACCTCGATCACGCCGTCCACCTGAGTCGCCAGGCGCAGGGCGCGTTCGGCCTCGGCCACCGAATCGACCTCCCCGTCGACCTCGACGATTCCGGCAGAAACGTCGATCTGCACGTCGCTCAGGGCTTCGATCTCGGCAAAGATCTGTTGCACCTGCTCCCGGATCCGGGCATCGGTTTGCAGCGCCGACGACGAGTCCGAAGCGCTCGGAACGTCACCCGTGCGGTCTTGATCGACTTCGGAGCGCCCTTCGTCGGCCATGGCGTAATGCGCAGCAAGCATCAGCAGCGCTGCCAGGATCAGGCCTGCGCAGGATGCGGTTGTTCGAAGTTGGAGCGGTCGAGGCATCGGAATTTTCCAGGTCGGGTTCGAAGTTCTGCGGACTCACGGCTTGCGTAAGAACGGTAGCAGACGGAGGGACCTCGTCGATGCGACCGGGGTTCTCAGACGGTCGGGCCGTGCCCGGTCGGATTTCGCGTTACATTAGGCGCTGCTCATTCAAATTGCTTTGATAGCTCTTTTCAATTGCAATTGCTGGATCTATAGGTTCTACTGATCCCACAGCCATTCTGGCTCAACTTATCTGGAGGAGCAAGATGCGTATCCCGTTCAAATCCCTGACTGCGGCGTCGTTGGCGCTGTCGGTCGCAATCGCGTCCGGTTCGGCGCTCGGGCAAATGCAGCCGGAGCCCAAGTCGAACCAGTTCTGGTGGCCGGATCAACTCGACCTGACCCCGCTTCGCGACCACGACGCTGCTTCCAATCCTTACGGCGAGAACTTCGACTATTCCGAGGAATTCGCGAGCCTCGATTTCAACGCGCTGAAAGCGGACTTGCGCGAAGCCATGACTGATTCGCAGGACTGGTGGCCCGCCGACTGGGGTCACTACGGGCCGCTGTTCATTCGGCTTTCCTGGCACAGCGCCGGGACGTACCGTACCTCCGACGGACGCGGCGGCGCAGGCGGCGGTCAGCATCGATTCGAGCCGCTGAACAGCTGGCCCGACAACGCCAATCTCGACAAGGCGCAGCGTTTGCTGTGGCCGATCAAGCAGAAATACGGGCGCAAGATTTCCTGGGCCGATCTGCTGGTACTGGCCGGCACGGTCGCGATGGAAGACATGGGCTTCAAGACCTTCGGCTTCGCCGGCGGGCGCAGCGACGATTGGGAGCCCGACCTGGTTTATTGGGGCCCCGAAGCCGACATGCTCGGCCGCAATCGCCACGATGCTGACGGCAACCTGATGGCCGGCATGGGCGCGACCCAGATGGGACTGATCTATGTCAACCCGGAAGGTCCGGGCGGCAATCCGGATCCGATGGCTTCGGCGCAGCAGATCCGCCAGAGCTTCGGCCGCATGGCGATGAGCGATGCCGAAACCGTCGCCCTGATCGCCGGCGGACACACTTTCGGCAAGGTGCACGGCGCCGCAAGCCCCGACGACTGCGTCGGTCCGGAGCCGGCCGCCGCCGATCTCGAAGAGCAGGGCCTGGGCTGGCAGAACCAGTGCGGCAAGGGCAACGGTGAAGATACGATCACCAGCGGGCTGGAAGGCGCCTGGACCCAGACGCCGACCCGCTGGTCGATGCTGTACCTGGCCAACCTGATGAATAACGAGTGGGAGCAGACGCGCAGCCCGGCCGGTGCCGTTCAGTGGGTTGCCAAGGACGGCGCGCTCGATAACAGCGTCCCGGAGGTTCAGCCCGGCGCCGGACGCTCCACGCCGATCATGCTGACCACGGACATCGCGCTGAAGAAGGATCCCGCGTATCGGGAGATTACCCAGCGCTTCCTCGAAAACCCGAAGGAGTTCGAGGACGCCTTCGCGCGCGCCTGGTTCAAGCTGACGCATCGCGATATGGGGCCGCGCGCACGCTACGTCGGCGATACGGTGCCCGACGAGAAACTGATCTGGCAGGACCCGTTGCCCGAGGCCGACTACGCGTTGATCGATACCAACGACGCTGACCGCATCAAGGGCGCGATCCTCGACACCGAGCTGACGGTCGCCGAGCTTGTCCGAACCGCATGGGCATCGGCCGCGACGTATCGCGGTACCGACATGCGCGGCGGCGCAAACGGCGCGCGAGTGCGCCTGGCGCCGCAGAACAATTGGGCGGTGAACAACCCCGATGAGCTCAACAAGGTCATCGAAGCGCTCGAGCAGGTGCAGCAGGCGTTCAACAGCGAGCAAGACGACAACACGCGCGTTTCGCTTGCCGACGTGATCGTGCTGGGTGGCGCCGCGGCGATTGAAAAGGCCGCGTCGGACGCAGGCCGCGAGGTCGAAGTACCGTTTCACCCGGGCCGCACCGATGCGACGGCCGAAATGACCGACGCCGAATCGTTCGAACCGCTGGAGCCCACCGCGGACGCTTTCCGCAATTACTACAGCGAGGAGAGCTACTATCCGCCGGCCGATGCGATGATCGAGCGTGCCGACCTGCTGACGCTGACGGTGCCGGAAATGACCGCGCTGATCGGCGGAATGCGGGCGCTGGACGCCAACACCGGCGGCCGGGATCATGGCGTATTGACCGACCGACCGGGCCAGCTGACGAACGACTTCTTCGTCAACCTGCTGAGCATGGACATCGACTGGCAGCGCGCCAGCAACACCGAGGGCATCTACGGTCGCACCGACCAGGCCGAAGGAATCTATCGCGGCGTCGATCGCGAAACCGGCGAGGTCAAGTGGACCGCCACACCGGTCGACCTGATCTTCGGTGCCAATTCCGAGCTGCGTGCCGTAGCCGAAGCCTACGGTTCCAACGACGGTGAAGCGCTGTTCGTCGAAGACTTCATCGACGCATGGGTCAAGGTGATGACGCTGGATCGTTTCGATCTGCGGACGCCGAGCGGAGATGGAATGATGGCCAGCCGCTGATCCCGAGCGATCGGCTGCTTTTCATCGGGACGGCGGCGCTTCGGCGCCGCCGTTTCGTTTTCGGCAGGCCGGACGGCCCGCGGCGTCGGCAAGAACGTTACTCTCGCTGCGCGACGTAAATCCCGATCAACAGGATGAAACCGCCGTAACGAAATGCCGCGCTGGCGGCCTGCACCAGGCCGGTGTCGAGATACATCATGAAGACGAACTCGTCGATCTCGGTCCAGCCCAGGAACATCCCGGCTGCAGGCAGGCCGCAACCGACGACCGCAAGTGTTTTTGCCTGTTGCCACTACTCCGGCACTTCGTTGCGCGCCGCCGCCATGCGCAGTAAACCGATGCCGCAGAACACCGCCGGTAGCAGTTGCCCAGCACGATCAGCGCCACGCCCAGCGTCGCGACCACCGCGCTGTCGGTGGCTCAGGTAGGGGCCGTGCCGGCCTTGGATCCGGGCATCGTCGTCGTGGCCCCGACCCATTCGAAGGCTGCATCCAGTTTGAGCAGATTGCCCGCGAGCCCC
>JGI12109J20283_11074447_pt1 | contig 12772 bp, 12 predicted proteins | sample ElkSlonscriptome_12_FD_20283 | JGI IMG/M metagenome (IMG submission 20283) | reverse complement strand
AGGCGGACGGGAAGCTGCTTCCACGCGTCGCCGGCCTCTGTGCCGTGCAACTGTACGAAGTCGAGGTCGAAATGCTCCACGATCTCCAGAACCCGACTCAGGCTCTGGTCGCGGAACACGCCGACCACCTCGGCCCCGTCGCGTGCGCTCTCGAGCCATTCGTCGAGTCCCGATTCGTCGACTCGACGTGGGCTGCCGTCGGCGAAGACGAGGCCCACGTAGTCGGCTCCTTCGTCGATCGCCAGGCGCATGTCATCGGCCCGGGTCAGTCCACAGATCTTGATCCGGGTGCTCACGATGCGACCTCTCCGAAGAGTTCCGCGAAGCGCTGCGCGGGTGTTCCCGGTCGCATGAGGCCTTCCCCGCAGAGTACGGCATCGACCGAAGTCGCCGCGACCTCTTCGGCGTCGTTCCGTGTACGCACACCACTCTCGGCCACCACGATGCGATCGGCGGGCACGCGAGCGCAGCGCTCCAACCCGAGTCCGAGATCGACGTCGAAGGTCGTGAGGTCGCGTGCGTTCACCCCCACCACCGGCATCTCGAGCGCGAGCAGTCGGTCGAGTTCTCGGTCGTCGTGCGCTTCGGCCAGCACGTCGAGTTCCCAGCGCCGAGCTTCGTCGTGGCAGCGACGGATCATGTCGTCGGTGAGCGCGACGGCCAGGAGGAGAACCGCATCGGCACCGTGGGCACGCGCTTCGACGATCTGCAACGGATCGACGACGAAGTCCTTGCGCAGGAGCGGAAGGTCGACTGCGGATCTCACGTCCTCGAGGAAGGAAAGCGAGCCGCCGAAGAACTCCGGTTCGGTCAGGACGGACAGAGCGGCCGCACCCGCGGATTCGAGTTGACGCGCGGCGTCGACGGGATCGAGATCCTCGCGGATCGCGCCGGCGGAAGGACTCCGACGCTTCAATTCGGCGATCACGCGCAGTGGGCCGCCGCGATTCCTCCGCAGGGCCCGAGCGAAGCCGCGCGTCGCCGACCGCTCGGAGGCGAGTCCGCTCAATCGGTCCTGCGTCTCGCGAAGGACTTCCACGCGCCGACGCGTCGATTCCAGGATGGGATCGAGGCGAGATGTCATGATGCTGCCCGTTCCTGCGTGAATCGCGTCCAACGCGCCAGGACATCGGCCGCCCGTCCGTCATCGATTGCGCGGCGGGCCCGCTTCACACCGTCTGCGAGGTCCTCGGTGATGCCGGCCGCGAGGAGCGCGGCCGAAGCGTTCAACGTCACGATGTCGCGCGCAGCTCCGGGTGCACCGTCGAGCACGTTGCGAATGATCGCCGCGTTCATCGCGGCGTCGCCACCCCGGAGTGCGTCGGCCGCGTGGGGTCCGAGACCGAGCACTGCCGGATCGACCTCGAGCGCCGAGACGGCATCGCCGTCGACGAGACGCGCGTCGCTGACCGCGCAGACGCTCAGTTCGTCGAGACCGTCGCGTCCATGGACCACCAGGCTCCGCCCCGTGCCGAGAGCGGCGAGAGTGTGGGCCACGATGTCCAGGCGATCGGCGGCGAAGACCCCGATGACCTGGTGGACCGCTCCGGCGGGATTCGTGAGAGGTCCGAGGAGGTTGAAGGCCGTGCGAACACCGAGCCCCTTGCGCGCCGGGGCCGCGTGACGCATCGCCGCGTGGTGGCGCGGTGCGAACTGGAAGCCGAAGCCCACCTCACGGATGCACGCGGCCACGTCGTCGGCACCGAGGTCGATCACGCCACCGAGTTCCTCGAGCACGTCCGCACTGCCGCACCGGCTACTCACCGCACGGTTTCCGTGTTTGGCGACCTTTGCCCCCGCACCGGCCGCCACGAAGGCACTCGCGGTGCTCACGTTGAAGGTGTCGGCACCGTCGCCCCCGGTTCCGCACGTGTCGACGAGACCGTCGATTCCCGTGTCGACCCTCGATGCGTGATCGCGCATCGCTTCGGCCATGCCGGCGAGTTCGTCGACCGTCTCTCCCTTTGCCCGCAGCGCCACGAGCCACCCGGCGAGCCAGTGGCCGTCGACTCCTCCGTCGAGCACGTGTCCCAGCATTTCCCGAGCACGAGCGCGCGCGAGGTCCTGGCCGTCGAGGGCGGCTTCCAGAATTGCTCGGTGGTCCATGCCGTCGTCCCAGGGGGTTCCGCGTTGGAGTCAGGGAAGATAGCGCGAAGCCCGTGGGCCTGACCAGGGCAAGGCCCCGATCCGACGTCACCGCCCGTCAGTCGCAGGTCTTCAGGAAATTCCGGAGAAGGTCGTGCCCCGCGTCGGTGAGAATCGACTCGGGATGGAACTGCACACCGAAGGTCGGTGTGTCGCGCTTACGCAGCGCCATGATCTCGTCGTCCTGGGTCCACGCGAGCACTTGCAGAGTCGAGGGCAGGCCTTCGCGCGGCACGATGAGCGAGTGGTAGCGTGTCGCCACGAAGGGATTCGGAATCCCCTCGAACAGATCCTTCGCTGCGTGCAGGACATCGGATGTCTTGCCGTGCAGGATGTTGGCCGCGCGCACGACCTCACCGCCGTAGACCTGCGCGATGCTCTGGTGCCCGAGGCACACGCCGAGGATCGGCTTCTTCCCGTCGAGCGCGCGGATCGCGTCCATGCTGATTCCCGCGTCTTCGGGACGGCCCGGTCCGGGCGACACGAGCAGACCGTCGATCCGCATCTTCTTCAGGCGTGCGACGTCGATCTCGTCGTTCAGGACGACGGTCGTGCGCGCACCGAGCTCGGCGAGGTACTGCACCAGGTTGAAGGTGAAGCTGTCGTAGTTGTCGATCACGAGGACGTGCGGTGCGCTCACGGCCGAAGTCCCTTCTGCGCGCGTTCGATCGCGGCCTGCGCGGCGCCGGCCTTCTCGTGGGTCTCTTCCCATTCGCGCTCGGGCTTGCTGTCGAGTACGACGCCGGCTCCCACGCCAAGATGCGCGAAGCCCTCACGGACTTCCATCGTCCGGATCGCGATGCACGTGTCCATGGAACCATCGAAGCCGAAGTATCCGACGGAGCCCGCGTACACGCCGCGACGGCGGCCTTCCAGCGCGTCGATGATCTGCAGGGCTCGCACCTTCGGCGCACCGCTGACCGTTCCCGCAGGAAAGGTCGCCCGCAGGGCATCGAAGGCCGACACGCCGTCCGCGAGTTCCCCTTCGACGTGGCTGACCATGTGCAAGACGTGCGAGTAGCGCTCGATCGTCATCAGATCCGTCGTTCGCACGGTGCCGGGCCGACACACGCGCCCCAGGTCGTTGCGTCCGAGGTCGACGAGCATGACGTGCTCCGCCCGCTCCTTCGGATCGGTCAGGAGATCGGCGATGCGGGCTTCGTCCTCCACCGGATCCTTGCCACGACGCCGGGTGCCCGCGATCGGACGCACGGCGGCAGTACGGCCCTCCACACGCACCAGGACCTCGGGAGAACTCCCGAGCACCTGGTCCTGACCATCATCGAGGAAGAACATGTAGGGGCTGGGGTTGATGCTGCGCAACGCGCGATAGACGTCGAGAGGCGGCGCACCCAAGCGCCGCCGCAACTCATGGCTGAGCACGACCTGGAAGATGTCTCCGGCACGAATGAGCTCGCCGGCCTCACGGACGGCACGTCCGAAACGTCGCTTGCTGTCCGAGCTCTTCCAGGCCCCGGCCACGCGGCCGGCCCGGAGGTCGTCGGCCTGGGGCCGCGAAAGAGCTTCTTCCATGGCGTCGAGACGTTCGACCGCGTCGTCGTATGCTCGGTCGACCTGCTTTTCACCGCGCACGCGCGCCGAGGCCACGAGCTTGACCGTGTGCGTGAGGTTGTCGAAGACGACGACGTCGGTCACGAGCATGAGATCGAGTTCGGGGCGATCGCTCGCCGGCAGTGGATCCAGCCCTGGGAGCTTTTGCATTCTCCGCACGAGTTCGAAGTCCATGCGGCCGACCGCACCGCCCCAGAACCGCGGCAACCCCGACACGGGCGCCGGGTCGAACCGACGCAGCCAACGCTCGAGCACGGTGAGGGGATCGCGCGCCGTGGACTTCGTCGTTCGGCCCTGGAACTCGAGAACGACCTGATCGCCGAAGGACCGTAGACGCCCGGCGGGACGAGCACCGAGAAGCGAGTAGCGTCCCCACTGTTCGCCCCCCTCGACGCTCTCCAGCAAGAAGCCGGGCCCGCCGTCGGTGAGCTTTCGATACGCCGAGACCGGCGTGTCGAGGTCGAGAAGGATTTCGCGCACGACGGGAATGAGATCGTGTGAGCGCGCCAGGGAACGGAAGGCGGCGCGCGTCGGAGTGACGGGCATCAGGACGACGACTCCTCTTGCGTCGGTGTGACGTCACCCCGCGCTCCCAGGAGCTGGGTGGCCATCGCGTGCGACCGCGGATTTTCGCCGCCGAGCATGCGTTGGATCTCGCGGACTCGCGATTCACCTTCGACGCTCTCGATACGGCTCATGGTGCGTGATCCTTCGGTGGTCTTCGAGGCCACGAGTTGGGTGTCCCCCGCGGCGGCGACGGCCGGCAAGTGCGAGATCACGAGGACTTGGCCGCGATCTGCCAGGGCACGAAGCCGCCGCGCCAACGCCGGACCCAGGTCGGCTCCGAGCCCCGCGTCGACCTCGTCGAGCACGAGCACGACGGCTCCGTGGCGTTTCGCCGAGAGACTGCGGAGGACGAGTCCAATGCGCGAGAGCTCGCCGCCGCTGGCGACGTTCTGGATCGGACCGGGCCGTTCTCCGGGATTGGTGCGCACGACGAGCTCGACACGGCTCGGTCCTGCGCTGGCCGGCCGCACACGTCGACCAGCGATGCGAAGCGGGCTGTGCGGGTCCTCTTCCGGGATCAGATCGAAGCGGATCTCTGCCCCGGCCATCCCGAGTTCGGTGAGCAGCGCGCCCGCGTCCTTCTGGACGCGGCGTGCGATCTTCCGTCGCTGCCGGTCCAGTGCGGTCCCGGCATCGGCCAGGCTCGTCAACGCCTCGTCGCGGCGCGTACGCAGGGCTGCGGGCAATGCGCCGTCCTCGCCGATCTCACCGAGCTCGCGCTGCAAACGCTCGTGCAACGACACGAGCTCCTCCTCGGTCATCGAATACTTTCGCGTGAGGTCGATCAAGAGCGCGAGACGTTCCTGATCTCGAGCTAGGGCCTCGGGGTCGAGTTCCCGCCCGGCGACGAAGCGCTCGAGCCCGCGCTGCGCCTCCTGTAGGAGATCGACCGCTGCTTCGATCTGTTCACGGGCCTCGACCAACCGGGTCAAGGCATCGGGCGCGTTCTTGAGTCGTGCGAGCGATTCTCCGAGAACCGTGAGGGCGCCGCCCTCGTCCGACTCGAGGCGGGCCAGGGCGTCGGCCGCATTCTCCACCAGTGCGGCGCCGCCTTCCTGCGCTGCGACGCGCTCGCGCAACGCGTCGAGTTCGTTCCCCTCGAGCTGCGCGCCCTCGAGTTCGCGGCGCTGGTACTCGAGGACTTCCCGCTGCTCGCGCAAACGTTGCTGCCGCGCCGTAAAGGCTTCGATCTCCTGCTCCACGTCGCGGAAATCCATTAGGGCCGTGTTCCATGCCTCGACGATCCGTGTGTCGACGCCGAGACCATCGAGAACCTGCGCATGGGCGCTGGCACGCCGCAGCATCAACTGTTCGTGCTGAGACTGCATCTCGAGCAGACGTGACGTGATCTCGCGCAGCAGGGCGGCGGAGCCGACCCGCCCGTTGACCAGTGCACGCGTACGACCTTCGCGTCGCACTTCGCGTCGCAGCACGAGATGGGCATCGCTCCCGACACGGACGCCGAGGGAATCGAGTGCCTCGCAGACGTCGGGGCGTGCGGAGAGATCGAACACGGCTTCGGCCGAGGCGCTGTCGGCACCCGCGCGCACCACGTCGCGATCGACGTCGTCGCCAGCGATCCAGCGCAGGGCTTGCACGACGAGAGACTTGCCCGCACCGGTGCTTCCGGTCAGCGCGTTGAGACCGGCACTGAGCCCGACGTGCACATCGGCGGCGACGGCGAGATCCTGGAGCTGAAGAGCGACGAGCACGGGATCAGAACTCCGGATCCGCTTCGCGGCCGCCGACACGGTCTCCGCGGTGACGCGGCAGGCCACCCCAACGCAGCTTCTCCTGGATGATCTGGAAGAGATTACGGTCGGTCAGACGCACGAAGGTGCAGGTGTCGTCGTTGCGTGGATGCAGGATGCGATCGCCCGTGGCGACTTCCGTGCGGATCTGCCCGTCCGCGCTCAGGCTACCGCTGTCGCAATCGCGAATGCGTAGTTCCACCACGCGCCCCGGCCCCAGGATGAGCGGCCGGACACCGAGCGTGTGGGGACAGATCGGGTTGACGACCACGGCATCCATCGAACCCTCGACGATCGGTCCGCCAGCCGAGAGGTTGTAGGCCGTGCTGCCAGTCGGCGTGGCCAGGATCATACCGTCGGCGAGGTAGCGACCGACACGGATGTCGTCGACGAGAACCTCGAAGTCGATCGCGCGCGGCGTGGCGCCCATGTTCAGCACCACGTCGTTGAGTGCGGAAGCGCGGAACACGACTTCACCGTCGCGGTGGACTTCGGTCGAGACACGACGACGCTTCTCGAGCGTGTAGTCGCCGGTATCGAGAGCCGCCACCACGGTGTCGATCTCTTCGAGCCGGACCTCGGCGAGAAAACCGAGGCTTCCGAGATTGACTCCCAGCAAAGGTGTATTGGAATCCCCAGCGACGCGAGAGGCGCGCAGAAAGGTCCCGTCTCCGCCGAAGCTCACGATCAGGTCGACCTGAGAGGCCAACTCGTCCGCCGCACATTTTCCGATCCGGAGTTCGAAGTGCTCGACGAGGGTGTCCTCACCCACCACTTCCATGCCGCGCTTTTCGCAGGACGTCAGGAACTCACACACCGCTTCACCGACGCGGAGCTTGTCGAGATTCGCCAGCATTCCGACGCGCTTGATCACTCGACCATCCGATCCCGGAGCCACGCGCGGCGTTCCGGTCAAGCCTGACGTCGACCGTGCAGGTCGATCGTCACTTCACGGTTCTCCCAGGTCTCGGCAATACGCTCTGCGATGTGCGGTGCGTCGAGTCCGGCATCTTCGAGGACCTCGTCGGGCGTACCGTGATCGAGGAAGCGATCGGGCAGCCCGAAGATGCGCGTCGTCGGTACGTGAACCATGCTGCGGTGGAAGAGTTCGAGCACGGCGCTTCCGAAACCACCGACCTCCGTACCCTCTTCGATCGTGCACACGAGCTCGTGGCGTGTCGCCTGCTGCAGGATCAATTCTTCGTCGAGCGGACGCAGGAAGCGCGCGTCGACCACGGTCGGCGTGATGCCCTGATCTCGCAGCAGAGCCGCCGTCCGTTCGGCGATCGTCGCTCCGGCACCCAGACCGAGGAGAAGGACGTTCTCCCCTTCTTCCAACACCACACCCTTGCCGATCGGCAGTGGACGCGGCGTCGCGTCCATCGGAACGCCCGTTCCGTTGCCGCGCGGATAGCGATAGGCGATCGGACCTTCGTCGTAGTCCAACGCCGTCGCAATCATGTGCTGCAACTCGTTCTCGTTGCGTGGTGCCATGACGACCATGTTCGGCACGCACCGCAGGTACGCGAGATCGAAGACACCATGGTGTGTGGGTCCGTCGGCTCCGACGACGCCTCCACGATCGATCGCGAAGATCACGTTCAGGTTCTGCAACGCGACATCATGGATCAACTGATCGTAGGCACGCTGGAGGAAGGTCGAGTAGATCGCCGCGACCGGCTTCAGGCCCCGGCACGCCAGGCCCGCGGCAAAGGTCACCGCGTGTTGCTCGGCGATGCCCACGTCGAAGAAGCGTTCGGGGAGTGACTCCCGGAACGGAACGAGCCCCGTGCCGTCCGGCATGCCCGCGGTGATCGCGACGATGCGACGATCCTCGCGCGCGGCATCGAGAATGTGGCTCCCGAAGATCCCGGTATAGCTCGGCGCGGCATCGGGCGCGGGCGCTTTCTTCTGCATGCCCTTCTCGGGGTCGAATTTGCTCACACCGTGGTAGCGCAGTTTGTCGGCTTCGGCGAAGGAGTAGCCCTTGCCCTTCTCCGTGACGACGTGCAGCAGGACCGGACCGCTCAGACGCTTGACGTCCTTCAGCGTCTCGCAGACGAGATCGAGGTCGTGTCCGTCGATCGGACCGAAGTAGCGGAAACCCAGCGCCTCGAAGAGATGACCCGGGGTCATGAAGGTCTTCAGGCTTTCCTTGGCCTTGTGCGCGAACTGCTGCGCGACCGAGCCGCCGGGCAGTCGACCCAGCAGATCCCAGACCTGACTCTCGAGCCGATTGTAGAGTCGACCCGAAGTGATCTCCGTGAGGTAACGGTTGATCGCACCCACGTTCGGGCTGATCGACATTTCGTTGTCGTTCAGGATCACGACCATGTCGGTGCCAGTGTCTCCGACGTTGTTCAGGCCCTCGAAGGCGATCCCGCCGGTGATGGCACCGTCGCCGACCACGGCGACCACGCCGTGGCGTTCCTTCAACAGGTCACGGGCTTTCGCGTAGCCCAGGGCGGCGCTGATCGCGGTCGAAGAGTGCCCCACCCCGAAGGTGTCGTGCGAACTCTCGGACCGCTTCGGGAAGCCCGACAAACCGTCCCACTGACGGATCGTGTCGAATCGATCACGACGTCCGGTGAGCACCTTGTGGCCGTAGGCCTGGTGGCCGACGTCCCACACGATCTTGTCGCGCGGCGAGTCGTAGATGTGGTGCAGGGCGACGGTGAGTTCCACCACGCCCAGGCTGGCCCCCAGATGGCCTCCCACACTGCTGACCACGCCGATGATCTCCGCACGCAACTCGTCGACGAGCTGATGGAGTTCGACGGGGCTCAGGCCCGAGATCTGGTCGGGCGAATCGATCTGATCGAGAAGTCTCGGCGTAGACATGGTCTCTCCCTCGGACGCTTCGCCCCAGGATAACGAATTCGGGCCGATCAGCCGACCCCGAAGCGCGGATCGTTCGTTCGCGGATCCGCACGCGGCTGAAGGGGGTTCAGACCGGGGACCAGGTGAGGCCGATCAGCAGGCCCATGACCATCCCCAGCCCCACATGGAGCGGGCGGTGGCCTCGATCCCGCAGCAGACCGCCCGGCTTTCCGCCCAACCACTCGGCCGAGCGCTCGTTCTCGAAGCCTTTGGCCACCCAGGCGGTGGATTTCCAGCCCCGGTCGACCGAGCTCTGGACGCGTACCACATCGTGGAGCACGACGCCCGAGAACACCATGGCTGCCGCGAACAGAGGCGAGCCGGGGCCCTGGTCGAGGGCCACGACGGTGCACAGGCAGGACAATGTCACGGCGTAGAAGCTCGGCAGACCATTCGTCGTGACCAGAACCCGCAGAGAAGGTCGTTTGGTGGCAACACCATAGAGCACGAACTTCAGCAGTTGGGCGAAGGCGCCCGACATCACGACGAGCTCCCAGGGCTCCACCGAGAAACCAGTCATCGGCTACGCTCCACCAGACGCGTCGCCAACGCACGGACGCGATCGTCGAGAACCCCGGCCCGCGACCAGGATTCCAGGGCTCGGGCGAGATGGGCGCGCGCATCGCGCCAGGCACCGTCGATTCCCAGGCTCTGCACGGCCGTCACTTTTCCCTGCGCGGCGTCTTTTCCCGCACTCTTGCCGAGTTGCGCGCTGTCGACCGTGGCATCGAGCACGTCGTCGACCATCTGGAACGCCACTCCGACGTCCTCCCCTCCGCGGCGCACTGCCTCGATCCGTTCGTCGTCCAGTCCCGCGCAGGCGGCGCCCATTGCGGCGGCCGCGCCCAACAGGCGTCCGGTCTTCAACCGGTGGATGTCCAGGAGGTTCCCTTCGCCACCGGTTGCGTCGAGGTCGAGTTGCTGTCCCGCCGCCATGCCCTCGACGCCTGCCGCCCGGGAAAGGAGACCGACCAGGCGCACGGCGACCTCCGACGGCTGGACGCGGGCCAGGAGCCCGAAGGCCTCGGTCTGCAACGCATCCCCGGCCAGAATGGCCGTCGCTTCGTCGAACTGGCGATGGCACGACGGTTTCCCGCGGCGCAGATCGTCGTCGTCCATCGCGGGCAGGTCATCGTGGATCAACGAATAGCTGTGGAGCATTTCGAGCGCGCAGGCGGCATCGACCACCGCCTCCGTCCGAACCGAGCCCGTCGCGTCGTGGATCCACAGGCACAGCACGGGTCGCAGGCGCTTTCCGCCACCCAGAAGGCTGTAGCGCATCGCGTCCACGAGACGCCCGGACACCGGACGTGGCGGCACGCGGAGATCGAGCGCGGTCTCGACCGCGGAGGCCTCTTCGGCGAGAAGAAGATCGAGATCCATCAGTCGCGGCCGACCCGTCGCTCGAAGGAGTCGACGGTGTTCTCGAGCAGCATGGCGATCGTCATGGGTCCCACCCCGCCGGGAACCGGCGACAAATACCCCGCGACTTCGGCGACTTCGGGATGGACGTCGCCGGCCAGGCGTGCGCCCTTCGGGTGTGACGGGTCGTCGATTCGGTGCATGCCCACGTCGATCACCGCGGCGCCGGGTTTCACCCAGTCTTTCCGAACGATCTGCGGCTGCCCCGCGGCGGCGATCAGGATCTCGGCCTCGCGGCACAACGCGGCCAGGTCCTCACTGCGGCTGTGGGCCACGGTGACCGTGGCGTCGACACCCTTGGTCGAGAGCAGGACCTCCATGGGTCGGCCGACGATCAAGCTGCGCCCGAGCACGACGGCACGGCGTCCCTTGGTCGAAATGTCGTACTTCTCCAACATGCGAAGACACCCGAGTGGAGTGCACGGGACGAAGCGTGGAACACCACTCGTCAATCGCCCGACGTTGTCCGGGTGCAAGCCGTCGACGTCCTTCATCGGGTCGATCCACTCACGGACGTCGGCCGGATCGATGGCGTCGGGAACCGGCAGCTGAACGAGCAGCCCGTCGATGTCCGCCGCCCCGTTGACGCGCTGGACGGCGGCCTTCAATTCGTCGCTCGTGGTCGTGTCGGGCAGGGTCAGCACTTCGCTCGTGATCCCCGTCTTCTCGCAGGCCTTGTGCTTGTTGCGCACGTAGACCTGGCTGGCCGGGTCCTCGCCGACGAGGATCACGGTCAGGGCGGGGGCGCGTCCGTGCTTCGCCGTGAGTTCGGCCACGCGCGTGGACAGTGCCTCGCGTCGTTCCGCAGCCAGGGCCTTGCCATCCACCTTGATCGCCGTCATCGCCACTCCTCCGGTTCGAGCCTCTCGTCGACGCGCTCGACGTGCGTCGCGTGGCCGCTCCACGTGTCCACGTCCACCACCAGGCCGCACAAGCGAGCGTCGTCACGTGCGACTTCGAAGCGCGACGGCATTCCGGTGAGGAACTTCTTCATGACCGCATCGGCATCCATGCCGATGATCGACCGGTAGGGGCCGGTCATCCCCAGGTCGCACTGAAAGGCGGTTCCCTGCGGAAGGATGCAGGAGTCGGCGGTCGGTACATGCGTGTGTGTGCCCACCACCACGCTCACGCGGCCGTCGGCGTGCAAGCCCATGGCCTGCTTCTCGCTCGTCGCCTCGGCGTGGAAATCCAGGACGAAGAGGTCGGCCTTCTCGTCGAGCTCTTCGAGCAGCGCGTCGAGGCCGCGGAAGGGGCAGTCGACCGGGTGCATGAACACACGCCCGAGCAGGCTGATCACCGCGACGCGGATGTCGTCGACTTCGTGGATCACGTAGCGGCGCCCGGGGACCTGGGCCGGCACGTTCGCCGGACAGGCCAAGCGCTCTTCGGCCGCGAGATAGTCCTCGCTTCCGCGTTTGTCCCAGATGTGGTTGCCGCCGGTCATGACGTCCACGCCGGCTTCGAGCAGCTCGCGCCCGATCGGTTCGGTCAGACCGAATCCGCCGGCGGCGTTCTCGACGTTGCAGACGACCAGGTCCGGGCGATGACGGTCGCGGACCCCGGGCAGGAGATCCCGAATCGCGTTGCGTCCGGGACGGCCGACGACGTCACCGATCAGGAGAATGCGCATGAAGCATTGGATCCCATGAAAGACGTACGAGAGGAGGCCCCGCCGAGCCGTGTGCGCGAAACCGGCATGAACCGATTCGATCCAGGTGGATGCCCTACCGAGACGGTCGAGCCTTCCGTAACGGATTCGCCCTCACGCCCCGGACAGCGGACTTCCAGTGTTGGAGTGTTGGCTCAGCACTGATGGCACATCACGCACCCGGCAGGGTGACTCCTCTCGATCCGTTCGATGTCGAGTGTCCTCCGGATGGGGGTCCGTTGTCCAGCCGCGGGCGTCAGGTGCTCGGCGGCGGGTCTTCGGACGCGGCGTCGGGCGCCCCGCCCTCCTCCGGATCACCTTCCGAATCTGAGGCCATCGTGCCGTCGCCGCCATTCCTCGAGACCGCGTCCGACGCGTCGGCTCCGGAAATCGTCGCCTCGAGCGCGTCCGCGAGCGATCGCGCCCGATCGGCGATGTCCGCCGTTCCCTGACTCTGGGAATCCCGCTCCTGGAAGAGCTCGTCCGCGATGTTGAGCGCGGCCAGGATCGCAACACGCAACGACGTCACCTGGCTCGATGCCGAGGCAACCTCGCGCATGCGTTCGTCCACGTAGGCGGCGACCCGCTCCACGTGATCGGAGTCATCGTTCGACCGGATCGTGTACTTCTGACCGTAGATCTCGACGGTCGTCGTTCCGGGTTCCACGGTCGACCTCCCGTGTTCGGGTTCAGTCCCCGGGGGTCTCGTCGAGCTCACCGAAGCGCAGGAGGAGCTCCTCGACGCGACGTTCGATCTCGGCGCGCCTCTCTTCGTATTCACCGC
>JGI12109J20283_10001707_pt1 | contig 12776 bp, 9 predicted proteins | sample ElkSlonscriptome_12_FD_20283 | JGI IMG/M metagenome (IMG submission 20283) | reverse complement strand
GGTGGTCGGTGCGGGTGGTGTGGTCTTGGTTGGTGTTGGATGTGACGCTGACGACGCGGAGCCATTTGTTGTGTCGGAGGTAGGCGCAGGCGGCGTCGACGTTGCCCCATCCGCCGACGAGGCCGTGGGTGAAGCTTTGACGGAGCTGTTGGGCGAGTGCGATGGCGGTCCATCGGCAGCGGTCGTCGTCCTGGACCATGGAGAGGACGGGGGCCATGATGAGGAGCCAGCCGCCGGGGCGGAGGACGCGGTGCATTTGGTGGAAGGCGTGGTCGGGTCGGGCGACGTGTTCGAGGGTGTTGTCGCAGATGAAGGCGTCGAAGGAGTCGTCGTCGAAGGCGTGGAGGTGTTGAAGGTCGTGGGGCGGGTGTGTGGCGGCGGTGAAGGAGAAGTCACCGGGGCCGAGCATGGTGCGGACGGCGCCGGTGGAGTCTCCGATTTCGACGACGTCGCGGAGTGAGCGGACGTCGATCATGGAGGCGACGGCGGCGAGCATCTGCCGGTAGGCGGCGTATCGGGAGAGCTTGTAGGAGGAGTCGGTAGCGCCGACGCGTTGGGGCGTGTCGAGGGTTAGGGCGCCGGTCATGAGTTCGTAGCAGAGGAGGTCGCGGTCGTGGGCGACGGCGAGGTCGGCGAGTTTGGCGAAGCGGGTGATGCGTCCTGGTGCGTTGAAGTGGGCGCCGCGGGCGGCCCAGGACTGGACGAGGTCGGCGATGCGGGGTCGGTCGCGGGCGGGGCAGCGGATGATGAGGCGGCCGAGGGGGGCGAGCCGGTCGGCGAGGTGGCCGACGTGGTCGATGGAGGTGAGCGATTCGGCGTCGAGGGAGATGGTGTCGGCGGGCGGGGCGGCGGGGTCGAGATGATCGATAGTGGGGAGGTCGAGGGAGCGTTCGGCGGGGCCTCGGAGAACGAGTTCGGCGTTGCGGAGGAGTTGGTCGGGGGCGAGGGTGGTGAGCGCAGGATTGGCGGAGCGCGAGGGGTAACCGGCGGGGCTGGGTTGAGGCAAATGGGGGGGGCGGTGGAGGGAGGTCATGGCGGCTCCGAGTCGGCGGTTGGTCTGGGCTGACAAAGACCGACCCGGGCGTGGCTTCTCAGTGCAGCATGATCAACGCTGCGATCTCGGACGTGATTCTCGACCGTGTGCTCCGACCGGAGGACCGGGTGCTGGACGTTGGTGGCGGGCGGTTTCCGTGGTTCCGTGCGACGCATGTGCTGGACCGGCGTGGGTATGAGCAGATGGTGCGGCCGATTGCGTTTGCGGGGCGGACTGGGGAGCGGGAACGGTTCGGGGAGGAGACGTGGGTGGTGCGGGATTTTTATGACCTGCCGTGGCCGTTCCCGGATGGGTTCTTCGACTTTTCGATTTGCATGGGGACGTTGGAGGACTTGCGCGATCCGTTGCCGATCTGCGAGGAGTTGGTGCGTGTGTCGAAGGCGGGGTACATCTCGACGCCGACGCGGGCGGCGGAGTCGTGCTTCGGGGTGTCGCGGCATCCGGATACGGACGGTTTGCCGGGGTACTTCCACCATCGCTGGTTCGTGGAGATCGACGGCGGTGAGTTGGCGTTCACGATGAAGCACCCGCTGTTGTCGCAGCACCGCGAGCACGCGGTGGACGACTTTCATCAGCACACGTTGAACTTCTTCTGGCGTGGTGGGTTCGGCGCGAAGGAGAAGGTGGTGTCGAGCATTCCGGGGGCGCTGGCGGATTTGGAGCGGTTCGCGGGTGAGCACGGGGAGTGGCGATTGCGGTCGGAGGCGCAGCCGAGCGATCCGGGGGAGCGTTACAACCGCTGGCCTGCGGAGTGGGGGGAGCGGCCGGTGTTTCTGGAGTTGCCGGGGGTGGCGGGGTGTCACCCTGCGGAGGAACTGGCGAAGGCGGCGTCGGGAGCGGGCGGCGGCGGGTGAGTTGGGGAGAGGTGCGTTTGACCGGGGGGGCGGGCGGTTCAGCCGCGTGTGGCGAAGAGGAGGGCGCGGGGCGTTTCGCGGGCGAGTCGGCGGAGGAGTGGGAGGGTCATGCCGAGTGTGATGGCGATGAGGATGGCCCAGCCGGCGATGATGGGGAGGAGCGGCGGTGAGAAGTTGGTTTGGATGCCGGCGAGGAGCGTCCACATTCGTTGACCGGCGAAGGCGCCTTGGAGGCCGAGTCCGGTGCCGAGGACGCCTGCGGTGACGCAGACGAGGAGTACTTCGCCGGCGATGAGTCTTGCGAGGAGCGAGCCGTGAGCGCCGACGGCGCGGAGGACGCCGAACTCGAAGCGGCGTGCGTCGATTCCGGCGATGACGATGTTGCCGACGCCGAGGACGCCGAGGAGCATGGCGGCGACGGCGACGGCGGACATGATGCGCATGGAGGATCTGGCGATTTCGAAGATGCCGTCTTTGATTTCTTTGCCCGAGCCGACGATGACGGCGGTGTTGTCGAAGACGGAGCGGATGCCGGCGACGGCTTCGGCGTCGGTGACGGAGTCGTCGAGGTCGATCATGATGAAGTCGATGGCGTGGTTGTCGAACTTGGTCTTGAGGTCGCGTCTGCTGCCGAAGACGGCGTGGATGGCGGCGTCGGTTTGGTTTTTGCCGACGTTGAAGTATTTGGAGACGAGGTCGAGCCCAGGTGACTGGACGGCGCCGACGATTTCGAAGTCGTGTGTTTCGCCGCGGTGGTCGATGCGGAAGTTGTTGCCGACGGCGTATTCGGGTCGGTAGGTGAGGAACTCTTTGGCGACGATGATGGCGCCGCCTTCTTCGAGGCGTCGTTGTGCGTAGTCGGGATCGCCCTGGACGAAGTCGAGCGAGACCATGTCGAAGAAGGGTCGGGGTTCGAAGGCGATGAAGGAGGTTTTGAGTTGTCGGAAGTCGTCGACGCCGAAGGCGTCGGTTTCGACGCGGAAGTCGGTGATGAGGACGGTGCCGTTTTGGTCGACGAAGGGGAGTGCTTCGATTTTTTCGCGTTCGGATTCGGCGAGTCCGAGCCATCCGCGGACGAAGGCTTCGGGGAAGTCCATTTTGGCGAGCCAGTCGTTGAGGATGGCGTTTCCGTTGGTCCAGATGGAGACCATCATGGCGAGGCCGACCATGAGCGAGCCGGCGGTGAAGCCGTGTCGGTATGGGGTGGCGGCGGCGGCGGCGCTGAGGACGCCGGGTGGGAGTCGGAGGGCGCGTGAGAGAAGCGGTCCGAGTGCTTTGGCGACGACGACCATGACGGGTACGCCGAGGAGGAAGTAGCCGACGAACATGGCGGGGAGGCCGAGGTAGGCGTAGGACCAGAAGACGAAATCGCCGTCATCGGAGGCGGTGACGAGGACGAGTTGTGCGGCGACGGCGGCGAGTCCGAGGGCGGCGCAGAGCGCGACGCCTTTGGCGGTGGCGGGTTTGGCGCGTTTGTTCATGACGCCGAGCGGTCGTGCGCGGGCGGCGTTGAGGGCGGGGTAGAGCGCGCCGGCGACGCCCGAGGCGACGGCGACGGCGGCGGCGGTGGCGAGGCCGTTGGCGGAGAGGTGGAGTCCGGCGGGTAGGCGTTCTGGGAAGAGGATGGTGAGGAAGTAGGCGAGGAGGACGCCGAGCGGCACGCCGACGGCTGCGCCGAGAGCGCCGATGATTCCGCCGACGCCGATCTGGGCGCCGGCGAGTTGGAGTCGGGCGCCGCCGAGGCATCGGATGATGGCGAGTTCGCGTTGTCGTTCGAGGACGTTGGTGGTGAGTCCGGTGAGGACGATGAAGGCTGCGGCGATGAAGGCGAGTACGGAGGAGATGCGGAAGAAGAAGGTGTTGGCTTTGATGTTGTCGCGCATGCCGGTGGTGATGCGCTCGGTTGGTTCGACGACGATGCGTTCGGGGAGTTCGGCGGAGAGTCGTTCGGCGACGGCGCGGGGGTCGTGTCCTTCGTGGAGGACGAGTTGGATGCGTGAGAGGAGGCCGGCGTCGCCGGTGGCTTGTTCGAGAGTGGCGATGGTGAGGGTGGCCTCGGGCCTGGAGACGATCTGGATGCGTGACGGTTCGCTGATGCCGACGACGGTCATGACGGGTTCGGCGAGCCAGGCTTCTTCGATGAGGTCGCCGAGTCCGACGCCGAGTTGTCCGGCGAGCGCGGCGTCGACGACGATTTCGCCGTCGGCTTGAACGGGTCGGCCGCGTGCGACTTCTGGCGTGCGGAGAGCGTATTCGAGTTCGGGGACGATGCCGCGTGCGATGGCGGTGGCTTCGGCGCCGTTGCGTGGGTTGATGACGGGGAAGGCGGCGGAGGCGACGGGCGAGGCGAGTCGGACGGCGGGGTCGCGTTCGATGCGTTGGAGGATGCGTGCGTCGAAGGGTTCTTCGCCGACGTGCTGAACGCGGAGGTCGGCGGAGCCGAGAGTGCGTTGGACGCTCTGCTGCATGCCGGCGTTGAGCGAGGCGAGCGCGGCGGAGACGGCGGCGACGAGGGTCGCGGAGAGGGCGACAGCCAGAACCAGGAGGGCGGTTCGGTTACGCCGACCTGCTAAGGCGTTGATACTCAGCCGCGATATCGCCAGCATCCATGGTTCCTGTTTCGATCGATCCGGAGACGACGCCGTCTCGGATGAGGTACGCGCGTTGGCAGTGAGCCGCGGCGGCGGGTTCGTGAGTGACCATGACGACGGTCATCTCGTGGTCGTCGGCGAGTTTGGCGAGGAGTTCCCAGAGTTGCTGGCTTGAGGCGGAGTCGAGGTTGCCGGTGGGTTCGTCGGCGAAGAGGACGGGCGGCTCGAAGAGGAGGGCGCGGGCGATGGCGACGCGTTGCTGCTCGCCGCCGGAGAGGGCTTCGGGGCGGTGGTCGTCGCGCTGAGCGACGCCGAGCATGTCGAGGAGTCGGCGTGCGCGTTCGCGTCGTTCTGGGGCCGGCATGCGTGCGAGGACGCCCGGGAGTTCGACGTTCTGGAGAGCGGTCATGGTTGGGATGAGGTTGAACTGCTGGAAGACGACGCCCATGGACTCTCGTCGGAAGCGGGTGAGTTGTCGCTCGGTCATGGCGTCGATGCGGTTGCCGGCGATTTCGACGACGCCGTCGTCGGCGGAGTCGAGTCCGGCGAGGAGGTGGAGGAGCGTGGACTTGCCGCTGCCGGAGGCGCCCATGATGGCGTAGAAGCCTGGTTGGTCGATGACGAGATCGAGGCCGCGCAGGGCTTCGACGCGGCGTGCGCCGAGGGTGTAGGTCTTGCGGAGGTTGCGGCAGGTGATCACGGGCACGGCGGCGTCTGTCGATGAGGGCGAGGGGTGAGTTCGAGAACGAAACGCGGGGCGGCGTGAACGTTCGGAGCCGGGCGGGGGCGGATTCGATGGGAAGAGAGAGGATATGCAGCGGCGTGGCGGTTCGCCGTCGGGCGCTTGGGCGGGGTTGGTGAGCGGAGGTGCCGCGGGGCGGCGATACGGTGGGCAACCGGGAGGCGGCGTGCCGTTACAAGTTCCGAGTGTTGGAGGGTCGCCGGGCCGGTGGGCGCCGGTGTTCGAGCGGGGTCGATCGGCGCCGGGCCGGTGGGCCGCGGGATCGTCGAGAGATACAGCGAGACGAAGGGGATTCGTATGTCGCGCGTGGGTCGGATCGTGGGCGTCGGTCGTGGGCCTCGGTTGGCGTCGTGGGCGGCGGCGGGCGCATGCGTTGTGGGCGTGGGGGCGTTGAGCATGGCGGCGGTGGCGTCACCTCGTGCGGACGACGGGAACCCGCTGACGTCGACGCCGAGTGAGGAGTCGGCGTTGCCGCCGGAGGGCGGATGGTGGTGGCGTTCGGCGACGGAGGAGCTGCTGCCGGTGGAGCTGCTGGACGAGCGGACGATGGACGTAACGCTGGCGGACGTGGACGACGACGGCGATCTGGACGTGTTCGTGGCGCGCGAGTTCGCGACGAACGTGCTGCTGCTGAACCAGGGATTCGGCGAGATGATCGGTCTTGCGTCGGTGTTCTCGGCCGAGAAGACCGACACGGAAGCGGTGGCGGTAGCGGAGCTGAACGGCGACGGTGCGTTGGACGTGGTGTTCGTGAACGAGGACACGTTGACGAACGAGTTGTATCTGGGATCGCCTGGCGGGCTTGCGTTCACGGAGGCGAGCGATCGGCTGCCGACGGCGGGGAAGTCGAACGCGGTTGCGGCGTTCGACGCGGACGGCGACGGGGATGTGGACCTGTTCATCGGGAACGACGGGCAGAATCACTTGTTGCTGAACGACGGGGCGGCGAACTTCATGGACGCGACGGCGGCGAATCTGCCGGCTGCGGCGGAGGTGACGCAGGACGTGCAGGTGGGCGACATCGACGGGGACGGCGATCTTGACGTGGTCGTGGCGAACGAGGGTCGGAACCGGGTGCTGGTGAACGACGGTTCGGGGACGTTCGCTGACGAGACGGCGCGGCGTCTGCCGCTGCGTGCGACGGCCGAGGTGACGCGGCAGGCGGCGCTGGGCGACGCGGACGGCGACGGCGATCTTGACGTGTATTTCGCGAACACGTCGTGGGCGGCGGACGCCGACCCGCGCGATCGGTTGTTGATCAACGACGGGAACGGGAACTTCACGGACGAATCGGAGTTGCGGATTCCGGCGGTGTCGGGGCCGACGCTGGACGCGACGTTCGTGGATTTGGACGACGACGGGGATCTTGACCTGCTGGCGGCGTCTTTCTTTCCGGGCGGGGTGGTGGTGCTGGTGAACCGTGGCGGGGGTCGGTTCGTGGACGAGACGGCGTTGTGGGTGCCGAGCGGTCAGCCCGGGCAGGCGACGGACGTGGAGGCGGCGGACTTCGATCGTGACGGGACGCTTGACGTGTATGTGGCGCACTGGCAGAGCGGGCCGGACCAGTTGTTGATCGGCGGGGGTTGAGGGGCGGGGCGGGGTGGCGCTTGCCGCGCGGGGCGGGGCGGTGTGGGGCGCGGGTGACGCGTCGGGTGGGGCGGATGCTGAATGGTCAGTCGACGCGTTCTTCGCGGGTGCCGTCGGGTGTTCGGACGAGGCGGGCGAGTGTGTTCGATCGTTCGTCGTCTTCGACGAGGACTTCGTGGGCGTGTTCGAGGAAGAGGCCGTGTCCGACGACGCCGGGCATGAGGCGGAGCATGAGCTCGACGTCGGCGGCGGGGCGGTCGTCGGGGATGGTGAGGTCGAGTATGGCGTTGCCGGCGTCGGTGCGGTAAGGCTCGACGGGCGTGTCGGGCGTTGCGTCGGCGATGGAGACGCCGGCGTCGCCGCCAGCGAGTCGGAGTTGGGGGTCGAGTTTGAGCCATTCGAGTCTGACGGTGAGGACGCCGAGCGCGTGTTCGAGGACTTCGACGGGGAGGCGGTGGTTTGCGCCGAGTCGCTCGACGAGTTTGCGTCGTTGGACGAGGTAGACGCGTTTTCGAGCGGCGTATGCGGCGATTTTTTCGAGGGTCATGGCGCCGCCCGCGCCTTTGAGCAGGGCGAGTTGCGGGTCGACTTCGTCGGCGCCGTCGAAGAGGTAGTCGATTTCCATGACGTCGCGGAGTGGTCTGACGGTGAGGTCGAGGTCGGCGGCGAGTCGGGCGGTGCGGTCGCTGGTGGCGACACAGGTGAGTCGGAGTCGCTCGTGGCGGGCGCGCTTGGCGAGGGCGTGGACGGCTCGTGAGGCGGCGCGACCCGTGCCGAGTCCGACGATCATGCCGCTGGTGATGGGAGCGACGGCGGCGTCGGCGAGCGGGTCGGGAGCGGGGTCGTCGGCGTGGGCGGGAGGCATGGGCGACACGGTAGCGAGCGGGCCTGAGGGGGAGGGACGGTTTGGTGTGGCGGAGGAGCGTGGGGGTGGGGGGGTTGGAGTGGAGTTGTGGTGGGCTGTGCGGGCGGCGCCGGGTGGCGGGGCGTTGACGAGCGTGGGCGGGCGTGATCGCGCTGGACGGGTACACTGGGGTTGTCGAAGGGACGAGGTTGGGCTAAGCCGTGGAGTCGAATGTGGTTAAGACGGATTCGAGAGGCACGAAGGCGGTTCCGGCGCGGCCGCGTCCGCTGGTGGGTTTGGTCGGGACGGTGCTGCTGGTCGCGATTCTTGGGTTCGCGACGGTGCTGTCGCTGGCGCATGTGCCGGGGGTGGAGCCGGTGGGCTGCGGGGCTGGCGGGGGCTGCGCGAAGCTGAAGCAGTCGGCGTATGGGGTTGCGCCTGGGACGGCGGGCCTGCTCACGAAGGGCGAGGGTCCGCTGTACACGGAGTCGGGTTGGCCGACGGCGTATTTGGGGCTTGGGTACTTCGCGGCGGTGTTCGTGGTGTGGCTTGTGGCGCTGGCGAAGGGCTTGCACCCGGTGGTGTATTGGCTGGCGCGGTTGGGGGCGCTGGCGAGCGCGGGGTATCTGGTGGTGATGGTGGTGGAGCGGGCGTTGTGCCCGTGGTGTCTTGCGGTGCACCTGTCGAACTTCGCGTTGCTCGGGGTGTTGGAATACAACCGTGTGACGTCGCGGCGGGCGATGCCGGACGACGCGCCGGCGGATGAGGACGTGGCGCCGACGACGCTGGGTTTGTCGCCGACGTTGTTGATCGGTGTGGTGACGTTCGTGTTGGTGACGGCGGCGGCGGGGGCGGTGCACAACGCGGCGGCGCGGGCGGAGCTGGACGCTGCGGAAGAGTCGGGGATCGACGCGTTGCTGAACCCGCCGGCGGAGGAGGGCGTGGACGAGACGGGGGACGGTTCTGGTGGGGAAGGCGCCGGCGATTCGGCTGGCGGGGACGGCGGAGAGGCGGGCGGCGGCGAGCCGGCGCCCGCGGTCGAGGTGGACCTGGAGCTGCCGGCGGAGGCGCACGGGCCGGAGCGTCCGGGGACGGGTGGGTTTACGGGGCGGTATCTGCTGGGGCCGCAGCAGGCGCGGGTGCGGGTGGTGATGTTCACGAACCCGATTTGTCCGTTCTGCCGCACGGTCGAGCGGGAGATCGTGGATTTGGTGGAGCGTCGCGAGGACGTTTCGTTGTCGGTGAAGCAGTATCCGCTGAACGGCGCGTGCAACCCTCTGGGCGGCGCGATGTCGCATCCGGGTTCGTGCGAGGCGGCGTATTACCAGGAGGCGGCAGGTCTGCTGGGCGGGGCGGATGCGTTCTGGGCGATGTCGTTGTGGTTGTATCAGCACTTCGAGAGCGCGGGCGTGCTGTCGCAGCGGACGCTGTTCGAGAAGGTCGCGGAGCTGGGGCTGGACGTGGAGGAGTTCCGTGCGGCGGTGAACTCGGAGGAGGTGCGTTCGCGCGTTCGGAGCGACGTGGACGAGGGCGTGGCGATCGGGATCACGCAGACGCCGACGCTGTTTTTGAACGGTCAGATGTTCATGGGTTGGAGCGTTCCTGGGGCGACGAGCCGTGCGATCGAGGGTGCGATCGCGCGTGCCGGGGAGCGGTTGCCGCCGCGGACGTCGGCGTTGGACCCGCAGCCGGAGCGGACGGAGACGCTGTATCGGCGTTGGATCGCGCGTCCTGTGCAGGAGGTGGGTTTGGCGTCGGGGCGTCCGACGTTCGGTCCCGGGTTGGCGTCGGTGGAGGCGGAGACGGCGCCGGCGGTGCGGGTGGTGGTGTTCCTGGACTACACGAACGAGCGTTCGCGCGAGGTGGATCGGCGGTTGCGGACGTCGCTCGCGCAGGGGGAGGACTTCGCATATCAGCCGCGTGTGTTCCCGATGGACGAAGCGTGCAATTTCTTCGCGGATGTTGAGGGTGGCGGGCGCGAATGTGAGGCGGCGCGGGCGGTGATGACGGCGCAGGAGCTCGGCGGTTTCTCGGCGTTCTCGGCGATGCACGACATGCTGATCCGAGCGGAGGGCGAGTTCGGCGAGGCGGAGATTCGTGCGGCGTTCGAGTCGGCTGGTGTGGATGCGGACGCGGCGATGGAGCGGATGGGCTCGGACGAGATCCGGCAGGCGGTGCTGGCGGACGCGGCGCAGCATGCGCGGGCGCAGCCGCGTTTCCGGGCGCCGGCGGTGTATCTGAACGGTCGTCTGGTGCAGTTCTGGTCGTTGCGTGACGACTTTTTGCTTGACGATTTCATCGAGCGCGTTCGGGAGGAGATGCGGGTTCGTCCGGAGCTGTTCGAGCCGCGGGGTTGAGGGGGGCGGGGGTGGCGAACGGTAGACGTGGCGGGGTCGGGGCGGTCGGGTGCGGTCGTCGGCGCTAGCATGGCGGTCGTGCTGCATGAGCGGATCGAACGCTGGCTTGTTTCGCGGGGATTCGCGCCGTTCGAGTTTCAGCGCGAGGCGTGGCGTGCGTACGGGGCGGGCGAGTCGGGGTTGGTGCATGCGCCGACGGGAATGGGGAAGACGCTGTCGGTATGGCTTGGTCCGGTGTCGGCGTATTTGGAAGCGGAGCCGGGCGCGGGGCCGCTTGGTCGGACGAAGCGGGGCGGAGCGGCGCGGGACGAGGCGGCGCCGCTGACGGTGTTGTGGATCACGCCGCTGCGGGCGTTGGCGTCGGACACGGCGGGGGCGTTGCGTGAGCCGATCGAGGAGATCGGGTTGCCGTGGACGGTTGAGACGCGGACGGGCGATACGTCGCAGGCGCTTCGTGCGAAGCAGCGGGATCGTTTGCCGACGGCGCTGGTGACGACGCCGGAGTCGTTGTCGCTGATGCTGACGCACGCGGAGGCGCGGCGGAAGCTGGCGGGGGTGCGATGCGTCGTGGTGGACGAGTGGCACGAGCTGCTGTCGTCGAAGCGCGGCGTGCAGGTGGAGTTGGCGTTGGCGCGTCTGCGGCGGTTCGCGCGTGAGGCGGGGCGGGCGGCGCCGCGGGTGTGGGGGCTGAGCGCGACGATCGCGAACCTGGAAGAGGCGGCGCGGGTGCTGGTGGGTCCGGGCGTGGGCGTGGGCGTGGGCCTGGGAGCGGGCGCGGCCGGGGTTGCGTCGGGCGTCGGGGGAAGGGCGGGCGGGGCGGAACCGCGGTTGATCACGGCGGCGGCGACGAAGCCGCTGCGGATCGAGACGGTGATCCCGTCGGACGTCACGCGTTTTCCGTGGTCGGGTCACCTCGGGTTGAATCTGTTGCCGGAGGTGGTGGAGCTGGTTGAGGGGGCGCGTTCGTCGCTGATTTTCTGCAATACGCGTTCGCAGGTGGAGCTGTGGTTCAAGGCGATCATGGCGGCGCGGCCGGACTGGCTTGGGCGGGTGTCGCTGCATCATGGGAGCGTGGATCGGGAGATTCGTGAGAAGGTGGAGCGGGCGCTGCGCGAGGGTCGGGCGAAGTGCGTGGTGTGTACGTCGTCGCTCGATCTTGGTGTGGACTTCTCGCCGGTGGAGTTGGTGTTTCAGGTGGGTTCGCCGAAGGGCGTGGCGCGGTTGTTGCAGCGGGCGGGTCGTTCGGGGCACCAGCCCGGGGCGACGTCGCGTGTGGTGGGCGTGCCGGCGCACGCGTTCGAGCTGGTGGAGTTCGCGGCGGCGCGGGAGTCGGCTTTGGCGTGTGAGATCGAGGCGCGGACGCCGTATCGGAAGCCGCTGGACGTGCTGGTGCAGCATTTGGTGACGATCGCGACGGGCGAGGGTTTCACGCGGGAGGAGATGCTGGCGGAGGTGCGCGACACGAACGCGTTCGCGGGGTTGACGGAGACGGAGTTCGGTTGGGCGCTGGACTTTGTGACGCGTGGCGGGCCGGCGTTGAACGCGTATCCGGAGTTCGCGCGGGTGCTGCCGCCGGGGGAGGGAGACGGCGCCGGCGTGGCGTCGAAGGATCGGTATCGCGTGGCGTCTCGGCGGATCGCGACGCAGCATCGTCTGAACGTGGGAACGATCACGGCGGATCAGGCGGTGCAGGTGCGGTACATGAACGGACGAACGCTTGGGACGCTGGAGGAGAGTTTCGTGAGCAAGCTGACGGCGGGGCAGCGGTTCGTGTTCGCGGGTCGAGTGTTGGAGTTGGTGCAATTGCGCGACATGACGGCGTCGGTGCGGAACGCGAAGACGATGAAGGGGGCGGTGCCGCGTTGGGGCGGGGGTCGATCTCCGCTGTCGACGAAGCTGGCGGCGTCGGTGCGGCGCGTGCTGAATCGTGTGGCGGCGGGGGAGTACGACGCGCCGGAGTTGGAGGCGGCGCGGCCGGTGCTGGAGTTGCAGCGGTCGGTGTCGGTGTTGCCGCTGGAGAGTCAGTTGCTGATCGAGCAGACGGAGACGCGAGACGGTCACCACGCGTTCGTGTATCCGTTCGAGGGTCGGCAGGTGCACGAGGGGCTTGGGGCGTTGCTGGCGCACCGATTGGCGAAGCGGAGCCCGCGGACGGTGACGACGACGCCGAACGATTACGGGCTGGAGTTGCTTTCGACGAAACCGATCGATCTGGGCGAGGGCGAGTATCGGGAGTTGTTGTCGTCGGAGAATCTGCTGGAGGATCTGATCGCGTGTCTGAATACGGGGCAGTTGGCGCGTCGCCGGTTCCGGGACATCGCTCGGATCGCGGGGTTGATCCACCCGGGGTATCCGGGTCGGCGAGACAAAGCGGCGCGGCACTTGCAGGCGTCGAGCGAGATGTTCTTCGAGGTGCTCAGCGACTTCGACCCGGCGAACCTGCTGCTGGATCAGGCGAGGCGCGAGGTGCTGGAGGCGCAGCTCGAGGTGGCGCGGCTGCGGCGGCGGTTGGAGCGCTGCGCCGAGCAGGAGTTGGTGATCGTGCGGGCGGATCGTCTGACGCCGCTGGCGTTTCCGTTGTTCGCCGAGCGACTCCGTACGCAGATGGTTTCGAGCGAGAAGTTCCGCGAGCGGATCGAACGGATGGTGGTGCAGCTCGAGCGGGGTTCGCCATCGGCGGGGCGGGGGCGGTCGTGAGAAGGCCCGGGGCAGTGGGGAGACGACCGGGAGGAGATGGGGGGGGGGGG
>JGI12109J20283_10296314_pt1 | contig 12780 bp, 10 predicted proteins | sample ElkSlonscriptome_12_FD_20283 | JGI IMG/M metagenome (IMG submission 20283) | reverse complement strand
GGTAGTTGGCAAGGAAGCGTGTGAGCTCGCTCTGCATGCGCTGGCGCTCGTCAACGAATGCCGCGCCGAGATCCTCGCGGAGCGAGAGCGGTCGAGGGCCATCGAAGCGGGCTGAGCCCCAGATAACCTGGGTCGCGTCGCGCAGCGCCGCATCGGTCGAGGACTTCTTGGGCAGCAGCACGTCGCGTGTCATCGTGACGATCGAGATGCTCGCCAAGAGCACGCACGCAACGCGCAGCGGGCTTCGCCACGCCGGGGCACGCACCACGGCGCCCAACGAGGCCATCGTCGTCGCCAGGCCCTGCCCGGCCAGCAGGCAGAACATCGGGGCGAGGTAGAGTTGGAGCCTCGTCGGCTGGCCGAGCGGATATCGCTGCAGGAAGCCGGCAACGAGGGCCAGAACCATCGGCGCGAACAGCAGCGCTAGCAGCCCCCACCGCTTTGCTCGGCCGAGCACCACGATCGCCACGCACACCAGTAGCAGTGTGCCGGTGCTGGCAAGGTTCTCGCCGCCCACTGGGTAGGGCATGAGTTCCCCGGTGAGCACGTCGAGGAAGTACAGCGCCAGGTCCGAGATCGAGTCCGTAGGCGGGAAGGCCTTCTGCCAGTAGTCGACCATCCAGTTGGCCGTGTCGCTGCGCGCCGGGACCAGCCAGCGGTAGGTCGCCAGGAAGCCCGCGAGCAGCGTCACGCCGACGAGCCCGGGCTGCACCAGACGGTCGATCCAGCGGTGCCGGCTCCCGGCCAGCGTCATGGCCATAACCACCCCGCCACCCACGAAGGCCGAGGGAAACGACATCGCGAAACCAACGAGCGCCAGCGGCAGCATCGCCAGGGCCCAAAGCCACGGTCGGTCGCTGACCATCCAACGCATCGCCAGCAGCAGCCACAGGCAGGTGACGAGCATGTCCAGCCCGTAGGGCTTCACCTCGGCGCCATACCGCATCGGCCAGTACGACACGCTGAAGATCGCCACCGCGAGCACGAACGCCCAGCCGCCGAGCACCCGCCGCGCGACCAACGGGAACAGCAGCAGCGCCGCGATGGTCGACACGAACGGCACCAAGCGCAACGACATCTCGTGCAGGCCGAAGACCTGCGTGCACCATTCGACGGCCAGCAGGAAGAACGGCGGGGCCATCTGGCCGAACTCGAGTTCACCCAGCATGCCACCGTAGCCCCGACGGGCGAAGTTCATCGCCAGTGCCGCTTCATCGGGGATGAGAGGGAACGCCAGACCATAGCGGACAGCGCACGCGATGATTCCCAGGGCTACGAACGCCCATGCCAGCCGGTCATGCGTGATACGCACCGCAACGTGTGCCGGCATTGCCCGTGTTCCGCCAGCGTTCGAATCGTTGTCCATCGCGTCGAGGGCTCGTTTGGGAGTACGCATCAGACTCTTGATGCCTGGAAGGAGCGATTTTGAGGGTAGCGTCTTGCGACAGGCTCTTGCCATCCAAGGCCCCCACGCGACGCCCCCACGCGGCAACCCAACGCGACAACAGGATGGACCACCTAGCCCATCAGACCCATCCAGACGAAGAAGCCGCTAACGCCCGTGGCAATGAGGCCCAGGATGACCGCGACGCCGTCTCGCGCCGAGAGTGCAAGCCCGAGCATCAGCACGCCCGCGGCGGGCGCCATGACCGCGAAGGGCACGAGTTCGAGGGGCACCATCGAGATCGCCAGGGTTATCACGACCACGGCGATCACGCGCTCCATGATCTCGTTGGTCAACATCTGCAACCTCGGCCGCAGCACCCAATCGATGCGTTTCGCCCAGGGTCTTGCCTTCTCTTTGGTCTTTTCCCACTTGTCGGCCGATACGGATCGCTCGACGAGCTTGCTCGGTAGCCAGGGACGATCCTTGCCCGCCAGATGCTGCGCCGCGACGAGCGCAATGCACGAACCCACGACCGTCGGCAGTATCGGCACGCCGCCGAGGGGCGTGAGAAGGATCAATGCCGGAGCTGATATTAACGGACCAAACGAGCGCGTGCCGAATGCGTCGAGGATATCGCCGACGGCCAATTCATCCTCGCCTTCGATCTCGTCGTCGATCTGGTCAATGAGATCCGTGAGCTTTTTGGCTCGCTCGTCTCTCGAGTCCTGGTCGGCCTGCCCACCAGAGTCACGACCGGACCGCTCTTGGCCGTCGCGTTCCTCGTGATCGCGCCGCTCTTGATCGCAGGATGCGTCGCGTTGCACATCATCGCTCGGGGCAGAACCAGCCATCGCCGAGCATAGGTTCGAACGCACGACTTCAGGGATGTTCCTTCGTGCCAACGCCTGCCCGGGTTTTGCGTCGCGATCTGGGTTTAAACCAACCGTCGTGCTCTAGCTCGAGCATCGTGTACGTCAGCGTGGCCGACCAGGCGATGAGCATCAGACCGTTGATCGACTCGATGGCGACCAACAACCGGATGGGGCCCACCGGGACGATGTCGCCGAAGCCCAGCGTCGAGAAAACCACAGCCGAAAAATAGATTCGTTCAACCAACGAGCCATCGGCAAGCGCGAGCGAGCCGATGCGATCGCCAAACATCACCTCGATGACAAAGTGGGCCAACGCATACACAAGAACCTGCACGATGTGGATGGACAAGAGGATGAGCACACAGGCAGGCAGGATTACCTGCGTGGGCAGCGTCGATCGCCCGCCCCATTTTCGGATCTGGCACGCGGCCTCACCGTGAAGACCGACGCAGACCACGGCCGACATCGCCGAAGCCACGATGACCGGCAGCAATGCCGGGTCGCTTTCCCACAGGGGGACTTGTGCTGGTTGCATCGTGATTGCCTCCAACTCGCCCATCGCGAGTCGTTGCAAGCATAGTTTGTCGCGTGCCGTCGTCGATCGGCAGGACCATCAATTGATGCGCGACCCCACATCCTCCCGTGGATGGTCAATCTCCTGCCGAGCCGTCCTTGTCATCACGACTGCCGCCACGTCGACCGGCCACCGCTTCGATGATGTCCGGCTCGTTCTTGGAGAACGTCAACGTGCGATATGGGTACGGAATCTCGATGCCTGCGTCGTCCAGACCCTTCTTGACCGCTTCGACCACCTCGTCGCGGCTCTGGCGCTGCTCCACGGGGGTGGCGCCGGTCCACCAGGTCACCTCGAAATCGATCGAAGAGGCGCCAAACGCCTGCGCGAAGATCTCGATAGGCTGGCTCTTGTCGATCGAGCTGCAGGATTGCACCGCGTCGCGGATCACCCGCCGGCCCGCACCGACGTCTTCGCCATAGGCAATACCACACATGACGGTGATCCTTCGGATTGGCTTGCTGGTGAGCACGCGGACGACGTTCTTGTAGATCATCGAGTTGGGCACCAGGATCAATTCACCGGTGACCGATCGGATAAGCGTCATCCTAATCTGGACCTCTTCGACCTTGCCCTCCACGCCTTCGCTAGGAATCTCTATATAGTCGCCATCATTAAACGGAAACTTCCAGATGATGAGCACGCCGGCGAGGAAGTTCTCGAAGATGTCTTGAAACGCAAAACCGATCGCGATCGAGGCCAAGCCCGCAGATGCGACGAGTTGGCCCATGCCGAGCCCGGGAAACACCACCCCTGCGGCAGCCATCAAACCCACGAACCAAACGATGATGTAGGCAAACTTGCCGAAGAGGTCCTGCAGGTTGGCCTTCACGCGCAGCTTCTTGGTGATGCGCCTCACCCACTTGGTCGCGATGGTCGCGATGAGCGCGGTCAGCACCAGCAGCACGATGGCGATCAAGAGTTGCGGAAGGTGCTGGACGAACGAGTCCACCATGCCGCCGATCGCCCCGGCCAGCGTACCGATCGACGAATCAACCGCCTCCATCCCAGTCTCTGGCAGCGCCTCCTCGATCGCTGCCGTCACGGGGCCGACTGCGTCTTGCTCGATCGCGGACGCCGCATCATCGACGGGCTGCACGAACTCGATGGCATCGCTCTGGCTCGGATCGATCGTGACCGTGGCCTGTTCGACGGATTGCGAGGAGGTCTCAGTCTGCATGATGTATTCTCCGCGACTCGAAGCCGCCGGGCGCGCAGATTCCCGCACGAGGGTCTTCAGCGCGAGCAACACATCGTGCACACGCACGTCATTCAACGGCGTGCTCGATGGCACGATTGTTCCGGCGAGTTCACCCCGCGTTCCGCATAGACACGAAAAAGCCCCGCAGATGCGGGGCTCTTCAAGCGAGGCGGACGGGACTCGAACCCGCAACCACCGGATCGACAGTCCGGTACTCTAACCAATTGAGCTACCGCCCCAGATTGTCGCAGTCTCCTGCAGTCCCCGGAAGGGTGACAAGCATAGCCATCACCCCGGAGTGGTCAACATTCTATCTCAAACGCACGCGTACGCAAGCGATGCGACAACACGAACTCGTTCATCCGGAGAAATTACTCTGAAAGGACGACCGGTGTGCTGGGGTCGTTGTCCTGCATCTGCCACGGCTGGCCATCGGGGCTGACCGAGGCCGCCGCTTGGTACATGAAATAGCAGCCAAAGCCCATCGCGACGATCGCCAGCAGCAAGAGGGCGTCGATCACGCCCATGCTCGGGCCGCGGTTGGCTCGTCCGCCGGGCATCTGCATTCCGTATTGGCTCATGCCTGTGCTCCCTTGTTGCCTACGTGGCTTAGCGACGGATGTCCGAGACCACGATATCGCCACGCTGAGGCGTCAGGCCCAGGCCGAGCGTGTTGACCACGCCCTCGGCGAACTGCAGGTCGGCCGACTCCACGTTGAAGTGGCCCACCAAGCGACGGTTGCCGCCCTCGTTGCGGATGATGAACAGCCGCTTGCCGCGGGACAGGCCGTCCTCCGTGCCCAAGTCGACACGGGCGAGCGTAGCGCCCGAGGCATCACGCTCGGTCTCCATGATCATGCCGGTCACGAAGGTGGTGATGTCCGGCGATCCGGCCATGGCCTCGCCTTCGCCGCCCCCATCGTTCTCCATGCGGGCGATCTGCTCACGCAACCCGCGAACGGTGGCCGTCAGGGCCTCGTTGTTGCTCTGCAAGTCCGAGATGCGATCAAGCAGGTCGATTTCGTTCTGGCGGAGGGCCAGCTCTGTGCCGCGTAGCTCGGTCACCTCGGCCGCGAAGCGGTCGCTCAGCTCGGTGAGCATGCGCGTGGTCTCGTTGAGCTGCGAGATCTGGTTCTGCAGCGTGGTCACCTGCTGATTGGCCGTCAGCTTATCACGACGTAGTTCCGCGCCATCGCCGCGAAGGCGGAGCAGTTCGGCCTCGCTCGCACTGATCTGCTGACGCAACGCGTCCTGCTCGCGGCGGAGGCGATCGGCCTCGGCGGCGGCGCTGGCGGCGGCCTCCTGCTCGCGAGCCTGCAGGGCAGCATTCGCCGAGAGCAACCGGTCATAGTCGGTCAGCACCGCGCGATTGTTGATCGCAAAGGCGATCGTCAGCGATGACAAGCCGATGCCGAAGACCGCGGCCAGGACAACGAGGAACTTGGTGACAGTGTGCATCGTGTAATAACCCGTTATGCTGGCCCCCGTGGGGCCCGTGTGAAGGCCGATGTCTCACCGATGTGTCGGAAGACCGGCCCGATGTTCGCCCGCTACGCCCGAGAGCAGCACACCGTTTCCGGCTGCCTCGGCGGCTGATCCGCAATCGATCGAGCCTCAATTCAGAGCATCTTCAGACGCTCGAGCCCGAAATGACGAGTCCGCAAAGCCCAAGACGTCTCCGGGCGGCCGATAGACAGCAACGCCGGAGAACGCTCCGAGCCGGGTGTCGATACGGCCGGCGACAACCACTGGTTGCCGACGAACGCCTTGAGATCACCCAGCCGACGCCAATCGGATCGACCCAGATAGGGCTCTACCCGACAGGCATCCCCAGAATAGTCACCCGGACCGTCCGGGCGATGCTCCAGGAAGGGCACAGGTTATCACGGTCGTGTTAGCCGGACAACAGCGGCCGCGGCGTGAACCCGCACCGTCGGATCTGGATCGGCCATGAGCGGCTCCAACCGCCCAAGATGCTCGGTCTTGCCGATCTCGCCGAGGCACAGGGCTGCCAGCCCACGAACCGACGCCCTGCTGTCGTCCAGGTAGGCCAGGGCAAAGATGTCGCCCTGCGTACGACCCAACTGGGCCAGGGCGTAAATGGCTGACAGCCGGACCTCGGGCGGCAGCATGTTGCCGCGGTCGTCGAGCCTGGCCGTGAGCAGTGCGAGCTGATTCTCGGACGCGTGGTCCCCCACTTCGCCCAGGATTCGCGCCGCCAACGCCGTGGCTTCGAGGTCTTCGGGGCGGGCCGGGTACAGGGCCGCACGAATCGGCTGGATCTGTTCTTGTTCGCCGAGCTTGATCATCGCCTCGCCCATCTGCAACGACATGAGCCTGCGCTGCCCGACCGGCGCGAGGGGCATGTCTTGGGCCAGTGCCTCGCGAAGGAGCGGCACGGCCGACGAATTGCCGAGCTCGCCCAGCACCAGTGCCGCTTGGGCCCGGAGCCTGGGGTCGTCGGAGTGGAGCAGGTAGTCGGCGATCAGCGGCATGGCCTGAGTATCGCCGTTGGCCGCAAGGGCATAGGCCGCACTCAGGCGCACCCAGGGCGAACGATCTCGCAGCAGGTACGCGACCTGCTCGGCCAGGTCGGCCCGCCGAGCCTTGCCCACGCCCATGAGCGCGATGGCCCGCACGCCCGGGCTCTGGTCTTCGAGTCCCCGGCGGAGCCATTCGGTCGATCGGCCCGGCGCCTCGAGCAGCCCCTCCAAGGCGTTGCCTCGGATCTGCGGGTCGGCGTGCCGCGCGAGCGATTCGAGGCTAGAGATGGCCCGCTCGCGTGCCTGGGATAGCTGGATCGCATCGGGCGGCGTGCCGCCGTCGGCCGGCATCCGCTGGCCCCCACCACCAGAACAGCCGCCGCAGACTCCCAAAGCAACCACTGTCAAGACGACCACCGCCGTCCCTGTTCTCACTCGCTGCATCACGCCCCCTGCCCTTCGCTCGCGCCTCGTCATGGCATCCAGCATCGGCTAGTCCAGACCTTGCACGCTACGTAGGGCACGATCGGGAGTTCAGGCCGATGAGGCAGGCCTCGAACTGCGGACCATGGAGCGAATCAGCAGGCCAACGCCGCCAATTCCCAAGAACCACGGGGTCAAGAAGCCGAATCGGGCGTATGGCGTGGCCGACACCGTTCGGCCGGGCACGTCTCCAAGCACGATTGCAGACGTGCGGGTGGCAAACGTCTGGCCGGCCGTCGAAACGCCGTGCTGGCCCGGTCCATCTGGATGCTCGACCGACGTGGGCGCCATGCCGCCTCGAGCGTCAACGATCGTCGAGATTCCCGTGTTGGCCGCCCGCACGATGGGCACCCCGTTCTCCAGGGCCCGCCAACGCGCCAGCTTCAGGTGCATGGCTCGGCCTGCATCGCTGGATCCGAACCAGCCGTCGTTGGTCAGATTCACCAGCGCGTCGACGCGCTGGTCTCCCCCGCTCGCCAGGCGTCGGCACACTCCGGCATAGGCCACCTCGAAGCAGATGGGTGTGGCAACTCGGAGCGTGGCGGCCTCGCCTGCCGGCAGATTGAACCAGACCGGATTGCGCCCGGCATCGAGATCGAACCGCATGCCACCCGCGCCAATGAGCAGCAGCTTCTCCTCGAGCCAGTCCCAGCGCGAGACGAGCGGGAGCACCTCGCCGAAGATGGTCAGCCGGAGCTTGTCGTATCGCGGCTCGGTCAGATTGCCATCGAGGAACAAGTGGGCGCTGTTGAAGAAGCCGTCGTCCTGTTGCACGACCGAGCCATCCGGTGCCGCCGAAAGCGTTAGGCCATCCACGCCCGTGGCGCCCACGATCATCGGCACGCCAAGCTCGGCCTGGAGTGCCATGGTTTGCTCGGCAAAAGACCACGCCGGGACGCGTTCGAGTCCGGGAATATCGGTGGCGTACACGAGCCCAAAGCGTTGCATCTCGCCGAGGGCCTGAGGGCTGATGGGCGGCCCGGGCAGCATGGTCTCGGGCCAGACGACAAGATCGGCCCGGCCGCGTGCTTGAGCGGTCATCTCCATGAACTGTGCGAAGCTGGCCAGTTGGTCCTCGATGGTCCAGGCCAGGCGGTTGTCCTGGGGCACGTTGGTCTGGATGACGGCCACGCGTGCGCCGGAGGATTCGTCGATCCTTGGGGCGATAGCAGCCATCGCACCCAGCAGGAGGAAGGGCACAAAGGCGAGCCCTACGGTGCTCAGGCGCCGCCGAGAGGTGCCACCCAGGCTCACCAGCGCGGCCATACTGAGGGCCAGCAGGAAGCCAACGCCGTACGCGCCGACGACCGCGCCCGAGCGCCCAATCCACGGCGCGTCGATCATGGGGTGGCCGACCAGGAGCCAGGCGTAGCCGCCAAACAGCACGCTGCCACGAAAGACTTCGACGAATGACCACGTCAGCGCCAGGGCCAAGGCAATGCCGATCGGCGCGAGCCGCTGTCGGAGCGCAATAGCTGCGAGCAATACAAACAAGCCGGCCCAAGCACCCTGCAGCAGCATGCCGGGCACGAATCCCACCGGCGAGACAAAAAACATCCACGAATGGGTAACCACCCAGAGCGGCAGCGAACCGACCCAAACGCCCGCGGCTAGTCGCCACGTCGATCGTCGAGGTGCCCGAGAGCCCACCATCGCAGCGGCGAACAACGGAAGCAGCGAGAGCGGCGCGAGGGGCCACCATGCCAAGGGTTCGCTGGCCAGCAGGCCGAGCAGGGCGTAGCCGAAGCCTGACGCTGCGCCGAGCAGAGCCCAGTGCAGGCCTGTGCGTGGCCGCAAGAGGCCTTGATTGCGGGTCTGAGCGCTCACAGGCCGGCGTAGTCGATCAGACGTGCGAGCTCGTTCCGCAGCTCCGCACGAAGGACGATCTTATCGATCAAGCCGTGCTCGAGGCAGAACTCGCTGCGCTGGAAGCCTTCGGGCAATTCCTGGCGGATGGTCTGGCGGATGACACGCGGGCCGGCGAAGCCGATGAGGGCCTTGGGCTCGGCGATGATCACGTCACCAAGCATCGCAAACGAGGCCGTCACACCACCTGTGGTCGGGTCGGCGAGCACGCTGATGAACAGGCCGCCGGCCTTGTCGTGGCGCGCCAGGGCGGCGCTGGTCTTGGCCATCTGCATGAGGCTCAGCGTGCTCTCTTGCATGCGGGCCCCGCCCGAGCAACTCACCACCACCAGCGGCAGTGATCGCTCGGTGGCCAATTCGATCGATCTTGTGACGGTTTCGCCGACCACGCTGCCCATCGAGCCCATCATGAAGCCCAGGTCGAGCGAGCACAAGACCGCCTGGCGTCCCTTGATGAAACCGACGCCGGCGACCACCGCGTCGTGGCGGCCCGTGCGCTTCTGCTCGGCTTGGAGCCGTCCTGCATAGGGCTTGAGGTCTTCAAACCCCAGCGGGTCCTTTGGGCGAAGCTCCTCGAACATCGCCTCGAAGGTGCCTTGGTCGGCCATCTGGCTGATGCGTTCTTGCGCCTGGATGCGGAAATGGTGACTGCACTCGGGACAGACGTGGAGGTTGGCCTCCATCTGCTTGCGATAGATCAGTTGTTCGCAACTGGGGCAGCGGAGCCAGAGCCCCTCGGGCACTTGGCTGCGTCGCTTGGGGTGGAGGTCCGACCACGTGCGTGCGGCCTTGGCGGTTGTGGATGAAGCCATAGCTACATTCTTAGGCATCGCCCGTACTGGCATGCACTATTGAGGCAACGAGGCCAGAGCGGGGCTCACACGGCCCGAGCCGGTGCGATCTCGGCAGGCTTGACCCTGAGGCTGAGCAATGCGGGCCCCGCTGCGGCGGCGTCCCAGGCCTCGGCGGCGTCCATGCCCCGCAGTCGATTGGCGAGCACGTGGAACGCGACCGGCCGGAGCACCACGGCAACATGCCGGCCCTTGCCGTTGAGCTTGTCGAACGCCTTGGCCAGGGCACCGAGGAGTCGGTACTCGGCGTCGGCCAGCGGCTCGGCCTCTGGCGGAACCACCGACGACGGATCCTCTTTCCACTGCTTGAACGCCGCAGGGAAGCGATCTTTGAGCTCGTCGAAGCGCTGCCCTTCCCACAGGCCAAGATCGACCTCTCTGAGGGCGTCGATGGTCCGGACCTTCTTATCGGTCATGCGGCCGATGTGGTCGGCGGTCTGGCCCGACGCCTCATCGGGCCCGGACAAGACGGCGGTGATCGTGCTCAGGTCGTGGTCATGCAGCGCAGCGGTGAGCTCTTCGCCCCAAGCCTTGCACGCAGGTAGGTCACAGTCGCCGCCCAATCGGCCGGCCTCGTCCCATTCGGTTCGAGAACAACGTATCAGCAGCATTTCCACTTCAGCCGGCGTAGCCATGCATTCCTCGCGTTTGCCGGGCGGACACGAGCATCGGCCCGTTCCGCTCCGGCATGGGTGCCCGGTCGCAACTCCGGGAACCCCAACTGTACCGGGTCCATTCGCCCCGATGACACCCAGAGCATCGCATTCCTGTGAATTCCTGATCGAGGAATCGGGCGGTGGCGACCGGATAACCGTGGCGGACGGCAGTTTGTTCGTTACAACCCGCCCTTCGGGGTTCGCATGTGGGTAATAACCGACATGCGATCATCCGGGCTAACCCTAAACACCGCCGACGCCGCGGCCAACACATCTGCCCCGGCATCGAGCAGATTCCCGGCCTGGTCCGGCCCGACGCCGCCATCGACCTCGATGCGAACGCCTTGGCCGACTCGATCGCGGACATGGCGAACCTTGTCCAGGGCCGCCGGGTCGAAGGCTTGGCCGGCAAAGCCTGCACGGATGGCCATGATGAGCACAAGGTCGGCGTGCTCGAGCAGGGCGTCTGCTCGCTCGATTGGCGTCGGACCATCGATGGCGATGCCCGCGGACATGCCCAGGCCGTGAATGGTGTCGATCAGGGCCCGGGCCCGCCCTTCGTCCCCGGCCATGGCGCCACCCATGGACTCGATATGGAAGGTCAGGTGGCCGGCGCCGGCCTTGGCGAAGGGCTCGGCGAACAGGTCGGGCCGCTCGATCATGAGGTGGACGTCAAAGAAGGCATCGGGCAGCGAAGCCCTGAGCGAGGCGAGCATGTCTACACCTAGTGCGAGATTGGGTACCAAGTGGCCGTCCATGACGTCGTAGTGCAGCAGATCGCCGCCGGCGTCGAGCGCGCTTCGGCACTCCTCGCCCAGCCGCGTGTAGTCGGCCGCCAGGATCGACGGCGCGATCAGGGGCAGATGCGGCGGATCGGTGATGGGGTTGGGTGAAGAGTCTGCGGCGGGCTTGGTCGGGGTGGTTCGGCCGGCGTGGCTGGGCTTGGGACTGGTCATGACGCATGGTAAAGCGCCCGGCGGGCACTACCATCGCCTCGGTTCTGATTTCGCAACTTTCGATCCGCCAGATTGAACGCCCGGGAGGGATGGGTTGATGACGAGCACGTCTGCGGCAACCAACACGATCGAAGATCTCCGGCCCGCGATCGAATCGGCCGGACAATCGCATGTGCTGGCGTTCATGGACGAACTCGACGGGGCCGAGGCCGCCGCATTCTTGCAGCAGCTCTCGGCGATCGATTGGGCCGCCTTGCCGGGGATCATCGAACGGTACCGCGGCGCAGGTTCGGTTGAACCCGGCGGCGATCTTGAACCGCCGGTGGTTAGCTGTCCATCGGGCACGCCGGGAGACGTTGCGATCGATGCCGACCGGGCCCGCGCGGCCGGACTGGAGCTTCTCCGCGAGAGAAAAGTTGCCGCGCTCACCGTGGCGGGTGGCCAGGGCACGCGACTGGGCTTCGATGGCCCCAAGGGCACGCTACCGATCGGGCCGGCCAGCGGAAGAACGCTTTTTGAGGTGTTCGCCGATCAGATCGCCGCCGCCAGCACCTGGTCGCAACGCCCGATTCCGTGGCTGGTCATGACCAGCCCGCTGAACCACGGGCAGACGCTGCGATTCTTCGAGGAGCGCGACTGGCTCGGACTCGAACGCGAACAAGTCCGGTTCTTTGTCCAGGGCGTGATGCCGAGCTTCTGCCCCGATACGGGCAGGCTCCTGCTTGCCGACAAGGGCGCCCTTGCAACCAATCCCGACGGGCACGGCGGCGTGGTGCGCGCGCTGGCCAGGAGCGGCGAGCTCGAACGGCTCGAACGCGAGGGCGTGGAACACCTGAGCTACTTCCAGGTCGACAATCCGCTGGTGCCGCCGATCGACCCCGTGTTCCTGGGCGCACACGTCGGCGCGGGAGGGGCGCCGAGCTCGGGCGAGTTCTCGAGCAAGATGGTCGCCAAGGCCGAGGCGACCGAAAAGGTTGGCGTGTTCGCTCGGCGAGGCGGTCGCACCTGCGTCGTGGAGTACTCCGATCTGCCGGATGAGTTGGCGTCGGCCATGGACGCCTCTGGCCGGCTGCACTTCGAAGCGGGGTCGGTGGCGATCCACGCGGCATCGGTCGCGTTCCTGCGATCGATCGATGAAGCGGGCGAGTCGGCCTTGCCGTTCCACCGCGCATTCAAGAAGGTGCCACATCTCGATCTGGATTCGGGCCAGAAGATCGAGCCGACCGAACCAAACGGTGTGAAGCTGGAGCGTTTCGTATTCGACGCCATCCCCGTCGCTCGCGAGCCTCTGGTGATGCGCGTGGCGCGTGAGCGAGAGTTCGCACCCACCAAGAACGCGACGGGAGTGGACAGCGTCCAGAGCGCGAAGCAGTTGCAGCACGATCGCGGCGTTTCGTGGCTGGTCGAACGGGGCCAGCGCAGCCCGCAAGGCTGCACGCTTGAACTCTCCG
>JGI12109J20283_10655506_pt1 | contig 12795 bp, 8 predicted proteins | sample ElkSlonscriptome_12_FD_20283 | JGI IMG/M metagenome (IMG submission 20283) | reverse complement strand
GGCTTCGGTCGAGGTGTTCCCGCCCCGGTGTCCGATTGAACGGCGGCAGCGCCAGCGCGGCGCGCTTGACGCGAAGCCGCCAGTCGGAACCGTCCAGCCGTTCGCTCATCCGGTCGATGGTCGACTGTGCAAGCGATGTTCCTTCGGCTTGACCCTGCTCTGCCAGCACACGGGCCAACAGCCATTCCACCTGGTCGATCCGCTCGCGCTCACTGCGGCCTCCAGGTTGGATCATGCCCTGTGCCCGGCGCAACGCTTGTGTGGCTTGTTCGACGTTGCCTCGCTCGAACGCCAGCCGACCGCGCATCAGGTGAATTGCCGCGTTGGCCGGATGATCCGGTCCGCGCTGTTCTTCGAAGATCAACGACGAGGCGTCGATATCCGATTCCGCCGCTTCCAGATTGCCTCGCTCGAGTTGAACGCGAGCTCTTCGGCTGAGCGAAGCCGCGAAAAATCGGTGCTCGACGCCCATCACCGCCCGGATCATGTCCACGGCCCGGTTCGCATGGTCCTGGGCTTCTTCGAGCCGGCCGAGTTCGGTCAAGACCATGGATAGGTTGAGGTGGCCACGCACGACGGCGGCGTTTCCTTGCTCACCGAACATGTCCTGCAGAATCGCGAGTGCGTCTTCCCATTGGCTGAGCGCTGCCTGAGTCCGGCCCGTGTCATACAGCAGTCCGGCTCGATTGCTCAGCGTCAAGGCGCGCTCGAACGGCGCATCGCGACGCTCCAGCAACGCGAGCGAATCATCGTATCGCTGCATGGCCTCGTCGAAGCGACCCAGCTCGTGCCAGCACCAGCCGTAGTTGTTCAGCAACCAGGCCAGATCGGCATGCGCTTCGCCTGCTTCTTCTCTCATCGCGGCCTCGGCCTCGGCAAAAACGGGCAGTGCGTCGCGGTGCTGGCCGGCCTCGTTCAGCGCAATGGCCACACTCAGCAGCACGTAAGTACGTTCGGACTGCTCATCGGTCTGGCGAATGAACTCGAACGCCCGTCGAGTCAGCGTCAGCGCTTCTTCCTCATTGCCCTGGTTGAGACGAATGCGAGCCAGCAGCTCCAGGGCCATCCCTTGCTCCAGGACGAGCCCCGAGGATTCGGCCAGACGGAGCGCGGCTTCGGCCTGTTCCGCGGCGCTTTCGTTCTCTCCCCAGCTCAAGTAGGCATCCCCGAGCGCCCTGTGCAGCGGCAGTGCAACCAGCGGCTCATCGGCAAGCTCTTCGGCCACTCGCCGGCTTGCAGTTTCGAGCAGTTCGGTGACCGGCACCAGGCGCTCATTACTACGTTGTGCACCGGTGCCGGACAACAAGCTGGCGGCAAACCGCGCGGTCTGCTCGGCGCGGGCCTCGGCGGCAAGCGCCTGGTCGCGTTCCTGGGCCAGCATCCAGGTAAACGCGGTACCGCCACCCAGCGCCAAGATCAGGGTGAGTACGGTCGCGGGCACGCCCACCGGATGGCGTTTGAACAACAAGCCAAGGCGATAGCCCAGGCTGTCGGCGCGCGCCTGGATGGGGCGGTTGTCCAGATGCCGCTGCAGATCTTCAGCCAGGGCCGCGACGTTGGCGTAGCGTCGCTCCGGCTCCTTGCGCAGGGCCATCAGCAGAATCGTGTCCAGGTCGCCTCGAAGCGCCCGAAACTGATGTCTCCGCCACTCCGGCGGCCGGCTCGAATCGCCAAGGCTGTCGCGGCTTCGCAGGGCATCGCTGGGCGCTTCCGGCGGCGTGGAGAGGATCTGCTGTTCCATCGAATGCGCATCGGTGGGCTCGGCGCGATACGGCAGGCGATCGGTCAGCAGCTTGTAGGTCAGCAGGCCCAGCGCGTAGACATCCACCGCTGTGGTGACCTCGCGGCCCTCCACCTGTTCCGGGCTGGCGTAGGCCGGGGTGAGCAGGCGCAGACCGGTGCAGGTCTTTTCGCCGGTGTTTTCGCCATCGTCATCAAGCATCTTGGCGATGCCGAAATCGAGCAGCTTGGGCGTGCCGCCGGCGTCGACCAGGACGTTACCGGGCTTGATGTCGCGATGAACGATCAAGTTGCGGTGAGCGAGCTGAACCGCGCTGCAGATCTGCAGCATCAGCTCGATGGCGGAGCGATTCGATAAACCCTGCTCGCGGCAATACTGATCGATGCTCACTCCGTCGACGTACTCCATGACGATATAGGGCATGCCGTCATCGAGCGTTCCGCCGTCGATCAGCTGGGCGATGTTGGGGTGCTGCAGGCCGGCCAGAATGCGTCGCTCGATGGCAAAGCGCAATCGAGCTTCCTCATTCAGGCGGTGGCCGGGCAGCAGTTTGATCGCCACGGTCTGCTCGAAGTCGTCGTCCTGCCGGCGCGCCTCGAAGACCTGACCCATGCCGCCCCGGGCAATCTCACGGGTCAGCACGAATGGCCCGATCTGCAGTCCGATCAGCGACTCGCGGCCATCGATGTCCCTGACCAGCGACTCGATCTCGTCCGCCAGCCCGGTCGGCTCGGGCGCCTCGCCGCGGTCATGCGCCAGCAGTTCCAGTACCGCTTCGGCCACGGTCGGATCTGCCGCGGCGACGCGTCGAACGAAATCTTGTCTTTCGCCCTCGGGCTGCTCCAGCGCACGCTCGAGCAGCGCGTTGACCTCCTGCCAATGCTTCCCCGTGTCGTTCATGAGTTGAGCTGCCAGTCAGCGGACGTTGACAGACCGGAGAATACCCGGTCCGGCACTCGGAGATCGTGATCCGGTCGCCCCGGCGCACCCGGAAAAGGAAGGACGGATGCCGGATCGGTGAGCTATTCGGAACACCCGGCAGGCGACCACCATCCCAGTGCGTTTCGATAGGCCTCGGGCGCTGAAGATGCGTGGTGCTGGTGGGCCAGCCACCGGACCTCCAGCGCCAGCGCATCGCTTCGAGCCGCTTCCCAGTGATGGATCCACTGCTGCAGCGGGCCGCTGAATCGGGTCGGCTCCTCGGTTGATCGAGTGATCAGCAGCGGCGTCGGGCTTTTTCGCTCGCTGGGCTGTAGATTCATGAAATAGTCGACGTTGCGATGCAGCGCCGGGTTGATCGAAAGGTAGGCTCCGAACAGTTCCGGCCGGGTCAGCGCGGTCAGCAAAGTGAACTGCCCGCCCAGCGATTGTCCGAGAATCAGCGAGCCGGCCTGATCGACGCGATAGTCTGCATTGATTCGAGGAATCAGCTCATCGGCCAGGAAATCCTGATAGGCATTTGCACCCCCAAAATACGCCGGATCCTCGGCCGGGGCGGTGTAATCTGTGCCCCGCAGGTTGCCGTTGGAAAATCCCAGCCCGCCATAGGAAATACCGACCATCACCACCGGCTCCGAGATCTCGTCGAACTCCATCATCAGCTGGTGCGGCGCCAGCATCGGAAACAGGATGCCGCCGTCGAGCAGATACACCACCGGCCAGTCGCAGGCGCTTTCCGCATAGGTCAACGGCAGGCGCACGTAGATGTGCAAGTCCCGCCCAAGCGTCTCGGATTCGATCGTGAAGGCATCCACCGGGCCCATGCCGAACAACCGATCGAGCGCCTGGTCTGCTTTGAGCTGGCTGAATCCCACCGCCAGCAGCAAAGCGGCCAGTAGCGAAAGCGCAGTGGTTGATCGGTATTGTCTCTGCATACCTGATGGCTTCCAATCAGAAGACGGTGTGCTTCAAGTCTAGTCCGAGCGCACCCTCGGTACCAGGAAAACCGTTGAATCAATCGCCAGGGGCGAAGATGATTGGGCAACCCCCACGATGCAACGCCCCGTCTCTTCGGGCCAACCAGAAACCCCGAGAGAAGCGCAAGCGACGCCCCCCGGGCCGCATCTGGACGGACAAAACAGAAGACCAGGGCGACGTCTGGTTGAAGGAGTACGATCTGCCGCAGGTGATCGGATGGCCGCGGGCGCGGGGCCCGTCGGCCATCGGCCCTCCGTTGCTCGATTCAGGGCTGAGCGACAGTGACCAGCTTGCCGAGCGTGTTCCATTCCTCGCGTGGCATCCAGTTTCGATTTTCGCCAAGGTAGGAATGGTCATCCAGCTCGAGCAGGCCGATCATCACCTCGGCAACGATCGTCGCACCAACCGGTCCCAGACCCTCGCCCTCGTTCGTACTGCCATTGGACTCCCGTCGGCCGACTACCTCGGCCTCGGCCAGGATGTAGAGCCAGAGCGGAATCCCGTCGTCGCCGAGATCGCCGTGGACCTGGGAGACCTTGTTCACGACGTTCTTGATCTGCGCCGGATCGCACTCGATCGCCTCGGCAATCTTTTCGCCGCCGGGCAGCAGGAAGGTGTTGCCGCGCAGCAGATTTCGCGTGGCCAGCGACTTCTCCGCCGGGCTGCCGTCGACGAACGGCAGGTCCAGCAGGTCACCGGCCAGCAGAGTATCCAGCTTCTGCGCCCGCTCGACCTTGCGATTTTCCGGCGTGAACAGCAGTTCGTGCCAGTCGACAACCGAATCCGAATTGTTCAACGGATCGAAGCCAAGGCCCAGTTCCGGTCCGAAAAGCTCGAGCCGGTCTCCATTCTTCTGGACCTGGAGCTTCATCGGAATCATCGAATGCCCGAAGCGATAGGCCGCGACCGAAAACTCGACCGGGATGAAAGGCACCGACGGGCAGTAATGCTGCCGGCCGCAACCGAGGATTCGCTCCACGACCTCGGTGCCGCAGACGTCGGTCAGAAAGTCGTTGACCACCGCCCACTGGTAATGCCACGTGGTCAGGCGACGCGAGGCCTCGTAGAGGTCGTGTCCCTCGAGCGTCTCGGCATCCGAGTCCGCCGCGCTCTCGTCGTGCAGGGTCTGGGCAACGTGGTTGTGGAAGCGGATGATCGCAAGCTGGAGCTGGCTGATCACGCGATTCTCGTCGTTGCGCGGATCGCCGATGATGGCGCGACCGTTGGGCGAGCGCAGCAGGTCATCGTCCTGCAGCCCGTCCTGCCCGGGGTTGTCGGCACCGGTCAGGAGCTTGGCGCCCTCGAACACTCCGCCCTGCTCGTAAAGGTAAGGCTGCGCCTCGGGACCAAGGCCGTAGATGCAATCGAGATCGAGCGTCGGCGTTCGGACGTTGGCAATCTCGCCTGGATCGTCCACAACGCTGTCGAAGGTGGTCGATGCGTCGAGCGTGATGTCGTGATCGACGAACTGCCCGAAGAAGATCATCCCGACCGGCACGCTGTCTGTCCGGTCCTTGTCGTTCGGCGCCTGCATGTTGCCGCCCGTCTTTCCGATCTCGATCAGGATGTCCGGGCGCGTGTAGGCGGGACTCAAATGGCTGAACATGCGCCCGAATCGGTCTTCGCGATTCCGATCTCCACCCTCGGACTCCCGGCCGTACTTGCTCATTCGGCAGTACGGAGAAAGGCCTTCGAGGCGTTTCATTCCATGATGCTCTGTCTTGCTCACGTTCGTACTCCTAGCGCATAGGCTGTCGTACCCCTTGTGTTGACGGTGAAGCGGGAATCTCGAGATCAGCCCGAGTTTCCCAATGGCATGAACGACACCGAACCGTAGCGGGCAATTCGCCCCGGCAGTCGATCGGCATTGCGGCCGATCGAAGCCCCCTCGCTTCGGTTACGGTGATTCGGAAAAGAGACCGGTCGCGCTGGTCGGGCCTGAAGATCGGCTACCGAAGCTCGTACCAGTTGCCCTCTTCCCTGTATCGCAGGCCCTCTTCGGCGGGTGCTCCTGTAAAAGCCAGCTTGAAGAACTCAGCCAGTTCGTCGTTCTTTTTCGACGGCTCACCGAAGGGCGAGTGCGATTCCTTGACCCATGATGCGTTGGTCAGATTGATGTAACAAGCGACTCTGCTGTCCAATCGCTTGATGAAGTGACCCAGGCGCGCTCGCTGGGCATCGCCCGGCTTGATCCGCGAAAGCCGGAGCGCGTAATCTTCTTCGTTAATTGTGATGAAGACCCGGCGGTTGTGCCGGATCCGGTCGACCCACTCAGCGTGGCCTTCGTTGTTCGTATCGGCCTGGCAGAGCACCACGTTATCGAAGATCAGCTCATTGCCTTCGCTGATGGTGCTCTTCAACATCTGCTTGTACAGATAGTTGCCCATGCTGTGGAACATGGCATTGATCGTGAACGGGCACTCCTTGCGCAGGAGCTTTGCATACAGCGCGTCGCGCCGCTCTGCGTTGTCCGGAAACTTGTCGAACGCCTTCTTCCTCAGCGATTTCCGGCTGGACTCGCTGATCTTCATCAGGTAGTAGTGCACCATCTTCAGCGTGCGCTCGAGCGCACCGGCCGACGCACGCGCGTCGCGCTTGTCGGAGAGGTAGCTGAGCTTGCCGTGAACGCCGCCGCCGTTGGCGGGCCACGAGAATGGAAGGACTTCGACGTTGTAGCGCTTCTCGAGCTCGAATGCGGCTCTCAGCACGTCCTTGATCTCGTTGTTGTAGCCGTGAACGAAGATCAGGAGGTGCCGCTTCTTTGCTCGCAGGCGCTTGACCAGTTCGCAGGCCACGCGCAGGCTGGCGTAGTGCTGATCCCCCGGATCGAGGTCGAGCGAGAATTCCTTGATATAGCCGGCGGCCTCGGACTTGCTGATCTCGTCGGGCAGCACGTCGATCGCGTAGCCGTTGCCGCTACGCCTTGCCTCGACGACCCGGAGCTCGTTGTTACCCTTCTCGTTCGGCCGCTTGCCGAGCCTGTCCAATCCGGATGCCTTCGGATCGACACGGCGGTTCGTGACTATAAACATCGCAATACCCCGCCTACTACCCCTGCTGATGGAAGCTAGCACGAAAGGCAGTGCGATTCAATAGGCCGCGCCGGGGTGAACTGAATCGACCCACGGCGAACTGCAGAAGGGGCGAAGGCCGCCCCGGTGCGAACGTTCCAGCATTCCTGCCCGGTGATCCATAGGCTTGTCAAACCCCGAATGAACAACCGGTAAGGCTTTTGGCATTCCGGCCAACCCGGCGGGCTTCGATTGAAATCGTCCGGCCTACCGATGCATACTCTCCGGCGAGAATGACGGGCATTATCGAGTTTTCTGGATCAGGGACGTGCTGCAAATGGATTACCGCAAGTATCCGGATTTCGTGGTCGAAGATATCGTTCGCCTTCGCCGATGCCTCGACGTCGTCGACGTGCCGCCGAGACGCACCGACTACAACTTCATCCTCGGCACATGGAACATCCGAAGCCTGGGCGGATACTTCGATGACTGGATAGAAAACCCGGACTCGCCCAAGCGGAATCTGCGCGGACTGGCGTTGATCGCCGAAGTGATCCAGCGCTTCGACGTAGTCGCCATCCAGGAAGTCAAGCGCGAGACCACCGCGCTCCGGGCGCTGGCCGAGCGCTTTCTCGGCGCGCACTGGAGCGTGATGATGAGCGACGTGACCGCCGGAGCCAAGGGCAACACGGAGCGCTCGGCCTACCTCTACGACACCCGACGTGTAACCCCCTCCGGCCTGGCCGGCGAGATCGTTCTCCCTCCGACTGAAGACGGCGACCCGCAGGAGCAGTTCGACCGCACGCCCTACCTCGTCGGATTCAACGCGGGCGGAGAACGCTTCGCGCTGCTGACCGCGCACATTCGCTACGGAGATGACCTGAGCGACCGCATCCCGGAACTGCGCAAGCTGGCGAAATACACCGCCGAAGAGATTCGCGATCGATCCAGATTTGCAAACGCCGAAGAAGCCAACCTGATCGTCCTCGGCGACTTCAACACCGATCGCAACGAACAGAACGACCTGTTCGAGGTGTTTCTGGAAAAGGGCCTTTGGGTACCGCGCGAATTGCGCGACCTGAAAACGACCTACGGCCGGGAAGCCAAGCACTACGACCACATCGGCTGGTTCCGCGACGACATGACCCTGCAACCCACCGGACGCGCCGGCGTGGTGGATTTTGCCGGTGCCGTATTCAAGGAACTCACGCCCTTTCAGATGACGTTCCGCGTCAGCGACCACTTTCCGCTTTGGGCGGAGTTCAGTACCGACCGGAGCACCGAGGCCATCGCCAACGTTCTGGGCGTGGACCCGGACATGCCGGATCCGTTCATCGATATTCCGGACTGAAGCGCATTTCAGCGCAGCGGCCGGCGTTTGCGTCCTCCGTTGCGCTGGGACCGATAGGAGAACTCTGATCGATCCATCGCAGCGATCGGACTGGGCTAGAACGCCTCGGCAAGCCAGTATCCTGCAGCGCACGAACCGACCAATCACTCCAAACACAAATCGCCGCCACCGGAATCAGCCAAGCGGCGTGAACTGCGCAATTCGACCGTCAAGGTAAAAATCGATTACCTCAGCATGGGCGATGTGCATGCACTACCTTCGGCATTGCCCTATTACCTCCGGGTGACTGCGATGACTTGTCAAAGTCTTGAACGCATCCGGGCTCGCCCGGTTTTCAACACGTTGGAGCGTGCGATATCGAGGACTTTCCGGAAGACCCGGCCCAGATTACCGCCGATCATTTCGGCAGCTTCTTCGATCTACAGATCCAAGACAGCGAAACGAGGGTCGTAGTCGCCGGGTCAACGATGGACTGGAGGAGAAACCGCTGGCTCGTCTCCATTCATCGGATATCTCGTAGGCAATAGACCGGGTCCCGAAATCTGCACTTACTTGACGATCTCTCGCGCCAGGTGATCTCGCCATATCTGCAGCGCGAGGCGCGGCTCGCCCTGCTCGTCCCAGAGACCGGTATCGCGCCAGAGCGAATCGAGATCGCTGCACTGGATCGCATTGCACAGTGCGTCGTAGTCCTGGGCGATGAAGTTGACCACGAAACGGAAGTCGAAGCGTTCGGCGGCCGCGAGCAGCCGTTCGATGAAGTCCGCCTGGCCGGTCTCGGTACCGGCCAGATCGAGCTCGAAGGTACCGTCGCCGGTCGTGAAGGAAAGCTGCTGGCTCTGTGCGGGGAAGCCGGTTTCCGTGATCGCGATCGGCTTGCCGGTCAAAGCGTCGATCCCGGCCAGGAATTCGTCCGGCAGCGGCTCGGTTCCCAGCGTCGAGAGGAACGGATAGAACGAAACGCCGAGAATGTCCGTATAGGGAAGAACGTCGGCAAGCGCCTCGGCCTGGCGCTCGGGGTCGGCATCGGTAATGCCCGGCAACAGGTCGTGCGCCGTTACGCTGAGCAGTACGGTCAGCGACGGATAACGTGCCCTCAATTCGTTCCACGTCTGTCGATGCAGCGAGACATAGGCATCCCATTGATCCGGAGCCAGTTCGGCCAGCAGGTTGACCTCGATGCCGATGGCCAGGTAGTCGGGGCGAAAGAACTCAACCGTATTGACCGCGTGCTGGGTAAAGGCGGCAACGACTTCCGGGTCGTCAAACGCGGCATCGGCCCACGGCGGGCCCAGCGTGGCGCGCGGCGTGTCCGGCTCGGCGCCCCGGTACGGCGCCAGCGCGTCGCGCGAGATCCCGATCGGCGTGATCGACACGAACACCTGGTGGCCGGCCGGGGTCATCGACCTGCGGAATTCCCAGTCGCCGCGAAGGCTGGGATGATAGCTGTCGACACCGCCCCCGGCCGCCGCTTCGGGCCAGGGAATGCCGTCGTCGAAATGATGCGAAATCAGGTCGCCGTTCTCGCCCAGGCGCGCGTAGAGGTCAATGACCGGCTGACCGTCCGCGCCGGGCAGGTCGGGCGGGAACGGCGTGAAGCCCATCCGAAACGCCCGCCGGTCGTCGCAGTTTCGACCGTCGATGCTCGACAGCCGCTCGAGCTGTTGCGTACCGCTGCCGAAATCGGTTGGCCCGACAAAAAGCAGCGTCGCACTGGAACAGTCGTGAAACTCGATCGACAGCTCCCCCCAGACCTCGATACCGACCGCATCGGGCGGGAACGGTTCGCCGAAGCGACCGCCGTCCGTGATCCGGGCCTCTTCGATTTCGATCCGGTTACCCGACAGCGGCCCCTGCCCGATTACCCAGGCCTGCTCGCCAGACGGCCGATAGGTCATCCAGAACACCAGCGCCGTGCGGTTGTCCAGCACCTCGATGGTCACGCCGTCGCGCCCGAAGGTCCGATCGCTCCAGAGGCCGGACAGCTCGCCCGCATACGGAAACGTGTCGTCGGCGACCGCGGCGGCCGCGAAAGCGGAGAATGCAGTCAGCACCACCCACTGAAAGGTCCTGCGGATCTGTTCGCGCATCGGCATTCAGTCCTCCTGGCGTACCTGAGTCGGAAAAGGCCGTTATCGATCAGTATAAACGCGCGCTTCCACCAAGAGACCTCTCGCGATCGTTCACCGGCTCTGGGGGCGCGCCGGCCGGATCAACCGACTCAACCACAAAATGTCTCGAATTGCGCCTGTCCAACTCGTCCGCGCGCTGTCCAACTCGTCCGCGCACTCCGAGAACAAGAGCTGACCCCACCTTTATTGTCGTTGAGATGAGGCCGTGTTCGTTTCTGTTCATTGTGGAGTAATCACCGGCAGGTACCCTGTATCGATGAAAGTCTGTATTCGCGCGCTTTTCCTGTTCTGCTTCGCCGCCCTGTTGATCGGCTGCGGTGTGCGCACCACCTACAACAACCTCGACTGGCTAGCCATCCGCTGGCTGAATGATCAGGTCAGCTTCAGCGCCGAGCAGGAACTCCAGGCCCGCAATGCAATCGAGCGCCAGTTGGCCTGGCACTGCGAAAACGAACTGCCGGACTACATCGCGCTGATTGAACGCATCGACCGGGACGTTGCAACCAACCAGATCACCATGGAATCGCTGGACGGCTACGGCGAAGAAATTTTCGGGTTCGGCCGACGCCTGCTGGATCGTGCTCAGCCCACCGTAATGGAGTTGCTGGCCAGCATGGACGAAGATCAGGTCACGACCCTCATCGCGGACATTCACGAACGCAATGAAGAACTTGCCGCAGAAAATGATGAAAACACGCCCGAAGAACGACGCAGAGAGCTCGTCGAGCGCATGGACGGATTTCTCCGACGGCTGTTCGGCCGCCTGAATACTGAACAACAATTACGCCTGGATCAGTGGGTGCTCGACCGACAACCTACCGCGACCTTCGAGCGCCAACGCCGCGAAGCCCGTGACCAGCAGTTTATTGACGCCCTGGCAGTGCGCAACGATCCCGTCGAGTTCGAACAACGCATGAACGCCCTGTTCGAGCCCGCGCAATCCGATCCACGACCGGAATCCAGCGCCGCTCAGCAAGCCACCGCCCACAACCGGATCAACATGCTGAATACTCTGGCGGACGTCTACGACCTGGCCGACGATCGCCAGATCAAACGCCTGCGAAAGCGGCTTGAAGATCTGGCGGATGATCTACGGAACGTACACTGTCTAAAAGACGTCTGAACGGCCTGTATCATCTGCTACATTGACAGGCTATGAATACACGACTAATGAACACGCTCGTTCTCAAACTGGTCATGCTCATCCTGGCCGGCGGTTTATGGCTGTCTGCGCAGGCGCAAACCGTTGATCCGGGCCTGCAGCAACTGGTCACTCGCCTCTACGCGGAGGGGAAGCTGCACGGTGGAATCCATATCGCGGAAGGCAATGAAGTACTGCTTTCCCAAGCCTGGGGTCTCGCGGATGACGTCAATCAGCAGGTCCTTACACCAGAGCATACGTTCGGCATCAATAGCCTTGGAAAAATGTTCACGTCCATCCTGATCATGCAGATGGTGGAGGAAGGCCTAATAGCGTTAGACGACCCCCTATCCAAGCACTATCCCGCCTTCGGCCATCCGCGGGCTGGCGATATCACGATCCACCAACTGTTATCCCACCGCTCGGGTTTACCGGATTACGCCATGGCACAAATACGCGGAATCATGCCTTCGAAACTTAGAGGCATCGAGCGGCTAAACGCGGTGGCTACGATGAATCTGGATTTTGAGCCGGACACACGCTTTAACTATTCGAATACTGGCTTCTACCTGCTCGGACTCATTATCGAACGCTACCGAAACGATACCTATGGCAACCAGCTGCGCAAGCGCCTCTTCGAACCCCTCGATATGCAGCACACGGCACACGACCCCAAAGAGGCCAAAACTACAATACCGGTCTACTTCCAGGGTGATGGTTCAGCAGTACGTGAGGTCACCGGATCCAATCTTGAGCCCGGCGATGGCGGGGTCAGTACCTTGCAGGACCTGCACAAATTCCTCGCGGCACTGGGCTCCGAAAACCTGCTGAATGCCGACAGCTGGAATCTGATGTTTACACGGCATTCATTGCCTTCAGAGTCCATCAAAGGCGCCTGGCCACCGCCTCACCAAGATCCCTACGGCTATGGCTTTTCCATTATGGATTTGCGCTATTCAGGCGATCGAACCGCCAAGGCCGTCGGCCACGGCGGCGCCGGACTGGGTTCCAACTACGTTGTGCGCTACCTGGACAGCCCGCGCATCGTTATTGTCTGGAACAATATATTCAAGAACCCGGTGTTGCCGGAGGTATTTGAATATATTGCGAATTCGAATTGAGCTGATTGACGAGACAGCGGTCAATTTGCAACGATAATGCCCAGCTCCTGAATGGCGTAGGTTTCATTTCTCTGGCTGCACTGGCCATCATCTCTCACCTAGTTTCAGCATGCGGCTCGGCCACCTGAAATTTTTCGTCTACCGCAGGAAACGGTTCGCCCTCGCGAATCACTTCGACCAGCGCCACGATCTCGGCCACGACCAGGCCGGGGAGTTCGGCACCCGTTGCATTGGCTACGTGTCCGCGGAATCCACCAGCACGAGACTGATGACCCACAGCAGTCTTCGAGCGCCAACGCCGCGAAGCCCGTGACCGGCGGTTTATTGACGCCCTGGCAGTGCGCAACGATCCCGTCGAGTTCGAACATCGCATGAACGCCC
>JGI12109J20283_10758362_pt1 | contig 12807 bp, 14 predicted proteins | sample ElkSlonscriptome_12_FD_20283 | JGI IMG/M metagenome (IMG submission 20283) | reverse complement strand
ATTGTAACGCACCTGTTGACAACCCACCTACCCCCCGTTATACTTTCTGCATCATGTAATAAAAGGAAATTTCTGTGCGTCTACTCACCAATCATCATCCTCATATGATCATATCAATCAAGGTGTTGGGCCGTTAGTCCGTCGCGCAGTTTTGTGTTGTCATAAACAGTCCCGCACCCACAGCGGGATTTTTTGTTTTTACCCAATCAGGAGGAATGCCTATGTTAGCCGTCATTGACTATGGGGCCGGTAACCTACGGAGTGTGGTCCATGCGCTACATCATCTGGGCGTCACTGACATGCAATTGGTCCGTGAACCGGCAGAACTGGACGGAGCCACCCAGATTATCCTACCGGGTGTGGGTGCCTTTGGTGCCGGTATGCAGCAACTCCAACAGCAAAAACTGATTGATCCACTCAAAGCCGCGATCAATAACGGCATTCCATACCTGGGGATCTGCCTGGGGATGCAATTTCTGTTTGAACACAGTGATGAGATGGGCACACACCAGGGATTGGGCCTCCTCCCCGGCCATGTAACGCGCTTCCCACCCAGCATCGGGCTTAAAGTACCCCACATGGGCTGGAACAAAATTGAGGCCACGCGCCCCTCCCCACTCATCGAGAACCTCCCCGGTGACGGCTACGCCTACTTTGTGCATAGCTATTACTGCGTACCAGCGGACGAGAACGACCTGCTGCTCACCGCTGATTATGGCATGCGGTTCGCGGCTGGCGTACAGCGTGATAACATCTACGGGGTACAATTCCACCCGGAAAAAAGCCAGGCGGCTGGCTTGCGCATCCTTGCTAACTTTTTAAAACTCACGGAGACCGTGCAATGATCGTTTATCCTGCTATTGACTTACGCGGCGGGCAGGTCGTCCGCCTCAAAGAAGGTGACCCAGATCGTCAAACTGTCTTTAGCACCAACCCCCTTAATACCGCCCGCAGATGGCTGACCGATGGTGCAGAATGGCTGCATATGGTCAACCTGGATGGGGCATTTGACGAGACCAACGACAACCTGGATATTCTGTCAAAAGTGGCTGAACTGGACCTCAAGATTCAGTTTGGCGGCGGCCTGCGGAGTATGGATGACATCAAAAACGCGCTAGAACGTGGTGCGACCCGTGTTGTGTTGGGCACCATCGCCGTCAAATCACCCGAAACGGTTGAGGAAGCGGTGAAGACATTCGGCGCAGAACGCATCGCAGTGGCCCTGGATGCCCGTGATGGTAAGATCACCACCCATGGCTGGCAGCAAAAAAGTGACCTGACGCCCCAGGAATTCGGGCGNCAAATGGCAGCACGCGGCGTCGAACACGCGCTATTCACTGACGTACACCGGGATGGCAGCCTAATCGGTGCCAATGTTGACGCGACTATCACCCTGGGACGCGAAACCGGGTTGAAAGTCATCGCCTCTGGGGGCGTCACCACTGCGCAGGAGATCGCAAAACTCGCCCATAGCCGGGTCGTCGCTGGCGCGATTATCGGCATGGCCCTCTATGAAAATCGGATCACATTAGGCGAGGCCCTGCTCGCAGCGAAGGCAGGTAGTGATGCTAGCTAAACGGATTATCCCCTGTTTGGATGTTAAAGATGGGCGTGTGGTCAAAGGGGTGAATTTTGTTGGCCTGCGCGATGCGGGTGACCCGGTTGAACAGGCCGCCATCTATGACCGCGAAGGGGCCGATGAACTGGTCTTTTTAGACATCACCGCCAGCCACGAAAACCGCGCTACAACCCTGGATATGGTGCGTCGGGTGGCCGATACGGTGTTTATCCCGTTTTGTGTGGGCGGCGGCATCCGCACCATAGACGACATCCGCGCTACCCTGCTGGCCGGTGCGGATAAAGTCAGCATCAACAGTGCCGCCATCCGCAACCCACAACTGGTTAATGATGGCGCGTGGGCCTTCGGTAGCCAGTGCATTGTCGTGGCGATTGACCCCAAATTCATTGAAGGCCGCTGGGTCGTTCACATCAATGGGGGCCGCGTTCCTACGGACCGCGAAGCCGTCGAATGGGCCAAAGAAATTGAGGATCGAGGCGCAGGGGAAATTTTGCTCACCAGTATGGACCGTGACGGCACCAAAGCTGGCTACGATCTGGAAATGCTGGATGCTGTCGCTAATGCTGTATCCATACCGGTGATTGCCTCCGGGGGTGCCGGGGCCAAGGCTCACTTCCGTGACGCGCTTACCCAGGGCAAAGCCGACGCCGCACTAGCCGCCAGCTTGTTCCACTACAACGAACTACGCATCAGTGATTTAAAACAGTATCTACATGAACAGAGCGTCCCGGTACGCTTACATGGATGGGAAGGCATTGATGCCATCACTGCAACTGAATGATAAGACACTTGAAACGATCAAATGGGATGAGCAGGGATTAGTACCCGCCATTGTGCAGGACGCCGAAACCGGCCACGTTCTGATGATGGCGTACATGAACGCCGATGCGCTGCAACAAACACTTGATACCGGCGAAACCGTGTTTTACAGTCGCAGCCGGGCGGCCTTGTGGCACAAAGGCGAGACCTCCGGCAACACACAAGCCGTTAAAGCCATCTTCATCGACTGTGACGCCGACACATTACTGGTTCTGGTTAACCCAACCGGGCCAGCCTGCCATACCAACGCCCGCAGTTGCTTTTATCGCAGCCTGGATGAATTCCAGGACAACCCAGTAAGGGAGTAAATCATGCTGGCAGAACTCGAAGCTATCATTCAGGACCGCAAAACCAACCCGGTTGACGGCAGTTATACCAATACCCTCTTTGACCGGGGTGTCAATAAGATCGCGCAGAAGGTCGGCGAGGAAGCTACCGAAGTCATCGTCGCTGCATTAGGCGAAGGGCGCGAACAGCAAATTGGCGAAGTGGCCGATCTGTTCTATCATACCCTGGTACTACTGACTGAACTCGGCTTAACACTTGATGACATCAACGCCGAACTGCGCCGCCGCCACCAGAAATGAGGCCCCATGAGCTTACAACCGCTTCAGCGCATTGAAGAACAAGATCCCGACCTGGCGATTATCCGCAAGCGGATAGTAACCAGCTTTCTGTTGTGGGGTGGGCTTGCGGTTTTTAGCCTATTTCTGGGGGGTGCCATTGGCCTTATCATTGCACCGCTGGCCGTTGGGTGGATCATCCTACAAACCATAATTGCGTTGTATCACCGCACACAAATAGAGGGCTTTCAGCATTACCGCCAAACCGAAGCCTTACTCAGCCTGCACGCACTGATTGACATCCGCTATCCGCTGCCGCCGCTGCGCTTATGGGTCATCTCACCGGATTTTGCGGCTTTACTCGCAACTTACATCCGTCAGCACCAACCCAAAACCATCGTTGAACTTGGCAGCGGTGCCTCCACGGTCATCGGCGGCTATGCGCTGGAGCAAACCCCAGGCGGACATATCTATTCCATTGAGCATCTGCGCGAATTTGTAGACTCATCACAGCGCACGTTGCAAAAACACGGCCTGAGCGATGCAGCTACCATCATCCACGCACCATTAACACCCTATCACATTGCTGATGAAACCCCGGAAGACGGCCAGGACGAACGCCGCTGGTACGATACCACCCAATTCGGCCACATCACGGAGATTGATCTGCTGGTGGTAGATGGCCCACCCGAAGACACATACGAACTGGCGCGTTACCCGGCGATGCGCTTCTTTTACGATCGCCTCAACGATGGCGCACTCATCATCATTGACGATGCCATGCGCGAACATGACTATACCATGATCAACCGCTGGTTGGATGAGTTCGACTTAGAGGTGGTAGAGCATCTCGCCAATGAAAAAGGTGCGGCCATCTTACGTAAGACGGCACACACCTCGGTTCTTTCATCAGAAAATATCACATCTAGCGAAGAGGATCAGGCGGAGTCGTCGTCTTCACCGAAGTAATCATCAAAGGTGGCGAAATCATCCCACTCGACCAGGTTAGGGGCACCATCAATGATGCCCTCATAGATGACTTCAGTCATGTAAATCACACCGATGATCTCACTATCTGCGCTGATCTCGCCATCTGCCCCTTCCACGTATACGTACAGTAGCATCGGCACATCCGGGTAGAAGACCGTCACCACAGCCTGACTGCGTGTGACCAAATCACCGGAAAGCACCGTCGGCTCACCATATTCGTCGATGACTTCACCGAATGAAACAACCGGCGCAGTCTGTAGGATCATCAGATCTACCAACTCGCCGGCGGAGTCAGAGAACATCTGGCAGCACAGCACACCATCCAACACACCCCACTGCGCGAGATTACCCTGCGGGCTTTCCTGGGTTTCGATATTAGCCAGGGCCTCATCACTGCCGATGATTTCCAGCGCGGCGGCCCAACTCGTTTCACCAGGGGTGATGTTATTCCAGCACGGCGCACCACAGGGATCAGCCGTTACCACAGAGTCATCCGATAGCAGGTTTTCATTGAGCAACTGCGGGCCAAGCTCATACGTGACCATCGCTTCGGGGTCTTCGCTTTCAACAAACTCTACCAGCACATCAAAGGGCACACCGCCACCCGTCAATGACCGACCATCAGCAACCAACGCCCCGATTGGGCCATCGCCCACACGCACACGGATCGCCGGTGTACCGGTGACATCAAGTTCCGCACCCAATGCAAGATCTTCCTCAAACTGGTTCGCCGTCAGCAGGCATTCTTCCATTGCGTCTGCATCGAGTTCCAATGTGGTCACGACCACATCAAGAATATCAGCACCGATTGCACGCTCACGCGCCAACTTGTACATGAGTTCATAGGTAGGCCAGAATGCCTCCTGATCCCACGCACATTCAGTGATGGAAGCAATATATGGGGATAGCTGCTGGTCAATAATCGGGAAGAAACGATACTCTATTTTGGCATCACCATTTACCACATATTTGTCGATGAACTCACCAACCGTAGCATGATAATCCTGGCAGTGTGGGCACAGATAATCGGCAAACTCGATGATCGTTACCGGCGCGTCGGGGTCACCCAGCACAAACGCCCCATCATCAGCGCGGCTCTGCGGGATGTCGCTATACAGGGATAGGTCAACATCACCATTATCGTCGTCTTCCTGTGCAGTCAGCATCACACTTACACTGAGTGCCAATATCACCACAAACAATAAACGCACAATCTTCATTACAAACGTATTCCTCTCAAAATCAAGTACATTATGCGGGGCGGCCACCAGACCACCCCTATACAGGGTAATCGACATCACCCAACTTTGCCACAACCAGCCGCACTATTCACCTGGCTGGCAGTAGGTATCAAACCAGTCGATCATCTTTTGCAGGCGACTCTCGCGGTGTTTGGGTTCACCGCTGCGGCTGAGTTCATGCCCATCACGTGGATACCGCCACATTTCTACGGTGCCGCCACTACGCCGGATGAACGCGAACAACTGCTCCGCCTGTTCAATCGGCACCCGGTAATCATTCTCCGCATGGATGATCAACGTGGGTGTTTTGATGTTGTGGGCATGTGCCAATGGCGAATGCTTCCACAGCAATTCGTAATCCTCCCAGGGATGCACATCAAACTCACCGGAGATGAGCGAGGGCACATCACTGGTACCATAAAAGCTGATGAGGCTATACACACCGCGCTGCGGTACTGCTGCCTTAAAGCGATCTGTATGGCCGATGATCCAGGCAGTCATATAGCCGCCGTAAGACCCGCCTGTAATCGCCATGCGGTCTGCATCAACGAAGCCTTTTTCTAGCAGGGCATCCACCCCGGCTATGATGTCCGCTTCGGCGACTTCGCCCCAGGCTTTATGCAAGGCCGCCTGGAAAGCCTCCCCGTAACCAGCCGCCCCGCGTGGATTGCAATAGAACACCACATAGCCCCGCGCAGCATGGAACTGCCATTCATGGAACATGGATGACATTGACGGCCCCCACATCACATGCGGCCCGCCGTGGATATTCAACGCCAGTGGATACTGCTTCCCCTCTTCATAATCTACCGGGAGGATGTACCAGCCCTGAATATCATTACCGGCAGGTGTGGTGAACCACATCTCATGCGTTTCCTGCAAGATGACCTCATCTAACCAGTTTTGGTTGAACGCCGTCATCTGTGTGGGTTCAGCACCTACCGTAACGGTAAATAGTTCCGGTGGTGATAGTGGCGTGCTGGCAACATAAGCGACAGTGCCATCCGCCGCCACATCCAACGCCTCGGCAATGTAGGCACCAGTAGATAGCGTCTGCACCTCACCGCCTGTTACTGGGACCGTCATAATCGGCCCGATGCCCTCACTTTCTACCGTGAAGATGATGTTTTGACTATCTGAAGCCCAGACCATCGCACTCACGGAACGATCCAAGTCAACGTTGAGATCAATCGCCTCACCACCAGCAGCCGGCATCACCGCCAGGCGCGTAATCCCCTCCAGCAATGAGCCAATTTTGTCATTTGCGAAACGCACAAACATCACCCATTTACCATCCGGTGATGGCTCCGGGTTGAAGCAGCTAAAGCCCGGCTCAGTGAAGCGTTCACCCTCACCCGTCGTCACGTTGATACGGAACAATGACGTATCCAGAAACGGTTCATCGCGGCTGGTATCCACCTGCCGTGAGGTATACAGCCATTCGCCATCCGGGGACCAAGTTGGGGGTTCATGGTTGGCGTCAATATCGGTCAAGCGGCGGGGCTTGGCGTCATCCCCATCCAACCCCTCAGCGATAGGCACCACAAAAACCTGCATGTAGCGATCCGTCAGAAAGCTGGTGCCGGTGCGATAGGGCACGCGCCACATATAATACGGATCTTGCCGTTCTTTCTCGTCGTGTTCGCTGCGCTCTTTGCGATGCTTACCCTCAAGCTTATCTTGGGGTGGATCATCTTTTTCGCCGCTGGCTTCCTGGGTGCGTTCGTCTTCGTTCATTGGTGAGACAAACGCGATATGTGCCCCATCCGGTGACCACGCCGGGCCAAACGCGCCATGATCTGCACTGGTTAGCGCACGGGCTTCCCCGCCCGGTGAGGTGACTGGCAACACATAGATCTGTGGACGGTCCCCGCGAACAGAGACAAACGCGATATGTGCTCCATCCGGTGACCAACGCGGGTTGGAATCCTTATGACCACGGGTAATCTGCACCGGGTCACTGCTGCCGTCTTTGCGCGTCAACCAGATGTTACGCTGATAACCATTCTCCATCTGGTCAACCGTTACCCGTACAAAGGCAATCCACTCACCATCCGGGCTAATTTGTGGGTCTTCTACCTGATTAATCTTGTATAAATCATCCACCGCGATGCGGCGTTTGTCGTCGGCCACGAAAGTTTATCCTTAATTACGATCATTTGAAATAAATTAAACACGGGTGATTATACCGCATCTGGTATCACCTGACGACTGCTACCTGCCCGCTCAATCCGCATCTACATCTGGTGGCGGTGTGATAGTCGCTTTACGAGCATGCACCTCACCCCGCCGGATCTGAAAATCAACCCAGAAGCTAGCGATGATATAATAGACCGGGTAAAACAGGCTAATCCACACCAAAGTTTGATTCGGTTCCTCCTGCAAAAGCAGGTAGAACAACATAGGTAGCCAGATGCCAGCCAACCCCCAGGACCATTTCCACAGCACTCGGTTCTTACTGGGATACAGGTAACGGGTCGGGATAAATGTCAAAATCCCAGGGATAACCACCAGTAGCACCGCCGGGATCGGGTCCGGTTCCAGCCAGAACATGTACAAAGCAATCACATTCCAATAACTCGGAAAACCCAGGAAAAACGAGTCCTCCGTTTTCATGTTAACCTGCCCGTATGCGTATAACCCGGCAATAATCGGCACCACCAGCCAACCGGGATGTGGCAGCAGATCCGCCTGCCCCACGATGAACAACGGCACCCACAGAAATGTGAAGGTGTCGATCACATTATCCACCATTGACCCATCAAAACTAGGCAGCACCTCCCAGACGCGCACCTGTCTCGCCATCAAGCCATCCGTCGCATCAACCAGTGTGCTTAACACCAGCAACAAAAACGCCTCACGGTAGTTGCCATCACCCGCCGCCAGCAACGCGAACATACCAATTATCCCACCGAGCATGGTGTAAGCATGCACACCCCATGCGGCCATTTCAATCCGGCTCATCTAGTTATCCATCTCTGCGTAAGCACTTTGTTCCAGATGCGAACGGCGTTTTTTGAGCCACCTGTTCACCAACCAGAACACCACAAACAAAGCAATCAACCCATACCAGAGCATCTGGTAGGCATCTAACCATACCAGAACCTGCTCCCAGTTATTACCGAGGATGTAGCCAAACAGGGTCAATGGCGCGACCCAGGCCACAACCCCAATACTGGTGAATAAGAGGAAACGCCCTAATGGCATACGCGCCACACCCGCCGGGATAGAGACCATACTGTGTATCACCGGTAAATTACGCCCGATGACGATAAACAACGGCCCGCGTCGCTCCAACCAATCTAATGCTCGGTCATAAGCATCGACGGTAATGAACGTGACCGAAAAACGCCACAATTGGATGCGTCCATATCGCTCCACAAATACGCGCATCCGTTCCGGCCCTAGCGCATAACCGAGCGCGTAATACAGCAGCGAACCCACCAGCGACCCGAATACCCCGGCGGCAATCACACCGATAACGGATAAATCACCCTGTGCAGCGTAACGGCCCGCTAGTGGATACAAATACTCCGACGGTGTCGGCGGGAACATATTCTCCAAAAACGCGATTAGCACCACCCCGAACAGCCCAAAAGTATCCAACAACGGATCAAAGGCATTCGCCAGCGCATCAACGAAATCAGCTAACACGATTGGCTGTACTCCGATAATGAGAATAATTTGCCCATTATACGCGCTTAAAACTAAAAAGGGCACTATAGCGTGCCCTCATTTGTGATGATGTACTGATTATGCAGTGATGCCAGTGACTCAGGAGAGTGTCGTGATGTTTTCCCAGTGTTCTTCCTCAAGTTTAGCGATGGCCCGTTCCAGAATATCCAGGCCCTCGGTCATTTCCTCTTTGCTGATGACCAGCGGCGGCGCGATGCGGAGTGTACTCGCACCACAAGCCAGCGTCAACAACCCGTTGAGGTAACATTCATCCACAACTTGATTACGGAAGTGCGGAATGGGTTCATCATGCTTGCCAGCAAATTCTACACCGATCATCAACCCCTTGCCCTCTACACGGCGGATTGACGGATGCACCGTCTTAAAGCGGCTCATACGCTCGATTGTATAATCACCCAGGTCAGCGGCATGGTCGAGCAAGCCCTCTTCCTCGATGATGTCAATAGTGGCGTTGGCGGCGGCACACGCCACCGGGTTACCCCCGAAGGTACTGGCATGGGCACCGGGCACCCACTGCCCCATAATATCTTTATGGGCGACAATCGCGCCAATCGGGAAGCCGGACCCCAACCCCTTGGCCGTACAGACAATGTCCGCAGCAACACCCCAATGTTCCATCGCGTACCATTTACCCGTGCGGCCTACACCACTCTGCACCTCATCCGCGATGATGAGAATGCCATGTTTATCACAGAATTCACGCAGGGCAGGCAAGAAGTCATCACGCGGCAGCAGATAACCACCTTCGCCCTGGATGGGTTCTACGATGACAGCGGCGATTTCATCCGCTGGCACTTTCTTATTGATAACGAAGTATTCCAGGTAGCGAATGGGATCGTATACCGGGGCTTCTGTCCCTTCCATTTGCAGCGAAAACTGAGATGGATATGGGATATGCGTCACACCGCTGGGCATGTGCGGGTAACCCTTACGCTGCGTGTTCTTACTCGCCGTCACCGAGAGTGATCCCATCGTGCGCCCATGAAAACTGCCAAAAAAGCCGATCACATAATGGCGATTACCCGGTTGATAACGCGCCAATTTCAGGGCCGCCTCAACCGCTTCCGTACCTGAATTGCAAAAATAAGTCAGCTTATCTTCCGGGCCATTCGCCTTATGGATGGGCACAATTTGCTGCATACGCTCACCCAGATTGACCTGCTGTGGGCAGAAAAAGTCCGTCGCGCCAATATGGACGTATTTCTGGGCCTGTTCGGTGATAGCCTGCACAATCTTCGGGTGACTGTGCCCGGTGGCTAATACCGCAATGCCAGCCGCAAAATCCAGGTAACGGTTGCCGTCCACATCCCAGACCTGCGCCCCCTTGCCGTGATCCATCACAAACCCGTAGGACCGCGTATAAGACGGCGATAATGTTACATGATCACGATCAACCACAGGTATCGCGTTCTCAGCCGGTTCGCGGAAAACAAACCCGTGATGTTCCTTAACCATATTGTTCCCCTTTATATAAAGTGTCTAATTGTGTTGAGTGAATATGTCTGAGTATAGTCCTGGGAATAACCCTTTGCAAGTGATATTACTAACACAAAAGCAACCAGAATCAGCGCATATTTTCCAGTAATCACCGGCTTTCACCAGCGCACAGTAGATAGATCTTCACGGCATGGTAATCTTTTGTTGCTACAATGCGTCCCATAAGATGACATTAAACACAGAAAGACAAGCTGACCTATGTCTGTAGATCCACAAACCTTTAAACAAACCCTTGCCCAGTGGGCATCCGGCGTCACCGTGGTGACCACCAGCACAACAGATGGCACCCCCAAAGGCATGACCGCCTCTGCATTTAGCAGTGTCAGCGTGGAACCGCCGCTGGTATTGGTTTGCATCTCAAAGACCTTATTTACCCATGATTTGATCACGGAAAGCGGCATTTTTGCGGTTAACATCCTCAAGCACGGCCAGGAGGAATGGGGCAAGTTATTCGCCGGGATGATACCAGAAATCGAGGACCGCTTTGCCAATATCAACACGTCCACGGCGGAGACCGGCGCGCCTATTCTACCGGATGTGCTCGGCTGGGTGGATTGCCGCGTCTATAATCAGGTAGATGGCGGATCACACAGCATTTTTATCGGTGAAGTAATGGCCGCTGCTGGCCCCGGCGAAGGCCACCCACTGATGTACTTTGACCGCTCATGGGGTACCTTCGCCCCGGATACAGACTAGGACATACCCATGCGCTTAATCGGCACCATTGCCTTTGCCCAGGTTCAACAAAGCCCGCTCAAACAGGGTGAGGGGGCCAACCGTACCTATAACCCATCGCCGGTGCTGCGTGTGCCTGGCCTGCGTTTGACCTGTCAGGGGGTATTTGGTGTGCGCAGGGATGGCACAGAAATCATAGACGTTCATCATGTTGATCACCCCCAGTCACGCAATCGGGGTAATGCAAACGGTATCTCGCTGAACTTTTTGCCGAATTATGACCGCATCCGTGCTCGCTTCCCGTACCGCGAACCCGATCAAATTGATGACGGCATCGGCGGGGAAAATCTGGTTATTGACCCGGTGCCGGATTTCCAGATGGATTGGTTGAATACAGAACTGATCATCGAACGGGCCAGTGACGGCCATCACATCCGTTTGGAAGATGTGATGGTTACGTCACCGTGTACGCCGTTCAGCAATTATGTAGCCGGGCGCACCATCGGCGGGGGTGAATTACGCGATACCCTGCAATTCCTCAGCGATGGCACCCGTGGCTTTTATGCATCAATGGCTCTGGAACAACCCAGCGTCATCGTCAGCAAAGGGGATAGACTGTTCGCGGTTGAATAGCAAGCCGCACTACACCAACTTAGTCGCCGCTACCGCCGCGCCGATGATGCCAGCATTGTTGCGCAACTGTGCCGGCACTACCTCCGCCCGTGTATCCAGACGATGGAAGAACTTCTCGTGCTTTTTGCTGACGCCACCACCAAAGATGATCAAATCCGGGGAGAACAAGAATTCCAGGTGTTGTAGATATTCATTCACCCGCTTGGACCATTTCTTGTAGCTCCAATCCTTCTGCTTACGGATGCTATCGGCTGCGCGGTCCTCTGCATCTTTCCCACGGATCTCCAGATGACCGAGTTCGGTATTGGGCATCAACGTACCATCCACAAAAATTGCACTGCCAATACCCGTTCCAAAGGTCAGTATGAACACAATGCCGTCATGCCCGACCCCAGCACCGAAACGCATCTCGGCAATACCGGCAGCATCAGCATCATTGAGTACGATTACCGGGCAGCCCGTCACCCGCTGAAACAAGCGGTGGGCATCTGTACCAATCCAGGAGTCATGGACGTTTGCCGCAGAGTAAGCAAAGCCATTTTTCATCACTGCCGGGAATGTACACCCAATCGGCCCTTTCCAATCAAAGTGCTTGACGATCTGCCCGACGACCTCTGCCACATCATCGGGTTTACCACCGTCCGGCGTCGAGATGCGATGGCGATCCGTTAGCATAACGCCTTTTTCGGTATCTACCGGGGCACCCTTGATGCCAGAACCGCCAATATCTATGCCTAATATCTCCAAAATAACCTCACAATCTTATTGATTTGCCCAGGCTTCGGCGACGGCGGCCAGCAACCGCGCACCGTACCCACTTGCCCCTTGTGCCGGGATGTATGGGTTGCCCTTCTGATCTTTCATCATGCCAGCCATATCAATGTGTGCCCAGGTTGGATAGTCCACGAAGGTCTTTAAGAACGCGGCTGATGTCCCGACACCGCCCATACGCCCACCCGTATTTTTAACATCGGCTGTATCGGACTCAATCGCCTGCGTATATTCGGGATACAAAGGCAGTTGCCACACCCGTTCCCCGGTGGCATCCGCCGCTGTTTTCACAACCTGCGTCAGAGTCTCATCAATGCTGAACAGACCCGCCGCCGCCGAACCC
>JGI12109J20283_10925510_pt1 | contig 12812 bp, 5 predicted proteins | sample ElkSlonscriptome_12_FD_20283 | JGI IMG/M metagenome (IMG submission 20283) | reverse complement strand
CTGGATTTGAGTGCGTTTGCGGGCGATAAGAACGTCCGGCTGAGATTCGAATATTCCAGTCACGGAGAATCGCGTCCGGACCAGAGCGAAATCCAAGCGGTCGCAGCCGCTGAGATTCCCGACGGCCACGTCTTAACCGTTGGCAGCTATTCGTCGGGTGCCACGGCTCAGTTTGAGTTTGACCGCGGTCTAGTTGTTGAACTGCCGTCGACCACCGGATTGTTTGGAGGGGACAGCGTTACCGTCGACGGTAACACCGTACTGCTCGATAATTCGATTCGGAGGACCGCGGCGGAATGGGCATCCTATGTCGCCACACAATTGCCGAACGCCTATGTCGTTCCCGGCTACCCGAATCAGGTCTATGTCCAAGGTGCGACCACTTACAGCACCACTGGAACCAATGTCCGGACAATTGCGGAACCCGGGCTGACCGATCCGACCCGCGCTGTCATCGAGATTGACTCGCGGCTGACTGCGGACGAAGTACGCGATGTGATTCATCAAGCACTCGCGAATTCGGACGCTCTTGTCGACGCGGACGTTCTCGACCAGGAAGTCGCCTACGCCGCCTTCCCGCTCGTTGCTGAAACCGGCATCCGAGTTTACGGCACGGTGGATCAGTCCGCTCCGCCGCTTGCCGACGATCCGAACGTACTGATGCTGATTCGCGGGGAAACGTACGGCGAGAGCCCGACGACGGCCGCGCTGCCAGGCAACCCGTTCGGGGTCTATCGCGGTGGGGACACTGCGTTTACAGGGCAAGGTTCTCAGGACAACGCCGAAAGCTTCGTGTTCCTAGATGACATCGTCATCGGGCTTGCCGAACGCGGCGAGAATGTAACCAATGCGTTGGACGTCGATACGTTTATCCGACGCGCGGGCGCGGCATTCCCCGGAATGCAGCCGAGTATTCAAGGTGACTATCAGCTGGAAATCCGTACCAGCGACACGAACCCCAGTGATTCACCCAACGGCGACGCGAGCGTCATTAATCGCAACGATCGGCTCGCCCAAGGTGTCTCGTTACAAGTCCAGTCTTCGGGCGCCGAGATCAACGACGGGGATCACTTTACCCTCTCGAACGGCACTCGAACCGTCCGTTTTGAATTCAATAACGTCACGTACGGTCCAAACAGTGTCGATGACCCCGATTCGATTCCGGTGAATTTCACCGAATCGATGAACGAAAGCCAGATCGCTGCCGCAGTCATCGCTGCGGTCAACCGCCCGGGCGTTCAAGGTGCATTGGGGATCCAAGCGACGACCGCCAGCGGATTAGTGCCTGCGACGCTCGACTCAACTCTCGTCGATCTGATCCCGCCGCGTGTTCCCGTGGAGCCGGTGATCGCCCTACACGGACCGGTTCGGTCGGACACCGTCGGCAGCGTGAACTTTGGACCGCACCTGCGGACGGTCCAATACGGCACCGATGATGCCGCCGGTATCGACTTCGGCGATGCCAACCGGTTTGTCGACCAGGGTCAAATCCTGATCCAACAGACGACCGTCTTCGGAAGCGCGGGCTACGGAATCTCCTCGGTCGTGACGACCGATGACGACGGGTTGAACTCGATCGGCCCGGTCCGAAACCTGCCGACGGACAATACCAGCCGCCAGGTACCGGGCGTCGTGCTGAGGAATAACCTCTTGGTACAGAACACCGCCGGCGGCATCCGGCTGGATGGCGGTGGCACTGGAAGCGACTTCCAGGCCCCCTTCGCTCGCGTCGTCAATAATACGATCCACGGCGGCGGTGCCGGCACCGGGATCGAAATCGCAGGCGGCGCGGTGCCGACGCTGATGAACAACGTGATCAGCAACACCGCCGACCCGATCACCGTCTCGGGAACCAACCCGGGCGACGTCGTCGTGCTGGCCACGCTGTTGCAAGACAACGTCAACAACGCGCTGCCGGCCGGATTAGTCGATCCGTTTTTATCGATCGTTGACACCTCGACTATCCCCACCTCGCCGAACCAACAGAACCAGTTCCGACGAATCGTTCCCGGCGGTGGACCTTACAGTTCGAACTTCTATCCCGCCGACCTGAACGACAGCCTGCTGATCGACAGTAGTATGGGAAGCCGGGGTGACCGTTCCGAACTGGCAAACGTCAAAGCGTCGGTTGGAATCGACCCCAGTCCGATCCTGGCACCCCAGCGAGATCTGGTCGGACAACCGCGTTTGGATGACCCAGATGTCAATCCGAACATCGGTGGTCAAGGTGCCAGCATCTTTATCGATCGCGGGGCGCTGGATAGCAGCGACGACACCGGACCGGCGGCCCAGTTGCTGATTCCGTTTGACAACGATCCAGCCGGCTTGGACAACGACCCGCGGACCACGACCGTCTTCCGGGGCGAGCATCTGAACACCGGCGTCAGCCTTTCGGCTCCAGGCGACTCGCTGCTGAGCCACTTTGCGATCCTGTTGACCGAGCCGACTGGAATTGGTCCAGACGCCAGTACCGTCACCTCCGATCAAGTGCTGGTGACCGAAAACGGTCGCCCGCTGGTCGAAGGGGCTGACTACACGTTCGGATACAGCATCAGCAGCCGCCAAATTCGATTGACCCCGACCGCCGAATCTTGGCGGCCCGATGCGGTTTACGAGGTCAAACTTCTCAATCGCGATTACGTCGCGGTCGACACCGACAGTCGCAACGCGCCGGGGCTGGACGGGACCGGCAGCGATATCGCCGACGGCGACACGATGGTCGTCAACGGCGACCAACAGGTGACGTTCGAGTTTGATGCGGGCTACGTCGTGCAACTGGGCCAGCCGCTGGCACTCAGCATTACCGACGGGGTCAATGCGGGCGGCGTCCGGTTCGGCGATACGATTTCGATCGAGTCCGATTCGGTCAACGCCGGGGCACCGGTCGTCTTCGAATTCGTCGGCGACGGGGGTGCGCCCAACGATCCGACCCATTTACCGATCGTGGTCGCCTCCGGCGATAGCGTCCAAGACGTGTTGCAGTCGATATTGGACGTGCTTGTCGACCCGGCCACAATGATCGACGTAGACGGCGGCAGCGGCACGGTGGTACCGACGCCGGTGGCCGAAGCGTTTGACATCAATCCATTCATCGTCGATGCCGATCCGTTGGCGATCGGCGGTTTCCAGCGGCCGCTGTTGCAGCTCAACGCTTTCGGCGACCAGTTCGTCACCGTCAGCAACACCAACAACGTGATGCAGGTGATTGGCAACACGCTTTCGGTCAGCGAAGGCCAGACGTTCTCCTACACGTCTGCTGGCGGTCGCAATGGACTGGAGGCACGGTTCGTCATCGAGCAGCTCAATGACTTGCAGCAACCGACCGGAAGTCTTGCCGGCTCTGTTACGGCGGCCGACACCGTGGTGACCGTCGACTTCGGGGCAACCAACCCTGTGATTTCAGGCGATTTCTTGCGAATCGGCAACGAGATCGCGGTGGTCACCGGCGTCACCGGCAACGATTTGAACGTAGCTCGCGGCGTGCTCGGCACACCGGCTGAAGGCCATCGCGACGCCGCTGAAGTGGTCGTGCTGGATACGGAAAATCGATCAGCGACTGCGTTGGCGCTAACCGACACGGCGACGACGATCGATGTCTTCGACGCGGCTGCTCTAGAAATCGACACCAGCGACACAGTGATGGACTTCGTTCGCATCGGCGACGAAATCGTCCGTGTCACAGCGGTTGATTTGGGGGCCAACCGACTGACGGTTCAGCGCGGCTGGCTCGATACAACCGCTACCGCTCATCCGGCAGGCACGGTCGTCTCTCCGATCCAGAGTTCTCGCGAGGCGACACTAGCCGAGCAGACTGGATTCTTAGGTAACGAATCGTCGGTCAATCCATTGGAGTACACCGGCCCACAATTCCTCGCTTGGGATCGGGTGTTGGATTTGGTTCGAGTGGAAGGAGACGATTTTGTCCCGGTCGCAGGCGACCTGCTGCAGATCGGTGAGGAACTGACCCGCGTGCTCTCGGTCAACCTGAGCGACCCGGCCGACCCCGAAAATTCCACGCTACAGCTTAGGCTTGATCGCGGACTGTTCGGTACGACTGCTGTTGATCACCCCGCCGACGTCACCGTCCGCTTGATCGATTCATCGGCTCAACCGATCGTGCTATTCGCATCGGATCTCAACGACGATGTGATCACAGCCGAGTCGGTCGGAAATTCACCTGAAGTCATCCGACAAGGCATCGCCAGCAAACTGGCCCGTGCACTCCGGAACTTCGGCAGTTCTGATCCCGGAGCGAACTTGGGATTGCCCGACGCACAAGCGATCGAGAACGGCCGGCTTTATCTCGGTGGCGATCCGTCGGATCAATTGAGCTTTGTCTCTGGGTCACAACGACCTCTCGGCGTGCTGCTGGACAGCACCCCAGGAGTCACCCCGAGTCTGCGTCTCGAGATGCCCGCGACCTTCGACGCCCCGTCGTTGGTCAATCAAACGTTCGAGATCACCTCGGGCGGTCAAACCAGTACGTTCATCTTTGCAACCAGCAACAACGTACCCGCCGGGCTGCAGCTGATTCGAATCGACGGCATCGACGACCTCGAAGGGTTAGCGACAAGAATTGCAACAGCAATCGGCAACGCTCCCTTGGGACTGTCACCAACCGTTGACCCGGCCGCACCGACCTCCGTCATTTTGAACGAGTCGTTCGATTTGGTGTTCAACCCGCTCTCTTCCGGGCTGACAACGACCGGTGTCACCGGCGGTGCCGTGGCGGTGCCGTTTATCCCCAGCGTGACGTTCTCGCCCGAGGCGGTCACCACTGCGATGCTCGATGCGATCACCAATCTGCCCGAATTGAACCTGGACGGGTTCACCGTCGGCGGCTCGCGGTTTTATCTGAACAGCACCGGTTCGCTGGACGCGTCCCAGATCGGCTTTGCTACCACCGGGCGGTTCCAGACAGAACGCAGCGAAGTAGTCGGCATCAAAGATTTGGCGGGTAACGCCCTGCAAGCCAACCGTCGCGTCGATCAAACGAAGTTTACGATTCTGTTGGGTGACACCGAACTGGATTACGGCGACGGTGAAAGTCTGTTGACACCGGGCGTGGCCCCGCAGACCACGCTGACCGACGGCTTCGGCGACCTGCTGGACCCGGCGCGACACGTGATTTTGGCCGGATTCGGGTTCGAGTCCGATCCGAAGCTGGGCGATGGCGCCGACGGCGACGCGGACGGCCAGCCGACCCAAGCTGCCGACGGTGACGACGTAGACGGGGTCAGTGACGAAGACGGTTTGATCGCCGACCCGGTGCTCGGTGTACTCAATCCGGTCCGCAGCCAAGCGGGTCAAACGGAGCTGAGCTTTACAGTGACTGATTACGGGGCATTGGATGCCTGGATCGACTGGAACCGCGACGGCGACTTCAACGATCCGCAAGAGCAGATCGCTTCGCAAGTCGCTGTATGGCCAGGCGAAAACGCGTTGAGCATTGCGATTCCGACACAGGCACAACTCGGCTTTGATCCCCTATCGCCGACGTTCGACCAATCGATCATTCTGCGAGCACGAGTGACCCAGACGGGCGGCTTGCTGGCGGATCAGATCGCCGTTGGCGGCGAAGTGGAGGACCACCGCTTGGATCTGGTCGAAGGTGACCCTCCACAACTCGGTGACTTGGCAACGACTGATCCGCGCTGGACCAATACCACGACGATTACGGCCAATACGCCGGAGCAGACGACGTTGAACGGTTCGATCTTCACCGGCTCACCGGTCGACGGAGACGGCGAAGCGATCCGGGTGCTTGAGATCACTGATCCGAATACCGGACGCGTCTATCCGATTGCCCCCGGCTCGCCCGCCACGATCGTCGGACTCACCGACTCGTTCGGCCAACGTGCCGGCGACCTGACGGTCTCGGATGACGGGAACTTTAGCTTTACGCCAAAGCCTGACTACTTCAACGGTTCGGCGACGGATGCCCCCGGCTTCGGCGGCGGTCCGCTGAGCTTTGACTTCCGGTTAATCGACGCGAGTAACGTCGCCGGCTTGGATACCGGCACAGTCGAAATCTCGGTGACGCCTGTCAACGACCCGCCGCAACTGACGGTACTCGATCCAGTAGAAATTGATGAACGGGACGACAACCTGCCGACGATCATCGAAGATTGGGCAACGAATATCTTGCCCGGTCCGCCGACAGCTTTCGATGAGCTGGCGACTCAGTCTGTTGTGTTTATCTACGAACCGGGCATGTCGACCGTGCCGGTCGGACTTTTCGGAAGCGATCCGACGGTGGCACCTGACGGGACGCTCAGTGTATTTCCGGCGCCCGACCAAACGGGCGAGGCCACGATCTTCTTCCGAGTGGAGGACCGCAATCCTAACGACCCGAACTTCGCACCCGAGCAAGTCTGGGTTAGTACGACTGTCCGGGTGCTGCCGGTCAACGACCCGCCAAGCTTCACCCCGGGTGCAACGGTTCAAGTCGACGAAGGTGACGGGGCGGTGCAGGTGGAAGATTGGGCCAGTGACATCCTGCCTGGCCCGACGGACGAAGTGGTCGCTGGGCAAACGGTGCGATTCGAAGTCGCCCCACTGTCGCCCGCCGATGCAGCCTTGTTCGCTGTCCAACCGACGATCTCTAGCGATGGAAATCTGACGTTCACGCTTCTGGAAGACGCGAACGGCACCGCTCAATTCCAGGTGACCGCCATCGATGACGGGGCCCCGGAAGCGGCCGCCCAATCGGTTCAGCTGACCATTGAAGTCGCACCGGTCAACGATCCTCCGATGGCGATGGATGACACGCTATCAACAAACGAAGATTCGGTGATCACGATTAACGCCAGCACCCTGTTGGCCAATGACACCGACGTCGACCTTTCCGATCCGACTCCGGATCAGCTGATCGTTGTGATGGATCCGCTGACTCAACTGACCAACCTTGGTGCGACGGTGACGTACGATCCGGCGACTGAAACGTTCCAGTACGATCCAACTGGATCGACGACGCTGCAGTCTCTCAACGTGGGCCAGTCCGCAGTCGATACGTTTACCTATTCGATCACGGATCTGGCGGGTTCTACTCAAGACCCGATCCCGACGAGTCAAGCAACGGTTAGCTTGACAGTCAATGGCCGCAACGACGCCCCGATCGCGAACGACGATACCGTCACTCTAGAGATTGGTGGTAATACGACGATCGATGTCACTGAAAATGATATTGATCCGGATGCGGGCGGTGGTATCGATGGCACAACGGTACAGATCGTTAGTAACCCGGTGTACGGTACTGTCACGGTAGATCCAATCACCGGGGTCGTAACTTACACGCCATTTGGCAACTTTGTTGGGGAAGACAACTTCGATTACACGGTTCGCGATAACCAAGGCTTACTCAGTAACACGGCTCGCGTCTCACTCAGCCCGAATGCTGCACCGGTCGCCGTCCCTGATGTCCAGGGGACCTATAGCAATCGCGTAGGAGAACCGACCAACTCGGTTACAATCCCAGTCTTGAACAATGACTTCGATCCGGGAGCTTCAAGCCCGAGCAGTCAAGGGTTAAACCCCGGTTCGGTCGAAATCACGGTACCGCCACAATTCGGAACAGCTGTTCCACAATCCGATGGCACCGTGGTGTACACACCGATTGAGGGCTTTACCGGCTTCGACCGTTTCGAATACAGCGTTGAAGACTTGGAGGGTCGAACTAGTAATTCGACCACGGTCCAGCTTCAGGTCGTTTCCAGCTGGTTACAGAATCCGGTCCGAAATAACGACGTCAATCGTAGTGGGGAAGTCTCCGCTTTGGACGCTCTGTTGGTGATCAACTTCCTCAATGCCAACGGTACTGGCAGCTACACCGTTACGGGTTCCGAATCGCAAGAGTTCCTCTACGACACGTCCGGCAACGGCGTGGTTTCGGCCTTGGATGCGTTGCGAGTGATCAACGAGTTGAACGGCATGGATGGCAATTTGGCTGATCCAGAGCCGATCGGGGCGAGTAGTGACGAGGAAGCCCTTTCGCTGCTGGCGTCGGACCAGTCGATCCATCGCAAAGACGATGATTCCGAAGTCAACGGGCTCGATCAAGCAATCAAAGAGTTGTTTTAGTCCTTACCGCAACAAAGGTAGCGGCGGTTCGATCGATTATCTGATCGGATCGCCGTGTGGACCTTTGAACCCCGTTCGTGAATCAATGGACAGAGATTGATCGGATCGCTTCGATCAGCTCTCGCATCGATTGGTAACGGTCACCGGCTCGTTTCTTTAGCGCGCGTTGCACGACGGCATCCGCTGCTTTCGGGATATCGTACTGGGGGCTCCGCTCGCTGGGCGGAGGAACGTCCACCTTACGAATGTTCTCGAATGTTTCATCGACCGTTTTCCCCCGAAACGGCTCTCTTATCGCGAGCGATTCGTAAAGCACCACGCCGGCACTGAACACATCGGTACGTTCGTCGATCGCGCGAAGGCCGACAACTTGTTCCGGTGACATATAAAGCGGCGTACCGGGACGCTGCCCTCCTCCCGTCAGTGTTTGCAATTGGTTGGTCGACTCTTCAACGTCGGGCGTTAGAACGCTTTGCCGAATCGGCTCGTTATCGTCGGGGTGTCCCCAAACTTTGGCGACTCCCCAATCCAATAAGATCACTTCCCCAAAGTTTCCGACCCAGATATTTTCCGGTTTGACGTCGCGGTGAATGACACCGCGGGCATGCGCGTATGCCAACGCTTGACAAGCACCCGCGACGATTTCGAGCCGCCGGGCGATCGGGTACGCCTGGACAGTCGCCTCGTCTCCTCTAGCGAGCCGTTTCAAAATCTCGAATAAATTTTCGCCAGAAATCCGCTTCATGACGAAATAAATTCCCTCCAGATCGTCGTCGCCAATGTCGTAGACGGGAACTGTGTTGGGGTGCTGCAATTGAGCGGTCACGCGCGCCTCGCGAAGCAACCGCCTTCGCTCGCGGCGATCGTGCCTCGTCTCGGGTAACAACTTTTTTAATGCAACCGTCCGTCCGATCAGAGTGTCCATGGCTGATTGCAAGACGGCACTGCCACCACGAGCCATCTCACGACGGCCACCGTAACGTTTCAAACCCACCGGGACCTGGTTTGGTAGCGCCTGATCGGTTCCAGACAAAATAATGGTCGGTTCGCTGTTCATCATCGCTGCATCTTAGCCCTATCGGCAGGTCGTTGTCATTTCGGGAAGTGTTCCCAATCCACCCAAACTACCGCACCCGATCGGGTGAACGAAGCTGCCGCTATTCGACCCCGGCGCAACAGCGAATGGATGCGGGTATCATGACGTCTGTCGACACTTCGTCCATCCTATCACTCCCATTCCATGTCCGACGATCAGAAACTGACGACGGTAGCTGAACGGCCGACTGAGACATCCGCTGCCCTACTGGTCAACGTGCTGCAAGATGCCGGCATCAAAGCAGTTGCGGTAGGTGGCTTCACCGCCGGCTTCCGCGCCGAAGCTCCTGGCTGGGTGCAAATCAAAACACTCGCCGCGGACGCCCCCCGAGCCCGTGAGGTTCTGGCCGAAATACGCCCGATGCCTCCCAACCAAGAGGACAGCGAATAGATTCACCAGCCCGGAGCCGGACACGACCCGAAAAGCACGGAAAGCCACCTTTGACCACGCGATTATTTCAATAGAAGATGCCTTATCCGTCGAAGTCTGTTTCGCAGACAAAAGATTGTCGCAGTTTGTCCTTTTTAGAGGCCAATTCTCGCCCAGCAGTTTGACGCACGATCGACAGAGAGAGAGCAAACCAAACAGCCGGCGACATGTCTCCTTCCTGAATGGCCTATCCGAAAAGGGGTCAGCCCCTCTCATGCAAGGTCGAAAATTCAATGAAATAGACTCGTTCCCAGAGGGCCTGCCCCTTTCGGATAGGCTCCGAGACCCGACTCGCTTTAAAGAAAATCGACTCTGCAGCGTAGTGGTTATTTTCCCACTGGACAAATCATCAATCTTCAGCGTCATCAGCCGAACAGAGCAACTGCTGACGGGCGAACGAATGACCGATCTGAATGAAGCGGCTATCTGCTGCCGGCCGACGACAGATCGCTTTGATCGTTTCTACAAACGTTCCATCGAATAAGGGTGGTGATCTCGTGTCCCCAAACATCAATGCCTTGAACTGGGAGGACGTCTTTTCCTCAGAACCTGGAATCGGTGTCAGCATCGTCTCCCAAGACGGTTATGTTCTGTACAGTAACTTGGCTGCTTTTACCCTTTTTCAAGCCACCCCGGTCGAGACAACGGCCCCATGGCACCTCTCAGAGCAATTTAACGCCGACTTCGTCCGTGAGCGACTGGAATGGATTCATGAGGTATTGACGTCAGGAAAGCCATTGCAGGCAAATCATATTTATGGTGGCAAAAGCCTTCAATCGATGCTCTACCCGGTGACCCGTGACGAACAGCCCTCGGTCTTGGCGATCACGCGACGTGATGGCGTGCCACCGGTTTCGGATCTGCGCACGGTCGAAAGCCGTTACATCGACCTCGGTGAACTGTCAATTCTAAGTCCACGTGAGCTGGAGGTGTTCATCCTGCTCGGACACGGCAAGAGCGTCCCTGAGGTTGCACGTATGCTTTACCGAAGCCCGAGAACAATCGAACGACACAAAACAGAAATCGGCCACAAGTTGGGAGTCTCCACCATCGCCGATATCGCTCGAATGGTGGCACAAACAGGCTTGGAGTACGACCATACGCGCTTAGTCCGTTTTCAAGCCGTCGCGCGAGATGAGGAACAGTCCGATGACTTGCAACGGCCCGAGACATAACCACAGAACGAGCACAGTTGGCATATGTCGGGATACATTCGGCCGTTTTTTGGACAGCAAGTGCCCCGCAGCGGGAACATCATTCGTCTCCTCCAAGCGGCTCAGGCCGCTACTGCCGAGCCAAGTTTGCTGCCGGGCAAGCAATACCGGCGAAATGCGGCAGATTGGGCTAAGCTGCTTTTCGTCCCCGACAAAGACAATTCTGCGAGCAGCCAACCAAGAAAGCTCAGCCACAGCAGTCCTTGAAATCAATCCCGCTTCGTCGATGAAAATCGTCGTGACCGGAGCTTCGTCATGCTCGATTTCATTGTGATCGTCATCCCTAAAGCTTGCTATCTACGGACGCCAAAATTGCTTGCAAGTCCTTGGGGCACCGTGGAACTGACGCAAGTCCAAGAGAAAAGGCACGTTGCAAACTAAAGCAACGTGCCTTGAAGTGGAGGATAGGGGACTTGAACCCCTGACCTCTTGCATGCCATGCAAGCGCTCTCCCAACTGAGCTAATCCCCCGATGACGCGAATCGGATTTGCCGTGCTATTTCAGGCCGATTGGGACCGGCTTACCGCGGTTGCCCCGTTGACTGAGCAATGCGTTTAGCAGGCTGAATCAGCCGAGAGATTATCGACCGATTGCTTGTAGCGTCAACCCCTTCAAGAACCTCTTCTTTGACCGATTCGCCGCCAAAATTTCAACAGACAGATCGTCCCGCAACGGACCCGCCCTCGGCACTGGGAAGCCCTCCTTCGGGACACCTGCGGTGAACGCGGCTATTGTCGATCGTGTCGTTACTGTGGAGAGCGGCGAAGTACAGCTCTTGTCAGCACGCCCGAGCGTATTCGTCCAGGTCAATCAGTCGCGAGGCGGCTCAAGATGTTTCTAGGAGTGTAGTTGCCGGATGTTCCACGCCGGCCAATTGTTCTCCTAACGTTATCATTCCCTGGCACGCATCCAACCAGCAAGCACAGCGTCTGCCCTCGGTTTCCGACAGGATCAGCCTACATCGCGGACCCCATGTCATTGAATTGATTGAAAGTCCGGTCGTGCGAAGGGAGACTAGAACCAGTTCAGTACGCTGGCGAGATTGTGGTGCTGGTCGGTCCAGTATGGTGCGTCTCGAAGCACTTCTGGCTCAGGGGAACGTGCCGTCGCAAGTGCCGGATCGGCCCAGAGGTCGTCGGCGGAGTCTGTCGCGATGAGCCAGCGGGCGGGTCGCGTACAAGTCGACGGATCCGCTCCACTTTTTACCTCACGGCTGGTCAGTCCGCCGGCGGCGGCTAATCGATGCGCGAGTGGCATCAACTCCAGATGATTGTTCGACAAATGGATAGCGAGCACCCCGTCATTAGCCAGCCGCGTGCGATACAGATCAATCGCTTCTTTCGTCAACAAGTGTGCCGGGATGGCGTCGCTGCTGAACGCGTCGATCACCAACAAGTCGAAACGACGTTGCTCCATTCTTTCAAGACAAAGCCGTCCGTCTCCCAGGTGCAAATGCAGCGCAGACGGACAGTCCTCCAAAAAGGTGAAATGTTGGTGCGCCATTGCGATCACATCCGAGTTGATTTCGATCAGATCGAACTCGTCGTGTTCGGTCCCGTACGCCGCCAAGACGCCGCACCCCAACCCGACGACACCAATTCGCAAGCCCGAATCGGCTCCATTTTGCTGTGCGCCTCGACGCCGCAATGCATCCATGACTCGTCCGACGCCGCTTTGTCGCCCGTAATAGGAAGTCGGGACGGTACGATCGCTCCCTCGCATCTGAATTCCATGAATCGTATTACCGTGAACCAACTGGACCCGCCGCGGATTCGCCTCCACCCTCAGCACGCCGAAAAAGTTGCGTCGACGGTCAATCGTCTCGGATCGTTCCGTAAGCAGGGTAGCCAGCAGAAATAGACAAACCGCGGCGGCCGCGATCCGCGTGGCGGTTTTCGAATCCGACCATCGGCACGCCGTGGCAGTCCAGGAACGGGCCGACATCCAAATGACAGCTGTCAAGCCAACCGACAGTGACATCGCGATCGGCAAC
>JGI12109J20283_10656732_pt1 | contig 12814 bp, 12 predicted proteins | sample ElkSlonscriptome_12_FD_20283 | JGI IMG/M metagenome (IMG submission 20283) | reverse complement strand
AGCGACGGGAATCGAGGTACCACCAGTAGTCTTTCGGGTTCAGGTGCATTTCCTCCAACCGGGCCTCCAGCACCCCCAGACGCTCTTCCCGCTGGCTGCCGCCGATGATTTCGCCGATGCCGGGAACCAGGACGTCCATGGCGGCCACGGTTTCACCGTCGTCATTGACCCGCATGTAAAAAGGCTTGATGGATTTGGGATAGTCATGGATGATCACCGGCTTTTTAAAATGCTGTTCGGTCAAAAAACGTTCGTGCTCGGACTGTAAATCTTTGCCGAAGGCGACTTCGTATTCGAACTTCTTTCCGGAGGATGCCAGAATGTCCACCGCCTCCCGGTACGGCAACCGGACGAACTTCGATGTCATGACGTTTTCGATGGTTTCCATCAAGGTCTTGTCCACAAACCGGGCGAAAAGTTCCACATCCTCGGCACAGGTTTCGGTGATATGCCGGGTGAGGGATTGGATCAGGGTTTCGGCCAGGTCCATATTTCCGGTCAGATCACAGAAGGCCATCTCGGGTTCCACCATCCAGAACTCGGCCACATGCCGGCTGGTGTTGGAGTTTTCCGCCCGAAAGGTGGGCCCGAAGGTATAGACATCCCCCAGGGCCAGAGCGAACATCTCCGCCGACAACTGTCCGGAGACGGTGAGATTGGCTTCGGAGCCGAAAAAATCTCCGGAATAATCGATTCTTCCCTCCTGTTTGGGCACATTGTTGAGATCCAGGGTGGTAAGGCGGAACAATTCCCCGGCCCCTTCGCAGTCGGACCCGGTGATGATCGGGGTATGAATATACGAAAACCCCCGCTCTTTGAAAAACCGATGAATGGCAAAGGCCAGTTCGGAGCGGATGCGGAATGCGGCCCCGTATTTGTTGGTGCGGGGACGCAGATGGGCGATGGTACGAAGAAATTCGTCACTGTGGCGCTTTTTCTGAAGCGGGTAATTTTCCGGGGCCAGATGAATGGTCTCAACCCCGTCCGCCTGAACTTCCCACTTCTGGCCCCCGCCCTTGGATGCCGCCAGAGCGCCGGTTACCGCAACGGCGGAACCGGTGGTCAATTTTTTAATCTCTTCGTAGTTGTCCAGACTGCTGTCGGCGATCACCTGAATGTTTTTCAGGCAGGAGCCGTCGTTCACCTCGATAAATGAAAAAGATTTTGCATCCCGACGGGTTCTGACCCATCCCTTTAGCAATATATTTTCCATGGGACGTTCGGATTGCAACAGCTTAAAAATTTTGGTTCGGCTCATGGATGCTTAATCTCCATCCTGTTTTCAGTGTAAAAAACACGTTGTCTTTTCCACGTCTCATATACATGATTTTCCAAAACATAACACCCTGTTTTTGCATCAGCAAGAAGAAGTTGTAATCCATTCCCGAAATCCGAGCCGTGACCCACACTGGAATGAAGATGGGAATTTTTACTTGCGCATTGCGACCTGAATGGCGTATTCAAGGAACATAGAATATTAACAATGGTACATGACATTGGTACAATGGATGAACAGGACGCCTGAGAGGGCGAGCCCTTTATCCGGGGAGGTCAAAGATGGGTAAATTTATGTTATACGGCGTCATTATCTTAATAATCGCCTTTGCCGCCAATTTCTTCGGGTTCGTATCCATCCCCTGGCTGGATGTGCCGTTTGCTACGGAAAAATCCTATTATAACAAAGGGACGGAGCGCCACAATCAGGCAGCCAAAGAAGCCCTGGGGGAAGAATAACCAGCCGAAACAGTCAATCGCCCTCCTTCTCCCAAAGCAGGGCCGAGATGACCGAGCCGGAAAAACCGCGGGCATAAAGAAAACGATACATCTTCTCTTTTCGCTTTCGTGGGTCCGGTTCCCGGTCGAATCTCGGCTTTTTCTTTTTCAGGGCCTTGCGGGCGTTCTCTAATTCTTCCGCATCGCCGGTATACTGAGAAATCATCGATTCCACCCACTCCCCGGAAAGCCCTTTCTGCTTCATGCGGGACCGAATCCGCGTGGGGCCCTCCCCTTTTCGCTTCAGCTCTCGAAAATAGCATCGACCGGTTTCCTTATCATCGATGTACCGCAACCGTTCACATTCCTGAATCACCGAGGCGGTGGTCTCCTCGGAAAACCCCCGACGCCTGAGTTTCTGTTCGATCTCAAGGGCGGTGTGATTTCGACGGGACAGCAGTCGAACGGCACTGTCCAAGGCCGATCGGTAGGAACCCTCACTCAAAATGTTTCCCTCTTTTCGACAAAGGTTTGACCCGACGCCTGATTTATGCCATTTTCCAGACGCTTTTGGAAGGACGGTTGAATTTCAGGGTTTTTTATTAAAAAAGGAGGCACATCAGGGATGGAGCCGATCTATCTTGCAGCAGGGGCCAGCTTTATACTGGGGGCTTCGGGTTATATCATCATTCAGTTCTGGATTCGGCCGATCCGCCGATACCGAAAACTCAAGGGCCAAGTCGTCTCGAATCTGGAATGTGAAGCCTCGGTTCCATCGGAATTGGAACCGAAAAAAAACCAGTCATCCCGGGCCGGGAAAGCATTTGCGAAAACCCTTCGCAGCCATTCGGTGGCCCTATCCGATGCCTATTCTTATGATCTGCCCCATTGGTACCGGATGGTCCTGGACAATCGCGGCGAATCACCCATTGAAGCAGCCAAAATTTTGATGCGCCTGGCCAATACTCAAGACCCGATCCAAATTCAAAAGCGCCGCAAGGAAATCTGCGAATCCTTACGAAACTAATTCCGAGCGGATCGGGCCAGAAACGATTCGATAAACCCCTGCACCGCTTCCTGTCCGTCATACACCCCGTAATGGCCCTCACACAGAATATCCGCATTGAGGGAAAGGAGGTGTTGAAGCGAGCGTTGGTAATCCGACGGATCGGACAGCAGGGTCGGGGCGAGCGGGCCATGGACATCCTGGGCGAACAGCACCCGTTTTTCCCCCGAGATCGTCAAATACGCCAGGGAACCGGGCGAATGGCCCGGAATATGGATGGCCTGAATGATACGATCTCCCAGTCGAATTTCCTCACCGGCGCCGGTCAGTTTGATGTCCACCGGAAAAGGGTCTAAAGTCCGGCCGTACCATGAAGCCGCCGTCACCGTATGATCCCCGGCCTCCATATAAGGCGCATCGAGTTCGTGGGCCACGGATCGGCACCGGGTCTTTGCCCGAAGCGCTCCGGCGCCGCCGATATGATCATAATGGCAGTGGGTGATCAGCAGATACGCGATCTGTTGCGGTTTGACCCCGCAGGATCGAATATTTTTCAACAACCGGTTCAAAGATCCGCCGCAACCCGCATCCACCAAGGCCGAAGGGCCCTCGCCGGACCGGATCAGATACACCGCCGCATCCTCTGAATCGGTGAGTCCGCTGCCGCCCACCTGAAATATATCATCCGTTATTTGAACAGAACCGTTCCCCATATTCCATGCCCTCCATCTTGTATTTGTATGCAATCCTTTAATATCTTTGTAGCATGTTAATATTTTTAACACAAGATTCTCCGGAAAAACCCGGGTACCGCTGTGAAAAGCGCCTGAACAGGCAGAAAACCGAAAACGACGACCGGAAAGACGGACGCCGGGAACGAAAGAAGGAGATCTAAAGAAGGTTTATTCCGCGCTGGCGGTCTGAATTTTGTTCGCTTTGGATTGGACCACGGACGGCTTTGAATTCATGTGGTGATAATAGCGCATCACCTTTTGAACATATTTCCGGGTCTCTTGATACGGGGGAATTCCCTGATACCGAGCCACCGTGGTAGGTCCGGCGTTGTATCCGGCCAAGGCGAAATTCAACCTGCCGTCAAACCGGTCGAGCAGCATCCTCAGATACCGAGTGCCGCCCATGATGTTTTCCCACGGGTCAAAGGGATCATATACTTTCAACAGCTTGGCGGTGCCGGGCATGATCTGCATCAGCCCCTGAGCGCCCTTTTTGGATACCGCCAGGCGGTTGAAGTTGGACTCGACCTTGATGACGGCCTTGATCAGGGAAAAGGAGATGTCGTACATCTCCGAGGCCAGAACGATATACTGATCAAACCGATCGGTGGTATAATATGAGCCGAGGGGGGATTTGCCGTTCATGAACAGCTGGTACTGCTCTGAAGTCGGGGCATTGGTGAAATGCATGACCCCGTCTTCATCCACATATTTATAAATATCCGCAAATGCCGTCCGGGGAAAAAGCAACCCGATGAGCAGCAGGCACCATGCGGCATGTTGAACCGTTTTAGATTTCAAATCAAAATCCCGACTGAGATGATTTACTGACCCGTCAATTCCGCAGACTGATGAAGAGAACCATACTTGATTCATAGTATATTCCCCGGAAGGGATCAAGTTTAAATTCACATTTCGCAGCCATATATGGAAAGCGCCGGCGGTTGTTCATAACGTCGCCAAAACTCGGTTCACAGGCTGTCGATTCTTTGTTGAAAACCTCAGACTTTTGAACATTGCCTGAGGTGATGTTGATAAACCGGCATTTATCGACAGGGTATCGACACCGTTTTGGAACCGATTTTACGCTATTATATTTAATGAAATTAATTATTTATAAACTTATACCGGTTTTAGACAGCCTATCTTCATCATTATTAATCCATACAGATAAAATAAAGATAAGAGGGGATATTCAGCCTTGCCGTCATGCACAAAAACATCCGGCTCAGAGATATACCCGACGGGCCCTTTTTTTCGCAGGAAAAAAACCTTGTGCCGTCTGCGGAAAAAGGGTATAGATATATGTTTTGTATTTATAAGCGATTAAAGCCATTTGCGAGGGTTGAAAGAGGGATATGGGGTTACTGTCATCAACGGTTTCCGTCACCCGATACCGGGTGGAAGGGGAGATCGAAGCACCGGTCATGGAAACCATTACCGCCGGGCTTAAAAAAAATGCCATTTCAGAGATCGACGACGAGGATTCCGACAAATCCGTGGGATGGACGTCATTTGAAACCCCGTTTACCCCCGCTTTTGACGGCGATTCCTTTGTCATCGGGCCCTATCTGGTGTTCAGCCTGCGGGTCGATAAAAAAACCATCCCTTCGAAAATCATCAAAAAACATTTCTCCCTCGAGGTCGCCAAACGGATGGCCGAAACCGGTCGGGATCACCTGTCCAAAAAGGAAAAACAGGAGATCAAGGACCATGTCATTCAGGTGCTGAGCCTTCGTATTCCGGCGACGCCCAATGTATACGACCTGTTGTGGAGTGTCGAAGACGGGTGGGTCTGGATGTTTTCAAACCAGAAGGCGGCCAATGAGGAACTGGAAACCCTGTTCGCCAGGTCCTTCAAGGCGACCCTGATTCGGCTGTTTCCCTATACCATTGCGGAACTGACCGCCGATCTCTCCCCGGAAGACCGGGATGTGGTGGCCAAACTCACTCCCACCCGGTTTATGGAGTAACCCCATGCTGGATGTCGCCGTCGCCTACAACCGATATAAATTTCTCGGATTCGAGTTTCTGACCTGGCTCTGGTATTCCATCGAGGAAAACCGGGAGGTCTTCAATACCATCGAGCCGGAATTGACCGTCCTGGAAATCGGCAACCGGCTGGTTCTGGAAAACCGGGTCCAAGACGCCCTGGAGAGCATCACCATCAAGGGGGACGACGCCGGTCTGGAAGAGGGGTTGATCGCCCTGCGAAAAGGGGCGGTGGTGACCGAAATGAATCTGATCTCCAAATTCGGAGACAATGAATGGCGGCTGACCCTCAAGGGCGAAAGCTTCGATATCGCCGGTCTGAAAACCCCGGAGTCGGGCCCCCTCGAAACCTCCGAAGATATCGAGGGACGGCTTTTGGAAAAGGTGTTTCTGGATGAAAAGGCGATACAATTAGTGGACAAGCTGTATCGGTATTTTATTCGGCTTCGAATCTCCAATGACTGGAATGAAACCGTCGTCCCGCGTCTGAGAAAATGGCTCCATGGAAAAGAATCCTAACGGGGGGACCCGACGGCTTTCAGAAGGATTGCGATGAAATTTGTCATTAACAAGCGCGACATTCGAAACGTACTCGGAAAAATTCAGGGGCTGACCGGGCGCAAAACCAACCTGGCGATCACCGACAATGTCCTGATTCAGGCCACCCCATCCGCCATCAAAATCGTGGCCACCGATCTGGAAACCGGTTTCGAAGGGGAATACCCGGCCTCGGTGGAATCCGAAGGAACGGTCGCCATCAACGCCCGAAAACTCTATGAAATCATTCGGGAGTTTCCCGCCGGGGAGGTTCAGTTTCACGAAATTGAAAACCGGTGGATCGAGATCGGAAATAAGAATGTCGAATACCACATCGTCGGCATGAATCCCGAAGATTTTCCCGACAATCCGACCATCGAGGACATTACCTTCTTCGAGGTCGAACCCTACGCCTTGAGCCGAATGATCGAACGTACCGTGATCATCCTCGGTGCGGTGGATGACACCCGGGCCCATATTGAAGGGATCTTTTTCGAGGTTTCAAAGAACGAAGACCAAAAGGTGCTGCGCATGGTATCCACCGACGGAAGCCGTCTGTCCGCAGCCGATTATCCGTTTGAAGGCGAAGACCCGTCTCTGGAATCGGGGGTGCTGATTCCCAAAAAGGGGCTCCACGAGGTACTCAAATTTTTGGATACCGACGAACCGGTCCAGCTCGGTCTTAAAGACAACCATTTCGTGGTGCGAAAGGGGTCTGAAAACATCACCATTCGGCTTCTGGAAGGGGAATTCCCCAATTACCAGGAACTGCTCATGCAGCGGGACGGCAGCGAAATTCGGCTGGATCGGCAGGCCTTTTCCATGATGTTGAAGCGGATGTCCATTTTTTCCTCCGACCAGTACAAGGGGGTCATCTTCAGCTATGATCAAAACCGGCTTCTGGTGCGGACCACCAATCCGGATATCGGAGAATCGAAGGAAGAGATGGAGATCGCATTTGAAGACGAATCCATTGAAGCGGCATTCAACCCCAGATATTTTATCGACACCCTCGGCCTCATCGACGGAGACACCGTGCTGATTCACATCAGCAACGGTGAAATGCCCTGTCTGGTCCGGGGGGAGAACGATACAACCTTTGTCAGCGTCATTATGCCGATGAGAATATGAAAGAAGCCATCCAAACCATCAATCAGTACGGCGCCAACAACATCAAGATCCTGGAGGGGCTTGAGGCGGTCCGAAAGCGCCCCTCCATGTACATCGGAAACGTCGATGTGGAAGGGCTTCACCACCTGGTCTACGAGGTGGTGGACAACAGTATCGACGAGGCCATGGCCGGATACTGCGACCGCATCGAGGTCACCGTTCACACCGACAACAGCGTCAGCGTTTCCGACAACGGCCGCGGCATTCCGGTGGGCATTCACGAAAAAGAGGGCGTGCCGGCGGTGGAGGTGGTGCTGAGCAAGCTCCATGCGGGCGGTAAATTCGACGACCATTCCTACAAAGTGTCCGGCGGGCTCCACGGGGTGGGTATTTCCGTGGTCAACGCCCTTTCGGTTTTTCTGGAGGTGGAGATCTATTCCGAGGGCAAGATCTACCACCAGACCTATGCCCACGGGTTGAAAACCAGCGAACTCACCGTGATCGGAGAGACCGAGCTTCAGGGCACCCGGGTCCGTTTCAAACCCGACACCGAGATTATGAACTCGGATGATTTTCAGTACGAGATTCTGACCCGGCGGCTTCGGGAACTGGCCTTTCTGAACAAAGCCGTCCGCATCGTCATCGAAGACGAACGGGCCGACAAGAAAGACGAGTTTTTCTACGAGGGCGGGCTGGCCGAATATGTCGAATACCTCAACCGTCGGGTGACCGGGCTTCACGAGCCGGTCTATTTTCAGGGAGAGCGCAGCGAAGTCCAGATCGAGGTCGCCATTCAGTACAACGACTCGTTCAAGGAAAAGATGCTCTCCTTTGCCAACAACATCAACACCATCGAAGGCGGTTTTCACCTGATCGGTTTCAAGGCGGCCCTTACCCGAACCCTCAACCAGTACGGCGCCAACGGCGGGCTTCCCAAGAACCTTCAGGCCAAGATCACCGGCGATGACGTGCGAGAGGGGCTTACCGCCATTATCAGCGTTCGCATCAAGGACCCTCAGTTCGAAGGTCAGACCAAGACCAAGCTGGGCAACAGCGAGGTGAAGGGGCTGGTGGAATCCCTGGTGAACGAAAAACTGGCCATCTTTCTGGATGAAAACCCGGGGGTGGCGAAACGGATCATCTCCAAGGCGGTGGATGCGGCCCGGGCCCGGGACGCGGCCAAACGGGCCCGGGACCTAGCCCGAAGCAAGGGCGCCCTGATGGACGCCACCCTGCCCGGCAAGCTGGCCGAATGCCAGATGTCCGAACCCGAGCATCGGGAACTCTTTCTGGTGGAGGGAGATTCGGCCGGCGGCAGCGCCAAACAGGGCCGGGACCGGAAGTTTCAGGCGATCTTGCCCCTCAAGGGAAAAATCCTCAATGTCGAAAAGGCCCGGTTCGATAAGATCCTGAGAAGCGATGAGATCAAAAACATCATCACCGCTCTGGGAACCGGGGTGGGTAAAGAAGAATACGACATCGACAAGATCCGGTACCACAAGGTGGTGATCATGACCGACGCCGATGTCGACGGCTCCCACATTCGAACCCTGCTGCTCACCTTTTTCTACCGGCAGATGAAAGAGGTGATCGAAAAAGGGTATCTCTACATCGCCCAGCCGCCGCTGTTCCGAGTGGGCAAAGGAAAAAGCGAGATCTACCTCAAGGAAGAGGCCGATTTCAACGAACATATCCTGAAGCGGATCTGCAGCATGAAACGGGTCAAATACGGGCCGGAAGAAAAACCGATCTCCGAAGAAAACCTGTTTCTGCTGATGGGGGACCTGGCCGAATACCTGATCACCCTCTCCCGCCTCGAACGCCACGGTGTTCAGCCGGAGATCGTGGAACTGCTGATTCAGGAAGGGGTGGAAGACAAGGATTTTCTCAAGGATGAAACCCGAATGCAGTCTCTCAAGGACTCTCTGGTCAAAAAAGGGTGGGAGGTGGACCATCTCTCCTGGAACGAAGAGCGGAAGGTCTATGAAATGAAGGTCCGCCCCTCGGATGAAAGTTTCGGGGAGACCGTTATCGAAGATACCGCCGCCAAGGAGTTCCAATCGGTCCATATCAGCCGCGGGTTTATCCATTCAGCCGATTTTCAACGGTGCGTGGTGCTGGCCAAAAAGATCTTCACCCTCTACCCCCCGCCCTTTAAGATTTTCAGCGGTGAAAAAGACGAAAACCCGGATGAATCCGAGGATAAGAAAGGCCTTTTCAGGTATATGATGGAAGAAGGCAAAAAAGGCATCAGCATTCAGCGGTACAAGGGTTTGGGTGAAATGAACCCCGAACAGCTGTGGGAAACCACCATGAATCCGGAAAAACGGACCCTGCTGAAGGTCAATGTGGATGATGCCGAAAAGGCCGACGATATCTTTACCCTGCTCATGGGCGACGTGGTCGAACCTCGTCGGGAATTCATCCAGGCCAATGCCCTGGAGGTGAGCACCCTCGATATTTGAGCGCAGCAGACCCATGCACCGGCATCGATAAAAGCACGCCTCCCCGACTCCATTCACCTGGATACGGCCGGTTCCCACGGATAGCGACATGAATACCCCACTCCTTCGGGAGAATCTGAAAGCCCATGCGGTGTGGCTGAAGTCCCGCGGAAAAAGCGGGGCTCGGCTGGATCTGCGAAAAGCCGAGCTGGCTGAGGCCGGCTTGCAGGAGTCCGATCTTCGAAAGGCCATTTTGTGGAGGGCCGATCTTCGTCGGGCCGACCTGCGCTACAGCGATCTTCGAGAGGCGGTTCTCGGCAGCGCCGATCTTCGCCGGGCCGATATCAGAAAGGGGCGGTTGCGGCGCAGCGACCTGCGTCAGGCCGATCTTCGCAAGGCGGATATGAGATGGGCCGATCTTCGGTATGCGGATATTCGGGGCGCCGACCTCGGCGGCGTCGATCTTCGAAAGGCCGATCTTCGCCACGCCAATCTGAGCGGGGCGGATCTGTCCGGCGCCCTCCTGTCGGGGACCCGGCTGCGCGGGGCCGATCTGTCACAGGTAAAGATCGACAGCGGGGCCGCCGCCGACATTCCCCGCCGGATTCGAAACCGCTTCATGGAGACCTGGCAGTAGCCCGGCATCTTCATTCAAATCTTCAAACTCTTTATCCCATTAAAAAAACGGAGAAAAAACGGTGAGCAACGATCCCAATAAAATCATCTATTCGATGATCAAACTCAGCAAGCATTATGATAAAAAACCGGTGTTGAAGGATATTTCCCTGTCCTATTTTTACGGCGCCAAAATCGGGGTGCTGGGCCTCAACGGGTCCGGCAAGAGTTCCCTCCTGCGCATCATGGCCGGTGAAGACCAACAGTTCAACGGGGAAACCATCCTCTCCCCCGGCTACACCGTCGGATACCTGGAGCAGGAACCCCTGGTGGATGTCGACAAGACGGTGCGGGCGGTGGTGGAAGAAGGGGCCCGGGAAACGGTGGACCTGCTCAAGGAATTCGAGGAGATTAACCTGAAATTCGCCGAACCCATGGACGACGACGAAATGAACCGGCTCATCGATCGCCAGGGCGCGGTCCAGGAAAAACTGGATGCGGTGGACGGGTGGGACCTCGACGCCCGGCTGGAGATGGCCATGGAGGCCCTGCGCTGCCCGCCCGGGGATATGCCGGTAGAGGTGCTCTCCGGAGGGGAAAAACGGCGGGTGGCCCTCTGCCGCCTGCTGCTTCAGAAGCCGGACATTCTGCTTCTGGACGAGCCTACCAATCACCTCGACGCCGAAAGCGTGGCCTGGCTCGAACACCACCTGAAACAGTACGCCGGTACGGTCATCGCCGTGACCCATGACCGGTATTTTCTCGATAACGTGGCCGGATGGATTCTCGAACTCGACCGGGGCGAAGGCATTCCCTGGAAGGGAAACTACTCCAGCTGGCTGGAACAGAAGCAGGAGCGGCTGCGCCGGGAGGAAAAGTCCGAAAGCGCCCGGCAAAAGACCCTGGAACGGGAACTGGACTGGATCCGCATGTCCCCCAAGGGCCGGCATGCCAAAAGCCAGGCCCGCATCAAGGCTTATGAAAATCTTCTCTCTCAGGAGGCGGAAAAGCGGGAAACGGACCTGGAACTCTTCATTCCGCCCGGACCCCGGCTGGGGGATGTGGTGATCGAGGCCGACCAGGTCACCAAAACCTATGAAGATCGGGTGCTGGTGGACGACATGAGCTTTCGCCTGCCCCCCGGCGGCATCGTCGGCGTGGTCGGCCCCAACGGCGCCGGCAAAACCACCCTGTTTCGCATGATCACCGGCCGGGAGCAGCCGGACGAGGGCACCGTTCGAGTGGGGGAGACCGCCCGGCTCGCCTATGTGGACCAGAGCCGGGAGCTGAATCCCGATAAAACCATCTGGGAGGAGATCACCGGCGGGGATGACGCCATCGAACTGGGGAACCGGAAGGTCAATTCCCGGGCCTATGTCGCGCGGTTCAATTTTTCCGGATCGGATCAGCAGAAAAAGGTGGGGATGCTGTCCGGGGGTCAGCGCAACCGGGTGCATCTGGCCAAAATGCTGCGGGAAGGGGCCAACGTGCTGCTTCTGGACGAGCCCACCAACGACCTGGACGTCAACACCCTGCGGGCCCTGGAAGAGGCCCTGGAGCACTTCGGCGGATGCGCCGTGGTGATCAGCCATGACCGCTGGTTTCTCGACCGCATCGCCACCCACATTCTGGCCTTTGAAGGCGACAGCCGGGTCCGTTTTTTTCACGGCAACTGGTCCGAATACGATGCCGACCGAAAAAAGCGACTGGGCGCCGACGCCGCGGTTCCCAAGCGGATCAAGTACCGCCGGTTGACCCGATAGCCGCGGGTTCCGGGCCGCAACTCAGTTCGGCAAACGTTTCCGAATAGGAGGTCAGCCGGTCCAGCAGATGGTCGCGCTGGGACGGGGTCAACATCCGTTCCAGCCGAACCAACAGGTCCAGGGTCCGCCGGGTGTTGTCCTCCATTTTTTTCTGATAGGCGGGGTGCCGCAATTCCCGAAAATGGGTCAGCAGGTGGGTAAACGCCGGTTCAAAATCGTCCTGGTGTCGACGGCTGAACACCTGACGGAATGCGTTCTGAACCCGCTTCCGGAAGGCCAGCCGGTCTTCGGCCATAGGGTCGAAGGCCTCGCTCCAGGCGGTCACCAGCGCCTCCTGTTCCGGCGTCAACCGGGATATCCACCGGCGCAGCCGCTTCTCCATCTTTTTTCGGCGGTCTTTCACCCGCTCCGCTGCCGACTTGTCGATATATTTCTCTTCAATTTTTTCATTTTTTTCCGTTAAATTTTCATAGAGTTCCTCGATCTGGGCCTCGTCCGCGGTCGCCAGAATGCGGGCTGCGTCCGGAGCCAGTCGGTGGAGCAATGTATCCCAGGCTTCCCGGATGGTATGATAGTAATCCTGCATTCGGTCATAGTCGATCGACCGATCCGGATCACTGAAATCGGTGTGCAGCCGATCGAAAAAAGCGGCATACCGGTCCAACTCGGTTCGGCAGTGCCAGGCCAACTGATCGTCCAGATGCCGGTCCAGCTGGTCGCGCTGTTCACGATCCAAAGAAACGTAGTCGTTTGCGTATCGGGGGACCAGTCGGTCCAGATTGGTATAGATCAACTTGGGGCCGCAGGAGATCATCGCCAGGCAAATACAAAATAGAAACAGATATTTTTTCATGGCTTCAACATAACCACCGGCACCGGTATTTCAAGGATTTGCGGGTG
>JGI12109J20283_10128177_pt1 | contig 12820 bp, 9 predicted proteins | sample ElkSlonscriptome_12_FD_20283 | JGI IMG/M metagenome (IMG submission 20283) | reverse complement strand
GACACCATACACCTGCCTCGCTTAGGTTAGGTAAAACGCAAATCAAAAGGATGCTGGCTGTTGCTGGCATCCTTTTTTTGCTGCCCTGCCGTATGTTTTGCAAATATGTTAAATTGATGTCATGTTTACCCATTGCATTAATCAGGACACATAACATCATGGCTAAAACTTATACCGTTGATCCGGGTCGTAAACCCAGTGGCAATATCATCCTATACTGGTTTGCAACGCTCTATTTTCGTCTGATCGGTTGGAAAGTCATCGGGCATTTGCCCCCGGATAGAAAGATGATTGTCACAGCCGGGCCACATACCGCTAATCTGGATGGTTGGCTGATGGTGATGACGGCCTGGGCGTTGCGCATCCAACTCAAGTGGATGGTCAAAGCGGAGTTGACGCGTGGGCCGTTAGGGTTTTTGGTGCGGGCTGCTGGCGGGGTTGGCATTGATCGCAAGGCCAGCTACAACACGGTAGATCAGGTGATTAATGCCTTCAACGAAGCGGATGATCTGTTACTGGCTGTGGCCCCGGAAGGCACGCGGCGCAAGCTAGATCACTGGAAGACCGGCTTTTATTGGATGGCCGACGGTGCCGACGTGCCGATTTTCATAGCCCGGTTGGATTATGGCCGCAAAGTGGTGAACCTGAGTCATCCACCAGTGCATACCACCGGGGATATTGATGCCGATATGCAAATTATCTTCGATGCCTACAGTGACGTGACTGCCAAACATCCTGAGAAGGTTAGCGAGATGCGTTTACGGCGGTCCGCACGGCGGAATAACTCGTCCAGGACCCAGGATGATGTGCCAGCCCCTGCACCGACCCCGCCTCATGTGGAAGCACCAGATAAATAACACAACAGGCGCGATCATCTGACCGTGCCTGAGTATGACATTTTGTTGTCTGTTGCTTATTTTTATCGGTTATCCGGCGAGTCCAAGGCTGGCAACCAATGCGTCAAATGCGGCCTCAAAGTTGCTGATGTCACCGGCAGCCGCTTGTAGGATGATGTAGGTACCATTGACGTTTACCAGGTACAAGAACCCATCAAGCCCGCTGGTGACGACATCGGTCTTAACGACTTCCATCCCACCCAGCTTGATCGTTTCTGAGGTGCCATAGGTGGTGTCTTCATCGTCGGCATCACCGAAGCCCTCGATGACGGCGGCATTAGTCGCCTCGATGGTATCCTGAAGTTCTGCATATTGTTCCATGTTGCTCACGGCGATCACAAATTGCTCATCAGTCAATTCGACCACATCAGCACCGATGGACTCTAAGGTTGCCATGCTATCGGTTATCACAACGAAGGTCGGTTCAGCTTCAATAACCGTCCATTCACCTGGATAGCTAAAGCTGATCCCCAGCCCCTCAGCAGTGAAGGCGGTTTTTTCGCCGGATGGGGCGTCTGTTGTTGCGTCTGTTGTTGCGTCTGCTGTGTCACCCGTCGTGCCGACGAGTTCCACCGCGTCAATCTCATTCCAACTACCGCCGATGGTCTGGTCAAAGTAGATGATGACACCGTCTACCGGGCTGGTAATACTGCTGACATCCAGTGTGAAAACACCGGGGCAGTCCGTGTTACCGGGCGGATCAGCACTATCCGGTACCTGGATAATCTCGCCGGTTTCAGTGTTGGAAAGTTCCACACGGATGATCGAACCGGGGTTAAAGGTCTGGTAGATGTTGACCTCAGTTGGGTTAACGGCCTCTGCAAATTCCAGGGCCAGCGTATCACTGCCCGTACTGGATGCCGATGCCCAGGCTGTTGTGTAATCACCGCATAGCTCGGTATTGGGTTCACCCGTCGCCTGAGCAAAGCTCCAGTCATCCTCACCATACTGGCTGGTACCCGTCGCGCTGACCGCCCACTGACGGACCTCTGCACCACTATCAGTTGATGAATCAGCCTCTGAACCGCCGTCAACAGCAAGCGAGTCGATACCCTCAAGGGTTAAGGTAAAGTCGCCTTCCCCACGGAAGCGGGTCGCCACGATGACATATTCACCATCTTCTGGTAGTTCAAACCCGGCAATCTGTGAGTTGAAGCTACCCACACTGCTGTCAGCCGCATCATCATTACTGGCAATGTCGGAGTCGTCTTCATAACTCGCTGCGGTGTATAAAAAGAGCCGCGTATCCAGTTCGCTTTCGTCATCAGCAACCATTGTGATCGTCACAATATCACCGGTACTGCCGTTAAAGCGATAGACCTGCTCTGGCTGCTCTTCGCTGATGGTACCGGTTTGGGTGATGGCATCCCCGCTGGTGGCAGGGGCGTCGGCCTGGTCCTGCCCACCGGATGGTGCGTCTGCGACTTCCACCGGGCCGGAGGCCGTGGTGCCAAAGTGGAAGACAGCCACATAATCCCCGAAAGTGGATTGTTCATAGCTGGTATATCGCCAGGTGATCAACCCGGATTCCTGCGGCCCTAAACCAAACAGGTTAGTCGGCACCTCCATGTACGCATCCGCGCCAAAACCGCCGAGTGCGCCACGAACACCCCGGTTGAGGCCAAATCCAGCCAGCGAGACCGTTTCCCCCCAGCACAACCCGGCAGAACCGGCGTCATCACAGGCAAACAAGTCACCGTTGTCAAAGCGGATAATGGTATTTTCGTCGTTGACGACGGTCATCAAGGGGTCGAGTGCGTCCGTTATGGAGATCATATATGCAGTCACCGGTACACCGCTAAGATGCACGTTCGGCGTAATGTTCAGGCTAAAGGGGTCGCCGGCACCTTCACCGCTACCATCGGCGTTAGTAACCGCCAGCCCCTCAATGAACAATACGAATTCACCAGCGCGGTTATCAAAACTGCCGACAATCACAGAAATATCACCGAAGCCGCTGCCCGTGTAGGAGAATGGCGATTGCGCACTAAAAGGCGATCCTTCTACCAGGCCGGTAGTCGGTAGATTGACCGCATACGCCTGTGCATCATCGTTATCGTCATTGCACAGCACGTTAGTCCCATCTGTGACGGCGATAACCGGGTCAAAACCCCCGATGCCGATAGCGGTTGCCGTGTAGGAGAAGCCCGCCCGCATGTTGATCACCATCTCTACACCATTTTCTATGGTGAGATTGTTGGGGCAGGTGACGTTCACACCCGTTACATCAACCGTGCCCTGTGCCCGGATGGTTTCAACGGTTGGCGTTTGCGCTTGCCCGCTGATAGGCACAGTCATGCCGATGAGCAGTACACAGAGAATTAGAAGTCGTTTCATAAGATTTACCCTCTTAAGAAATAGTAGCCAATACTTTCTATAATACGGCTAACTCGTACCCTGTGCGTGCCAATTATGTCCCAAAATTTATGCAGAGTCGTTAAAAATTATAAAAATCGCCTACTCTGTTTTGTGTGTAATAAGGTCCAAAATAAACCTATTGATGTCATCGTAATAATCCGCACGGATCGGGCGTTGTGTCACGGATCGATAGAGATCGTGCATTTCTGGCACAATCGCGTTGATGCCACCAGGGAAATGATCGTTAATCATCGCCGGGGATACACCGCCGTGATGGTGTACGGCCTGATTGCGTAAGTTGCCCAGCTTGTTGAACTGGTCAATTTTGTCGCAGACTTGTTTGATCTCGCGGTTGAACTTCGCCTTATATTCAAGGATTTTGTCCAGACCTTTACTGGTCAGCCAGCGTTTTGGATCAATGTTCCAATGCTTAAGATGGTCACGCAAGCCATGCTTTTTGGCTAACCATCCGGGTTCGATAACGCGGTTTTCGTCAATCAAGGGCACATCCAGCGCGATGACATAATAACGCATCAACCCCTCACGGAAAGTGATAATGCTGGTCAGTGCATCTTTGAATGCCCCATTACGAATGGCGAAATCTGTCGCGTAAATTTCCTCACGCAATATCCAGGCGGCGTCACGCTCATCGAGATCGACAATAAAATCCTGTAGTTTCCCCAGAAATTGGGTGGGCAGTGTATCCTTAAGGCCACGCAGCGAGCTTTCCGCGTCTTCAAAGTTGAAGTTAATGCGTTGGCGGGCGTGTTTGGTCACCGCATAGATGGCGTCAAAATGCGGCCAATATTTTTTGCACAAGGCGGCGTGAGTATCCAATACTTGCAAGGCCGCATGATACTGGTAGATCTCAATCAGGTCTTGATAATCATCGAGGATGGCTTCCAGTTGCAGGGCGTTGCCAATGTCCAGGCTTAACGGTGTATCGTGATCTGCCGAGATATATAATGGCGAGACCTTATCAGCAAATAACGCGATGCCCTGCCACAACAGCACAAAAGACATCGCTGCCGTGCCGCCAGTGACCTCCATGTAAATCGCATCGTACACATCAAAGCGTTGTAGGGTTTCGCTGTAAAACGCCAGCATAGAGTCATAGTTGGCTGTTTCTTGTTCTACGGTGACCATCTCAATTTGATCTGGCCCCAGGCTGGATGTGATGTTATCCACATAGCGGCTAATCAGGTCACCGACGCTGGTTTCATTTGCCGGTAAATCATTATGCGGGTCATCCGCGCTGATGAACAACACGATATGATCAATATCCACATTGACGTTCTCAATCCAGGTCAGTGCTTTATCAATAACCGGGATCTGCAAGTGCGGGGTGCCGATGTGCCGTGCATCGGTGAGGCTGGCATTGGCAATAAATATAGTGCTCATCGAAGGTGTCCTTGGGTTTGCGGTGATGCTCAAGCGATGAACGCCCCGGTGAGTGTGATGCCTTCACCGGGGCAATAGGGTTAATGTGGGTTAGCTTTCGGTGATGGTGACGGTTTCCATCACATCACCCTGCTGAATTGCGTCCACAATGGCTTGCCCATCCCCTTTGACTTTGCCAAAGACGGCGTGCTTGCCATCCAGCCAATCTGTTTTGATGTGGGTGATGAAAAACTGGGAGCCGTTGGTATTCGGGCCAGCATTTGCCATGCTCAGGGTGCCGGGGCCTTCATGCTTCAACTGAAGGGCGGATGCCTCATCGCTGAATTTGTAGCCCGGCCCACCCCGGCCATCACCACGCGGGTCACCTGTTTGCACCATAAAGTTATCAATCACACGGTGGAACGTAATGCCATCGTAGTAGCCATCCCGCGCCAGGAATACAAAATTATTCACGGTGATGGGGGCCTTATCTGCAAAAAGTTCCAGTTCGATCACCCCTTTGTTGGTTTTGATCGTCGCTGTGTAGGATTTGCTCGGATCAATTTGCATCTCAGGGGGACTATTGTACTGTTTCATGTTCTTAAGCCTTTCTATGGGGTAAAGACGCTATCATAAAAGTATAGACCTTATCAAAAAGCATACCAGAAAAACGAAAGCAATGCGGCTACGAGACCCTATTTCTAGCTTTCTTAATGGGGAGCGCGTTGGTTTCGTTGTATGCTGTGGTTATATCGAAGAAATATATGGTAATAACCCTGGCAGATTTGGGTTAGAATCCCGTGCGATATGTAGTGTTCCGCTAGTAAGTGCATCATAATAAATATTGGATTACGTTTTGATCTGATAGCACTTTGACATTAGAATGTGAATGCAACACATCGGCGATACCTACATAATAGTGACTAAGCGTTGATTTGCTAAGGAGGCACAGGTCACATGCCGCGTGTCCTATATATCGAAGATGAACCGAACAATCGCATGTTGGTTCGTCGCATTCTTATGATTGAAGGCATCGATGTAGATGAGGCCGATAATGCCGTCACTGGTATTGAGATGGCCCTTGCAGATCCGCCCGATCTCATCCTGATGGATGTGAGTATGCCCGGTATGGACGGGCTGACGGCGACTGGCGAAATTCGCAACACACCCCAAATCGCAAATTTGCCGATTGTCGCGTTGACAGCCAACGCGATGGAAGGGGACCGCGAACGCGCCCTCGATGCAGGCTGCGATGGGTACATCGCCAAGCCAATTGATGTAGATACTTTTGCTGATCAGGTTATTTCGTATCTAAGGTAAAGTATGTCTATGACACAACAACGCACGCCAATCGATCCAAGCGAGGCCCATGTCCTCGTGGTTGAAGATAACGTGCCAAACTTCGTGCTGATCGCACGCATGCTGGCATTTATGGGAGTCCAGCGTTGTGAATGGAAAACCTCCGGTTGGCAGGTTGTCCAATTTGCTGAGACTCTCCCAAGAATTGATCTTATCTTGATGGATATTCGCCTGCCCTATGAAGATGGGTACCAGGCCCTCCAGAAGGTGCGCAGCAACCCGCGCCTGAAAGATACCATCATCTGTGCGGTGACTGCGGAGGCCAGCGAAGATCAGATGCGGCGTGCGCAAAAAGCCGGGTTTGATGGCTTCCTGGGGAAGCCACTTGATCCAGATCGTTTCCCGGAGCAAATCACCCGCTTACTTGCTGGTGAGCAAGTGTGGGAGTGGAAGTAAGCATGCGCACAAACGAACACAGGCCATCGTAACCGCTCGGTGCGATCCACTAAAACTGAATCATCCGATGTAGGCTCAGGAGTTTAACTGGTATGTCCCCCGACCTGGATACCCTTTCAGAAATTGTGTTAGCTGCAAATCAATGGGAACAGGCGGCCAAACCGTTAGATAGCCTGTTGGCCGATCTCATGCCGCGTTTGCAACAAACTGTGGCTGGTTTGCGTGGTCTAACACTCTATCAACAACAAGGCGACCAACTGATATTGGCCGCCTCTACTGAAGACAAAATACCCCCTATCCTACCCATCACCCGCCTTGATGACGTTTCTACAAAACTAACACGCGGTACAGATGATATCTGGCGACTCGCTATCCGCACGGATGCACAGACTTTACTGCTGGAAGCCACCGCATCTGCGGTGGCGGACCTCACCGAGTCGGCTGAGTCGTTGGCATGGTTCGGTGCGTTTCTCCTGGGTGTTATTGACCGCATGCACAACCGCCCCTCGCGAGATCAACAAAATGCGGTGTTGAGCAATATCCTCAACGCGGCGGATTTTGATGAATTGGGCCAGGTGGTGTTACAGGCCATGCCCGGTGCGATTACCGTTGTCGGCATCACAAGGTTTGACCCCGCCGTACAAGCGGGTGTTGCCCCACAGCGCATGACAACGGACGTTGTCGTCACCCGTGATGAACTGTATAAGCCCGATGTGCTGGATACCTTCGCTGGCTGGGATGAAGCGATGATGCTATCTCGCATGGCAAACCTGTTAAACGGCAACATCTCCATCGTGGATGACATCCGTGAGCGTGAGCCGGAGTCCATCATGATGGTTAATACCATCACCTACCTGCGAGACTTAGGGGCCATCAGTTATGTGACGGTGGGCCTGCGCACTGGTGGGCGTTTGTTGGGCCTACTGGTAATGGGTGCGCCGGAAAATGTGCGTTTGCAACAATCCCAATTGGATGATGTGCTGGCAATTACCGATCAAATTGCTATTGTGCTGGAAAATCGCCAGCTTATGCAAAGTACAGAAGCTGTACTGCGCGAAACACGCCTACTCTATGACCTGAACCAGGATTTAATCGCCTCTGAAGATGGCATTCAGGTCTTGCAATCGCTGAGAAAGCACCTTGTCCCTGATGCCGAATCGCTGATTCTGGTAACATTTGACTGGGATACCATGACAGGTGAACTAACATCACTGGTATCAGATTGCTGGGTAGGCAAGGGTGGCCGCGAAGCGCAACCGCAGCAGCAATTGATTGATAATCTCTCCGCAGAGCAGATAGAAGATCTTAAAGCAGAATGGCAGGCCCAGGGGCGTGCTGTCGATATTATCGAAGATCTTGAAGCCGCATTACCAGACCGCCCGGCCCTGCAACACTCTTATGATAACGGCGTACTGGGTAGTGTGGTTATCCCTATCTGGGATGACCAGTACATTCGCCAGCAGATTACCATCACATTTGACCAACTACGGACCTTTAACGAGTCCGAGCGGCGTCTGCTGGATGCCTCGCGTAATCAAATCGGTATCGTGTTGGAAAATCAACAATTGCTGCGGGATACACAACGGGCTGCCGCCAGCCTGGGGAATCAGGTGCGGGTGCTGCAAACCATCAATCATCTATCGGCGCGGCTATCCGCAAGACAGAATGAGCAGGCACTCTTAGCCGAAGTCACCGAAGCCTTGCATAGCACCCTCGGTGTAGACCATGTGATGATTGCCCTGCGTGATAAGCAGCAAACCCAAATCGTAACTGATCATCCGACCCGGCAAATTGTGGGGCGTGTGCTGCCTTATTTGATCAATGAAGCCAGCGAAGAGCAGGATATGCGCCAGTATATTCTGCTTAAAGATCTGCAAAGTGACCTTGCAGCAGATTGGCAGGGCCTGTTTGATGAACTGGGTGCCAAGTCTGTTATCCTGCTGCCACTGTATGATTCGCGGCATGGTAACCTCGGTGTGATTTGTTTGAACAGCCTACAGGATGACTTGAAGCTGGATACAGGCATCCTCAATATCGCCCAGACCATTACCGCGCAGGTTGCAGTCACCTTGCAGAATATCCGGCTCCTACGCAGCACCCAACGTCAGGCACAACAGTTAGAACAAATCGCCGGGTTCAGTGAGGCCATCCAGGTGACACTTAATACGGCTGATTTGCTGGAAATTGCCCTGGTCAGCACCCCGCAGATTATCGTGAGTGATTACATCAGCATCGCCTTCTACGATAACAGCCGGGGTGAGTTGAAGTTGGTCGCGCATCAGGATAGCCGTGATAATACGCTGGTCGATGTGGATAACGGCCCACTCCTTACTGACCCAACCACCACCATTCACAAGGTCTGGAAAGACCGGATGCCCTTGCAATTCAATGATCTACATGCGGATACGGAGTTGAACCATCATGCGCGAACTGACCTGCGTTCTGTGATGACCTTGCCCATCTTCTCACGCGGGACGGCCCGTGGTGTTATGGAAATTGGCTCGGTGAAGGCCAACATGTATACCCCTGTCGATGGGGCGGTATTCCAGCAGTTGGTCAGCCAGTTGGCCGTTGCGGTAGAAAATGCCGAAGCCTATACCGAAAGCCAACGCCTGGCCAAGAGTAAAGCCCTTGCCAGTGACATCTCAATCCAATTGCAGCAGCAGTTGACCATTGAGCAAATTTTGAATGTGACCATGAGTGAGTTGGGACGGGCATTGGGGGCCAAACGAGGCCGCATCCGCTTGAACCCCAGCACATTAACTCAGGAAAATGGGACCAAGTCGCATGACGCAACAGAGTAATTTATCCCAATCATTTCTACGCGGTGTAATGGCGCGGGTTTTTACAACATCTCGCTACGATACACCAACACAAAAATATCGGGCGCAGGCCATTTACGCGGTAACCCTGTTGATCCTGATCACGATGACGCTCTATGCAATCTCCGTGCCGGATTGGGAAGTAGAGGTTGACGGTGTAGAAGAAAATTGGACGCTGCTGGCCGTCGCCCTGGAATCACCGACATCTACACCAGGGTTGTTGTTCTACAGCCTGTATATCATCAGCATTGCCACCGTCTTTTTCACCCGTCAGGGCCGGTCAGATATTGGCCGCTTCGGGCCGCTGTTTCAGTGGTATATGGTAGGCGTGGTGTTCATGGCCTATTTCAGCCGATCCCCTGGCAATCCCAGCGGCGCAGCCGTCATCTTGATGGTGATGGGTGCGTTTATGATTGGCAATTGGGGCATTGTGCTGGGGTTAGTGGCGTCATTCGGCACGTTGATTGCCCGTAGCACAACCAACGAGTTTTATCTCAATAACCCAGATGGGCCGACCCTTGGCACAATGGGCTTGCAGATTATCGGCGGCGCGATTTTGGTGTATTTGTTCTTGCGCTACACCCAGGTGTTCCGGGAAGAAGGGGCCACCGAGGTTATGGAGGAGCAGTCACTTGCTACTGATGTCGTTAGCCAAATTGCCGGTATGGTCTCTGAGCGGTCTTCGCTGGATAAATTGCTGGATGAGGTTGTAAACCGCATTAATAACCAATTTGCCTCTGTCTATCATACGCAGGTTTTTCTGGTCGATGATGGTGGTGTCAACGCGAAACTGCATGCCAGTACCGGTGAATTAGGTCAGCGTCTACTGGACCGTGGGCACAGCCTGCGCGTGGGTAGCCGCAGTGTCATCGGTCAGGTGACTTTACGTGGGCAATCAGTGATTGCGCGGGCCGGTGTGCAGGATGATGTGCACCGCCGCAATGAATTGCTCAGCGAGACAGCGGTTGAAGCGGCGTTTCCGCTGCGTATTGGTGATACCATCCTGGGTGCGCTGGATTTGCAATCACGCGATGCAACCGCCTTTGACGATGATAATCTGCTGGCGACATTGCAGGCCCTTGCCGATAGTATCTCGCTGGCGATTGACAATATCAGCCAGTTTGAGCGGGCCGAAGAACGCCTCAAAGAAAATACAGTCCTCATCGAAGAAACACAGCGGGCCTTGCGGCAGGTCAGCCGCTTGAATGAACGCCTGACCGGGCGGGCCTGGACGGACTACCTCGCCGAACATGAGGAAGGCATCGGCGTTTCTGTTGATTTCGGGACAGATACGATTACGCCAATCGCGGAGCTAACATCCAGCCTGCGGGATGCCATGCAAGTTCAGCAGATTGTGCAAGAAGACGCTGACGATCATCAGATCATCGCCATCCCCTTACGGGTCGCCGGGCGCGTTATCGGCGCGATGGAATTTGAACTGAGCAAAGACCAACCGTTTTCTCCGCAAGATCTGGACCTGGTCCGTGAAGTGAGCGAGCGTTTCGGCCTGGCCGTAGAAAATGCCCGCCTGGTTGATGAAAGCCAGCGGACTGCCCATCGCGAGGCACTCGTCAACCAGATTAGCAGCCGCTTGCAAGCGACCAACAATGTGGAAGCCATGCTCAACGAAGCGGCCTACAGCGTGCAGGAAGCCCTCAAAGCCCAGCGGGTTGCCATCCGCCTGGGACCTGCCCGCCCAACCGCTCGTCAATCTACAGAGAACGGAGGCTAGCCCATGATTGCTAACCTACGCCTGATGCGCAACGAAGCACTCATGGATACACAAAAACGCTTTTTCCAGGTTGCGTTGTCGCTCTTGATCGTGTTGCTTGGTGTTCGTCTATTCATACAACTATCAGACCCGGAAACTACCTTAGACCCGGCCCAGGGTGCTATCCGAATTGGGTTTATCATTATCGCCGTGGCGACGCTGTACATCATCAGCCAGGGGCGTTACATCTATATCCTGTCGCAGGTCATTGTCGTGATGATCTTGCTAGCGGCCCTGAACCAACCGGATCCTATCACCTATCTTAGTGTGTTACCGCTCCTCATCATCACATCATCTTTGTTTGCCAATACCCCTGTGTTTGTAGTCGTGACCATCGGCATGGTTATCAAGCTGATCGAATTTAACGGCCAGGCCGTCCCGGTGTTGGAAGAAGTCCTTGATCCAATTGATATTGGCCTGATCGCCTCCATAATAGTCGGTAGCAGTGCGATCCTGCGCTTGTTTGCTCAAAATATCGAGCGGTTAACACGCAGGGAAAGCCGGACCACCAGCCTGCTACAAGCGACATCTGATGTCGGGCAGATTACAACCAAATTGCTTGATCTGGATGAGTTGTTTGAGCAAGCGGTTGATCTCATCCGAGATCGCTTTGCCTACTATCATGTGCAGGTCTTTTTGGTTGATGGACAGCGCGAATATGCCGAATTGGTTGCCAGCACCGGGCAGGTCGGCAAGCAATTGATCCAGCGAGGGCATAAATTAGCGATTGGCTCTCAGAGTGTGATTGGCCGTGTGACCCAGGTCGGTGAGCCGGTTGTCGCCAGGGCGTCGGATACAGATGGTGTACATGCCCGTAATGAATTGCTGCCCAATACCCGCGCCGAGCTAGCGTTGCCCATCGTGGATGGTGACCGGATTATCGGCGCATTGGATGTGCAGAGTACACGCAGCAACGCCTTTGATGAAACCGACATCCAGGCCTTGCAGATCATGGCAAATCAATTGGCCGTAGCCATCCGTAATGCACGTTTGTTTGAAGCAAAAGAGACCAGTTTGCAGGAAAACAAACGCCTATTCCTGGCGTCAGAGACAAATCTACGCGAGATCAAACGCTTGAACCAGCAGCTAATCAGCCGCGCCTGGGGAGATTATCTCAAAGTTGAAGAACGGGTGCATGGCGTTACGATTGTTGATGGGCAGGGCATCCAGGAGGATGCAGTTTGGTCAGCCACGATGCTTGATGCCAGCGCGAAGCGTCGCCCTGCACACCAGCTAGATGAGGAACGTATGGTTGTCGCGGTGCCGATTGAGTTGCGTGGTGAAGTGCTCGGCGTGGTTGAGGTTGAAACCGATACCGAACTACGGCGCAGTGATGTGATTGACATGATGCAGACGGTTGCACAACGGTTGGCTATCAGTCTGGATAACTCGCGTTTGTTCCAGGAAGCGCAGGAAACAACCGCCCAGGAGCAATTGATTAATGACATCGTCAGCCGTTACCAATCTGCTGATACCGTTGATGATTTGCTGGAAATCACCCTGGCTGAACTCAGCGAGACCCTCGGTGCGCAGACTGGCAGCATTCGCTTAACTGGTGTGCAATCTCGGCAGAATGGCAACAACAACGGCCACCAAAATGGACATAACCTCGACGGAGATCAAGACGCATGAGCGAAGACAACCGTCAACTTATTCGGATTAACTATGATTACGCCAACCCAATTGATCAGCGGCGGGCCGTAGGCTTACTGAATCTGCTCATACTGGGTACGAGTATCTGGTTTTTGTGGCTGGTGTTTTTAGGTCTGCCGGAAATCCTGCGTGAAGGCGAGGTTCGCCCGCTGACCCTGGGCATTATGTCCTCACCGATTCTCACC
>JGI12109J20283_10642832_pt1 | contig 12823 bp, 9 predicted proteins | sample ElkSlonscriptome_12_FD_20283 | JGI IMG/M metagenome (IMG submission 20283) | reverse complement strand
ACCCGTAAATCCTAGGCAGAAAACGCAAAAGCCAAGCATGAACTCTTTGGAATTCGACCGAGAAACTGACCGGATGGCGAGAGCAATCATGACTCGCAACAGCCAAATTGGGTCAGCCCTAATTGCCGATTTGACCAGCAAACTGACTCTTGAATATATTGCGGCGGTGTTGGTTGTCAGTATTGAACGTGTGATGTGGTTTGAGCCAGACTCCATTATTTGGGCGGTTGAAAACCTGATTCCTGCTGATATAATGCAGGAAATTCACAGAATTACCTCATTTACCCTCTATAAACAGTTGGTGCAGAAAGGATACGTGCCAGGAAAAGACTTGAGTGTTGATGTTAGCGGTAGTGTGCTGCTAAATAATTCGCTCAAAAAAGCGGCTTAAACCCAGAAACCTGACGGGGCGGGTAAGACAACCCTTCACCTCCCTTGTCACCCCTTCAGCCCAGAAACAGTAGGGGCGCAAAGCTTTGCGCCCTATCCAATGGTAAAATCTAATCCACAACTTTAGCTGTGTCACGCCAGTAGGTTGGGTTGGCGCATGTTACTAGGGCAGCATCTAGGGCTAAAGTTCCCTTACTACAAGCCTACTATTCCAGATGAGACGTTGCCTATCCTATACTTTCGCTGTATCCCACTTCAGATAAGGCAACTTCGCCGCTGTCTCCCGAACCTGGTCAACTTGCTTCACCAATTGTCCGCAACTATCCCACGTTCCTGTAATCAAAGTTTGCCGTACTCCTTCAGGCATTGAAACAGAGGCTTGGAAGTCACCACAGCGAACGTCCATGGCTTCTAAATCGACTGTTATTGGTGATTGCGGGTTCTCTTCCAGGATTCTCTGTAACTGCTTCACGGTTTCCGGTTCAGCCGTAACACAGGGAACTCCCATTGCCAAACAGTTGCCAAAGAAGATTTCCGCAAAACTTTCACCGACAATAGCTTGTATGCCCCATTTTTGCAGGGCTTGGGGCGCATGTTCCCGCGAAGAACCACAGCCGAAGTTGCCGTTAACCACTAAGATATTTGCCCCTTGATATTGAGGACGGTCAAATGGATGTTGCCCTTTCGCCTGGGCGCGGTCATCGGCAAAAGCTTTGTCTCCTAATCCTTCAAAAGTAACACAGCGCAAATAGCGAGCGGGGATAATTCTGTCGGTATCAATATCGTTACCCACAACGGGAACGCCTCGTCCTGATACGGTTTTAACTTGACTCATGGATTCACTCCTTTTTTTCTATTCAAAAATATATCTCTATTTTGGCTAAGGGTGAGTTGGGTTAACCGGTTATACCAAATTCAGCAAGAGGAGCGATTGAAATCGCTGCTACACAAACAAAGTCCGCCTGCGCGGACTGGGTTATAACGGGGTTAGCTAACCCGGATTTGGTATTATATGCAAATCTGACATGCTTTCAGTAACATCTCTACTTTTTCCCAACAACAAAAAACGTAGTCTTTTCCTGCCAAACACCTTTATCTGTGGCGAAGGTTTCCACCTCTGCCCGAAAATCGGCTTTTAATGGCTCAATTTGTGCATCGGATAAATGCAAAAGGGGATGACCATTCGGGCAAAGCCATGTACCTTGCCAAAAATTTTTAGCCTCATCGAGACTGAGATAACTGCCAAATTGCTCGGTTTTGATTTGGATATCCTGAAAGCCAATATCTTGGAGTAGAGCGGAACATTTTTCCGGACTGCCCAAGGGTTTGTGCAGATTGGGCAGTTCAAAGCCATACTTGGCGCATATTTTCATAATAATTTGCGTAAAAAATGAGGTTTCCGACCAACAGGAAAAGGCAACGGTTCCCCCCGGTTTCAGCCAACGATACCACTGGCGTAGTGCGGCGGGGATATTACTGAGTAAAACAATCGCTGTGGCACAGAAAATAGCATCAAATTGTTCATCTGCAAACGTAATGGTATCCGCATCCGCTTCAATCAGTTCAATATTCTGTAACCCAGCAGCCGCGATTTTGCGGCGGGCTTGTTTTAGCATCCCTGGACTAAAATCCACACCGATGACTTTACCTTGAGAACCGACGATTTCAGATGCTGCGATCGCGATGATACCTGTTCCCGTGGCGATATCCAATACTTGCTGTCCATTTTGCAGGGGAACTAACTCAATGAGAGGAATCGCTCGACGATAAGTAAATTCATTGTCATAGTCGATTCTAGCGTCGTAAAATGCCATGATTTGTTGCTGATAGTCGTTGAGATTTGTTGACTTGGGCATAAATAGGCATAAGATTGGTTAATTTTTGATTAAACGCAGTGAGTCTTATTATTTTTGGTATAACTATATAATCGACCGATGAATTAGGTTGGGTTGTATGCCTTAACCCAACCTATCTGATACTATCAGCTACTGCCATTCATCCCTAATTTTCATAGAGAAGGCGATTGAGAATTTCTTGTCCTGCGGGATTGAATACCTGAAGACGAATGATTCCTGGATTGTTTGGTCGCCATGCGACTTGATACAGATAATCGCCGTTTTGCCAAATATAAATGCGGCGTTGAGGATTTCCCCGTACTTTCGCACCTCGGAGAACCAGGTTATCGCCGGTTCGTTGATTAGTACCGTAGTAAGTCAGGGCGTTGTTGCTATAGTTAATCGTGACTGACCATTCACCCCCTTGGAATGTCCCCAAAGGAACCCTAGCTTGGGCGACGACAGGTGTTTTAATGATCAACTCGGTAATTGTAGGTGCAGATAGACCGAGAATGGTAGCAAGCGCGATCGCTCTTACATTCATGATTTTCCCTCCGTTGCTGTAACATAAGCCTGGAACGCAATTTCCGGCTAAAACGGTTCACTACAATTGAATTTCAACCCGTTTTAACTGAGATCTGGCAAAATTGGTAATACACCCCAAATGACTCGCTTGGTGGGCAGGATTCACTAATAAAATTGTGGAATAGATTTTACCATTGAATCGGGCGCACGCCATGCGCCCCTACGGTTTCCAGGCTAATGGTTAATTCCTCCAATTATGTGTGCCACGCCACTACATAAAATTGGCTCAAGCTTACTCCATTAAAGGCTTTGAACCCGTTTTAACGGGTTTTAGCTTTCAGCCAGAACTTTAGTTCTTGGCTGGCTGGCTGGCTGGCTGGCTGGCTGGTTCACAATAACTGTCTAACATCAGAAACCTTCCCGTTAACCGCCGCCGCTACCACCATCACTGGACTCATTAACAGGGTGCGTCCCGTGGCTGAACCTTGACGCCCTTTAAAATTACGGTTAGAAGACGATGCACTAATCTGATCCCCTTGTAACTTATCCGGATTCATCGCCAAACACATCGAACATCCCGGTTCGCGCCACTCAAACCCCGCTTCGACAAAGATTTTGTCCAATCCTTCGGCTTCGGCGTCTTTTTTGACTCGTTCTGAACCCGGGACAACAAACGCCTTCACCCCTTGTGCGACTCGCTTTCCTTGGGCAAATTGGGCGGCTTCTCGTAAATCTGTCAATCGTCCATTGGTGCAACTTCCAATAAAACAGACATCCACTTTTGTTCCCTGAATCGGCGCACCAGGGATAAGCTGCATATAACGATAGGCTTCTTGGGCGATCGCACGTTCCGATTCGGGTAAACTATCGGGTATGGGAATCGCTTCATTTACGGCAATTCCCTGTCCGGGTGTGATTCCCCACGTCACCGTTGGCGCAATCTCAGCCGCATCATAAGTGACGATATCATCATAAACGGCATCGGTATCGGAACGCATACTGGTCCACCATTCCACCGCTTTATCCCAGTCTTCCCCTTTCGGCGCAAAATCTCGCCCTTTGAGATACTCATACGTGACCTGATCGGGATTAATATAACCACATCGGGCACCGCCTTCAATGGACATATTGCACACTGTCATCCGTTCTTCCATCGTCATCTGCTCAAAGGTTGTGCCAGCATATTCATAAGCGTAGCCAACGCCACCTTTAACCCCTAGAGTACGGATAATGTGCAGAATCACATCCTTGGCGTAAACACCGGGAGGGAGTTTCCCGTTCACTTCAATTTTGCGAACCTTAAGTTTAGACAGGGCGAGGGTTTGCGAGGCGAGGACATCCCGGACTTGAGACGTACCAATCCCAAACGCGATCGCACCAAACGCGCCATGAGTCGAAGTATGGGAATCCCCGCAAGCGATCGTCATTCCGGGTTGGGTTAATCCCTGTTCTGGAGCAATCACATGGACAATCCCCTGATTCCCCGATCCAATATTATAGAAGCGAATCCCATAATTCTTACAGCTTTGCTCCAACACCTGCATCATCTCTTCGGCTAACACATCCGCAAAAGGACGCGCCTGGTTTTCGGTGGGAACGATATGATCCACAGTCGCCACCGTGCGATCGGGATACAGCACCTGCAATCCCCTTTCCCGCAGCATCCCAAAGGCTTGGGGACTGGTGACTTCGTGGATTAAGTGTAAACCAATAAAGAGTTGAGTTTGACCCGAAGGCAAAGTACCGACGGTGTGGGAGTCCCAAACTTTATCGAATAGTGTTCTCTCGCTCATCTGCAAAAGGTCGTTATAGGATTAAAGATAATCACCAGTCATCTATGGGGATAGATGCTGGAGCCTTCTATTTTATCGCGACTGTAGCATGAATCTGACCATTAAAAGAGCGATCGCATGGTTCCTGGAGGATGTGCGATCGCTCTTACGTCAGTCTACGCCCCATCAATGGCAGCGTAACGCACCAGCGAGGACTAAGATAGTGAATTGTGGCTTTGCCGAACACATAGTGAGAGACACAGCTAAAATTGTGGGATAGGTTTGATCATTGAATTGGGCGCAGGTCCTTGCGCCCCTACAGTTTCCGGGCGTAATTCTCATTCATCTTGCTTAGGTGTACCACGCCACTACTAACAAATATAATAAATTTAATGTTTAGCTATTTAAGCCTAGAGAATTTTAGTTGTTTTGCTAAATTTGAACTCCACAGCATTACTAAAATTAATATTTTTATCGGAGCAAATGATACAGGCAAAACTCATCTAATTAAACTGCTATATACCATTACTAAATCAATTGAAGAATTTACCAAACGGACTGAATCTGATCAACCTGATTGGCGAGAGGTTTTAGCTGAAAAACTATTTTGGGTCTATCAACCAGAGAGTAATAAACTGGGTCAACTTGTTAAAAAAGGTGAAAGCCGTTTAAAAGTCGAAACGAGGCTATTAGACGAAAGTTATTATTTTGCTTTCGGTAAAGATACAGCCCGACAAATTACAGATTGTACAGAGTTAGCACCAACACAACCTGGATTAAACGCCCTCTTTATTCCTCCCAAGGAAGTTCTGACTGCCTTGGATGCTATAGCTACCATTAATGAACAACTGCAAATTTTTGGCTTTGACCATACCTACTATGATTTAATCAAAGCGCTGAGAGTTCCCCCAACCAAGGGCAATATCCAGGAAAATCTTAAAGCAGTTCTCACGTCCTTAGAGCATCTGCTTACCGGAGAAATTGTCAAAGAACAGGATCAGTTTATCTTCAAACGGGGGCGGGAAAAATATGGGATGTCTCAAATAGCTGAAGGATTTAAGAAGCTGGGTATTTTAACGACCCTAATTCGTAATAGAAGTTTAAATCAGAGTACGATTTTATTTATCGATGAGCCAGAAGCCAATCTCCATCCCCAGGCAATTCATAGTCTGGTTGATATGCTATTTTTGTTAAGCCAAGCCGGAATTACAATTTATGCATCGACTCATAGTTATTCTGTGATCAAAAAATTAGAAATTCTAGCTCGTAAACATCAAGAAAGTATACAACTCTGCTCTCTCACAAAAAGCAACGGAGATATTACTGCTCAAGTTAGTGATTTAAGCGAAGGAATGCCAGACAACCCAATTATTGACGCAGCCATAGAACTTTATGAAGAAGACGTAAGGCTGGAATTAGAACCATAGAAATGCCAATTTATCAAGAGAGTGGATTACAGATTACGCTACCTGATGGAGAGAGCTTTCGCTTTCAAGATTGTTCTGGCTACAAAACTCTGAGTGGTAAAAACCTATCAGAAATGGATTTTGGCTGGTGGAACTCGACAAAGAATAGTCTTTGGCTTTTAGATGTGAAAGATTACTCTCATTTACCTCCTACAGAAAGGTTGCCTGACCATCTTTTGGATAATCTAATCAAGAAAGCAACAGATAGCTTATTGATTTTATCAGCCGTATGGTTTGGCTCTGTAAAAGGTCAAGAGATTTGTTCAGAGTTACCTCTATCTTGCCGAACTTTCCCCAGCAAGCCTAAGAAGTTGAAGATAGTATTTGTGTTAAAAATAACGAATTCCCTCCTTAAAGCTGAATTAAGTCCACTGAAAACTCGATTACTAGCGCGTTTGCGGGGGCGAATAGCACTTTTTGATATAAATAATGTAACGTTAGCTGACCATGAAACAGGAATTAGAATGGGACTTCCCATCGCAACATTGCCAAGCGAAACAAACAGTGTTTGAGTTGGTACATCAGGTTATAATAGGGTGTAATCGTTGGCGAGATTTCTCTGATCTCAATTATCCGCGATCGCTATAGTAGTATGGAACTTGGAGATGTTTTACACTTCTTCTTCGCCAAGTCCAAACTCAGTCAAGTAAATCGTCTATACTTCGAGGCGGAAACGTCCGCGCTTTGGCACGTTGTATCGCCACTAGCAGACGCGCTGCATTATCTGGTGACTGAAATAAATAAGCTGTTTCTATAATGCGGTTCAGTTCGTTGATAGGAATAATCGCGACACTCTCAGAACCATCACGAGTGACAATGACGGCTTCGCGGCTGGCAATAGCCTCTAGCCGGAAGACGACTTAAATGGATAGGTTCAGAACTGGGCAGATTTTCAGCACATTGTTTGGATAGTTGAGTACACAAAATATGAGCCTCTGGAACCGATACACTTATCCCCTCTATGATTTCTTCACGAGGATTATTGAAACGATTGCGATCAATTGAAAAGATTATCAACTTAGGCTTTGTAAAATCACATAACTCTTGAGCAAATGCTTTGCCATCGGCACCACCCGGTTTTCCGCCATGATGAGGAAAGACAAGTATATCAGTGCTGATATCAGGTTCGTCCTGTAGCAGATTTTCCAATCCTATTTTGTCAATATCTGCCGCTAATATGGCGACTCGGTGAGAATTATGGATTATGCCAATCACAACGGATATGGAGTTGGAAGTCAATCGCCTCCCTTGTAAATCTCTTCCCCCAGCACCACCGAGCACAATTTCCGTGACCAACGTCTAAAATAATAAGTTCAGGCAAGTCCATCATCGTCATCTGGCTCAGGTGCTAACTCAAATTTATCGAAGTATAAATCATCGGCATTATCCGCTCCAATATTAACGTGAGCAAATAGACGGACACCTTTCCTTAAGGCATCAGCTCGAATAGTATCAGGAATCAGGGAAGCTGGAAAACGGACGGCTTTATGGGGATTCCAACCAATAACAAAGGCATCAACCACAGGTTCATTAGATGCTTGGTCAACGTTGGCAATTCTTACTAATGTTCTAGAAGGTTTTCTGGTAATTGGCAGATGACCACCAAGTTCTTGTTGACAAGCTTCAATTCCTTTGGTGATACTTGACGCATTTGCTTTGTCACGACTTAACAATACAGGAATTTTTTGTCTCCATTTTCTAATGGAAAAAGAAGTGTCAATTTCCACAAACTGAGATATCAGTAATGATGGAAACTTCCGATCATACAACGTAGCGACTAATTCGGCACCCGAAAAGTTAGCCAGTCCAGAATTAGTCAAGCGATTATCACAAATAGCACCTTGAGTATTTTCTAAAATAACTGATGCTAAATCATTGACGTTTGTAAAATGTCCCTTGACGACTAAAAATGGTTCATACCCAGCGTCCTCTACTTCCCAGCCAGTTGCTTCTGCTAATTCTGCTTCATCATCAACTATCGCTATTTTCTGATTAGATTGAATAACTGTCATAACAGCTAACCTCCAACAAGTGGTAGTTTTATGATAAATTCTGCCCCACCTAATTCTCCCTGAGCAATTGCCTGCACTTTTCCTCCCAAGTCAGTAACTGAATCTTTGACTATAGTTAGTCCCAATCCTGTACCCTCTGGTTTAGTTGTTTGACCTGGTAACCAAATGTTATTTAAGTTGATATCTCTAATTCCTAGACCATTATCTAAAATTTTGATCTGTAAGTAAGTTTCGATAATTTCAGTAACGATCATTACCTGGCGTCCTTCTGTACGTGCTCCTTCTACATTAAAAGCATTGATGGTATTGGTCAAAAGATTCGTAATAATCGCTTCTAAGAGAGCCGTACTTCCGAGAATAAAATACTGATTATTAATACTACTTTTTACAACCTCTATTTTGCTGTCTTGAAGAAAAGGAGCAAATAGTTCAAGTATATCATCAATGACACGATAAACTTCCACACGACCCGTTTTACGCTTTTCTCGCTTTAATAAATGCAAAGGAAACCTGGAAAAACTCAGTAACGACTTGCTGACTTTATAAAGTATCTCTACTGGTTTTGCAAAAGATTTGAAATATATCTCTCCTGGTAATTCTTGACCTTTTTTTTCTATTCGTTTAGCGACTTTCTCGATTAACGTGACGGGTTTACCAGACTCATGAGCAAAAACGGCTGCTGTTGTTCCGGCTGTCGCCAGACTTCGATAGAGTTGAAGATCTTCCCGTAGTGCTTTTGTTTCACGCTCTTTTACCTCTTCGTACTGTTGAATTACCTTGCTTACTGTGTCACGAGATTGCTGTGGCACCGCTTTTTCAATAACACTTTCAATATTTCTTTTAGCAGAAATAACATCACGACTCGATTCTTGCTTAACTATTTGTCGTCTATTTTCAGTTTGTTTCAGCCTCTCTTTAGCCATCCAGTTCAATACATCAATGGCAAACCGCTTTAGCTCCAGAAAAGCTTCATTTTCTATAAACCCTAGTCGATCAGTCTTTTGATTTAGCAGATCATTGGGATCATTGACAATTATCCGACCAATAACGGTACTGGTTGAGGGACGTACCTCTGGATTTCTGGCTCGTGCATAATTTAAATTCAGCCAATCATCTCCTTGGTCGCCATAGGGTTTCACCCGCAAACCCCTGTGGTATAAATGAATATTACCCACTTCTGATAGCCATTTTCTAACCTGTCCGAAAGACGCTGTTTTTGTAGAGAAACTTTGAGGGTTTAGCAAAAATACCCATAATTCAAATTCTGCTGGTGCTGTTTTGTAAGGTTCTTGAGAAATATCACTATGTTTTGCTTGAAATAGCAATTCACCCTTCCAGTCTAAGACGGAAGCTTCTACGATTCCATCTCCATTAACTGACGACTTCAAATGATATTCAGCATCATCAAAATAAGATTCATTAACTTGTTTTTCAAGATCAGCAAATTCTGGAGCAATCAGCCTAGGGCGGAAAGCAATATCACTATCAAATGGATCTGCTAAAAATAAAAGTTCTCTGGCTAATCGTTTAACCTCTCGCCGCCCCAACTTGATTCCTAAATCTTCAATTAAAATTTCCGTCCCTTGTGGCAAGTTAGTCATATCTTCTTGGACATCGAAGGAAATGTCTTCCACAACAGAGGCTTGCTCAAAATCTTGCCAATTAATGGTGAGAGAATACTCAACTTCAGGTTCATTTTTAGGTCGGGTTTTTAAGTGTACTTTCGAGCCTTGTCTCAACGCAGCTAACCGACCTAATCCTTTATCACCAACAGGTATACGTCCCAAATCAGTAGGTTCACGGGCTGCTTTTTTCGACTGACCTAATACAAACCATCCCTCACTAATAGCAGCGAGATCCATACCAATACCGTTATCTGAAATCAGGATTGAACCACCTGTGGTGTCAGTATTGATAAGCTCTACTGTACATTGGGTCGCATCAGCATCATAAGAATTCTTGACCAATTCGATAATTCCTTGGTCAGGATTAGGAATCAGTTCTTCACCTAACCTATTCAGGATATTGGGTGAAAACTTAAAATGCATGATTTTATCGCTGTAACTTGACAGCCAATCGCTCTGTTTAAGATTATACCTGAGTTCCATCGATGGGGTCGAGCCACGAACAAGTACACCCATAGAAGAGACGAATGTAGGGGCGCAAGGCTTGCGCCCTCACCCCCTCTCATCTTATGAGAAAGGCTATAAACCTTCTATAAAAGAGCGATCGCACCTCCCACCGGAAACATGCGATCGCTCTTTCTCAAGTCTACGCCCCATCAGGGACGCAGACGCTAAACACTCAAGACTTAGCCTTGTTGTTCTTCAACTTCAGCCACCATCAACAGTGTCTTCATCACCGAGTCAGGGTTCAAACTCATTGAGTCAATTCCCAACTCAACCAAGAACTTGGCAAACTCAGGATAGTCACTAGGCGCTTGACCGCAGATACCAATCTTACGACCATTCTTCTTCGCCTTCTCAATCACCATCCGTACCATTTCCTTAACCCCGTCGTTGCGCTCATCAAAGATGTGAGCCACCAAACCGGAGTCACGGTCTAAACCCAAGGTTAACTGAGTTAAGTCATTGGAACCAATGGAGAACCCATCAAACACTTCACTGAACTGATCAGCCAAGATCACGTTACTGGGAATCTCGCACATCACATAGACTTGCAGTCCATTTTCGCCCCGCTTCAAGCCGTATTTCTCCATTTCTGCCAGCACCTTGCGCCCTTCATCAGGGGTACGGCAGAAGGGAACCATGGGGATCACATTCGTTAAACCCATGTCATCCCGAACCCGCTTGATGGCTTGACACTCTAACCCATAGGCTTCGGCATAGTTTTCATCGTAGTAACGAGACGCACCACGCCAGCCAATCATCGGGTTTTCTTCCTTCGGCTCAAACTGTTGACCGCCGAGGAGGTTGGCATATTCGTTACTCTTGAAGTCGGACATCCGTAACACAACTGGGTTGGGATAGAATGCCGCTGCAATCATCGCCACACCCCGCGCCAACTTGTCTACGAAGAAGTCAGCCTTACGTTCGTAGAGGTAGGTCATTTTGTAGACTTCCCGCTTGACGGTGGCATCTTCGAGCTTGTCGAAGTTTAGCAGTGCCAAGGGGTGCGCCTTAATATGATTAGCGATGATGAACTCTAAGCGGGCTAATCCCACGCCATCACAGGGGATCGCCGCCAAACCAAAGGCTTCTTCTGGGTTACCCACGTTCATCAAAATCTTGGTGCGGGTTGTGGGTAGGTTTTCCAGTTGGGTTTCTTGGACTTCAAAGGGTACAAGCCCTTCGTAAACCCGTCCTTCTTCCCCTTCGGAACAGGAAACGGTGACCTCTTGTCCACTCTTAAGCACACCTGTAGCATCACCACAACCAACAATCGCTGGGATTCCCATCTCACGAGCAATAATTGCCGCGTGGCAGGTACGTCCACCTTGGTTGGTGACAATGGCTGATGCCCGTTTCATGATCGGTTCCCAGTCAGGGTCAGTCTTGTTGGTGACTAAGACTTCACCGGGTTCAAACTCATCAATCCGGTGGACATCCAGAATCACTTTGGCTTTGCCCTGACCAATCATTTCGCCAACGGCGCGACCGGTGACCGCCACCTCGGAGGTTCCTTTTAGCTGATAGCTCTTGAGGACGCTCTTGGACTTCTGGGATTGGACGGTTTCTGGACGAGCTTGGACGATGTACAACTCACCCGTTTCCCCGTCTTTTGCCCACTCAATGTCCATGGGGGTGTAGACACCCCGGACTTCGGAGTAGTGGTCTTCAATAATACAACCCCAGCGAGCCAGTTGCAGAATTTCTTCGTCGTTGATCGCGTATTTGACTTGCTCAGGCTCTGACACGGGTACGTTCTTGGTCAGTTTTGAACCACCGATGTCATAGATCATCTTGATTTCTTTGCTGCCCAAGCGCTTTTCGAGAATCGGGCGATACCCGTCCTTGAGCGTGGGTTTGAAGACAAAGTATTCGTCGGGGTTGACAGCACCTTGAACAACGTTTTCGCCCAAACCGTAGGCGGCGGTGACTAGGGCGGCATTCTTGAAGCCTGTTTCTGTGTCAATGGAGAACATGACACCAGAGGAGGCTAAGTCAGAGCGCACCATTTTCTGCACCCCAACGGACAGGGCGACATCAAAGTGATCAAACCCTTTGAGGGTGCGATAGGAGATGGCTCGGTCAGTGAAGATGGAGGCAAAGCAGCGATGACAAGAGTCTAAGACGTCCAGGACACCGTAGACGTTCAGGTAAGTTTCTTGCTGACCTGCAAAGCTGGCATCGGGCAAGTCTTCAGCCGTAGCGGATGAACGGACGGCTACGTCAACAGCTTGGCTTTTCTCCTTGCACTCTTCTTGATATTCCGGCTCGAACCGATCGCAAAACTCAGCGGTGACACCATACCGTTCGCACAGCTTCAGGTAAGATTCTGCGATCGCGGTTCTGAGGTCTTCTGGGAACGGTGTATTGAGAATCAAAGACCGCGCTTGCTTACCCCTGACGCGCAAGTTGTTCATATCCTCGACATCGAGGTCTGAAAACAGTTCGCGTAGCCTTTCTTCTAAACCTGCTTCCTTAATGAAGTAACGGTATGCATAAGCCGTCGTCGCGAATCCGGTGGGAACCCTGACCCCCTTAGCGGTCAGTTGTCGGATCATTTCACCCAGGGAGGCGTTTTTACCACCCACCAAGGGAACATCGACAATTCCTACCTCTTCAAACCACAGAATGAGAGCTTGTTCTTTGGATGATTGAGATGTTGTTGTTTCAGTAGCTGCAACCATTAAGCATTTC
>JGI12109J20283_10131794_pt1 | contig 12829 bp, 10 predicted proteins | sample ElkSlonscriptome_12_FD_20283 | JGI IMG/M metagenome (IMG submission 20283) | reverse complement strand
AAATGAGACATCATCCACCGCCCAATATCCCGGATTAGTTGGATAGGCAATGTGTAAATTTTCGATACAAAATAAAGTCATAAGCATGTAGGGGCGGGTTTAGCCGTTTAATTTTGATACCTACCGATAATTGAACAACAAAACCCGCCCTCCCCACCGATAATTTAACTTAAGTTGATACCAATGCAAATCTTGCGCCCCTTATAGGGGTGTACTATCAGCACTTGGGAAGCGCTATACTTTATTAATCGTTTGGTCAGCCAATTCTTCACTGTGGAACCTTCACCATGGAACGATTGCTGTCGATAGTGGAAACAACTGCGGCTTCTGCCACAACGTTGCTGAATAAAATTACTACAACTGTAATTTATCATACCGGAAAAGCCGAGCAATTTGACGATATTACCCTGTTAGCTGTGCGGCGATTGTCCTTTTGATGTACTCCCTATCATTAACCCTGACTAATACCAAATCCGATGACATGAATTCCCTTTTGCCATGGCGATTGAAATCGCGGAACCACACAAACATAGGATTTACGTAAAGCCTTTATGTGTAGGGTGTGTTAGCGCAGCGTAACGCACCAATGACTCACTTTTTTATTGGTGCGTTACGGCGGATATCTAATTTTCCGGTAACGTTTTCAATTGAATCACCGCCTAACCCACCCTACTGGCGTGACACAGCTAAAATTGTGGAATAGATTTTGCGGTGAAACCGGGCGCAAGGATGGTGCCCCTACAATGCTAATCCACTAATTAAGGTGTGCCACGACACTACGGGTATGACGGTGCCATCTGTAATAATATCATTTTTCCATCAATCTCTAACGCCATGGTTTCCTGGCGTAATTCATGCTGCAAATAGCCAACAAAGTTTAAAACCTTTGGCAAATGCTCGACTAAGGCTTGTCGCGTCATAAACGACTTAATCATATAACTATTTTCACTCACCATTCCCGCCACAGAACTTTTATACATTCCCGATTGTTCCACCAAACTGATTCCCTCGAATAACTCAGCCATTAAGGTTTTGGCTTGTTCCACGTAGGCTGATGTGTCACCGGGAATATCGATATCAATGGTTGTGGGCATAGGGATTTGTTTCTGTAGGGGCGGGTTTTACCATTAGGGTTTCGGGTTGACCCAGATTTAACTAAACCCGCCTCGACTACGTTTTCCCTAATCCCCTCAATTCGTTACTACCTCCATCGCGCCAACTTTCGCACGAAAATCGCCAAAAAAAATTTTTTGCCCAAAATCTGCGAAAACTTTCTGTTTCAGCCGTGTAACCCAATAGGAGTATCCATACCCCCAACCCATTCCTCTGGGGAATTGGAATCAAAACCAATAGCGGGTTAACCATGTCCGCAGGAGGACAGTATGTCAAATCAGGGATGGAATCTGTTTTACCGCCAACTCATCACATCTGTGGCGTCATCGGTGATTGATGTTCACAAAAAGATTCGCGCCGATGATTCTGTCAGGAACCCTGTCGTCTCATCCTTAACACCTTACCTAAATGCTTGTGGCTATATTCTCAGCCTCTGTGTCTTAATCAAGAGTAGCCCTGTACAAGCCCAACCGATTGTTCCCGCAGCCGATGGGACAAATACAATTGTTACACCCAATGGGAATCAATTGGATATTCAGGGGGGAAGTTTCTCTGAAGATGGGGGTAATTTATTCCACAGTTTTGAACAATTTGGACTGAATTCCGGTCAAACGGCTAATTTCTGGTCAACTCCCCAGATTCAGACTATTTTAGGGCGGGTTAGTGGGGGTAATCCCTCGCTGATTAATGGGTTAATCCAGGTAATTGGCGGTAACTCCAACTTATATTTAATGAATCCAGCCGGGATTATTTTTGGTTCCGATGCCAGTTTAAAACTCCCCGCCGCGTTTACCGCAACCACGGCTACGAGTATTGGTTTAGATGGGGGATGGTTTAATGCTTTTGGGACGAATGACTATACCAGTTTAGTGGGTACACCCAATGCCTTTCAATTTGATAGCGCCACGGGTGCGATTATTAATGCGGCGGATTTGGCGCTGCAACCGGGGCAGAATCTTTCTCTAATTGGCACAACGGTTATTAATACGGGGACTCTGCAAACAGCCGGGGGAACGATTACCCTAACCGCCGTACCGGGAACCAGTCGGGTGCGTCTGAGTCAAGCGGGACAACTTCTCAGTTTAGAGATAGAAGCGCCCACGGATAATCAGGGAAATCCTGTACCCATTATGGCGCGATCGCTCCCAGAATTGCTCACGGGGAGTGGGGTGGATGTGGGGTTAACGGTGAATTCGGATAACCAGGTGCAAACGGCGGCGGGTACGTTGATTCCCACCGAGTCAGGAACCACTGTGAATTCTGGGGTGTTGGATGTTTCGACATCAGACAGTAAGGGGGGAATCGTTCAGGTTTTGGGGGATGTGGTTGGGGTGGTGGATAATGCCCAGATTAATGCTTATGGCGCTAATGGTGGTGGTACGGTACTGATTGGCGGTGATTATCGGGGCGCGGGTACGGTTCCTAATGCGGAGTTAACGGTTGTGGGGAAGGAAGCCGAGATTAATGCGGATGCGCTGGATGCGGGTGATGGCGGAACGGTGATTGTTTGGGCGGATGATACTACTCGTTTTTGGGGAAATATTAGCGCCCGTGGTGGGATGGCGTTGGGGAATGGTGGGTTGGTTGAGGTGTCGGGAAAGCAGAATTTGATTGTTCAGGGAACGGTGGATTTGAGTGCGGCGAATGGCGGTTTGGGGACGTTGTTTCTTGATTCAACAGATATTGAAATTTGGGATGATTCGGGGACGTTGTTATTTAATTCAACCAATATTGAAATAGATAGTTCAGGAACGGCGACAGATGATGACACGTTGCCGGATTTATTTCAAGCTAGACCAGATTCTCCTTTTGTTATTGGTAAAACGGAATTGGCAGAGTTAGCAGCAGATAAGAATATTGTTCTAGAAGCAACAAATAATATTACAATTAATCCTCTAAACTCACCGCTCTATTTTTCTGGCGACACTGGGTCAATCACATTTACGGCTGATGCCGATAATAATGGAACTGGAACTTTTTATATGAATCCAGATGACACGATCATTAGTAATGGTCGTTCTCTGACAATTTCAGGAATCAGACTAACCTTGGGGAATATCGACAACTATGGGGGAGATATAATTCTGAAAAGTAGTCGAGGTGATATTACTGCTGGAAACGTCTATACAGATACAAAAACAAACCTCACTTTCTTTGGCTTTCGTGACGTTGATGTTTACCCTCGTAGCATCCGAGTCCTGAATGATGGGGGTGATATTATATTTGCAAATTTAAGAGAAATAGAGATTATTTCATTTGCTTGTAGTAACATTGTATCTTGCAGCGTCGAACTCATTAATGATGGTGGCGCATTAGCAGTTGATTTTGGAGTTCCAATATCAGGTCTAAATCTGCAAAATTCTACTTCTTTGTCTGGACTCAATGGAGGTAATATTACGCTGATAGCTGATGGAAGTATTACGACAGGAGAGATTAATTCTGAAGGTTATGGTGATGGTAAAGGGGGACATATTACTCTTGCTGCAGGGCGTGACATTCAAGTTTCTTCCATTAATACTCAAAGCCTTAGTAATACAGGCGGCAATGTTGATATTCAAACGGATAGTTTATTCCAGTCGTCTGGCTTTTTTACCGATCAGAATGGCATTACCGCTAGCATCTCTACCACAGGCAAAACTGGAAGCGGCTCAATCAGGATTCAGCATGGAGGCGATGGTGTTACCCCCTTTGTTATTGGTGATTCAGCAACGAATGGAACCGCTCAAGCTATCACGACTGGAAATGTAGCACCTGAACAAACTATTTCACCAATTCAATCTTTTTCGGATTCTTACAGTCAAGACCAGATTAAAATAATTACGTCGTATGAGTCTAGTTCTATGACCCGCTTAAGTCGCCAAGAGCCTTATTTCATATCCTCTTTTTTTTGTGATTCAGCAACTAATAATACTGCTCAAACTATCACGACTGGAAATGTAGCACCTGAACCAAACATTTCACCAACTCAATCCTTTGTTGACTCTTATAATCAAAAACAAATGCAAATAGTTACCTCGTCTGAGTCTAGTTCTATTACCCGTCCAAATTCCCACGCCAATCTCTCTAGAACGCCCCAGCCAGACTTAGTTACAGGATATGAGAGTATACCAACTAATGATATTTATTTTAACAGAAGCTTAACTCAAACAATTTCCGACTTATTGCCGTTTTACTCTATGGAACAAATCCGACAGATGATACCTGATGAGCTAGAAAATCAGAGGTATTTAGATACAACAATTATTGAAATAGATAAAACTGACAAAATACTGGATATTGAGAAATCAAGACTAAAAGAATTTGAAGATTATTTTGGCGAAAAGTTTCCCAAACAACTTATGTCGTCTGCACAGATTCAAGCCATGCTGGGTGAAGTTGAACGCCAAACCGGGATAAGAGCGGCTGTTATCTATGTTGCCACGTCAGATAATCAGTTAGAACTCATGCTGATTTCTCCTGATGGTAAGCCTGTTGAGACAAGGAATATAGAAGTTGGTAATCAGGCTTTACTCAACCTAGTTAACAATTTTATCCACACCATACAAGAATCACAAACAGAAATCTATAAAGCTGATGCTCAAAAACTTTATGATTTGCTGATTCGACCCTTAAAGGCTGACCTGCAAGCGCAAAATATAGATACATTATTGTTCTCATTAGGGTCAGGTTTGCGTTCTATCCCACTGGCAGCTTTGCATGATGGACAACAGTTTTTAATAGAAAAGTATCGGTTTAGCCTGATCCCATCCTTTACCCTTGCAGATGTCCGCTATGAAGATATTACCAATAAACAACTGGTAGCGATGGGAATCTCACAATTTCCATCAGGACAAAAACCCTTACCCAGTGTACCCGAAGAAATATCAACCATCGCCCAAACGTTGGCATCAGGTAGAACCTTCTTCGACCAAGATGTAACCATGAAAAATTTGAAGACACAACGCCAGCAACCGTTTCAAATCATTCATCTAGCCACTCATGCTAAATTCCAACCAGGAAAAGCGCACAACTCCTATATTCAACTTTGGGATGAAAAACTACAATTAGATGAGTTAACCCGTTTAAAATGGTCTGATCAACCCAAGGTAAATCTGTTAGTTTTAAGTGCTTGTCAAACTGCATTGGGAGATAAAGATGCCGAGATGGGGTTTGCTGGATTAGCGGTAAAAGCTGGGGTAAAATCTGCTGTCGCTAGTCTCTGGAGAGCTAATGATGGCGCAACATTTAAGCTGATGACCAATTTTTATCAGCAGTTGAATACATCATCTATAAAAGCTGAGGCATTGCGACAGGCGCAACTGGCTATGTTACGTGATGAAAACGTATCCCATCCAGCTTACTGGGCAGCTTTTACAGTAATTGGCAGCCCTTGGTAACTTTTGCGCTGTAGAGAAGAGTTTATTGGGTATATTTTATCTCTCATACAGCTAGCCATCAAGTTTTCAACGGTCACACTAAAGGAGGTGATAACGCATACAACAACTGACAGTTAATTCAGCTCAACGCTTACAGAAAACTTGATAAAGTTGAGCAAGCGTACTTCTGAGCAACTAACCCTAAATAACAGTTTGAACAGTTTCAAGTAAAGAAGGAGTATCTTCAATGAAAAGGATTTTCACGGTTCTGTTTCTTTTATCTAGTGTGGTGATGGTATTTCCTGTAAAAGCACAAGTAATACAGTCGTCATCAGAGTCAGTTTCAGATTTTCCACCTGAATTAGATGTAGCATCACCACCAGTAGTAGCACCACCAGTAGCACCACCACCACCACTACCAGTAACACCAATTCCAGAACCACAACCAGAAGAGCCACAAAAAATTCCCGAACCCTCTTCTATCGCAGGCATTTTGGCATTGGGTGCATTAGGGGCAACTTCGCTGCGGCGACGCCAAACCAAATCAGGTGGTAACTTGACCAAGCGAACCTGATATAAATCTGCCTGACTTTGAAAGCCGGGAAATAACTGAAAAGAGTCAACCCGATCAACCGCCCAGAGTTCAAACTCCGGGTTAACTGGGGTGGGCAAGATCAACGAAGGATAAGATCAAGCTTTCAAAGTTTATAACTCTTGCCCACCCTACTGGCTGTTGGGTCAATTAACTAGGGGAAAGACCCCTCCCTAACCCTCCCCTGCGAGGGGAGGGAACGGAATATATTTTTTATTTGGGGGGCTTTGAGGCTCCCCCAGATTCCTCATACTTATTCAGCAAGCCCTAGCTTAAACAGAACTTATGCATATATAGTGCCGTGACCCACCTAAAATGGTGGATTAGAATTGTAGGGGCGCACGGCGTGCGCCCATTCTAACAGTTACGCTTCTAATGGTGCGTTAGCGAAGCGTAACGCACCCTACAGATAGAGGTTATGCGTAAGTCCTGTTAAGGTTAAACTGGGATAATTATTGCTTCAACCAGTTTAGAGACATGGGTAGGTACGACAACATCAAGTAGACAAGCTGTCCGCCATGAACTTGAAGGAAAAATGTCAAAAAAGCGTAAATTACTAGAAAAAGTTTTGGCTGGATCAAAAAACATCCAGTTTAATGAATTCGTCACTCTAATTGAAGCCTTTGGGTTTACCCTATCCCGCATCAATGGTAGCCATCACATCTTTAACCACCCTGATATTCCCGAAATCGTCAATATCCAAAATAAGAAAGGCAAAGTAGTGGTCTACCAAGTCCGACAATTCCTAAGCTTGATTGAAGAACACGCCCTGACACTTGAAAGTAATCTAGAGGAGGACAATCCATGAAAGATTATCATATCAATATCTTCTATAGCGAAGAAGACGAAGGCTACATTGCAGACATTCCCGATCTGAAATATTGTTCAGCATTTGGTGAAACCATTGAGGAAGCTGTCCAGGAAATTTTGCAAGCTAAAGCTGCTTGGCTAGAAACGGCAAAAGCAGAAGGAAAACCGATTCCCACACCAAAATATAGACCTGCTATCTATCAAGTTGCTTCTTGATTTAATCGTGTACCGGATTTTGTCCAGTTTTCCTCTCCTGTCTTGTTCCAACCCTACAGTAAAAAACCTACACCTGTAAGCTTTCAGACTCCCCCTTCCCTTTAATTCTGAGCTTAAATGGAATCAACCCTGCGAAAAACCTCAATATCAGCCGTGTAACGTAATAGAAAAGGATATATCCCCCCGCTAAAAAAACTAGGGCTATGCATCGCGATGACTTAACCCCAAACCCACCCATTCCCCCTACCCTTGGCAATCATCCCAAGGAACAACCCCGATCAAATATTACCCATGCAACTCACACCCATTCAATCAATCCAATCATGGACGATCGCAATGAACAACTCCGCCATCTTATCGCCACCGCCTGCACTGATCCCCCTGGAAGTTGGCAACGTCGGCAAACCATGAGTCAGGTACATGAACTGGTGATGAATTCCGGAAAACTTTGGAAAGGATATCGACAGGATCAACCGTACTATAAAGATGCACTCCAACAAATGTGGGAATACTGTTGCCAACATCCCGAAGACTATGATCCCACCCTAAAAAACGTGACAACCTGGCTAGATGATGAACTAAAAAAGCGACTCAGACGCTTCCGAGATGGCAATCGCCGCCGACGAGACATCCCCGCCAGTTACTTGCGAATTGAAACCGAAGCAGGGCAAGTTCTCGACCCCATCGACACGAAACCCTCTCCGCCCGATTATAACCCGCGATTTCTAGAAATGTGGGAAAAAACAGAAGCCTGGGTTCGCTATGATCCCGATGATGTATTACGCCGCACTTGCTTTAGAAATCGTCCTCAGATTAACGCCCAAGTTTTATTACTACGCCATAACTTATCACCCAAAAAGACACCCTGGAAAATTATCGCCGCTGAATTTAACCTCACCCCCGCCGAAGCCAAAGACTTACCCAAATTTTATAGCCGTCGATGTAAACCGCTACTCGAACAATTTATGATTGCCCAAGGGTATATAGATGAAAACGATATCCGTAAACCTAGGAAATAACTATGATTAACTCGACTGAAATTACCGAAAATTTATCCATTCCCATGCCGATTACTCAGGAATCCCTCCAGATTGCGGAAGCCTTTGCTCAACAGCAGCCGCACCCGCAACAGTATGAACAAGTTTATCTTAATACTCTAGCCGTTTGTGCCGTCAATAACTACCTACGCATCCTGGATATCCCCACCAATTTAAATGCTGGCGATAGTTGGAATCCCGCTATGCGTTTATTCTTTGATATCGCCGACTTAGACATAACTGGAATTGGGCGGTTAGAATGTCGCCCCCTGCGTCCTCCAGACTCCTTGACTGATACACCTGTCTGTATCATTCCCCCCGAAGTTCACGAGGATCGAATTGGTTACGTTATCGTCCACATTGATACCCAAGATCAGCAAGCCACACTCCTGGGATTTACTGACAGCGTAGACAGCGAAGAACTTCCCTTAAGTCAGTTGCGATCGCTCAAGGATTTACTCATACATTTACAGCATCTGCAAGAGGCGCAAACTGTTCCAAAACCCGTACAATTGAGTCAATGGTTGGATAATATTTTCGCCGTTGGTTGGGAGAAACTAGAAGCACTGCTTGAGTTACCCCAAGAACCCGCATTTAGCTTCAGAACTCATTCCGAACATTCAGCCAATGGTGTGAAACGCGGGAAACGTCTGGACTTTCAAAAAGACAGTGACTCAGTAGCTTTATGTATTGGCTTAAAACCAACCCATTCACCCCAAATGGGTATCTCGGTTGAAGTCTATCCCACAGGAGGTCAAATCTATCTTCCCCAAGAACTGCAAGTCATTCTACTCGATGAAGAGGGAAAAGCGGTGATTCAAACGGAAACCCGAACCACTAAACATATTCAGTGGCGTTTTAAAGCTGATCCTGGCGATCAGTTCAGTATCAAATTAGCGTTAGGTGATGTTAATATTACGGAAGCATTTGTAGTCTAATGAAACCGAAACCTCGTTCTATATGACTTTGGACTCATGTCACCTTTGTCACCATTGTAGGTTGGGTCGAGGAACGAGACCCAACAAAAGTTAACTTGATGCTGTTGGGTTTCACTGCGTTCAACCCAACCTACTTCAGAAACTGTTCCCCCTTCCAGGGTATCTATTCAACCCAGATATACCATGACCAAACTCGTCATTTTTAGACCCGTTGGCAACTTAGAAACCCAAGGATTTTCTGTCCATCTGATAATTCAGGAAAAAAGTGACTCCCCCGGCGAAAATCAGCCAACGATTCACACCTTACTTGACCTCCATCAAACCAATGTGTTACCCCCCAATCCCGAATTAGCCGCCCACTTAAACCATCATTGGCTAGAACTCTATCGTCCCTTGGGTGAACCAGCGCGAACCCGAAAACTAGAAGCCATAGAAGTTGAGTATGAAGGAACCCTAAAACAGCGAATTCACCACTGTAAAACCTCCGCCCAAGAACTAGGCGATCGCCTGAAAGCATGGCTGGATTCAGACTCCTTTCATTCCCTAGACAAACAATTACGAGAAAACGTAAATCCCGATGATCCAATCCAGTTCCTAATTCGCACCGAAGACCCCCAATTACTCAAACTTCCCTGGCAAGAATGGGACTTTTTCCATCATTATCCCCAAGCCGAATTCGCCCGCATCCCCCTGCAATCTCAACCCACGGGAACATCCCCGAAGACACCCCACCCCGCTAAAATTAGGATTCTCGCTATTTTAGGTCATAGCCAAGGTATCGACGTTGACAAAGACCGAAAAGTATTGGAAAATTTACCCAACACTGAAACCACATTTATTGTCGAAAAGACGCACCAAGAAATCAATGACCAGTTATGTGAAAAATCCTGGGATATCATCTTTTTCGCCGGACATAGTGAAACAATTAATGATACCGGACGCATCTATATTAATCCCACCGATTACTTAACCGTTAACGAACTCTGGTACGCCCTAAAGAAAGCCGTAAAACGGGGATTAAAACTGGCAATATTCAACTCCTGTGATGGCTTGGGACTCGCCCAACAATTAGACGACTTACATATCCCGCAAATGATTGTTATGCGGGAATTAATTCCTGATAAAGTTGCCCAAGCCTTTTTAATGTATTTTCTCACCGAATTTACCGGGGGTCAATCATTCCATCAAGCAGCACGAAGCGCACGAGAACGATTGCAGGGAATGGAAACTGACTTTCCCTGTGCCAGTTGGTTACCCCTAATCTGTCAGAATTTAATCACGGTTCCTACGAGTTGGCTGGAATTGGGCGGGATTAGTAATCTTAATCCTAGTTTAGATTATCCCAGTCCTGACCCAACCCCGAAAAAAAGGCAATTCGTTCCCCGGTTCAATCATTTATCGAAGTTAACTTTAATTCTCTTATTTGGATGTATCATTAGCTACTTTGTCTTAGGTTATTGGATAGCTCCTTGGGTCAATGAACTAGGAATGAAAAACTATAATAAAGGACAATTATTAAAAGCCAAATTTTACTATCGCTTCGCCGCATTACTTGACCTCAATTATCCCCAACCTCACTACAACCTGGCTTGGCTATGTGAGAAAAAGCTGAAGGATCAAAACTGTGCCATGAAAGCCTACGAAAAAGCTGCTTTACGCGGACTAGCTGAAGCCCATGCTCAATTAGCCCTGGGACAAATTCGGGGCAATTTCCCGGAAGCCAGTCTTAGTCATGTCTGGCAATGCTTAACGTTAACGGAGTATGATGCGGTAAAAGCGGCTTGTTTCAAAAATCGGGGGTTCATTCGATTTACAAAAGGTCGATTCAGCGAAGCGGAAGATGACCTAAAACAAGCGATTCAGCTAGAGGTTGATAGTCCTCATGCTCACTGTCTTCTAGCGCAAGTATTAGAAGCAACGGGAAGACCAAAAGCAGCCGAGGACGCTTGGAAAAATACGCTCAACTATGCTGAATCAAAGTATTACCGACCTGAACTCGATGAATGTATTGGTGAGGCGAAACAACGTTTACAAGATACGGAGGATTGATGATAAACGTTTATTTTTTATATTCATTGAAAAACGGTGCGTTACGCTGCGCTAACGCACCCTACAATTGGTAATAATTGGTAACAAGTAGTTAGATGAATGTATGGGTGAAGTCGATCAGGGTTGGCAAAAATTGGAGGATTGATGATGAAATTTCAAAGGTTTACCGCTAGTATCCCAAGAATTCCACCGAAAAACCGATTCCGCCTCTCTTTTATGGGGCTGAGTGTAATCCTCGCCACTGTTACTTTCCTGGGGCGACAGTCAATCCTACGCCCCGCGATCGCAACATCTGAACGAACAGCCAATGGACAAATTATTCAACTTCTGGGTAATGTTCAGGTTAAACGGGCTTACGGTTCCCTAATCCGCCCCACAACGGGGATACCCATTTATCCAGGAGATGAACTCCTCACCGCCAACGGCGCACAAGTGATTGTCCAATGTACAGATTTAACAGTATGGTCAATACCTGGGGGCAAAAATCAAGTTAATACCTGCGCCACAAGCGAAGACAACCAAGACGCCAAATGCAGCCCTGGATTAGTCAGTTGTCCTGATCGCGGCGATGCGATCGCTTGGAATAATCCTGCTATCCCCTACCTGATCAGTCCCCGTCGCACCACCCTACTCAATAATAAACCGACATTCCGTTGGCATCCTGTACCCAACGCCACCCGCTATAAGGTACGTGTCAGGGGTGAGGATGTGGATTGGCAAACTCACGTCAATGACACCGAAATAACTTATTCGGGTGAAACCCCCCTAACACCGGGCGTGTATTATTTATGGACAGTTGAAACTCGCGATCGCGATTCGGTTGAGGAAAATATATCTGGACTTGGTTTTAGAATCCTGGATAGCCAAACTGAAACCCAAATCAAGACAGCCGCCTCCCAAATTCTCGCCAATGATCAACTCAACCCGGAAGCCAAAGCCCTATCCTTGGTCAACCTTTACCTCAGCTACGACTTGAAACAAAACGCCATTGAAACCCTAGACGATTTAGTCAGTCAAGGAAACCCAACCGCCGCTATTTATCACCAACTGGGTCAACTTTATCGACAAGTGGGATTATCCCAGCTTGCTCGGCAAAATTACCAAAAAGCACTTGAACTCGCCGCTAACAAAGATACCGATATCCCTGCTCTAGTTGCCGAAGACTTAGGCGAATTTTACACCGCATTGGGGGAAATCAAAAAGGCTAGGGAATGGTACAATCAAGCCCTAGCCTACTATGAAGCGTTAGGCGATGTCCAATGGGTGAATGAACGGTAAAAAGAAGATCGAACTTGATAGAAAATATTTCTACTTCCCCAGCTCCCAGACGTAGCATGCTACGTCTCTACACTGCTTCCAGACGCGCCATGGCACGTCTCTACATTGCTTCCCCTGTTTTTCAGCTTAAGTTGACACCAATGTATATCAACTCGCCCCTCGCTTATTCACAAGATTGTTGTGTCCCATCGGGCAGAATGGCGTTACAGAGATTCGCTTGGTTAAGATTAGCCCCCTCTAGATTCGCCCCCCTGAGATTCGCCTCTTGTAGATTTGCCTTCTGCAAATTCGCCCCCGCTAAATTAGCATTACTCAAATCGGCTTGAAACAAGGTTGCTTCCTCAAAGTTCGTGTTTTGAAGGTCAGAATTGTATAGACTCGCACCACTCAGATTCACATTGCGAAAATTTGCTCCGTTTAAATTAGCATTAAATAAATTAG
>JGI12109J20283_10550166_pt1 | contig 12830 bp, 11 predicted proteins | sample ElkSlonscriptome_12_FD_20283 | JGI IMG/M metagenome (IMG submission 20283) | reverse complement strand
GTTCGACAACCCCGCCGAAGTCCGGCGGCGCCATGCACAGGAGGTCGGGGCGATCGCCGCGATCGATGCGGGCGAAAGCCGCTCCCGGATTGAGCTCATCGCCGACCGATAGCAGCGGTTCGAATCGCACGCTGAAGCCCGAATCCAGTTCCTGGCCCGGCCGGATGAAGGCTTCATCGGTCCCGGTCAGCGGGCGAAGCAGTCCATCGAAGATTCCGCCCAGCAGGGAAGGACCGAGGCGCACCGAAAGCGGGCGTCCGGTTCCAACCACCGGGTCGCCCGGTTTCAGACCCGCGGTCTCCTCAAAAACCTGGACAACGATGGTGTTGCCGGCCAGGCGCAGCACCTCGCCGATCAACGAATGACGACCGACCTTGACCGCCTCGTTGCTGCGAAACGTTCCTTCGGTCTCGGCCCGCAGAACCGGACCGCCTACTTCGATGATGCTCGCGCGCGCGGTGCTCATGCATCCACCTCCGAGTCGAGATCGGGAAGTTGGGCCAGCAGCACGCCGGCGATCCGGTCGCTGCGTGCGGTCAACCCGGCAACGGTCGCATCGACGCGCGCCCGTGCCGCCTCGATGATGAAGCCCTGGCGCAGAGACGGCTCGGCACGCCATTCGATCGTCACACCATCGACCGGCCGCTCGGGCGCGTCGTTCGGCTTCCAGTCGTCAGCATGCTTGACGCGCCAGGCGTCGCCGGGAAGAACGGCGTGCGCATCGTTCAGCGCACGAGCAAGCCATGCAGCGCGTGCCCCGGGTTGCTTCCAGAGCTCGGCCAGCGACTCGCGCAGTGCCTGGACTCCCTGCTGTGCTCTTTGCTGCTGCAGCGCCAGCTGCTTCTGACGAATGCGCGCTTCCTGCCGGGCGCGCTCGGCACGCAGACGCTCGGAAGCCAGCCGGCGCTCGCGGCGACGGGTTTCGCGCAGCAGATCGGCTGCCTGACTCCGAGCCGACCGCCGAATGGCATCGGCCTGCTGTGCGGCCTGTCGCTGGATCGATTCGATCCGTTCGCGGCACTGCTCTTCGATATGCCCGAGCAGCGCGTCCAGCGAGACCCGGTTATGCGCTTCGTGCGCCTCGATCGGCATGCTCATCGTGCAACTCCCATACGTTCGCGGATATCGCCGGTCACCTCGTCGACACGTCCGCGCCCGGCCGCATCGCCGACCACCAGCGTCGGCGGATTCAGCCCGGCACGCAGCGCCGCCAGCCGATCGCGCGACAGAAAGGCGGCAAACTCGTTGCTGATCAACAACAGCGGCACGCCGGCCGATCGGGCTCGCTCCACCGCCGCATCGACCGGCCCGGATGAACGCTCCGGACAGTCGATATCGCAACCCGCCAATCGCCAGCCGGAGGCCGTCCATTCATCGCCGATGAAGATCGGGGCAGTCATCAGCCCAGCTGGTTGAGAATCAGGATGGAGACGATCAGACCGTAGATCGCGATCCCTTCGGCCAGACCGACCAGGATCAGCACGCGGCCCAGCAGTTCCGGGCGCTCGGTCAGCGCACCGACCGCTGCGCTGCCCACCGTGGCCACGGCATAACCGCCGGCCAGAGCCGAGATCCCGGTGGCGGCAGCTGCCGAAATGAAACCCCATTTCAGCACTTCGGCCGGCATCGTTCCGCCGGCGGTCGGCTCCACGCCGAACGCCTGCGGCAACCAGAACAGCATGCTGGCCAGCAGCGCAACGGCGACGGAAGCGACCAGCATCAGCAGCGGCGCAAGGCGCGACGGCAACTTGGCGATCATTTCGGTATTCATCAGATACATCTCCTTAGTTTTGTGCCTTACCCAAAACGAAAATCCTCCGATCAGCTCATACCGGCGGAGCCAGCGGATGGAAGGCCCGGCCTTCGGCAGACAGGAACCGAGTGAAGAACTCGAACAGCACCAGCCGCGTCATCTGGATCGATGCGACCAACCCCTCGATGGCGATGATCAGCGCGTTGCCCAGAATCATCACGATGATTCCGAACACGCCGCCGCCGGCACCCTCTGCCAGCGTCACAACGGCCAGCGACAGGCCGGCATGCGCCAGCGCGAATGCGCCCACGCGAACGAACGACAGCGTGTTGACGGCCAGCCGCATGAGGCCCTCGATCATTTCGGCAAGCGCTTTCGCGATCGCCATGCCGCGGCTGTCCCGGAATTCCCAGAGCATGCCGAGGAACTGGATGCCCAACACACCAGCCGCGACCGCCAGCAGTGAGGGCTCGACGACGCCAGCAAGCCCGAGCAGCAGTGCCAGCCCCATACCGGCCTCGGTGCGCACCCAGCTGCCCAGTCGGCCGACCCACAGATGCTCCAGGCCGCTCAGCAACACGCTGAGAACGATCAGGAAAGCGCCGAAGATCACCGGCACGGTGAGCACCGGCAGCGGATCGACTACCGGGTGCAGCCACAGCGCCGGGATGATGTCCTCGCTACCGAACACGCTGCCGAAAAGGAGACCGAACACGATCGACCATGCGCCGCCCCAGACCAGCAGCGCCGTAGCCGGGAATCGCCGCTTCAGAACCAGCCCGGCTGTAACCAGCACAGCGCCCTGACCGACATCACCGAACATGTAGCCGAACAGCAGCGGCGCGATGAACGCCACCAGGATGCTGGGATCGGCCTCGTCCGGCCCGGGCGTTCCGACCAGCCCGGCAAACAGTTCGAACGGCTTGGCCCAGGGCGGATTGACGCTCAGCGACGGCGCTTCTCGATCGATCGGCGGCGGCGGAAACGCGAGCGCGTGAGGGATCGCCACCCCATCCAGCGCTGCTGTGAGCCGGTTGCCGTCCGGATCGCTGGTCCAGCCGTGCACGCGCGCCATGTAGTCGCTAGCACCCACGCTGGCGAGGTGTTGGTCGAGCCAGCGCACTCGATGCAGCGTGCCCAGCGCTTCGGCGAGACGGTGTTTCCGCTGCAGCGCATCCAGCGATCTGCGGTGCCATGCAGTCAGCCGCTCGGCGGCCGCCAGACGGTGCCGGACGCGGCCCAGCGCCTCGCGCGCACTGCCCGACCGAGCCAGCATCGGCGGTACTTCGAGCGTGCGCGCGTGCCGCCCTTCGAGCGCCTGCGCGAGCCGCTGAACCTGCTCGACCCTTCCGAAGGTGATTAGCCAGGTCGCGTCGGGCTCGTCCAGACGCCGATACAGCACCGGGTCTGCCAACTCCGGCGTATCGGCGCCCGGCGCGAGCAGGAATACGACTGCGGCGACCGTGGGCGTGCTGACTGCGAGGTCGTCGAAGTCCACCTTGTGCGAATTCACCGCCGCCCGGCACAGCGACTCGAGCAGGTCCAGCTCGCCGCGCTTACGGCTGGCCTTCTCGATGCCCTCTATATGGCGAACCGCATCGGCCTGCCAGGCATCGACCCTCTTGAGGGCCTGGGCCAGCTCGCGTTCGAGCAAACGGTCGCGCTTCGGGCGCGTCAACACCGGCGCCGGCCAATATTTCTGAAAGCGCCGCTCAAGCGCCGCAAACCGCTCCAGCGGCTCCTGAAGGCTTGGGACGTTCAGGAAGGCTTCGTTGGACTCCGACGGCGAGTCGAGCTGAACCGCGCCAGTATCCGCGAGCGCCTCCAGCGCCCGCGAAACCGCCGCCCTTGGGACCAGCAGCTCGAACCAGCGCGCGGGCACGGGACGAAGCATCAGGCAGCCTCTCTCTGGGTCAAGCGGCGTCTCACCAGGTGGCCGCGCAGGAAACCGAAGTCGCGTCGAGCCAGACCGGCGAAAGCGAACACGCGAACGGCCGGATCGCTGCGACGCCGGAACATGCGCTCCAGCCATTGCGCGTCGGCCGCTTCGATCTGTGCGTTCAGTAGTTCATCGATCGCCGTTCGCGTCGCCGCGCGGCCGGCCGGAACCAGTGCGTCGGCCTGGGCCCACCAGGCCTCGGCGAGCTGGTGGTCATCGAATTGGTCGATGAGCGGCCAGCCTTGGCGAAGCGCTTGTCGTACCGGCTCACCCGGCCCGGGGGGCAACTCGGCCCAGACCGGGTCCCGGGCGATCCACTCCGCGCGCCGGCCGTGCAGCAGAAGATCGGAGAGAACCGGGAGATCGGGCGCAACGGCCAACCACTCGATCGCCCTTCGCCAGCGCAACGGCAGCCAGGTCGCCAGTTCGTCAAGCCGGGACCGGTAGGCCGCACGCAGCGCGAGCTCCACAGCATGGACACCGCTGGCCGGCCCGAGATTGGCCAGCCAGCGACCGAAACCGGAGCGGGCAGCAAACTGGAGAAAATGTCCGAAGTCATCGACCGAGGCCAGCCGTCTTCGCGTTTCGGCTCCAGGACGCTCGGCGATGCGAGCGTGCACCCGTGTCAAGCCGTAGGCGAATCGAGCGCTCACGACAGGTCGGCTTCGGCCGGATCGTCGAACCGGATCAGTTCGCGCGCGATGCTCTCGGCGGCCGCGCGGATCTCCAGACCCAGTTCTTCTTGCTCGATCGAGGCCAGGCGCTGTTCTGCCGCCGCGCTCAGGTCAAGGACGCGTTGCTCGGTCTTGTCTGCGCTGGCGGATTGGAACGCGTGCGCGCGCTCGACGGCGGCCGATTCGATCCGACGCGCTTCGGCGCGGGCGGCTTCCAGCATGGCCTCGGCGTCGTTTTCCGCCTGGTTGATTTGACGGCGAGCCTCGTCTTCCGCTCGCAACACATGCCGCACCGACGATTCTTCGTCGGGCGCTGTCTTCTCGGTCATGCCGCGACTCCCTCTCGAAGTCTATGTGCACTATGCCTGATATAGACGAAACATCGCTTGACCTGTATCAATCGCCAACGCACAGCGGGACCTCTGCGAAAATGTCGCGATGGCCGATTTGCCCGAACTATCCACCGTGGTGCCCGAGCAACTGATGCAGCGAGACGTGGGCCGCTTGATCGGACAGCGGCGAAGGCTCGCGGGCCAGGATGCATCGGATCCGAAGCGGGCCAGGCAGCTTGAGAAATTCAACTCAGACCTCAGAGCCTCGATGGACCGCCGTCGACAGCGCTACGACCATCTGCCGCGACCGGACTACGAGACCGACCTGCCGATCAGCGCCCGCGCCGACGACATCATCGGGGCCATTCGGGACCACCAGGTGGTAATCATCGCCGGCGAGACCGGGTCGGGTAAATCCACCCAGCTGCCGAAAATGGCGCTGGCCGCCGGTCGCGGCGTCAGAGGCCTGATCGGCTGTACCCAGCCGCGCCGGATCGCGGCACGCAGCGTTGCCAAACGGGTGGCCGAGGAACTGGAAACCGACCTGGGCGACGCGGTCGGCTTCCAGGTTCGATTCTCCGACCGGACCTCGGAAAACAGCTACGTCAAGTTCATGACCGACGGCATCCTGCTTGCCGAGATCCATTCCGACCGCCGGCTCAACCGCTACGACACGCTGATCATCGACGAGGCGCACGAACGCAGCCTGAACATCGATTTTCTGCTCGGCTACGTCAAGCAGCTGCTGGCCCGGCGATCGGATCTGAAGGTGATCATCACCTCGGCGACCATCGACACCGCGAGCTTTTCCAGGCATTTCAGCGAAGCGCCGGTCATCGATGTCGAGGGTCGAGGCTATCCGGTCAGCGTCGAGTACCAGGCGTCGAACGAAGGCGAGGCGCTGGCGCAGCAGGTTCAGCGGGCGGTGGCGCGGGCGTCGCGGATCGAAGCCGGCGGCGACATCCTGGTGTTCCTGCCCGGCGAGCGCGAGATTTTCCTCGTTTCGAAAGCGCTGAAGAAGGCCGCGCTGCCGCACACCGAAGTGCTGCCGCTCTACGCGCGGCTGCCGTCCGGTGCCCAGGACCGGATCTTCTCCTCGCACACCGGCCGTCGCATCGTTCTCGCGACCAACGTGGCCGAAACCTCGCTCACCGTCCCGGGAATCCGCTTCGTGATCGATTCCGGCCTGGCCCGTATCTCGCGCTACGCCACTCATTCGAAGGTGCTTCGGTTGCCGGTCGAACCGGTCTCGCAGGCCTCCTGCAACCAGCGCGCCGGACGCTGCGGTCGGGTTGGTCCGGGCACCTGCATCCGGCTGTTCTCCGAACCAGACTTCCTGTCCCGGCCGGAGTACACCGAGCCGGAGATCCAGCGCTCGGGGCTGGTCGGCGTAGTGCTGGAAATGCTCGCGCTGGACCTGGGTGGCCCCGAGGACTTTCCCTTCATCGATGCGCCGCCCACTCGCCTGGTCAACGAAGCCTGGAACACGCTGGTCGAGCTGCAGGCAGTCGACGACCAGCGCAAGCTGACCCCTCTTGGCCGAACGCTGGCTGGGCTACCGGTGGATGCGCGCCACGGCCGAATGATGATCGAGGCCGCCGAGCGCGACGCGCTGGCCGAAGTCATCGTGCTGGTCGCGGCCATGAGCATCAACGATCCGCGCGAGCGCCCGATCGATCACCAGCAGGCCGCCGACGAGGCGCACGCCGAATTCTCCGTCCCCGGTTCGGATTTTCTCGGTTTGTTGAAGCTATGGCACTGGTGGCAGGAAACGCGCCGCGAAAACTCCCGTAATCAGGCCGACAAGCAGGCCCGATCGCGTTTTCTCAATGCGCTCAGGCTGCACGAGTGGGGCCAGCTGGTGGCCCAGCTGCGCGAAATCGCAAAAGAGGCCGGCTGGCGCACCGGCAAGGTGCGCCCGCTCGACGACGGCGTCGCAGAACCCGTGCACCGAAGCCTGCTGGCCGGGCTGCTGGCCCAGGTGGGTCAGCACCTTGAACAGGGCGAGTATTCCGGGGCGCGCGGGCACAGTTTCCGGATCTTTCCCGGCTCCGCGCAGGCCCGCGCACGATCGCGCTGGATCATGGCCGCCGAGCTTGTCGAAACGAGCCGACCGTTCGCGCGCACGGTCGCCGCGATCCAGCCCGGATGGCTGGAGCAGCAAGCCAAGCATCTCATTCGACAAAGCGTGTTCGACCCGCAATGGGACAAGCGCAGCGGCCGAGTCATGAGCTTTATCCGCGTCACGTTGTTCGGCCTGACGCTGGTCGAAAAACGCCGGGTGCACTACGGACCGCATGCACCGATCGAGGCGCGTGAGATCTTCATCCGCCACGCGCTGGTGCGAGGCGAAATGAACCACCGTGCCAGATTCCTGCAGCAAAACGCCGCGCTGCGGCGCGAGCTGGCCACCCACGAGCACAAGAAACGCTCGCGCGACGTGCTGGCCGACGAGGACCGGCTGATCGAATTCTTCGACGAGCGATTGCCGAAGAAGGTTTTCACGGTCAAGGCTTTCGCGCGCTGGTTCGAATCGCTGGCCGACGGCGAGCAGGACCGACTGCTCTACGATCGCGCCACCTTGCTCAGGCCCGAAGCCGAGACCAGCGGCGAGGAGTTCCCGGACCGGCTGGGAATCGACCACGAATCGTTCAAGCTGGCCTACCGCTTCGAGCCGGCCCACCCGGCCGACGGCGTTTCCGTCATCTGCCCGCTGCACCTGCTCAACCGGCTCGATCCCGAACGGATGGAATGGCTGGTGCCGGGGCTGATCGACGAAAAGGTCAAGGCGCTGATCGGATGCCTGCCCAAGTCGAAGCGCCGCTCCTTCGTGCCGCTGGCCGACTACGCGCACGCCGCGCTGGAATCGATGACCTTCGGCAAAGGCAGCCTTCACCAGCGGCTTGCCGAAGAGCTGTCGCGCATCGGCGGGCTGGAGATCACGCCCGATGACTTCCAGACCGAGCGGCTGTCGGCGCACCTCCGCTTCAACATCCGGGTCAAGGGAGAAGACGGCAGAATCCTGACCGAATCGCGCGAAGTCGAAGCGCTGCAGGAAGATCTCGGCGAACGCGCCCGGCGCGACTTCATGGCCCGTCAGGCCGAGGACTGGCAGCGCGACGGGTTGAAATCCTTCGACGGGATCGAGCTGCCCGAGCACGTCACCACCCGAACCGGCCACAGCGCATGGCCGGCGTTGATCGATCAGCAGGACGCGGCCGGGCTGCGGCTGTTCGATGATCAAGATGAGGCGCACGCTGCGCACGACGGCGGCGTGCACCGATTGCTGATGATCGCGCTGGCCGACAAACGCCGTTACATCGCCAGGGCGCATCGGCTTTCGGCGCCGGCTGCGCTGGCTTGGACACGGGTCGGCGACGTCGCGGGGCTGGAATCCGCGCTCGCCGGACGCGTCATCCACGACCGCACCGGGGACTCGTGGCCGGTACGCGACGCGACCGCTTTCGCGGCGCTGGAGTCTCGGCTCCGCGCAACGCTGGTCGAAGACTGTGCCTCGGCGATCGAGCAGCTCGACCGGGTCGTCCAGCGATGGCATCAGGTCAGCCGCCGGCTCGCCGAAGTCGGCCCGGCTCAGCCCTCGGCGCAAGCCGACATCGAGACCCAGCTCGACGACCTGATCTATATCGACTTCATTGCCGATGTGGCGATCGATCGCCTCGGCGACTACGCCAGATACCTCGATGCCATCGATCAGCGCCTCGACGCGCTGGAGATCGACCCGCGGCGCGACGTGCAGCGCCAGGCGGAGGTCGAGCCGTGGTGGCAGCGCTATCTCGACTATCTGACCGAACGCGGCGTTTACTCCGCCGAACTGGACGCCTATCGCTGGCTGCTGGAAGAATACCGGGTGCAGGTTTTCGCCCAGCAGCTGGGCACCCGAGTCAAGGTCTCGCCCAAGCGCTTGCAAGCGGCGTGGCGCGCCGTATGCGAGGCCGGCTGAACGCGCTGAACCGGCGACGACTTGCGTTCGCGCGATCTGGGTTAATCTTTTGGGCTGATCGACGAACCCGTTGGAACACGAAATCCCATGACCGACTTCGGCTATCGCGACGTGGCCCCGGAGGAAAAAACGCGGCTTGTCGGCGGCGTCTTCTCCTCGGTGGCCGACCGTTATGACGTGATGAACGACCTGATGTCGGTGGGCATCCACCGGCTATGGAAACGTCACTTCGTCGGCCAGGCCGGCATTCGAAGCGGTCAGCGAGTGCTCGACCTCGCTGGCGGCACCGGTGACATTGCCGAACTGGTGCGCGGTCGCGTCGGCGCAAAAGGCGAGGTGCTGGTCGCCGACATCAACCGCGAGATGCTCGAGGCCGGCCGGCGGCGGATGGACGATCGGGGTCGGCCCGACGCATTCGAGTGGCTGCAGGTCAACGCGGAATCGCTGCCGTTCGGCGATCGTCGTTTCGACCACGTCACGATCGCGTTCGGACTTCGAAACGTCACCGACAAGGAGCAGGCGCTGGCCGAAATGCATCGCGTGCTCAAGCCCGGCGGTCGACTGCACATCCTGGAATTTTCGAAGGTCTCCCCGCCCCCGGTCCGGAAGGCCTACGACTTCTGGTCGTTCCAGGTACTGCCGCGGCTCGGCCAGTTGGTGGCCTCGGATCGGAACAGCTATCAATACCTGGCCGAATCGATCCGCCGCTTTCCCGACCAGGAAAAGTTGGCCGGCATGCTCCGCGAGGTCGGCTTCGAGCGGGTCAAATGGGAAAACCTCTCGGCCGGAATCGCCGCCATCCATCGCGGCGCCAGGGTCTGATGAGTCGCTATGTCACGCCGCTTCCGGGCCTGCTGGCCGGAGCGATCGAGTTCATGGTCGAGCGCGCGGCGTCGCTGGACGATGAGGCCGAAAGCAAGCTGGCACCGCTGGCCGGCCGCTGGCTGAAGTTCGACCTGGAAGGGCTGGGCATCGAGCTGTGGCTAAGCGCCGACCGGGCGACGCCGGTGGTTCGCGCCGAACCCGACCCGCCGTCGCTGGAACCGGATGCCGAAATTGCCGGAACGCCTTCGGCGCTTCTGGCCATGGCGCTGCCGGATTTCGAAGGCGGCGGCGGAATCCGGATCGAAGGCGACGCGCGGCTTGCCCAGAAACTGCAGCAGACGCTCAAGGCACTGGATCCCGACATCGAGCGCGGGCTGACCGAATATTTCGGCGAGCTGCTGGGACCCCAGATCTTCCGACTGGTGACCGAGCTCGCGCGGTCGGGTCGAGACCTGGCGCGTACCGGCGGCGAGCAGGCGACCCACTGGCTGCGCGATGAAAGCGGGTTGACGCCAGCGCCCGGCGAATGGCGGCGCTTTCGGAACGACGTCGATGAAGTCCGTGAGGCCGTGGATCGACTCGAAAGTCGCCTGCGCAGGAAAAACCGATGATCCGGCGAGCATTCCGGATGTTCCGGATCGCGCTGGTGCTTGCACGCTATCGCCTTGATGAATTGATTCTGGAGCTGCCGGCGCTGAAGATGGCGCGCGCGGTGCGGATTCTGCCGTGGGGTCGGCGCGGCGTACGCAATCTGCCGCGCGGCGCCCGCCTGCGCCTCGCGCTCGAGGAGCTGGGTCCGGTCTACGTCAAATTCGGCCAGGTCCTTTCGACCCGGCGAGATCTGCTGCCGCCCGACATCGCCGACGAGCTGGCCGGGCTGCAGGAGCGGGTGCCGCCGTTTCCCGGCGAGCAGGCGCGCGCGATCATCGAGCAGGAGCTGGGCAAGCCGATCGAGGAGTTGTTTGCGTCGTTCGACGAGGAACCGATCGCCTCAGCGTCGATTGCGCAGGTTCACGCCGCGGTTCTGCCCGACGGAAGCGAAGTCGTGGCGAAAGTCGTGCGTCCCGGGATCGAGGAGCGGATCAGCGACGATCTAGAGCTGCTCAGCGCGCTGGCCCGGCTGGCGCGGAGATATCACCCCGAGGGCGATCGGATCCGTCCCAACGAAGTGGTCGCCGAATTCCAGCGCGTGATCGGCGACGAACTCAGCATGCAACAGGAGGGCGCGAATGCCAGCTTGCTGAGGCGTAACTGGGAGGACTCCGAGGCACTCTACATCCCGAAAATCTACTGGTCGCACACCGCCCAGCGGGTTCTGGTCATGGAACGCGTCGGCGGCGTTCCGGTACGCGATATCGAAGAACTCAAACGACAGGGCGTCGATCTCGAACGCCTGGCCGTCCGCGGCATTCGGGTCTTCTACACCCAGGTCTTCCAGGACAACCTGTTTCACGCCGACATGCATCCCGGGAATATCCGGGTCGATACCACCGATCCGGCCGACGCCAGCTTCATCGCGCTGGACTTCGGCATCGTCGGCAGCCTTACCCCGGACGATCTGTATTACATCGGCGAAAACTTTCTTGCGATCTTCAACCGGAACTACCGCCGCGTTGCCGAACTGCATGTCGAGGCCGGCTGGGTGCCGCCCGACACGCGGATCGACGAAATGGAAGCCGCAGCTCGAACGGTCTGCGAGCCGAGCTTCACCCGGCCGCTGGAAGAGGTGTCTTTCGCCGAGCTGCTGATCAGCCTGTTCGAAGTCGCCCGCCGTTTCAAGCTCACGCTCCAGCCGCAGCTGATCATGCTTCAGAAAACCCTGCTGAACATCGAGGGCATGGGTCGGGATCTGTACCCCAAGATCAACATCTGGGACGTCGCCAAGCCCGAACTGGAACGCATCTTTCGCGAACGCTACGGCGTGCGCCGCACGGCCAGCAAGGTCGGCCGCGAACTGCCGGCATGGCTGGCGCGCGGACCCGAAGTCCCGAACCTCGTGCTCGACGCGCTGCGGTTTGCCGCCCGCGGACGCATCAGCGCGGAACTCGACAGCGACGAGCTCGCGGGCATCGAAGATCAGCTCCGAAGCCAGAACCGTCGAATCCCCCGCGCCGTCCTGGCGGCCGGCCTGCTGATTGCATCGGCGGTCCTCGCCGCGTTCGAAGTCGGACCGTGGATGGAAGAGCATTCGATCCCGGCGATGGTCGGATTCATGCTCGCCGCCGGCATCGGCTGGCTCTCGCTGAGGCGATGACCCAACGGGGCGCTATCGGGGCTTCGCCGTTCGCCGAGCGTGCTGCTGCGTCCGGCACAAGGTCGGCTAAGCACCGTCGCGGCATTCGACCGTGACCAGCAACGAGATTCCCGACTTTGCGCCGGAGCGCCCGACCATCGATGTGGTCGCCGGCGTGCTGCGCGACGACCATCACCGCGTTCTCCTCAGCCAGCGCCCGACCGGCGGACACCTGCCCGGTCTGTGGGAGTTTCCCGGCGGTAAGATCGAACCCGACGAGTCGCCGGTCGACGCACTCGCGAGAGAGCTCGACGAGGAGCTCGGCGTACGAATCGGGCCGAGCCGACCGCTGGTCACCATCCGGCACGAGTACGCGGAAAAGATCGTTCGCCTCCGCCTGTTCGAAATCCATTCCTTCGAGGGCGAGCCGTCGGGCGCAGAGGGCCAGCCGATTCGCTGGATCGCGCCGCTCGAACTGGACCCAGCACAGATGCCGCCCGCCGATCGTCCGCTGATCCGCCTGCTGGATCTCGACCCGCACTACTCGATTTCGCCGTCGCCGCAGTCCTTCGAATCTCCGGCCCGCTTCATCGACGCCTGGCGGCAGTGCCTGGACGCCGGGTTCCGACTGATTCGGCTGCGCCCCGCCCCCGGTGAGCGAGTACCCGCAGAGGTCATCGACGCCGTCGATCGAATGACGCGCGAGCGCGGGGCGCGCTGGATCGCCTCCGGCGAGCTCGAACAGTGCTACGGCTGGCCGGCTCACGGAATTCATCTTCGCGCTGGTCAGATGGTCCAGCTGGACCGAAGACCCTGGCCGGCAGAACGGCTGGTGATCGCGTCCTGTCACGATCTGGAAGAAACCCGCATCGCCGATTCGGTGGGCGCCGACCTGGTCACGCTCTCCCCCGTCGCGGAAACCAGCGGCCCGCACGCCGACTCGCCGTTGGGCTGGGAGGCCTTCGAGCGCGTTGTTGCGTTTTCGCCGCTGCCGGTGCTGGCGCTCGGCGGCGTTCGTCCGGACGATTGGTCGCGGTCACGCTCGGCCGGCGCGTTCGGGGTGGCCGGCATCCGCGCCTTCGGCTGGCGCTGATGAGCCTCGATCGGCTCGAG
>JGI12109J20283_10168711_pt1 | contig 12830 bp, 8 predicted proteins | sample ElkSlonscriptome_12_FD_20283 | JGI IMG/M metagenome (IMG submission 20283) | reverse complement strand
CGGCGGTGAAGACTACGGCAATTGACGCCACTTATCCGACGCCGTATACTGCAAACAGATTAAGCTCACTGTGGTGCAGGGCACATGATGACCGCTACTAACGCGCTGTTGTACATTCGTATGGAAAAATTACCCCAATCCGTACCGCACGCGCCCACCTGATTAATATAACAGACACCAAAAACTTATTAGTATAAAGCAGGCGCGTATCCCGTGCCTGTTTTTGATTGCGTCTATCTACATCTACCCAACGGACGCCGTCATCGCGTTCGCTGTTGACACACAAAGGACAACCCATGCTTGACTCTCGGTTAAGTGGCCTGCAAACCTTCATCATCGTGTGGGCGGGGCAGATGGTCTCCGCTGTGGGGACCAGTATGACCCGCTTCGCCCTGCTAACTTACGTCTTCGCGGAGACCGGCCAGGCGACTGCGCTGGCCTTGCTCGGCTTTTTTTCGTTTATCCTGTACGTGGTCTTTAGCCCCATCGCCGGGATCGTGATTGACCGTTATGACCGGCGCACCATCATGATCATCACGGATACCGGGGCCGGTCTGCTGACAGTGGGCATCAGCTTGTTGTTTGCCAGTGGAAATCTGCAAATCTGGCATTTGTACGTGAGTGCCCTGCTGACGGGTGGCTTACAAGCCTTCCAGGAACCGGCCTTTTACAGCAGCATCACCATGATGGTGCCCAAAACCCAATACGGACGCGCCAACGGTCTACACGCGCTGGCCCGGTACGGCAGTGAGGTATTCGGGCCGGTATTCGCCGGGGTGATACTGGCCTTAGCCGGTATTCAGGTGGTGTTTCTGTTGGATGTGCTTACGTTTCTGGTGGCAGTGGGGGCGTTGTTGCTGGTACGCATCCCCAACCCACACACGGACCCCGATGACGTGGACGCGGTTGGTACCATCTGGGCGGATTTGACATTTGGTATCCGGTACATTATGCGGCGACGTGGGCTGCTGGGGTTGATGCTGCTGTTCATGCTGGTGCAGTTCATCGCCACGCTGACCTACCTGGGTGTGCTCCCGGCGATGATATTGGCGCGGACCGGCGGCGATGAGATCGCGCTGGCGAGTGTGCAGGCTGCGCTGGGTGGCGCGGGCGTGGTGGGTAGCATCCTGCTGAGTATCTGGGGTGGCCCACAGCGGCAAATGCCCATGTTGATCCTCTCCACGGCGGCCTCATTTCTGTTCGGGGATTTCCTGATGGGCATCGGCCAGGACATCCCCGCGTGGATTATCGCCGCGATTGCCACATCATTCTTAATCCCGTTCATCGTCAGCGCGGAACGCACCATCTGGCAGAAGAAGGTCGCGCCCGCTGCACAGGGTCGGGTGTTCGCCGCCCAGGGCATGTTCAACCGGTTGGTGATGCCGTTTGGCTTTCTCATCACCGGGCCACTGGCGGATCGTCTGTTTGAACCGGCTATGCAGCCCGGTTTGCTCAGTTTGCCCACTGCGGATTGGGTGCTGGGGGGTTGGTCGCTGCCGCTGGCAGATGGTGCGCTGGTCGATGTGTTCGGCGGGTTGGTGGGCACGGGTCCCGGCGCGGGTATGGGGCTGATGTTCGTCGGCACTGCCTTGCTGGGGTTAGGTGCCAGCATCATCGCCTATATCATCCCGGTGATCCGCCATGTTGAGGACGATCTGCCCGATCATCATGACCGTGTGCCAGAGCCGCTTGCCAGCATGGGTCAGTGATGGGTGGGGATTACTGATCATTCCAGCCGATCATTAACCCGACTTTAAGTGCCCTTTACCCTCACTTCATACCGTCTTGAAAAGTTTCGTGTTATATCACGTATACTTTAAGATGACGACATCACGGCACACACACAATTTGCGGGGATACGCATCCCATGCGGGTGCATCGGAGAAAAACGAATGAACGCGGAACGGTTGCTCAAGCAGTTTGAACAATTCGACCCACACCACGTCGAAACGGTTTTTGGCAGGGAATTTGTGCTGGACCCGCCCGACCCGGCGGTGACGCTGGCCCCGGTGAAGCGCGTCGCCATCATCACCGAGGCGTTTTTGCCCAAAGTGGATGGAGTGTCAAAATCCGCTATGCTGACGCTGCAATATCTGCAACAGACTGGGCGTGAGGTGCTGGTCTTCGCGCCGGATATTTCGCCAGAGCAGATCTTTGGCACCCGCGTTATTCCGCTGCCATCGGTGGGGTTCCCTAAAGTGCCGGAAACGCGCATGGCCCTACCGAACCCCATCATCGCCCGTGAACTGGCCGACTTCCAGCCGGATTTGATCCACCTGTTTAGCCCGGCGTTGATGTCCTACAGTGGGATTGTGGCCGGGCGGCGGATGGGGGTGCCCATCGTCGCCAATTACCAGACCGATCTGCCGGGATATGCCCAGCTTTACGGCTGGGATTTCGCAGTCGGCGCGACGTGGCGGTGGATGCGCTATGTACACAATCGCTGCCATTTGACGCTGGTCCCGTCTAAACATTCAGAGCGTGCGCTGAGAGAACAGCACTTCAAGCGGCTGCGCCCGTGGGGGCGCGGTGTGGCTCATAACCGCTTTCATCCCGCCAAACGCAGCGACGCCTGGCGCGAACGGCTACTGCATGGGCGTGATCCAAACGCACTGCTGTGTGTATATGTGGGGCGGGTCGCGGAAGAAAAATCTATAGAGTTGCTGCTGGATGTGGCCCGGCTGCCGGGGGTCGCCTTGACCATCATCGGTGATGGGGCCAGCCGCGAAGACCTGGAAAAGACCTTCGCCGGGACCGGCACCCACTTCACCGGCTATCTGCTGGGTGATGATCTACCTGCGGCCTTTGCCAGCGCAGATGTGTTCGTTTTCCCTGGGCCGAACGAGACCTTCGGCCAGGTGGTGCAGGAAGCGATGGCCTCCGGTTTGCCGTCCGTGGTTACGGAACGCGGCGGCGTGGCTGATCTCGTCATTGAGGGCGAAACGGGCTTCCGGGCGGCCCATCACCCGGCCTCTTTTGCGGAAAAGGTCAAACTGCTGCGCGATGACCCGGCATTGCGGGCGCGGATGGGCACTTATGCCCGTGAACTGGCTGAGGCGCGTCCGTGGGAGGCGATATTAGCCATGCTGGAAACGTATTACGCCGAAGCGGTAGAGCTGAACAACCGCCGGGATCGCATCTTCAGCAGCGCGGATGAGGCCAACCCCTTAGCGGAATTTCCACGCAACATTGTGAACTATCTGCGGCAGTTCGGCGGCAACTGACCCCGCCACACGCACACACGATAGCAGAAAACGAGGGCACGGCTTATCACCGCGCTCTCGTCAATGCGTTGTGAGGCCAAGTTACGCAACCAGCAGATCAAACCTGGTGGCTGAGATGGTATCTACTAAAGTGGCATTGTTCACGTCTTATGTAGACTGACTTTCTGTTGCTTTAGCAGACAGGCAGGGCTGCATTTAAGCGTCAATCTCCGCTTTGGCGACGGCAAAACTCGCCTTGATCGCGTCTGCATCCGTGGCGGCAGCCAGCGCAGCACGCACCTCAAACGCCACTTCTGCCGGGATGACGTGCGTTTCAAAGGGGCGGGCCTCCGGTTGATCCACCCGTTTGAGCGCGAAACGTTCCCACTGTGCCAATTCCGCTTTGATGGCCTCTGCCGGGGCGGGAAGTGTGGGTGAGGCCGCGTCTGGGTCCGCAGCTATGGCCGTTGCTGGCTCAGTGTTCGGTTCGGTTGCGGTCAATGGTGCTGGTAACTCGCCCCAAGCCACCGGCGGCAGATGATAATAGCGCGTGCGGATCTCGTTGATGCTCAGTACCGGGGCCGCCGTGCGGATTTCGTCTAAGCGGGCTTGCACGTCGGTAGGGCGGATGTCCTCAAAGGCGGCGAGATGTTGACCGGGCCAGAACGGGAGTAAATCCCCGGTGATCTTCCCGGCGATGCGGACCAACTTCGGCCATAGCGTGCGCTCAATGAAGGTGCGTTCCGCAACTTTGGCGTTGGCTTCGGTAGCGTTCTCACTCAGCAAGCCCACCGGCACCCCGAAGATGCTCAAAATCTCATCGCGGTTGGCCTGCCGCCCCTTGAGGAAATCCAGGTCGGTGTGGCTCAGGCCGATGTCGTGCCATTCCACCGCACCACCCCGCAGAAAGGCCGTGCGCCGTTGCGGACCGCCGTAACTCGCCCGCCATTCCCGTTTGATGCGCTCAAAATCCGTATCGGTGATGAACTCTTTGATGTTGACGATGCCTGCGGGCACGCCGTTGTTCTGGCCGAAGGTGTTACGGTTCCACGCGCCCATTGCCTGGTCGGTCTGCACAGCGGTACGGGCCGCCTGCAATGCGGATAAGCCGTAATAATCGTTGGTGGGGTGCCAGCGTTTGAAATGCACCACCTCAACCGCATCCAGGGGGATTTGCTGGCCGTCAATCTCGTAGACGTAACCGCGCACAAAGCCTTGCGGGTCCGGCACAATCCGCATACGGTCCGGGCGCAGCGGCCAAATTTGCGACGGCACACCCGTCATATCCCCGGCCAGGAACCAGTACGCATTCCCGGTCAATTCCAGGTAGCCGACGGTCTGCTCAAACAATTCAAAGCGGCTGGTAAAGGGATTAGGGGCATCCAGCAGGCGTTCCAGTGGATGACTTTCCACGGCGACACGGCCCTCGCCATCTACCGCGTAGACGTGCAGCGGGGTCAACGCTGCCGCCTCCGCAATACGATTGACCGCCACATACACCCACGGCGAGGCGGTGTACGCCTGCCCCTGCGCGGTCATATCGTATAAATCCGGCCACACCTGCGCGTTATGTGCGGCTACCGCATCCAGATAAGGCACCTCGATTCGTTCCAGGCCCCGCGCAGACGCGCCCTTACTGCCAAACAACCCTGATAACCACCCTCGCATAATTGCCTCCTTATCGCTGGTTATCCTTTATCGGTAGGTGTCAGCGTAGCATGGCGTGGGGTCATCCGGTGGGACAAATGGCCGGCCATTTGTCCCGTATGTATATCAGTGTATCGGTGGGGATGAGGACACTACAACAACGGTGATTTATCCATCTCAGCGTAATCACAGGCCAGTTCACGCCAGGCGCGGCCCAACCGCTTGAAGCCCTCCTCAATCACATCAGGGGCGTGGGCACCGTAATTGACTCGAATCTTGTAGGTGCCGCCACCATTGGTATAGAACACGTTGCCAATGGCATAGGCAACCCCGGCCTGTATCGCGGAGATGTAGAGTTCGGCGGCGGTTGGCCCGCTATGCGGTAATTCTGCCCACAGCACCAACCCACCTTCGGGCACGTCCCAGCGGGTACCGGGTGGGAAGAACTTATCCGCAGCCGCCAACGCCGCATCCCGCCGACGCAGCAATTCCTTATTATTACGCTCCAATTGACCGGAGAGCGTGCCGCGTTGCAACATCAGATGAATAACGCGCTGGTTCAAGCCGGATGTCGAAATATCGGCGGCCTGCTTCACCCGCACCAACCGCTGATAATAGTTGGGGTTGGTGATCAAGTAGCCGATGCGGATACCGGGCAGCAGCATCTTGGTGAAGCCGCTGGCATGGATGACAATGCCTGTCTCATCCAATGCCTTGAGCGGTGGTATCGCTTCCCCTTCAAAACGGAACTCGTGATACACGCCATCTTCCAGCACGGGCACATTGTAATCATTGGCGAGGTTGAGCAACTGCCGCCGCCGGTGCAAGGGCATCACATGGCCGGTGGGGTTCTGGAAGCTCGGCATCACGTAGATGAGCTTGGGCTTGTTGTCGATCAGATAGTTTTCCAGACGATCCAGGCGGATGCCCTCTTCATCGGTGCAGATGCCATGTAATTGTACGCGGCGCGTGTGGGCGATGTCGATCATGCCGATGTAGGTTGGGTTTTCCGTGACCAGGGTATCGCCCTCGCTGAGCAGAGCTTGAATCACCAGATCCAACGCTTGCTGGGTGCCGCCGGTGATAATGACATTGCTGGGGCTGACCTGTATGCCCAACGCACTCACATAATCACGCACGGCAGCCCGCAATGGCCCGTACCCTTCCGGCACTTCGTAGTTAAGGGCATTGGCCCCGTCGCGGTCAATCACGGTGTTGATGGCGTCCTTTAAATTCACCACCGGGAAGAACTCCGTCGGCGGCGCACCCAGGCTGAAGCTAATCACCCCCGGCTTACGTCCCAGGCGCATCATATCGCGCAGCGAACTATCCGGTGATTGGTTTTCGGTCACCGTGCTGACGCTGTTGGATACCTCATTGCTGGGTTTGCCACTATCTTTAGAGACAAAGGTACCGCGTCCGGCGTGCGCACTCAGGAAGCCTTCGGAGCGGAGTTCGGCGTAGGCGTTCACCACACTGATGCGGCTGATACTCAGTTGGCGGGCCAGATCTCGGCTGGCGGGTAGGCGTGCCCCGGCGGTGAGTGTGCCGCTTTCAATTTGCATCCGAATGGTACGGATCAACTGCCGGTAGATCGGTTCTTCCGCGTCCCTATCCAGTGTGACTGTCAGTTCAGGTTGGTTCACGTTCATCTCCTCGTCCAAATGTGTGTGTGTGTCATGAGGAATTATGCTGATAACGAACAGAATAACCCTATTCTACCGCGCCACACTATGGATTAAACGGCTACAATGAGACCATATAAGTCCATATTGGTCTAACTGGTTTTGCAACGTTGTTTTATATAGATGATACGTGGTGAATTGGTCGGCTGGTTTCAATTTTGCTAGCGTGGTGTGTAAGCATGCTGCGGACGTTATCTGCTATAGATATGCACTGTTAATCTACCCTATCAACGCAGCCCACTATTAATGATTGACCCTAAAAAATCCTGTTGAATGACGTGCCCTGAACACATACCAACACCAGAAAAACCGTACTCAAACGTCATACAAAGGCGAGGCGTGATTTGGCCGTTGTGTTGACGATGCATCAACCCTTTGTGGAAAAACCCGTTGTAATTTACCCTTTTGGGGCGAAATTTACCTTATCTTCATAGATTTTCCGAAGTGCTTCCGAACTTTTTCTAAATTTCGTAAAAAGTAACGCTCTAGTTAATCAGTCGCTTGACACTCGCCTCAGCATATCGCTATAGTGTTCATGTTAGCCCTACACATCTCTCATAAAAACCTTATTACAGCGTTAATACTCTTGTAAGGTGGGGGAACGGCGTGATCATCCTGAAACCGACGCGCCAGGGCAATCATGAGCAAACATACATATAAGAGGATTGTGTGATGTCAAAAGTGAAGATCGGATTTGGCCTCATCTTATTGGTAGCACTGGCAGCTACCGTATTGGGGCAAAACTACAGCGCATCCCCGAATGCGCCCATCAGTAATGCGGCGGCCACCACCAGCACCATTGATGTGCCGGCAGGGACCACGATTACTGATGTGCAGGTCGCGGTGAGCATCAACCATAGCCACGGCGGTGACCTGAAAATTGAACTGAGCCATGAGCCAACGGAAGGTCTGCCACAGACCATTACCTTGTTGAATGGCCTCAACCTGGGCAGCTACCTGTATGGCTGTGGCGCGGACGCCATCAACGCGACGTTTAGTGATGCAGCCGGTGCCGCCATGGACGGCTTCGACTGTGCCGACGACTTCGATAAAGCGGTGGGCGGCGCATGGAGACCCACCAACGCGCTGAGCACATTCGATGGGCGTGACGCGGGTGGTACCTGGACCCTGACCGTTACTGACCGTCTGCCAAGTGATGACGGCACCCTGCAAAGCTGGGGCCTGGTCCTTAACGCGACGAGTGCAGCACCGCTCCCCGGCCCTGGTGGTGGTGGCTTACCCATCATTGGTGGTCAGGTCGCGTCCCTGTGTAGTGATTTCGATGGCAGCACCAACACCACCGTGCGGGCAGTCTTCCCGGCTGGTAGCGATGATCTCTACTGCCGCATCATTGCCGAAGACACCAACTTCGTCACCGATGCTGGTGAGGTCGGTGACCAGGGTGTGATCAACAAGGGTGTCATTCAGGCGGTGGATGTGTACTCCATCACCGGTGCGGGTAACCCGGCTGGCGCACAGGTCTGCCTGGAAGGTAGCGGTAGCCTGATCTTTATGGACTCCGCCAACGCGCCCCGCATCCCGGTGTGGGTGCCCGGTTACGTGCGTGGTGATTACACCTGTGCCCGTGTGAGTGCAACCGGCACGATGGTCCTCGTTGAAGAAGGGCCGGATGGCACCGTGGTCACCGCAGCCGAAGACCTGGCCGACGACGTAACCAGCAGCAGCACGAGTGATGATCTGATCGGCGCGAGCTTTGCCGATACCGTCTGGACTGGCACCCCGCTCGAAGGCTGTGAGATTACCACCGGGGACATCCTGAACCTGCGCACCCGCCCCGGCCTGGACGGGCGCGTGATTACCCAGGTACCCTTCGGCCTGAGCCTGGAAGCACTGGCCGTTGAAGGTGACTGGTACCGCGTCATCTACCTGGATGGTCAGGGCTGGTTGAACAAAGAATACCTGAACCTGGGCGCAGCCTGCGAATAAGATCGTCTGTTCATCAATGACATCGCCGGGGTGGGTTATGCATACTCACCCCGCCTCCATCACTTGACCTACCCGTTTCCGGTCGCGGTAGGTCACTGAACAGAGATTGACCACAAGTATTCAAGACTCGTGCAGACCAAAAACTGAGCATCTAAAACTAAAAACTTCCTACTGCTCACACCTGTTAATACCTGGTCCGAGGCGTGTGGATCACCGGGGCGGCCTGCTGGTCGCCCCTTTTGTGTTGTATGCTGCTGCTAGCGGGCTATTCCGCCAGGATAAAGCGTGCAGCCCGATCAAACACGGCCTTGTGATCATAATCCTGCGTGAGGATATGCCCGCTACGGGTGAAGGTCTCCGTTTCGATGTGGGTACTGCCCAACCCCTGCTGGACCAACGCCATATTCCCATAGCTGACGGTCTCATCTTGTGTGGAGTACATCAGCAGCGCGGGCGCGGTTACCTGTGGCAGATGTGTTTTTACAGTCCCTACCAGCGTGTACAATTCTTGTAGGGCCTGGGTTGCCCATGTTGTATAGCGCACCCGCCCATCGAGTGTTTCGCCCCGTGCTTGCCGTTCAACCTGTAGCCGCTGCGGGAAGTCGGTACGGTCCGGCAGGTGGATGAAAGGCCGCATTAATTTGATGACCGGTGCCATACGGATTAATCGCTCGCTGGTTAGTTTAAGCGGCGAGGCCATCACAATCACCCTATCTACATCTTCATTGGCGGCGATGAGCAAGCTCAATAACCCGCCCATGCTCAACCCGGCGACGACCACGCGTTCACATTGCTGTCGCAGCAGATGATAGCCATCCAACGCGCTGAGGTACCAATCTTGCCAGCGGGTGGTGCGCAGATGGGTGTAATGGGCACCATGACCGGCGATGCGTGGCCCGTAGACCGTTACCCCTTGGCCGTTCAGGTGTTCCCCGAACCAGCGCATTTCATCCGGGCTGGCGGTGATGCCGTGCAGACATAAACAGCCAACTGGCCCCCCCGGTAAAAAAAACGGCTCTGCGCCGGGCATCAGTGTCGGGATTGTTGTCTTCATTGGTGGACCGTGGCTTTCTACAGCAAGCAAGATAATCATTGGTGGTGTTACAGTTTCTCAATTATTATATACGCAGTTTAATGTTGTGTTACTAAAGGGAGCCAGGGCAAACTGTGAAACCCATCAAAAGGATGCTGTTTGGGACGTTGCTGCTGACATTGTTGTTAATCGGGGCAGGAGGTGGTTCAGCACAGGACGATGGGCTGAACTTACCTGCGGAATTATATGTGTTATTGAACGAAGGGCGCATTGACCGTTACGGTATCGGCGCGGCGGGCGTGGAAGCCGTCACCGATAATGATACGTTCATTGTGGATTTTGCCATCGCGCCGGATAACAACTGGCTGGCCTTGCGCACGGAGGACGGCTTGTTCGTGGATTACATCCCGGATGCCGCCAACCCCACCCCACTGGATGATGCGGCAGGGTTCCCGGCAGTGCGGGGGCGCGGGGATACCATCGCCTGGGGGCCGGGTGGTGATGTGCTGGCCTACACCACGGAAAACGGCGTGCGTATGGCGGTTAACATCGGGGATAGTGTGGCCTTCACCGATGTGGCGATTGAGCCGCTGCTGAGCCTGCACTGGTCACCGCTGGGCACATATCTCGCCGCCGAAGCTAATAACGGCGTGTGGTGGTTGTTGCGGCGGGAGGGCACCGAACTCGCATTGACCGGGGCCGTGCCCGAATCCAATGGCGGGACGTGGCTGGCTGACCCGTGGTTTATCTTCGCGCCGCCGGAAGGGGGTATGCGTTTGATGGACCTGGGCAACGCCAACACGCAGACCGTGCTACAAGATGAGAGCCGCATCTACTTTAACCCGGCTGTCACCACCCAGGGCGATATTGTAGCCTTTTCCCGCGAGGCGACGGACACCGAAACCCCGGCCAGCGGCGCGTATTACTCCCGGCTGGTCATCAGCGGGTCAGCGGTGACCCTGGAAGAAGTGGCCGAGTTCGATGTGGACCTCACCGGGTTGCGCTGGGCACCCCAGGGACGGCTGCTTATCGCCAACCGCGATGATAGCCTGCTGCTGGTACTCCCGGCGGATGGACAAGCCTTCCCCCTGCCGATTACCGATGCCGTGGCCTACGGATGGGGCACCCCCCGCCCAGAAACCGTCACCGGGCTGAGCATGAACGCCGATGGCTACTTCCGCGCACCGGGGCCAAGCGGTGTGATGCAGGTATGGCGTCTACCGGGGACCAGCACCCCGCCCGAACCAATCACCACAGCCGCAGCCGATATTGATGCTTACGCCTTCACCGCCGCTGGGGAGTTGACTTACGTCAGTGGTGGGCAGTTGTGGCGCGTGCCCGCTGGCGCATCCGCTGAAGTGGTGCTGGATCTCCCCCTGAACGCCAACGCCATCACCTTCAACCCTAGTGGACAAGCCATCGCCTACACCACGCCGGATACAGACGACACCGCCGGGGGGGTGTGGTTGGCATCCGCTGGCGGGGAGATTGACCCGACGCTAGTCCTGACCAACAGCGGCGATGCCACCGTCTACACCAACCCCCAGTTCGCGCCGAACAATGACAACCTGCTGGCGACGTTAACGGTGGATGGTGCGCCAAGCATCGTCTTATTGGACCCGGCCCTGGGCGAAGTGGTGATGGTTGGCAACTACCGGGCGGCCCAATGGCGCGATGATGGGCAAATACTGGCCTTTGATGCCGAGGGCGTCAGCCTGATTGACCCGGCAGTGCGGCCCATCACACCGACGCTGCTGGTCCGCACTGGCTCACAGGTGCGCGATGTGCGTGCCCTCAATGACGGGCGGGTGCGTGTCGTCGTCGCTGATGAAAACCCGCTTGGACCCTCTGTAACCACGCTGATCGAAGTCACCGGTGCTGCTGGTGAACCGGATGACGTCGCCGCCATTGGTTTTTTGACCACACCGCGCATCGCACCGGGTGGTGCCTTCATCGCTGGTATGGATCGACCCGGTGGTGTACCCGTCATTTATGACGTCGTGGCGCAGCGTGCTGTCATCATTGGCGGTGTCAATGGCGCGATGGATTGGCAGTGGGCAACGTTCAGGTAGTTTTAATTGAACTCGTGTAGCATACTTATCATGTTGATATACTATTGAAATTCCAAGACGATAAGGATAAGTCCCATGTCTGGTGAACGCATCCTCGTAATCGAAGACGAGGCAAGAATTGCACAATTTATTGAACGGGGCCTGATCTATGAAGGGTACCGCGTTAACGTGGCCCGTGATGGACAGACTGGCCTCACTATCGCCCGTGACAATCCGCCGGATCTGGTCATCTTAGACTGGATGCTGCCCGGCCTGGATGGGCTGGAGGTCTGCAAGCGGTTGCGGGCAGCCAGCGAAGTGCCGATCCTCATGCTAACGGCCAAGGACGACATCAACGACCGTGTGACCGGCCTGGATGCTGGCGCGGATGATTATTTGGTGAAGCCCTTCTCCGTGGATGAGCTGATGGCCCGCGTCCGTGCGCTGTTCCGCCGGGTGACGCCGACCAGCCGCCCGGAAGTGCTGCGCTTTGCAGACCTGACGCTGGATACCGGCACGCATCGCGCCCACCGGGGCGAACGCGCCATTGACCTGACCGCCAAGGAATACGAGCTGCTGGAATTGTTTATGCGCAATCCCCGGCAGGTACTCACCCGTGATGTCATCTTTGACCGCGTGTGGGGTTATGACTTCGGCGGCGAGAGCAACATTATTGAGGTCTATGTGCGTTACCTGCGGCAGAAAACCGAATTTGAAAGTGAATCGCGCTTGATCCACACGGTACGCGGTGTAGGGTACGTCCTGCGCGAGGAGTAAGGACGATAATACGGCATGACCATTCGGCGGCGGCTAACGCTATGGTACGCGATACTACTGGCGTTAATCATCGTAACATTCGGTGCCATTACCTTTGGGGTGATGCGCTATGCGATGATCGAAAATATCGACAATACACTCCGCGAGACCGAGCAGGTCATCCGTAATGAAATACGGACTGAGACCGCCACGGGTGCTGGCGACCAGCAGGATGACGTTGAGATCATCCTGCCTGCTTTAGATCGCTACTATACATCCAATATCTACGTGCAGGCGTGGGCTATCAACGGCGATGGTGCCGTCCTCAAAAGCCATTCAGATAACATCGCCATGTTCGATACCGCGCTGGATGACTCCGTGCTGGGGTTACCCGGCACCCATATGACCAACGCGGATTTCCAGGGGCGCGATGTGCGTGTGCTGACGCGGCCTGTGGTCAGCAATGGTGAGACCGTCGGCTGGGTACAGGTCGCCGGGGATTTAAGCA
>JGI12109J20283_10257052_pt1 | contig 12840 bp, 6 predicted proteins | sample ElkSlonscriptome_12_FD_20283 | JGI IMG/M metagenome (IMG submission 20283) | reverse complement strand
AACAGGATACCTACACCGTAGTCAAATCCTTCCAGGAAGAAAAACCCTGTGAACAGTACTGCTACCAATACAAACCAGATTTCATTCAATTCAAATGGCATGATCATCACCTCCTAGTATGCGTTTTCTAGCTGCATACCGTCCGTCTGTGGTTTCGGTGTTGGCAGCAATTCATCGGTTGTTTCGCCAGAACTGGCGTATTTCCACAGTAGGTAGAAGTTCGCCATAGATAGCAGGGTATATACCAGCACAAATCCAGTCAGCGAAATCCACAGGTCTGTGGTGGTCAGGTTCGGGGAGATGCCGTCTTCTGTGCGCATCAATCCCTGTACGATCCACGGTTGTCGTCCTAGTTCGGCCATCACCCAACCAGTTGCATTCGCGATGTAGGGTAGGACGATAGCGAATGGGAGCACCATAAGGAACCACTTGGTGTACTCCAGGCGGTTGCGCCACCACAGGAACAGGCCGAAAATCGCAATAAAGGTCATCAAGAAGCCTAAACCGACCATTGCCCGGAAGCTCCAGTAAATCATCCAGATCATCGGCGGTATATAATCCGCATCGGGGCCGTAGGCGTCAGCATATTGCTCCTGATAGTAGGCGTTGAGGTCATTCATACCCGGTACCATGCCGTCGAATGAGTCATAGGTCATGAAACTGAGCAGAGATGGAATACGCAGGTTGATGACAGACTCGCGATTTTCTTCGTCACCAATTTGGAAGAAGGATAGCCCTGCTGGGTCTTCTGTTTCCCACAACCCTTCGGCTGCGGCCAATTTCATCGGCTGCTTATCGACCAGGAATTGCCCGGACATGTGACCAATACCCATTGTGACAATCAACGAACCCAGTGAAAAGACCAGGCCAAATTTCAATGAGCGTGTGAACATGATGCGCTCATCGCTATCCTGCGTGCGCAGCAAACGATACGCGCTGACGGCAATCACGAAGAAGCCAGCGGTTGCAAATGCGCCAAAAATCACATGTGGGAACTGTAATGCTACGTTTGGGTTGGTCACAACGGCCCCAAAATCAACCATCTGTGCACGCCCATTAACGATCTCATAACCGACCGGGTTTTGCATCCAACTGTTGGCGATCAAAATCCACACACTGGAAATGGCCGAGGCGAAAGCGACCATCCAGATGCTGGCGAGGTGAACACGTTTGGGTAGCTTATCCCAACCGAAAATCCATAACCCAATGAAGGTGCTTTCAATGAAGAAGGCCATCAATGCTTCAATGGCGAGGGGCGCACCAAAAATATCACCGACAAAGCGTGAGTATTCTGACCAACCCATGCCGAATTGAAATTCTTGCACGATACCCGTCACAACACCCATAGCAAAGTTGATCAAAAACAACTTGCCCCAGAATTTGGTCATGCGTTTGTATTTCTCATCATCGGTACGCACATACTGCGTCTGCATGATGGCAACCATCAGTGCAAGGCCAATGGTCAATGGTACAAAAATAAAGTGGTACAACGTTGTCGTTGCGAATTGGAGCCTTGCAAGCTCAAGTACGTCCATAGCTATTAATCCTCGAGAGTATACCTAATCGACTCACTTCTATGTTAATCAGATCACTACTGTTTGATATAGTTATGATTGTCACAAAAGGATATGACAACCTTCTTTCTGACGATGTGGGTGTTATAAAACAGATAAGCGAGACCATGCACTAAGCCGCCCATCTGGATCTGCTATAGCGATCTTTGTGCTCGTCTCTTTTTAGTAGTAAGATGTGATGGCAAATTTATAATTGATTTAGGGGGTGATGGGTGTCGGTTGCTGCGAGTGATGTCAGCGATGTTTTTGTGTCTTACAGGCGTAAAAATGTCGATTTTACCAAACAACTTGTTGATGCATTGCAGGCTGCCGGTAAAGAAGTGTGGATCGACTGGGAAGACATTCCACCGGGGAGTGTGGGCTTTGCTGATGATATTAAGCGTGGTTTAGAAGGCTCTGATGCGTTTATCTGCGTGCTCAGCCCTGATTACCTGGATTCGACATATTGTGTCGATATGGAGCTGGGCTATGCGTTGCAGTTGAAGAAAAAGATTATCCCCGTTGTTCTACATAAATTTGAAGACCTTCAGATACCGGAAGGTATCGGCCACATCAACTGGATTTACTTTACCCCCCATGCCGGGCAAGAGAATAAATTTGATGATTCGCTTAAGCTGGTCTTACAAGCACTTGATCAAGACCTGGATCATGCCCGGTATCACAAAAAATTAGCCTTGCGTGCGTTGGAGTGGGACGGCAATGCACGTGAAGTCAGTTATTTGTTGAGTGGCGAGGAGATTGTTGATGCTGAGTCATGGATCACTCGCTCCGTGGAAAAGTCACCGCTGCCTACAGACTTACATGGTGACTACATCATTTATAGTCGCAAACAGCATATTCGACGTCAACGCCAAATACTGGCGACGGTAACGACAAGTTTGATCATTGCCATTTTCATGGGGATTGTGGCTTTTATGCTCTACAGAGAGGCCGAACAGCAGCGGCAACTCGCGGAGCGGCGCACGGATATTGCCGTATCTCTGGCGATGGCAAACGATGCACAGGTGGCCCTGGGTGATGGCCTGCCTGACCGTGCGTTGGCACTGGTGAATCAATCTACCGATATTGATTCGCCACCATTAACCAGCCGGACTGTTTTATCAGAAGTGATTAACAGTAATGGCACGCGTCATCGCCTGGAAGGGCATACGGAGCAGGTTCTTGATGTGGATTATCATCCCACTGAACCGCTGGCTGCGACAGCCTCCAGTGATGGTACATTGCGTATCTGGGATGTGACCAATGGTGAAACGCTTACCACGTTAGACGCCCATACCGATTGGGTAACTGTAGTGGCTTTCTCGCCTGATGGCGAGCGTTTGTTCAGTGGTAGTGGCAATGGTGAGGCAATCATCTGGGAGACGGAAAACTGGCAGGACGTGCTGCGTTTTGATGGACACGCTCTTGGTTTTGCATCCGCAGATTTTAACGGTACTGGGGATCAAATCCTGACGACGGGTTGCATTGAACGGGATGATGCTAGCTTATGTATTGATAGTGATATTGCCATCTGGGATGTAGAAACAGGCGAGAATGTCCGCTTTTTTGAGTTGTTCCACGCTGGTGGGGTAAATAAGGCCGTGTTTAGTGCTGATGGAACACGCGCACTATCCGGCGGGGATGATGCCAAGATGATCTACTGGGATGCGACTACTGGCACACCCATCATTGAATTGGAGATGCATACAGAGGCTGTATTTGATGTCGCCTTTTTACCGGGTGAAGCTCAGGCTCTATCTGCCTCTGGCGATAAATTCATCATCTTGTGGGATCTGGAAACAGGCGAAATGGTGCGGCAGTATGTCGGCCATGAGGGGCGCGTCCTGGGTATAGATGTGACTACTGATGGCACACGGTTTGCCACATCCAGCGAAGATACTTCTATGATCCTATGGGACATGCAAACCGGGGCTGATTTGATGCGTTATGCAGAGCACACCAGCCTGATTAACGATGTTGCCCTCTCACCTGATGGCAGTCTGGTGCTTTCTGGTTCACAGGATGCTGATGCCCGTCTGTGGGATCTGGAAAGTGGTAATAATCTGCGTACTTTCCGTGAGCTACCGTGGCGCGTGGTGCATGGCCTGGGCATCACCAGCGATGAAACGGTATTGGTCGCCGGGGATTTACAGGGCAACCTCGCCGCGTGGGACATCTCCATGCGTGATCAACAAACTGTGCTCTATCAGATGGACTTCCCGGATCGGGACATCATGGCACTGGGCATGAGTCCTGATGATAGCTATTACGTACTGGGCTTCGATAATGGTGACATAATTCGCATGGATATGCAGACCGGTGAGGAGATCAACCGCTGGAACGGCCATGACGGTAACTATCTGCGGGCACTTAACGTGTTGCCGGATGGTGAACGTGTATTATCGTGTGGCGAAGACAACAAGCTCATCCTCTGGAACGCAGCAGACGGTGAGTTAATCCGTGAATATACCGGCCATGAGAATTGGGTATTGCACTGCACGATCAACGCTGCGGGTACGCACGCGCTTTCAGCATCATCGGATTTCAACGTGGGCTATTGGGACATCAACAGCGGTGAATTGATCCATATGCTAGAGGGTCATACGGATTTTGTATGGGCGGCGGACTTCAATGAAGACGAGACACAGGCCATTTCCGCCTCGCGTGACCAGACTTTAATCCGCTGGNATTTAGTAACAGGCGATCAGCTTGCGCTACTGGAAAATGGGCACAGTTCTGCGGTAACGATGGTGCGTTACATGCCTGATGACCGCTACGCGCTTAGTGGTTCGCGTGATACCGCCATTGTGATGTGGGACTTAGTATCGGGTACACCTGTACAGATATTGCAGGGCCATGAGGAAACCGTCTGGGGGATGCACTTTAGCCCGGATGGTCGGCGTCTGTTTTCAGCAGCATCAGATACGACTGTGCGCGAGTGGCAGTTGAATTATGGTCTGGATGATCAAAAAGCATGGTCAGCAAATGTACGCTATATACGTCCGCTTACTGATATAGAAGCAGCACCCTATGACTCTATTTTTGATGAATAACTTTGGAGTACACAATGAAGAGATATATCTGGATTTTTCCTGTTTTCCTGTTGGGTGTTATTGCTATAGCCTGGGCGATGAGTTTATCGTCAGTAAGTTTAGCCGATAGCCTTGATCCATTGGAGCAACGCCAGCGCAATACTGCCACGCCTACGGGTACGCGAACTGTTACCGTGACACCGGGGATGGATGCGGCACGTGGTACGGAACCGCCGAGTAACAGCGGGCGAACACGCGAGATCGTAAGGGCGACGGCTACCCCCGATGGGTTTGAACCGACACCTTCCGCAACGCCGGGGGTTTCGGCAGCGCGTGGTGGTGGCGGCGGTGATGAATGTGTGTTCACCGGGCAAGTCTCACCGCAAAGCCCGGTTTCAAATATTGTCGTCAGTGCGGATGGTACCCGTGGTGTCGCCGTCATCAACTATGGGGATAAAAATGGCCTGACGGTGCTGGATTTCACCAACCCGGATAACAATGTCAGGTTATCAGACCCCGTCTATTCGGTAAGTGAGGTATCCATCAGTAATGATGGGCGCTGGCTCATCACGCGGGACTCTTATCCGATATGTGCGCTGGAAAATGAGTTTGGGTTCGTGGGTGTGGTCACACGAGAGAATAATGGGGCCACCACCTACATCTGGGATCTGCTAGACCCCGCCCAACCTATTGCCGAAACAGACTTCACATTTGCAATGTCAGGCACGACCTGGTCGGATGTATACCCGGCAGTATTGACTGCTATCAATTTATCGCGACCGGACCAAATGTATCAGGTAGTGAATATCGAACAATCTGATAATATCCTCACACTACCACCGAACACCCAAGACGCTATGTGGTCAGATGATGGTCGGGCAATTGCGGCAATCATCCAAGCGACTGACGATACTCAGGCGGAACTCGCCGTCTTTGAATTTACAGGAGATGACCTGATTCAGGTGTATTCTGAGACAATCATCGGTGAGTGGTTCAATATTAGATTGGTTTCTGCTGCCAACTTGGACCGCGTCGCGGTAACCGTTGAAGATGAACTGATCATTTACGACTTTGCCAGCGTTGATACCCGCAGCTACGCTCTCATGGACGCTGATATCGGATCTTTTAATAATCTCACGGTAGATTGGGCACGTAATCGCTTCAGTGTGCGGGAGTCCAACAATACAACACAGGCGAGCATACTCCGCATACAGCCCTTAGATGGTGGTGAGCCGGTTCTTATTGATATTGCTGGTAATCTGGTAGAGGACGATCTCAGCATTGCTAAGGTGGAATTTGCCCAAACCCGTGACGAGGTATTGATTGAAAGTGAAACATCCATCTTCTGGTGGGATTTCAGCACTGGGGAGCCGGAATTACTTCAGATTTTCATCAAGCAACCGCCTACGAGTGACGCACCGCTGGGTAAATTTGACCAGACGGGTTTTGTCCGTTGGCTTTTAGATGAGACCGTGGTTGTGGTTGATGGTCGTGTGGGGGATGGGAATCAAGTGTATATACCCGGCACGGTGATGGTCTGGGATTTGACGCAGTCGTTCGTGGGCACTTATGTACAATTTTCTGCTGATTTGATGGAGTTCTACGCGAACCCAGAACAACCTGTCATTTATGGTATCGACACCGAATTCAATGAGATAGTCTCACTGGACTTACAGACCTATGAGGCCATGCCGCTGCAAAAGTTGACCGAGGTGCAAGATTATCTGGCGTTATCGGGTGATGCTGACATCTATGCAGACTTTAGCTGTGCCGGCACGCTGCCGCCCCATCTCGATATTGGCAACTTCGTGACAGTGGTCGCCGGTGACGCCAATAACTTACGCACCGATCCATCACTTTCAGCGGATACGTTAGATGTGCAGTTTGCGCCGGGGATGCGGGCCGCCATCATCGGTGGGCCGGTATGCGCCGATGGTTTAGTGTGGTGGCAGGTCGGCGGCGGCGATTTTGGTGACTTTGAATTCCGTGAAACGCTCATGTGGACGGTCGGTGGGGATAATAGCGACTACTGGCTGGAACCTGTCACACCACCCGAAAATATCGTGGAGGAACCGCGTCAGTTTGAATCGCGTCCGCTGGAAATCCAGGTGATTGGCCGTACCGATGGCAGTTCGATGGATAGTGCAGTAGTCACCGACCCGCTTGACGAAGGCCCGGTTACCACACCGGGTTCACAACCTGTGCCGGGTGATATGGTATTGGTACCGGGTGAAAACACGGGTGACCTTGCGGTTGGTAGTGTAGATACGTGGTCCTATATGGGTCGTGCAGGTGAAACCATCACGGTGACGACCAATGCAGAATGGGACACGACGCTCGAAGCGTTCCTTAACGGGGACTCGCTGGATTTCAGTGATGATGCGGACTTGCCGACCCCGGTCAATTCACAGATCGTATTGACAATCGGTGGTGATGGCGATGTGATAGAGTTTGCGGTACGCGGTTATGCGGACGATGTTGGCGGGGCGTATACGCTGACGTTGGAAACGGACGCCATCGCAGCCAGTGACCCCATCCCGACAGTTGCGCCGATGCCAGAGGGGTTGGTGCTGGTACCGGGTGAAAACACGGGTGACCTCGCAGTTGGTAGTGTAGGTGTTTGGTCCTATGTGGGTCGTGCAGGTGAAACCATCACGGTGACGACCAATGCAGAATGGGACACGACACTGGAAGCGTTCCTTAACGGTGACTCGCTGGATTTCAATGATGATGCGGATTTGCCGATCCCGGTCAATTCACAGATTGTATTGACAATCAGTGGTGATGGCGATGTGATTGAATTTGCGGTGCGTGGTTATGCGGACGATGTCGGCGGGGCGTATACGCTGACGCTGGAAACGGACGCTATCGCAGAAAGTGGCCCCATCCCCACAGTTGCGCCGATGCCGGAGGGGTTGGTGCTGGTACCGGGTGAAAACACGGGTGACCTCGCAGTTGGTAGTGTAGATATGTGGTCCTATGTAGGTCGTGCTGGTGAAACCATCACGGTGACGACTAATGCAGAATGGGACACGACACTGGAAGCGTTCCTCAACGGGGACTCGCTGGCGTTCAATGATGATGCGGACCTGCCAATCCCGGTCAATTCACAGATCGTATTGACAATCAGTGGTGATGGCGATGTGATAGAGTTTGCGGTGCGCGGTTATGCGGACGATGTCGGCGGGGCGTATACGCTTGTTCTTGAGATTGACTGACGTTTGAATTGTTATGGGGCTGCTTTTACTGACGGAGTGGCCCCTATCTTCTGATAATTGCGATACCGATTATGTGTGCTGTGTCATACTTCCTCGTATCTTATCTGTGTTCGTAACGTATTCCCTATGTATCATCACTAAAATACTGGGTTTCAGTCGAAAATTGAGCCTAATCACCGCTTATCGGGTGTTGTTGGCGGTGGTCTATTGAACGCACTCGCATTGACCATGAGCAGGTTTTATTTCAGATTTGAGACACTTATGCTATACTGCGAAAAGATCATCAAAGGCGTTGTATACGTCTATTTCACCCACAGAAAAGGTTGATATGAAGCATTTCCTTGATCTTCCTTCCTGGTCCAGCGCAGACCTGAATGAGCTGATACAACAAGCTGTTTATCTTAAGCGCGAGTGGCAAATGGGCGGTAATCGTCCAATATTGGCGGGTCAAATTTTAGGGATGGTGTTTCAGAAGCCGTCTTTACGTACACGCGTTTCATTTGAAGTGGCAATGAAACATCTGGGTGGCGATGCCATTATGCTTGGCCCGGCAGAAATTGGGCTGGGGAAGCGAGAGAGTGTTGCTGATGTCTCTCGTGTACTTTCTGGGTATGTCCAGGGCATTATGGCACGCGTTTTTGACCATGAACACATCACTGAATTGGCTCAATACGCGACTGTCCCGGTGATTAACGGGTTAAGTGATGATCGGCACCCATGCCAGGCTATGGCTGATATGCTGACGATATACGAGCATTTTGGGGATCTCAAAGGGCGTAAACTGGCTTACATCGGTGATGGCAATAACGTTGCAGCATCACTACTGGCGGCATGTGCGCATTTTGGGCTGGATTTTGCGATAGCCTCGCCGGAAGGGCATGAATTACCAGTTCAATTCATCCTGGCGGCTAATGATATGGCTCGCGAACATGGCATCAAAATTGAGACCTTCACGGAGCCACAAGCGGCTGTATTCGGTGCTGATGTGATTTATACCGATACCTGGGTCAGCATGGGGCAGGAAGCAGAGGTCCAGGAACGCATCAAAACATTTACGCCATATCAAGTGAATTCAGACTTACTCCATCAAGCCAAATCGGAAACGATAGTACTGCACTGTCTGCCAGCGCATCGCGGGCAGGAAATTACCGATGAGGTTGCTGATGGTCCACAATCGAAAATATTTGCCCAGGCGGCAAATCGCTTGCATGCACAAAAAGCAATCCTCGTTAGCCTGATGGCACATTAGTCTTTATATATAGGGAAACCGATGGCCGCGAAGCGTGAAGCATTTCAACAATTGATGAATAAAGGGCATAATGCCGCCTGGGATCAAGATTGGAGTAGTGCCATTCAATCCTATTCCCAAGCCTTGCAAGAAATGCCAGAAGACCCGGATGCCCACATTCACCTGGGCTTGTCTTTGCTGAAGGCAGGGCGTCTGGATGATGCACTTAAGGTGTATAACAGGGCACATCAACTGGCACCGGATGACCCAACTCCATTGGAAAAGAGTGCGGATATTTTGGAGCGCATGGGGCGGCTTAAAGAGGCTGCTCAACAATACGTGAACGTATCCGACGTTTACCTGGGGATGCGTGACCTCGATAAAGCCATTGGTAACTGGGAACGTGCGACTCAGCTTACACCAGGGTTGGTGGCTATTCATGCGAAGTTAGCGCAAGCCTATGAGCGTATAGGGGATAAGAAACGTTCCATCCGTGAATACCTAACCCTGGCTTTTAATTTCCAACGGTTAAACGAAACCGAAAAGGCGATCAAAGCAGTTGAGCGTGCCCTACGTCTGGATCGTCGTAACCCGCAAGCGTTGAACACGCTCCGGGCATTGCGCTCCGGTGGTGAAGTCATGATGCCGGAGTTTGAAAATGATGAAAAACCAGTTGAGGATCAACCGAGTGAGATTGCGGCATTCACAAATAGCTTCCTCTCAGATGTTGAGCGTGAGGCTATTGGCGATGCGGACCCCATTGGGCCGATTGGGGAATCAATGGGGTTGGCATTGGTGTCATTGGCGGCCCATGTTGTAGAAAGTGGTGCGCTGGATGCGGCTGGTGGCGATGCGCTGCAAGGGATGGAATATCAGCGGCAAGAGTTGATCGAACAAGCAATTGCTGCTTATACGCGTGCGGAACCCAAGTTACGCCATCCTGCATTGAAGCTCAATCTCGGTGCATTGTTACTGCTCAATGGTCAACCCGAAGATGCGGTCAAGCATTTAGGTGATGCAGTAGTTGACCCTAAGTTGTCGCCTGGGGCGTTGCATGGCCTGGGCCGTGGTTATTACCTTATGGGCAAGCAAAAACAGGCATCCCGCTATCTGATACAGAGCTTACAGGCTGTAGATGTTAATCTTGCCATCAATCAGCAAGAGACCAGTGAACTGACCGAAATCTATGATCGATTGCTCGGTGCATTGGATGGCCGTGCGGATGAGACACTGACATCAATTAACAAGAGCTTCCTCAATTTGCTAAGTGGTAAAGATTGGAAGCAACGCATCGCGCAGACGCGTCGCCATCTTGAGGAAGTTATTCGGGATGAAGGGGATCAAGGGGCACTTGATTACATATCCGAAGGCGGAAGTGACCGCCTGGCTTCGACGGTATCCCGCATTGATACCTATATTCGGCAGGGATTACTGACGCTCGCAATGGATGAAGCTCATACCGCTGTGGAGAGTTCGCCTTACTACCTGCCAGTGCATGTCCGTATGGCGGAGATCATGATGCGGGAAGGGCGGTTGCGCCAGGCGATCAACAAATATAGTGCGGTGGCACGGTCTTATATGTCCCGTGATGAAAATGATCGTGCTGCATCAATCCTTGTCGAAGTGTTGGAAATGGCACCATTAGATATTGTGGTTCGCACCAGCCTGATTAACCTGCTGGAAAGTGAAAACCGTATGGATGAAATGCTGGATCAACACATTGATCTGGCGAAAACATACAATCAATTGGGCAATTTTGAGAAATCACGGGAGACTTACCAACAGGCCGAACGACTGGCAAAGCGGATTGATGCATCTGTGGATAAGGTTGTAAAGATTAAGCACAACCTGGCTGAGATGGAGCAAATGCGCCTGGAAACACGCCGTGCCATCCAAACCTATGAGCAAATTGTAGAAATTAGCCCAACTGATGTGCGTGCGTTACGGATGTTGGTTGACCTACAATATGGCGTGGGTAACCATGTGGTCGGCCTCAAGCATTTGGATCGACTACTTGGGTTGTATGCCAAACAAAAGCAGATCACCAAGATCGTGCAGATTCTGGAAGAATTGGTGCGGGGCTACTCCGATGATACGGGTTTACGCCGTCGCCTAGCGGATATCTATGTGCGCTTGAATCGTAAGAGTGATGCGATAGATCAGCTTGATGCGCTGGGTGAGCTTCAGCTTGAGGCGGGTATGCAGCAAGAGGCACGCAAAACGATTGAGCGTATTATCTCACTTGGTCCAGATCATGTAGAGGATTATCAGCGTTTGCTATCCCAACTCGGCGGTTGATTTCCCACCACCATACAAACTACACTAATTGCGGCCTCCTGTGGGCCGCAATTTCGTATTTAAGGGTCATTCTGTGGAATTAAGTTGGGCATTGGAAAATCTCATACGTGACCCTCTGGCGTTTATTGACATCTTGATTGTCGCGCTGGTTTTCTTCGGCTTGAGTTTTTTCTTCCGGGGTACCCAGGCGGTAGCCTTGCTAAGAGGTACACTTGCCCTATATGTGACTTTGGTGCTGGTATCCAGCCTGTTAGAATTGCGGGCCTTGCGCTGGTTGCTGGATAACACCTTGACTGTGTTGGCTGTTGCAATTCCAGTGATCTTTCAGCCGGAACTGCGCCGCGCCCTGGAACGTCTGGGACGTGGTGGAATTATCATCAACCGGCAAGCGCCTGATAGTAAGCGATTGTTGATTATTGATGAGGTCTGTCAGGCTGCGGAAAAACTCGCGGAGCGACGGCATGGTGCTTTGATCGTGCTTCAGCGTAATAGCACCTTAGATGAATATATTCGTACTGGCACAACCCTCGATAGCAATGTGAACGCTCAACTCCTACTCACTATCTTTTGGCCGAAGACCGAACTCCATGATGGGGCAACCATTGTCAATGCTGTTGGGGATATTGCTGCTGCGGCATGTGTGTTACCACTCACGGCGAATCGTAACTTGCCCAGCCGTAAAATGGGGATGCGGCATCGGGCCGCGCTTGGCATTAGTGAGGTGAGTGACGCATTATGTGTCATTGTATCTGAGGAAACGGGTAAAATTGCTATCACCAATGGTGGGCGCATGGTATCCCGCTTAGATCCAGACCGCCTGCGGACGATTCTCAATGCATTTTATGGCCCTCAATCCAGTCAACAGGAAACGCTGTGGTCGCGCTTACGTGCGCAGGTACGGCGTATATATGTGAATGCTGTGGGCCAATAGTCATGATGATGCAACGTGGTGGCAGTAACCGGCGGAAAACCCTGACCAGAAATGCAATCTGGTTTTTGGCGTCATTGTTGCTGTCATCTTTTGTGTGGATTATCGCTATCACACAGGATGCACAGGAGCAAGGTTTTAGCCCGATACCTGTCCAGGTGGACTTTGACGAAGGTCTAATCATCACTGACCAACCGACGCGCACCGTTCGTGTAAATGTGCGTGCGCCACAGGACGTGCTTGGTCTACTAACCAATGATGACATTGTTATAGAGGCAGATTTTAGAGGGTTAGGGCCAGGTACCCATACCGTTGAATTGGAACCAATTGTCTCTCGGCGGTTGGCGATTGCGGATACACAACCCCGCCAGATAACCATTACGCTGGAGGAATTGCTGGCCCAACAGGTCAATGTCGGTTTTGAAATTACTGATCCACCACCATTAGATTTTGAAAATGGTGCCCCGGAATTCAGCGAGTCTCAGGTAATGGTTAGCGGACCACGGAGTGCGGTGCAGCAGGTCGTCGCCGCAGTTGCTGAATTTGACCTCAGTGAACGTCAAGAGACATTTGACCAGCTCGT